>Ga0070664_100001863_pt1 | contig 16906 bp, 25 predicted proteins | sample KBSC73metaG_FD_65863 | JGI IMG/M metagenome (GOLD analysis project Ga0070664, IMG submission 65863) | Corn rhizosphere microbial communities from Kellogg Biological Station, Michigan, USA - KBS C7-3 metaG | ecosystem: Host-associated > Plants > Roots > Rhizosphere > Soil ... | reverse complement strand
GATGGTCGTATCGTATCTATAAAGCAGCAGCCTGTCCCCTTTTTCTTTCCTGGTTAGAAACGAATGCCCAGATGCAGTGATCCTAATGCTAGATGAGTAGACCAGTAGGCCATGACACGATTTTTCATGTTCTTGGCAATGGGACTACTCGCCTCGCCAACGCTTGCCGTGGCCGTTGAACATAACGCCGGTTACCGGGGAATCGGTTACATCTATTTCAGTTTCATTGCCGCCGTTTTGATCTACGGTGTGTACGATGCATTCGGCAAAACGGCCATGTATGTGATGACACCGATCATCCTGGTGGGTCTCTTTCTGATGTTGCCGCCCGTCTAGAGCGACAGGCTACTTGCATAACGGGTCCGGTCACAAACCGCCCAACAATTTCTTCCTTGTGCGGGAACCGTCTGGCAACCGTGTGATCAGCCCTTTTTAGCTAGCCCTGGGTTCGGAATGACCGCTTGACCGAGCCTCATAAAGGGCATAGGGTGGATTTACTCCACTCCATCCTTTCCTGCGGCCCCGACCGCCAGACACCATGAAAGGCGGTCATCCGATGTCTATCTCGCCTCTTCCGTTCATACGCGAAGATCTTGACAATTTTTTCAAGTACACCGAACGACTGTTAGCCAGCGTTCGGGCTCCTGACCATTCGCCATTCTCGCAGGATGAACTGAAGAATATCTGTTACCTTGCGAACGAAATCGCGAAGCTTGCCGATTACCAGCTGCACCTTGAGCGTTATAGCCTGCCTGAGGACGCAACGTCCGCAGGCCCTAAGTCTTAACATGGCGCACATGATCCAGGATGATCTGAGCCATCAGGCGCATTTCCACTGATCCAGGCCGGGTGCGACCACTCTTGTGAGCAGACTAGGCGGCGATGGAAAATAAAAGACGATTTCCACATTCGCCTGCGGCCTCGTGCGACCGCTGATGAGCCACTTCTCCTCCGAACAGGCGACGAGGGGGCCAAGGTCGAGGTCCTAGGAACATGCCGAGCAGACGATCTCCCGCAAAACAGATATTCAGATCATTCAACCTCAATGAGGAGAGGCGACATATGGCAACTGGGATCGCTACTCAAGTCAGTGCAAGGAATCAAATCAGCGGGACGATTACCAATGTCCACACGGGGACCGCTATGAGCGTAGTAACTGTGTCGGCGAATGGTCACACCATTGTGTCGGCCATTACGAACCAGGCTGTCCAGGAATTGGGGCTCAAGAAGAATGACTCTGTGATAGCGCTTGTGAAGGCGACAGAAGCGATCATTGCCAAGGGTGATGCGGGCGCAATGAAGGTCAGTGCGAGAAATAAAGTGAGCGGACGAGTTACCGATATTCGTAAAGGACCGGCAATGGCTTCTGTGAGTGTGGACGCAGGCGAATTGAAGCTCACGACGGCGATTACCAGTGTAGCCGTGGACGAGCTGCAGTTGAAACAAGGGGATCAAGTGACAACCATCTTCAAGGCCACCGAGGTAATGCTTCAAAAGGCTTGACGCGCATAGCATCGCTCGGTCCTCTGGTTTTGATGAAAAGGCTCGCTCCAATAGGGCGGGCCTTTTCTTTTGGAGTAAAGCGACCGACTGGATAAGAGGGAGGATTCTCGTTGCTGCTTGAGATCGGAAAAACGAAGCCGGAGACGCTGGTGCTGCTGCCGGGCCTGGATGGGACGGAGGTCTTTTTCCGACCGCTGCTGGAATCGTTGCCGGAGTGGGTCAGACCGCACGTGGTCTCCTTTCCACCAACAGGCGCCACTGAGTATGCCGACCTCCTCGCGATTGTGCGAGAAGCGGTATCAGAGATCCCAAGCTTCTACGTGCTGGGGTCATCGTTTGGAGGGCCGTTAGCGCTCATGCTCGCGGAAGCTGAACCGGAGAAGGTTCGGGGGGTGATCCTAGCCACGACGTTTGTGAGGCCGCCGCGCGGGATCTATGTGCGAATGCGGTTCACCTCAGTTGCGCCGACCATCTGGTTGATTCGCACCTGTCGTCAGATTCCCGCCTGGTTTTCCAGAGGACCGACCAATCAGCTTCGCCGGGATACGGCGGAGATCTGGAAACGTGTGGCGGCCCGCATAGTAGCAGCGCGCATTCGTTCATTGCTGAACGTCGATGCGCGAGAACTTTTGAAGAGATGTCAGGCTCCGGTGCTCTGCATCGCAGGAAGCAATGACGGTGTCGTCCCCTGGCGCAACGTTGAGGAGATCGTCCGTGTACGCCCGTCCGTGTCTGTGCGTAGGATCAAGGGCCGCCACTTCGCGATCTATACGAATCCGACGGCCACTATGGAGGCGATCACCGCGTTCATTGAAACAAAGAGAAAGGATGAATAAAACAGCAAAATGATGAACCGGCTTTTTGAGTCTCGTCGGCCAAAATGGCGCATCGATTGGTATCTGCTCAGCCTTGTATGCGCATTGCTAATATTGATGGGTGTGTTTGGTGGAATAGCCTGGTACGCCATCCACCACTAGTTGTTTTTATCGGCACTCGTATTGAACGTTTTAAAAGCTGCTTAGGAAGAGGACGAGGCCACGTTGTTGGCCGTCGGGGAGACAATCGCTGAAGCATTGAAGGGCGGTATCTCCGTGCCCTAGGAAAAACCCCAGCAATCCGTCCGTTGTCCCAACTTTTGAGGGATTGGATTTGGAAGCAGGCTAACCTAAGCTTTCACCCCTATGATCAATATTGTAATTGTTGATGACCATCCTGTGATGCGCGAACTTTTGCGCCAGGTATTGGAGGTCTATCCAGATCTTACTGTCGCTGCAGAAGTAGCAACTGGCGAAGATGCTGTAAGGCAAGTAGCCCTATCTCAGCCGGTGGTTGCTCTCGTTGATATCCATTTGCCAACCATGAGCGGGATTGAGACTACAAAGCTAATTAAAGTCCAAAGTCCTTGCACGGCCGTCATTGGTTTGACCGCCGGGGAACCTGATCACCAAGACATGGCGATGATCGCAGCTGGCGCGAGCGCGGTAATTAACAAGGCAGATGTGGTAGGAAGTCTCTATCCTACAATTTTAGAAGCCGCAAAAAGCGTGAATACGCGGTCTGAGCATTCGCTCTTCTCATAACGAACGCACACCATCATACCGACCTCATATCGACCTCGTTTCTTCACGCTTAATCGTTGGCATTCCGGATCCTCACCTTTGCTGGTGGTTGCTCTTAGTGGATACTTAGGTAGCGCTTCGGCAAGACTAAACCTGGGCTGTACCCTGACACACCATGAGCAATGACGAGGCTCGCCACCACGAATCCTCCACTTTTTATTCCTCTTGCTGAGTGTTCTGAGCTAGGTTTTCGGCAGGACTCTTAATCAGCGACCCCTACACGGCCCACCAAATTTCGCGGGGTTAGAAACCACCCACAACATTCCTTCGAGCGCGGTGCCCGTCTGGGGACCGTGTGCCGGGACCAACAGACATCCGCTTTCTAGCCTGGCTCTCCCCAACGGCATTTTTCTCCAAGTGAGCAATTTTGACCAGACAGCTACTGGTCCACTCGTCTAGTATTTGTATGTCACTCTACACGTATCTGCCGACGGCCTGCTGGAAGGCCCGGCCGCCGACTCTTTGTGAACAAGAAAGGCGGTCGCCCTATGTCGAACAATCCTATTTTAGATTCTGTACGGGGACAACGGCGTGTTCAACCTCAGTCTGGTAAACACGTCTGCATTTTCGGGTTGGAACGTAAAGGCGACTTGTTCACCGCAGAGGTAGTTTGTATGGTGTGCGGTGTCTACCTCTCCTCTCAGCAGGATCGGCCACCAGGCACAGGGCCAGGCCGCACAGGGACCTGAGAATCAGCGGATCTCGCCTTTGAGTGTGCACTGGGCTGAAAGGCGGTCGAATCACTCCACAGTCTTCGTACGGACGAGAGCGGCCACCGCTGGGCCACGTTCGCCCCATGCTGCAGTGGCAATACGGCGAAAACACACAGAGGAAGTGGTCATCTGGGCCAATCGCCGATATTCACATTGAACCGAACCGGTGTCCTGACCGCTCGTTCATTATCGACCTGCTTCAAAGGGGGGGGGATAATGAGAAAGCCCGATAAGAAATACGTTGCACATGGAAAGGGCCGTGTATTGCCGCGTCCGCCGTTCGGCGAACTCACGTGCAGTGAAGGGCAGGTGGAAGATATGCTTTCAGCAGGAGAATCGACTGAGAAGTCATTGTCGGACGCCCATTTCAGAACCAGATCAATTCGTGTCCTCGTGGTAGATGACCACGCGATGGTACGGCACGGATTGCGCTGCACGTTGGAAGCCTATCCCGGCATCGAAGTGGTTGGAGAAGCGAGCGATGGTGAGGAGGTACTGGCGTCTATCGCAAAGCTTCAGCCGACGGTCGTCGTGATGGACATTGTCATGCCAAAGATGGACGGGATTGCAGCGACCCGAGTCATCAAGACCCAATATCCGCAGATTGTCGTCGTAGGCCTCACGCGCGAACTGAAGGACTATACGTCATATTCCATGAGAAAAGCGGGGGCTTCCGAAGTCGTGGACAAGAAGAACGCGGTGGATGAGTTGTATCGCGCGATACAACGAGCGTTAGCAGGCATCGGCGGGAAGGCTGTAGACCGGCCAGAAACCGGCCCTGGCCTTGGTTCCATGACTGAAGCACCTTGAATCAAGATTCTAAAGAGCGTAGGCTCTGACACCTACCTACACAACTGCTCGACGGCCTCTTGGAAGGCCCGACCGCCGACATCTTGTGCGAAAGGCGGTCGCCTTGTGTATTTCTCATCTTCCCGTTTTGCCAAGGAAGTTCAAGACCATCTCCGAGCTTTGTTTGCGAGGATGAAAAGCCCCGTGCCTCTATTCACTCACAAAACACAGGAGGATCTCATGCGTAAACAGCTGGTCACAAAACATCTGAGCACGGCATTGATGCTCGGCGGACTGACCATGTTAGTCGCGGGCTGCAGTGACAACCATTACCGGGTAACCGACCCGACGTCTGGAAATACATATTACACGACGAAGGTCAGCGACACCGGCAAAGGCGGAGCCGTCAAAATCAAGGATGCGAAAACGGGCAGCACGGTGACGTTGCAGTCTTCTGAGGTTAAGGAAATTTCAGAGGGTGAATACGAAGCTGGGATGATGGCAAAAGCGCCTGCCAAGCCAGCTCCTATGCAGCCAGCGTCGACTCAGCCGGCGGCGGCTCAAGCACTGCCTACTCAGCCCGCGTCGGTGACGCCAGCTGCGCCTCAAGCAGCGCCTGCTCAGCCTTGAGACACGGTGCGTATTCCCGTTTTAGGAGACTACACATCCTAAAACGGGAGTATCACGTGAGAGAGTTGGAGAGGAACGGAAGTGAGCAATTTTGACCAGACCGCTAGTGGTCCACTCGTCTAGTATTCGCATCCTACTCTACACACAACTGCTCGACGGCCTCCTGGAAGGCCCGACCGCCAGCGATTGTGAACGAGAAATGCGGTCGACTTATTTCGGACAAAACAAACTCAGCCTGGGAGCAAACACGTTTCCATTTTCGAGATGGCACGTTCCTGTCTCGATGACTCGCAAATAAAGCAACTCGCGGCTCATCGCCATTTCCCTGGAAGAGTTCGGGTCCGCCACTATTGATCGGACCGGGCTTCGATTGAGACATCATGACTCTATGATCCATGTCACCGAGGAGGTTCATTGTGAAACGGATATCTCTTGAACTGAGTTTGATTCTTGCGTGTCTCATCGCCGTGGTCGCTTGTGATTCGGGGAAACCTGCGGGGACGGCGACGACGTCCGCAGGTGCTGACACTGTCCTCATGTCTCCCGCCACTTCACCTGGTCGGGCGGACAACGACGAGGGTGTAGGCCACTACAAGCAGGGTCACTGGGATGTCGCAACAGATTGGTTCAAGAAAGCCGTCAAGGCCGACGCGAACCTTGCCGAGGCCCACTATAACCTGGCCCTCTCACTCGATAAGATGGGGAAACATGAGGATGCCACCGCAGCTTTCAAAAAAGCGGCAGAATTAGCCCCGGCGAATCCCGCCATCAAGGATTCCACGATCCTCAAGAAACACTTGGGTATGTGAGGACGCCCGACTGCCGCGAGACACATCCCATGAATTTCAGCTGGTTCGTCTTGCTGGTGGCAAACGGTGAGCAGCCCGCTGCCACTTATTTGTAACTCCACATGTAGGCAGGAGCAGCAAGCTACTTAAACCGCAGGGTCATTTGACTGGAAGCATCGGAAGTTCGCCTGGCCGTTCAGCCTCATGCTGGATACGAGCGCGCTCCTTCCGTGATGTGGCCAGAACCTGTTGAAGGATGTCGTCATTCACCTGAGTGAGCTGGGCTGCTGCGTCTTTCATATCTGCATGTTCGACCGCCCGCGACAGGACCTCCGCTTTCGTCGCGCCCTTCTTTTGTCCCAGAAACGGCTTGACGATGAGGTAGATCACATCGCGGGCTGGCATATATCTCAGAAACCGGCGCAATAACCGGTACGTCTGCACCGGATATGGGTCAGTTTGTAAAGGAAGAGCCGCCGTAGACCTTCTTGCCTCACGCGATGAATCGTTTCCCCAGAGAGGCACGTCGGATCAATCTCAGAGCATTTGAAATACTTGTACCAATCAGTCGCCTCATTGACCAACCCCCGCTTTAAATACTCTTGCCATAATGGCGTACCGCGATAGACACACAGCCGATTAAATCCAAACGTCTCAAGCGGTAATGTCCCAGCCAAGTCGAATGTCGCCCGTTAAGACACGCGCAAAAAATGTAAAACTGTGGATCGCGAACGTGGATCAGAATCGTGCGCAGAGCGACTCTCCTTTGGATTGTTTAGGGTCGGTCAGTCATGGGGCACCACGTTGCGGAGGGACCTGTGCACGAGTAAGGTCCTTCGATCTGACAACAGCCACAGCGTTCCGAATTGCATTCTCCAAATCCTGAGCCGATGTGGATTTTTTGACCAAGCACGCCTGGGCGCCATTATGCCGCGCCATCTCTAACAGATAAGGTTGCGGCAGATGCGTGAGGATGACCACCGCAATCTGTGGACGTGTGCGATCACGAATCAAGTCAAACAGGACATAGAAGCCGGACTCCGGCATATCGAGGTCTAAGACCACACAATCAATCCTTTGGGATCGGCAAAGAGCGAGACCAGCCTCCCCGCTAGGCGCGTCCAATACCGTATAGTGGTGAGAGGAATGGTTCTTGAGAGCTCCACACCAAAACCTCAGGTCTTCGACGTTATCGTCGATAAACAGAACCGTTGTAAGAGTGCTCGATAGAACCTCATCTCCTGTTTTTCTCATACTGCCGGCCGATTAGCCTCCCATGAGGAGGAGCGGGATGCAGTCTGCTGGTTTCTCGCCTGTAGGTCAGCTAACCCAAGCTCGCTGGCGTGGGCCCGCACATGGGCCAGGAGAGCGCGTGTCATCATTTCCTCATTCAAGTCCTTGGCCCCCTTCGCAAGCGTGAAGGGCAGTTCAGTCTTCCACATGAGGCTCCCTTCTGGACTCACCAGATAGAGGTACAGCCTCCGTGAGGAACTCGTCTTCAATCCGGCAAGACTATCCTGCGGCTCTCGAGCAGCCACATTTCCGATCAGAACACAATCCACCTGATACTCTGCGCTCATCTCTTGAGCCAGCCTAATCTGCTGGTTGGTCAGCCTGTTTGGAAACTCAGGAGTCGCATTCAGGTGCCCCTGCGGAGCCACGTTGGATGGGCTCACCACACGAAGCTCGGTCAGTTGTTGGAGGACAGCAGTCCACCTCTCAGCCATCACCGGATCTCCGACGAATGGTATGACCGCGATGCTCTTCACCCTTGCCAGGTGCTGCCGCTCGTGCAGTACGAGCACCGACGAGTTTTCAAATGGGTGAAACTCAATGTCGCTGGTCCGGACCATATCAATGCCGACCAGGCCCAGACACACAGCGGCCAAGCAGCCTTGCATGCCAAAAACGGAGAGAAGCAGTACCCCTAATAGGGAGGTGTGAACGATCAGATGAGGTTCCTCAGCTCAGAAGGCACAAACAGGTGATTGCCTTGTCGAGTGAAACCGCCGTGTTGAACCTCATCTTAAATATCCAATTAGACCGATGGCCGTCTGGTCAAAATTGCTCACTATCGAAGAATTCATGAAGGAGGAGGCCGGACCCTACCCCTGCGCGAAGATCAGGAGGAGGAAGAGGGGCTAGTCGTGGAGGACGACATTGAGAAGGGAACTGTGAATGCGCAACCCACCGTTATACTGAATGAATCCCAGCTTGCGGAACTTATTCATGAAGAAACTGACGCGGGACCGCGTGGTGCCAATCATGTCCGCTAGAGTTTCCTGACTCACCTTGGCGATGAGTGGCTCAGGCTTCCCTTCCTTCCCAAAGCGGGCCAATAGCAGAAGCACCCGTGCCAGTCGCTTCTCGGCTGAATTAAACAGTTGATCGACCAAGTCCGCCTGGATGCGCACGTTGCGACCCAGGAGATGGGTCATGAACAGCTGGGCGAAGGTGGGTTCGTCGTGCAGCACGCGGATCATGGTGGCTTTGTCAATGCAGACGACCGTGGAGTTTGCCAGCGAGCTTGCGGTCTCCAGGCGCACAGGCTGTCCGGCAAGGCAGGATTCACCCAAAAAGTCCCCATCCTCCAGAACCGCAACGACGGCTTCTTTGCCTTGAGCAGAAACCACCGTGAGCTTGACCTGACCCTCCTGGATATAGAAGACGGAATCCGCCGGGTCTCCTTGCGAAAACAGAATCTGCTTCTTTCGGACCGACAGGATCGTTTTCCCGCCGTCGATTTGTTTAAGGAATGTCTGGGGATTAAAGGGCCTGATCCGTTTGAGTCTGCCTCCCTTGAGTGCCCTGGCCCCAAATTTGTGCCGGGACGGTGATGATTACCGCAGAGAACCGCGCACTGAGGGCTCCGGATCCCTGATTACACAATCGCGCCCAAGGGAGTCAAGCCCTGCTACTCTGGGGCAGCCTAAACGCGACCATCCATGACTAGGGTTGAGCCTAGTGAGCAATTCTGACCAGACTGCAGGCTGTTTCCCAGATACTTATGTTCCGTAACGACGATTGCGACAGGCCACTATAGACAACGCCTGCCACCGCTATCCGATACGGAAAACGAATGAAGACGGATCTACTCAAAGGGAAATGGATGCAGTGCAAAGGCGAGATAAAAAAACAATGGGGCAAGTTGATCGGTAATGACGAGAAGCAGATCGAAGGAAATTATGAGAAGGTTATTGGCATGCTTCAGGTGCGGTATGGCGCTAAGTATGTCAGATTAGTCCGGGAGCGATACGCCGAGAAGAAGAACGACCTTATCAGGTGGGCCGAGCAGTGGGATCAGCAAGAAAAGTTGCGCTGACCCGAAGTCAGCGTCTGGATTCTACCCAGCCTCTTCTCGAATGTTCTGGAACACAAACACATAGAGAATTAGGAGGCCGAGTTGTCACTGAGCTCGGTATAGTAACGGGCCCAGGTGAGAAACAGGTTTCACTGCCGTGGTTTCTCCACCACCTCTCGGCTTGTTGCGTCTTTGGCCTCGGACGCCTGCGGAAAGAGGTGCGGACAGTCACCTCCGTCCAGGGCCGCAAATCTAACACCCGCTCCTCCGTGCTACCGGGTGGGAGGCTGTCGTGGATGAGGACCCAACAGTGGTCAAAAATCGCGGTGCGGAGCCTTCTTCCCATAGTCCGCCAAGGTCATTTTGATCAGGATTGTTGAAATGGTCCACGACTTTCTCGCTGTAGGCCATGTGTAGCCCCTCCATCACCCGGTGGAACTGGGAACGCGGTCCTTGTCGGTTCAAGATCGGGTTCAAGTCGTTCCAATCGCTGCTGCCGGTTTCTGGGCGAACTCTTTGTACCCGTACCGTGCCGCCAGATATTCCTTGGCCTCATCGCTGACATACTCCGCGAATTTGTACCGGTCATCTTCGACGGTCTTGGCGTCTGCCATCACCTGGTCGGTCGGAATCGCGTATTCGATATTACAGGACGTGTAGGCTTGAATGTAGGTCGGACCGACCTCTCGAGCGATCAGCACCGCCTTCTTAATGCAGCTCTCCACGCGCCGCGGATTGTTAGGCACGACCGTGGCGATATAGGCGCAGCCGGCGATTTTGGCCATGGCGACCATGTCCATCTTCTCGAACTTCTTGCCGAGCGGCGCCATCTTGAGGACCGCGCCTCTGGTCGTCATGCCGCTTTCTTGTCCGCCCGTGTTGCCGTACACCTCGTTATCCAACATGATCGTCGTGAACCGCTCCTTGCGGAACCAGGAATGGAGCACCTGCTGGAATCCAATGTCGGCCGTGCCCCCGTCACCCGCCATCACGACGACATCCTTGGGCTGATCGCCGAAGCGGATGCGCAATCCCCGCGACAAGCCGCTGGCGACACCGTTTTGGTCCCCATAGTTGCCATACACGAAGGGAATAGCCGCCTGCGAAATCGCCAGCCGGCCGCATCCCGCCGTCCCGACCGTGATCGTGTCTTCGGGATTCGGGAAGGCGACGATGGCCAATCGGATGAACAGGGTCATGGCGCAGCCGGCGCACATCGGATGCTCTTCGAGAATTTCCTTGAAACTTCCCATCTGCGACACCGTCGTCTTCTTGCCGAATGGCCCATGCTCGACCATGTCGCGGTATTCTTTTGGCATGAACGCGTCAAATCCCGGTGAAAACTTCACATAATTGAGACTCATCTGACACCGTCCTCTCTTGTGGCTTGGCGCAGGTGCGCCGATGACAATGGTCTTCGTTTTATCGATTCGTGCCTCTCAACTCCCGCGTCCGGCCAGGACTTCCGATCGGACGCCGATCGCCTTCTTGATTTCTTCCACGATGATTTCCGGCGGCATGGTCATACCCCCGCACACGCGCGGTCCGGCGATGACTCGCTCGGGGCGAGGGATCGTCGCTTTGATTTCCCGTGCCATCCACCCGATGACATTGAACTCCGGCACGATGATATGTTTGGCATGCTTGGTAGCTTCCCGGAGTTCTTCCTCCGGCCAAGGCCGGAGCGTCTTGATCTTCACCAGCCCCACACGGATGCCTTCATCGGCCAGCAGACGGATGGCTTCACGCCCTTGGGAGACCGCCGTTCCGGACGTCACGATGAGCACCTCGGCATCAATGTTTTCGGTGTCGATCAGGCCATCCAGCCAGGCGATCGTATGTTTCCTGGACCGTTCCGCGGCAGCCCAGATTTCCTGTTGCCAGCTCGCGTGAGTGGCGTAGCTGATGTAGTTGCTTTTCATAACGAACGGATCGCGCATCATGCGGACCGGCGGACATTCCATGTCCATGCAGGGGACCGGCGATCGGTACGGATCATAGGGCGGCAGGCACATGTCGACAGGTGTCAGATCGACGGTATCTTTCGTATGGGTCACGAAGAAGCCATCGCAACAGAGGGCCAAGGGCAGATGCACATCCGGCTCTTCCGAGACCATATAGCCCTTGAGAATCCAATCATAAAAGTCCTGAGCCGTCTCCGCGTGCCAGACCAGCATGCCGGTGTTCATCAGATAGGCGATCTCGATGGTGTCCGGCTGGATCGAGAGGGGTGAATTGATGCCTCGGCAGGTGACAATGCATTGGATCGGCAAGCGCGCCCCGGCCCACATCGGGAAGTTTTCCATCGCGCGCATCGTGCCGGGCCCGGCGGTCGTCGTGAAGACACGGGCCCCGCCGAACGCGGAGCCGGCGCATTGCGACATGACGGCGAATTCGCTTTCCCCGCGGAAGTAGTCGCCGATATAGCCCTCGGCAAAGAGTTCGCCGCAGAGAGCGGCCGCTTCGCTCTGGGGTGTGATGGGATAGGCCACCATAACATCAACGTTGGCGCGCCTGACGGCTTCTTTGATGACTTCGCTGCCGGTGTAGAACGACGCCGTGCGAGGCGCCTCGTTCATCATGACGCGGGGGTCGGTGATAACCTGGCCTTTTCTATTTTGCGTTCCGATGATTGATACACTGTCCATGATCTCCTCCTTCATTTTCGAGATACTTGTGTACGAGTCACCGCCATTGCGACAACATGGTGGTCTATTCGGACATCATGTGTGCCACGATAAGCACTGCTGAGACGGATGCCACCAAGAGTGCCAGCCAAAGGTCCGTCGCCCTGTGACGAACCCAATCCATTGTCCATCCGAGGCGGACCACCATTGTCGTTTCCTCGTTAGCGGACGACGAGCGGCAATCGATCGACCCGCGCGTCGACACATCTCTCTTCATGGGAGGCGCAGATGCCTCCATTCACGAGAAAGGCTAGACGGAGTACTTGGAAGACACTCTGGCGTAGGAAGCGGCGAAGACCAAGGAATCAATCGCGCAGGAAGGAAAGCAAACGCGCGAAGGATAGGACAGTCAGCAGAGCGCTATACGTCATAGAACACACTGAGCGCATTCGGCAAAGGAGTCAAGCGCTATTAAGGGCACCTCGGAGGCGGACTTGCACGAGGGCCGGGGCTGTTTGACGGCGTTGCCTAGTGCTTTAGCTAGTGGATTCTCTCAGGCTGACTGATGCGTTACGAATCCACGTCGTTGATGGGATTCTGGATGTTCCGTTGGTCATTGATGAACCAGTGATCACACGTGGCATCTCCATCGAGATTGCCGTTGGCTCCAGCGGTGAATCCAGCTGGCGTGGCCAACACCTGAAACCCTCCGCTTGCAGGTGGCAATGTCACATCGCAAGGGCTCGTGGCCAGAGAGCTGCCGTCGAACCGAGTCACTGTGGTGCCGACTCCAAGAGCGTTTACCCCATCCTGATACCAAAAGGAATATCGGGCGGCTCCCGCCGGTACCCAACCAACCAGCTGGTTGAGCGCACTCGGAGCAAACGTCTGAGGATTTTGTGATTCCCCTTGGTACGCGACGGCGGACGTGAAGATCGCTCCAAGATTCACCTTCGCTTCCGTCTGCTTCGACTTGGCCTGATAGGCGAGGAAGTTTGGAATCGCAATGGCTGCCAGGATTCCAATGATCGCGACGACGATCATCAGCTCAATCAGGGTAAAACCGTGACGCTCTTTGAACGGCTTAGACATGTTGCTCCTCATTACACGTGTGTCATGGGAGGCCGTCCTACGCAATCAAATTCGTAATCTGCAGAACCCTGCCTGAGGCCGGTTCGCCCCAAATTCGTGAGCCGCAGCTCGAAGACATTGATCTTGCTAGCTAAGTCGGGAACCCATCTCCCCGTTCCTCTGCTGACATTGCCGGGGCGTCCGTACTACTATCGTTTATCTTCCCGGGAACATCCTGGTTCCCCTGTCACACCTCCGATATCTAAGGAGATCATCAATGGCCGGTTATGTAGACGGATACGTGCTGCCGATCCCGAAGAAGCACCTCAAAGCCTATCGTCGGATGGCCAAGCTGGCGGGGAAGGTCTGGTGTGAGCACGGAGCGCTGGATTATAAGGAGTGTTCTGGTGACGATCTCGATATCAGGATGGGGCGGTCGTTCTCTCGTCAGATGAAGACCAAGCCTGGCGAAACGGTTGTGTTCGCCTATGTCCTGTTTAAATCACGAAGGCACCGGGACCGCGTCAATGCTAACGTCATGAAGGACCCTCGTCTCGCGGGCATGGGCGACATGAGGTCTCTCCCCTTCGACCCCAAACGTATGGTGTATGGAGGCTTCAAGGTGCTCGTCGATGCGGGCCGCTCTCGTGCCTGATCATTTCCCTCGAGTTCACTTTCTGTTGCCGGCAAGGGTCAGTTTCCCCGTTCCTCGAGCGTCCTCGCATAGCGCTCCAACCTCGTTTTGGCGGCGCACCGTCCCTGTGAGGCTAGATTGCCACGCGTTACCGGGTAATGGCGACCGATGACACATTCGGGCAGAGGCCAGACAGACCAGAATTGTGACATGATTACATAGCCTTGCATTCCTGCACCGCTCAGACAAAGGAAGCCGCTTCCCATAATCGTACAATGCCGTAAGCACTTGCTGATAGACAAACTAAGCGTTTAATCTATATTCGCCTGGGAAATTCAGAACCTAGGTGGTTGGTGTCCAACAAGAGCAACATTCTAAAGCTGTATGGGCAGTCCAGTGTTGCGCTGGCGCAGCATCTGAAAGAGGGGGCGACGCTGAATACGGAAGAGCAAATGTTCGTCGAGAATCACCTCTTAATCGTGCAACTGGCGTTGGCTATGTCGAAACATACTCACTCGAAGAGGCCGGTGCCGGTACGTGGAGAGTGATGAAACAAGCGCTCGTGGTGGACGACCACCCCATTGTGCGCGACGGCATCAAGGAATTGCTTCAGAGAGCTTTTCCCGCAGTGACCGTCAAGGATTCTTCCGGCGAGGATGGATTGCTCGAAGAAGTCTGCGGCTACCCGTGGGCGTTCGTCGTGCTCGACATCAACCTGCCGGGCCAGAACGGACTTGATATCATCAAGAAGACGAAGGTCCGGTGCCCCGAAATCCCCATCATCGTCTTCAGCCTCTACTCGGAACGACAGTATGCGGCGCGGGCACTACGTGCCGGAGCCGTGGCCTACCTCTCGAAGGAACGCCCGCCGCGCGACTTGATCGACATGGTGAAGACGACGCTCGAAGGCGGAGCGGTCAAAAAGCCGAGAGAGCTCATGGTCTCCCAACCGGTGCTCTCGGACCGGGAAGTCCAGGTGCTGGCCCTCTTCGTCAGGGGGATGAGTCGGAAAGAAATCTCGCAGGAACTGAATATCAACGAAAAAACCGTCAGCACGTATCGCGCAAGACTGCTGCACAAGCTGGGCGTGCGGAATCTGGTTGAACTGATCCGTTACGCCGTCGAAGAAGGCCTGGTCGACTGAACCATCAGCCGGTAAAAGGCGTCGGCCAACGGCTCCAGATTGACACAGTCCGCTTCGTTGTACCGCAGGAGGAGCGCTCTGGCCTCTTCATCGCGCGAGTGTCGCCACCGGTTCCAGCAACGAACGGCATCCTCGCCACTCATCCCGTTCAGTGTCATCCCTCGATGGATGCCGAGCTGCCTCTCGATGGCTTTCAGCCCGCCGTGGTATCCCAGCCGACGGCCAAGAAGACCGACGTCCAGGTGTGGTTGGTCGAGGGGGAGATCGGGATACTGGCGCAACAACATCGGGAGATCGAACGTCGTTCCACAAAACGTGACGAGCAGATCGTATTGACGGAGCGCTTCGGCCAGCCGACCGGCGGACAGGGATTCCCCGCGGACGAACGACATCATCCGTCCTTGGCCATAAAGTCCAACTACCGTAATTTGACCGAAAGAGTCAGTCTCGATGTCGAGATAGACAGCCCGGGAACGCAGCCAATCGTACAGACGCCAGTGCTCCCGCGAAGGCAGGATGACGCCGAAGTACCGGGAGTTGTGTTTCGCATGCTCCGCCATGGCCTTCGCCACCTGCTCATCATAGAGCGCCTTTCGGGCTGAACTGATGCGCTCGAGCGAAGGTCTTGAAAGAAAATCGATCCACGTGACGAGCCCCTCGCGCCAGAGCCGCCGTTCAATCGTCCGACCAACCCCAGGCAAAAAACAGAAGGACGACTCAATCATGAACTTCCGCTCATGAATGTCATTTGGGCAATTTCGGCACGTTCACTTTGATCGGCGCTCCGGTCAGAGCCTTCAACAATTCGACCAGGTCGGCTTTTTCCTCCGGCGACAGGCCTAACGGCTTCATCAAGGGACTCAGGTTAGGATTGTTTCCACCGCCTGAGTCGAAAAAGTCGATGACTTCCTCGAGCGTCTTGAACACTCCGTCGTGCATGTAGGGAGCCGTCTCTACCACGCTCCGCAAGGTCGGCGTTTTGAATGCGCCTTTGTCTTTCTGAGCCCTCGTCACCAGGTAACGGCCCTGATCCTCCTTCAGCGGTCCGACCTGGGGCACGCCGAGGTTGTGGAACCGATTGTCGGTGAAATTCGAGCCGTTATGACAGAGAATGCAGCGCGCCTTCCCGCGAAACAATTCGAGCCCCCTCACCGCGGCGTCATTCATCGCTCCGGTCTCCCCCATCACGTGCTTGTCGAAGGCGCTGTTTTGGGACACGATCGTCCGTTCAAAAGCGGCAATCGCTTCCGCAATGTGTTGCAGGCTCGCCCCGCCGCCAAAGATCAGTTGAAACTGCTTTTGATAGCCGGGAATCTTTGCGATCTTCGGGACGACGGTCTCATGCAGTTCAGCCATTTCAATGGGGTTGTGGATGGGACCGATCGCCTGCTCTTCAAGGGACCCGGCACGGCCATCCCAGAACTGCAGAGGGATGAAGCCGGTATTGTACACGGTGGGCGCCTGACGGCCGCCGGAAGTCCCGAATGCCCCGATCGAGAATTGACGGGCGTCGGCGAAACCGGTGCCGGGATTATGACAAAAGGCACAGGACACGGAATTATTCTTGGACAGGCGGGTCTCGAAATAGAGCTGTTTCCCGAGCTCGACTTTTTGGGCATAACTTAAATTCGTTGGAGGATTGGGCGCCTGCGCTGGCATGGGTCCGATGTCCGGCACGGTCATCCCCTCGACGGTCACAGTGCCATGTGGGGCATAGCCGGATGGAGCTGACATGGCCGGGGACAGGCTGCCCGCCAACCAGGCCACCGCAATGAAACCCAACCCTCGAATTCCCCCAACGATCCGAAAACGGGCTGCGCTACGGTTCATATGTCCTCCCGGGGTTCTCGTGTGGCATCGAAAGCACCTGCGGCACCATGCGTCTCTGGGCGGCGGGCCATCGACGGAAATACCATATAACGTATTGATTTAACAACATAATTCAATATGAAGGCTGGATGCTTTTTATGGTAGGCTATTTCGTAACTCATCGACAGGCCACTCATGCGGATTCCATCTCGAGTCGTTCTCCCGTTCGGCTATCGGATCTCTGTCCGTCAACTTTCGGACAGTGAGATGGACCGTCG
>Ga0070664_100001856_pt1 | contig 16919 bp, 16 predicted proteins | sample KBSC73metaG_FD_65863 | JGI IMG/M metagenome (GOLD analysis project Ga0070664, IMG submission 65863) | Corn rhizosphere microbial communities from Kellogg Biological Station, Michigan, USA - KBS C7-3 metaG | ecosystem: Host-associated > Plants > Roots > Rhizosphere > Soil ... | reverse complement strand
TCATCTTTGACGGGGCGCGAAAGCGATTACAGAAGCTTGCCTGAAGCGATTAGGGGAGGGACATGGTCGGCGCGCTCGTCGGAGCTTACCACGAGGATGATTCCGGTGGGTTGCGCGCGCTTCTCCCACTCGCTGGACGTACCTTGCTCGAATATCAGGTTCGCTGCGCCGCCGCCGCCGGAGCCGCACCGATCGTCGCCATCGTCGAACGCGTGCCGCAGGCGCTGCAAGATGCTTTCGAGCGCCTGAGGCTCGACGGCGTGACCGTCATCGCGGTCAGCGACGTACAGGACGCCGTCAGCCGCTTCGAGGCCGGCTCGATGATCCTGATGATCGGCGACGGTGTCGCGCCTCCGGCCGAGCTGGTCGCGGCGCTCGCCGAGGAGCCTGAGCCGGCGATCGCGACGGTGCCGGACAATGAAGCCAATACCACCTTTGAACGGATCGACGCGGGAAATCGCTGGGCGGGTGTGGCACTGGTGGACACGCGAAACCTGGGATCCACGGCCGCGATCCTCGGCGACTGGGACCTGCAATCGACGCTGTTGCGCAAGACCCTGCAGGAAGGGGCGCTGAGGGTTCCGGTAAGCGAAGATTCGTCACCGCTACTGGTGGAGAGGGCGGACCAGCTGGCCGATTTCCAACGCAGGCTGGTTGCCTCGTCACGCGGCGCGCGCACCGACTGGGCCAGCCGCTACCTTCTGCCTCCCCTCGAGGAGATCCTGACCGAGCGTCTGATGGAAACTTCCGTCCGGCCCGTCTGGCTTATCTGGCTCGCAATGTTGCTGACGCTTGCCGGAGCTTTGGCGTTCGCTCGCGGTCTGCTGGGCGCGGGCCTTACCTTTCTGGTCCTTTCCACGCCGCTCGACATCGTCGCATCCCGCCTGGCCGCGCTGCGCCTCCGGCCGTTGCCGGCACGGATGCTCAGCAGGCTCGCACTGTGGCCGGCATCCGGTCTCGCATTGCTGGCGCTTGGCTCATGGGAAGCGCGTCACCTGCCCGGCTGGGGCGCATTGGTGACGGCGGCGGCGACGATCGCCTTCGCCGAGGCCGGCCGTATCGAGAAATCGGCGCTTCCGCCGGGCAGCGATATCTGGCTGCTCTCTCGCCGCAATGCGATATTCGCAGCCATTCCATTCGCGATCGCTGGGGTTTGGACGGCTTACCTGGTCGCGCTGCTCATTTACGCGGTCGCCTCTTTCTTTATCGTTCAGCACGTTCGGCATTTCGGGCCTGAGTTGACGCGAAGTTAACGGAAATCGGATAAGCCTCCTCGCAATGATGCCCGAGGAATGGCCGATCGCTGCACCGGCAGCCGATCATGACGCGCCCGCGCGTTTGGGCGCGCGCGACCGGCTGTCCACTGTCCGCGCCGATTTCTTCCTCGATTCGGCGACGCGCCTGACGGAGCAGGAGCGCGCGTTGATGACCGCCATGCTCCATTGTCTGGTCGGTGATGTGGCGGACGAGATTCGAGCCGCTCTGCCCAAGGGGTGGTCGGCCGCGAATGACGAAAGCAATCTCGGCCTGATTGAGACTCTGACGGCGACTCGCTTGTTGGATGAACCTCCGCTGATGGCCCTTTTGCTCCGCCGCGCAGACGAGGAGCGGATCGCGAACGGCGCAAAAGCGCGCAGCGGCCGTCACGATGCGCGCATCCTCCAGGGCCTGGTCAGTCATGACGATGGCGCAATCTCCGCCGCAGCGATGGCATTGATTTTGGCGCGCGGCCGCCGCCGTGACCGCTTCGGTCAGTGCCTGGTTTCGTTCGACGATCTGAGCCAGGGATCCGCGCGGGTTCTGGTCCATGCGATCGCTGCCGTGCTTCGAGGCGACCTTGCCGGAGTTCGCGGCTCCGCGGCCGCGGACGCAGAACTGGTCAATGCCTGTGGACGAGTGCTCGACGCACAGGAGGCTTCTCAAGGGATTGATGCGCTGACGGCTGAGCTTGCCGCACTTTTGGATGAAAACGGGCGCCTCGACGATGATCTCATCCTGGCGGCGGCCCATGAAGGCGAGACCGCTTTCGTCGCCGAAGCGCTTGCGCGTAGAGCTGGCCTCGATGGCAAGATTGCCGCGGGGGAATTGCTTTCGGGCAAGGCCGAACGCGTCATGATGTTGTTTCGCCTTTCGAACTCGCCGCGGGATCTCGTTGCCGGCTTGCTGGCCAGCATCGGCGATCTCTTGGGCCTGAACGACGCGGGGCGAGCGATCGGCCTCTTTGATTCCCTTACCGAAGGGCAGGTCACGGCGGCACGGACCTGGCTGACGGTCGACCCGGCTTATCGCCGCGCGTTAGCGGCGCTGGACATTTCCAATGGCTAGCGCGCCCTCCGAACCGCACGCGGTCCTTGGCCGTCTCGACAAAGCCGGGCGGTTGGTCTCGGCCGATCCGGAGCTGGAGGCTCTCCAGCGCGAAGCGGGCTCCAACCTTGGGCAGCCGCTCGCCCTTCCTCAGGTCGCTGCCGTCGCGCAGCTTGCGCGCAAGCTTCGCATCGCGGTCGTCAGACCGGCTCTCGCCGCATCTACCGACCATGACATCGAGGTTTCCGTTCGCGCCGTCCCCGAAGGCGACGAGATCGCCTTGATCCTCGAGGGTTGGACGGTACGCCCACCAACGGGCGCGCGCCTGGCTTCGCTGCTGGGGGGAAATGGCGATGCTGGGACGGAAGTCGCGGCAAGCGAGTGGGCAGCCGACGAAGAGCTGAAAATCATCTCACTGTCCCCCGATCTTGCCGAATCCCTCGGCGTGGACGTCGCCGAAGCCTCCGGCACGCCGCTCACACGCCTCCTCCGTTTCGAAGAAGACGAAAACGGTGAGATGCCGCTCATCAGCGCGCTCGCGGCCCGGCGCAGCTTCTCGGATCAGCGGGCGCGCAGTCGAAAGGACGACGGCACTGTCGTTGTCCTTGGCGGCGAAGTCGTGACCGGCGCTGACGGCGGGTTTGCCGGCTTTCGCGGAACGGCGCGACCCGAACGCGCAGAGGCGCCCGACCCGTCGAGCCTGGCCGCCTTCGATCATGCGCTGGACGAAGTGCTGCGCTCGCCGCTCGACCGGATCATCGAGAGCGCGGAGCGTATCGTGGAGCGCGCGGATGGCCCGCTGCGCAGCGAATATGCAAGCTACGGCAACGATATCGCGACGGCGGCGAGGCATCTGCTTTCCGTCGTTCGCGCGATGAGCGAAGACCCCACGCAGAGCCAGCGCTCCATCGATCTGACTGCGCTTGCGGCCGAAGCGGTGGTGATGATCGAGGCGGTGGCCGAGGAACGCGGCGTCACGATCGACTTTGAAGCCGCCCACTCGCTCACGGCGAGCGGGCAAGAGCGAGCGGTCATCCAAATCCTCGTCAATCTGATCGGCAACGCGGTCCGCCATTCGCCCGAGGGAGGAAAGGTGCGGCTCGCCTTCGCAGGCACCGCGGGCACCGCTTCGTTGATCGTTTCGGACGAGGGCCCGGGCATCGCGCCGGCCGATCAGCAGCGGATCTTCGAGCGGTTCGAGCGCGCAGACGCCAAGCAAGGCGGCACGGGTCTCGGTCTCGCAATCTCGCGGCGCCTCGCCCGCTCGATGGGTGGCGACGTCACTGTCGACAGCGAACCGGGCGCGGGAGCCCGCTTCACGCTGACGCTGCCAAGTCCTTAATCTAGCGCTTCTCGACGGGGACGTAGTCGCGTTGCGTGGCGCCAACGTAAAGCTGGCGCGGGCGGCCGATCTTCTGCTCGGGGTCCGAGATCATCTCATTCCATTGCGCGACCCAGCCGACGGTGCGGGCGAGCGCGAATAGCGCGGTGAACATTTCGGTCGGGAAGCCGATCGCGTTGAGGATCACGCCCGAATAGAAATCGACGTTCGGATACAGCTTCTTTTCAATGAAATAATCGTCGCTGAGCGCGATCCGCTCCAATTCGTTCGCCACGTCGAGCACGGGGTCGGAGATGTTGAGTTCCTTCAAAACTTCGTCGGCGGTCGCTTTCATGACCTTCGCCCGCGGATCGAAGTTCTTATAAACGCGGTGACCGAAGCCCATCAGCCGGAACGGGTCGTCCTTGTCCTTAGCGCGGGCGATATATTCCGGAATGCGTTCCGTGCGGCCGATCTCACGCAGCATGTTGAGCGCGGCTTCGTTCGCCCCGCCATGCGCGGGGCCCCACAGGCAGGCGATGCCGGCCGCAATGCACGCGAAGGGATTGGCGCCCGACGAGCCGGCGAGCCGCACGGTCGAGGTCGAGGCGTTCTGCTCGTGATCGGCGTGAAGGATGAAGATCCGCCGCATCGCGCGTTCGATGATCGGATTTACGACATAAGGTTCGGCGGGAACGCCGAAGGTCATGCGCAGGAAATTCCCGGTGTAGCTCAACGTATTGTCGGGATAGAGGAACGGCTGCCCGACCGAATATTTGTGCGCCATCGCCGCGATCGTCGGCATCTTCGCGATCAGCCGGTGCGAGGCGATCATCCGCTGCTCGGGATCGGTGATGTCGGTGCTGTCGTGGTAGAAGGCGGATAGCGCGCCAACCACGCCGCACATGATCGCCATCGGGTGCGCATCGCGGCGAAAACCGCGATAGAAAGTCGCCAGCTGCTCGTGGAGCATGGTGTGGCGGCTGATCGTGTAGGAGAAATCCTCGAGCTCGACCTTCTTGGGAAGCTCTCCATGGACCAGCAGATAGGCGACCTCCATGAAGGTCGAAGTCTCCGCAAGTTGGTCGATGGGGTATCCGCGGTGAAGAAGAATGCCCTTTTCGCCGTCGATATAAGTGATGGCGCTTTGGCAGCTGGCGGTCGAGGTATAACCCGGGTCGTAAGTGAACATCCCGGTCTCATTGTAGAGCTTGCGGATGTCGAAGACTTCCGGCCCCACAGAGCCTTCGAGCACTCCGTAGGAGTGATTGGTGCCGTCGATCCCGAGGCTCACGGTCTTGTCGGTCATTCCTTCGGCTCCACCATCTGGTCGGCGATGCGGGCGAGGCTTTCATCCTTCCCGAGCAACGCAAGCACATCGAAAATCCCGGGCGAGGTCGTTCGCCCGGTCACGGCGGCGCGGAGCGGCTGCGCAAGCTTTCCGAGCTTGGCGCCTTCGACTTCCGCCACCTCGCGGATGGCCGCCTCTACCGACGCTGCATCCCACTCCGCAAGAGCGGCCAATCTGGCATGTGCAGAGTTCAACAACGCTCTCGCTTCCGGGCCCAGCAACGCCGCAGCCGCCTCGTCGGGTTCAATCGGCCGCGAGGCAAAGAGAAAGCGTGCTCCGTCCGCAAGCTCCTTGAGCGTGTGGGCCCGTGCCTTGAGCTCGGGCATCGCCCGAACGAGCAAGGCGAGTTGATCCTCTGCGAGGCCCAGTCGGGGAGAGATGAGGTCCGCCAGCCGCTTGTCGTCCGCTTCGCGGACGTAGTGGCCATTCAGATTCTCGAGTTTCTTGAAGTCGAAGCGCGACGGCGACTTGCCGACGTGATCCAGGTCGAACCATTCGACGGCCTGTTCGCGGCTGATGATTTCGTCGTCGCCGTGGCCCCAGCCGAGGCGCAGCAGGTAATTGCCGACCGCCTCCGGAAGCATTCCCAGCTCATCGCGATAGGAGTCCACTCCCAGCGCTCCGTGGCGTTTCGACAGCTTGGCGCCGTCGGGACCGTGGATCAGCGGCACATGCGCGTAGATCGGTTCGGCAAATCCCATCGCGCGGATGATGGCGAGCTGGCGGAAGGCGTTGTTCAGGTGGTCGTCGCCGCGGATGACATGGGTAACGCCCATGTCGTGATCGTCGACCACGACCGCGAGCATGTAGGTGGGTGTCCCGTCCGACCGGAGCAGGACGAAGTCGTCGAGCTCGTTGTTCTGGACTGTCACCCGCCCCTGGACCTTGTCGTCGAGGACGGTCTCACCCTCGCGCGGCGCCTTGAGGCGGATGACGAACGGCTTGTCTCCTTGCCCTTCGGTGACGTCGCGCCATGGGCTGTTGATGCGGAAAGGCTTGCGCTCGGCCTGCGCTTTTTCGCGCTGGGCCGCGAGCTCTTCCTGGGTCATGTAGCAGCGATATGCATGGCCGCGGTCCAGCATCTTGTGGGCGACCTCCGCGTGACGCGCCCAGAACTGCGACTGATAATATTCGTGCCCGTCCCAATCGAGGCCCAGCCAGTGCATGCCGTCGATGATTGCGTCGATCGCCTCCTTGGTTGAGCGGACCTTGTCGGTATCCTCGATCCTCAACAGGAATTTGCCGCCGTGGTGACGGGCGAATAGCCAGTTGAACAGCGCCGTGCGCGCGCCGCCGATATGCAGAAATCCGGTGGGCGAGGGCGCGAAGCGCGTCACCACCGGCTTATCACTTGCGCTCAACCGCGCTTTCCTCTCAAACTTATGCTGCAATGCAATGGACGAGCGCCCCTAGCATGGGGGAAGCGCCTCTTCCACAGCGTGCTCGGAGCTATTGGAAGACGCGGATTTCCGCGCTTCACGAGGAGCTTGAGAAGCTTCTCGAGGCCGAACGCGCGCAGCTCCCGCCATGGTTCGTCGTCGGCTTCGGAAGCGGCATCGCGGCCTGGTTCGCGCTTCCTCACCGGACACAATGGGCCGCCTTCCTCTTCCTCGCCGGTGCAATTGCAGTGGCCGGCTTCGCTCTCGGGAGCGGCCGGTCGGGGCGTGCCATGGGGTGGTTCGCACTTGCGGCAATGACCGGCTGCGGGCTGGTGTGGGCACGATCGACGTGGGTGGAGCAGCCGCGCCTGACGAGGCCCGTCGTCGTGGAGGTGGTCGCGCGCGTCGAAGCAGTGGAATATCTCGCTGCCAAGGACGCTGTCCGGCTCACGTTGGCGCCGCGAGATCCGGCCTTGCCGTCGCGCGTTCGCATTTCGGTCGATGAGAGTGAGTTTCCTGCCGGCGTCGCGCCGGGCGCGAAAATCCAGCTGAGGGCGCGGCTAGCGCCACCGCCGCCTATGGCGCTGCCGGGTACCTATGACTTCGCCCGCGATGCCTGGTTCAAGGGATTGGGAGCGGTAGGAAAAGGCATGGGACCCTTGATGGTCCTGCAGCCGGCCAAACCAAGGGGGCTGGACAGTCTTCGCACCGACCTTCGCCGGCATATTGCTTCGCGGCTGCCGTCACGCCCAGCCGGAATCGCGATTGCCCTTGCCACGGGTGATCAAAACGCGGTCGATGCCGACGATGCGGAGGCCATGCGGCGCAGCGGCTTGACGCACCTGCTCTCGGTCAGCGGATTGCACATCGCTGCGATCGTTGCCTTTGCGATGTTCCTCACACTGAAAACGCTCGCGCTCAGCGAATGGCTCGCGTTGCGCTTGAACCTCGTCGTCGTCTCGGCCGGCGTCGCGGCCATCGCCGGTATCGGCTACACATTGCTGACCGGGGCGCAGGTGCCGACGGTTCGTAGTTGCGTGGCGGCGCTGTTGATCCTTGCCGGCATCGCACTTGGCCGCGATGCGATCAGCATCCGCCTGATCGCCGTTGGGGCGCTTGTCGTGCTGTTGTTTCGGCCGGAAGCGCTGGCGGGCGCGAGCTTCCAGATGAGCTTTGCGGCGGTAACAGCAATCGTGGCGCTGCACTCGACCGGCTGGTGCAGGAAATGGCTCCAGAAACGCGAGGAAGGAGTGATCGCGCGCATCGCGCGATCGCTGAGTGCAATGGTCGCGACGGGGTTGGTCGTCGAAGCGTCGCTCGTGCCTTTCGCCTTGTTTCATTTTCACCGCTCCGGTCTGTACGGGGTCGGCGCCAACATCCTCGCCATCCCGCTCACGACCTTCGTCATCATGCCCCTCGAGGCGGGAGCGTTGCTGCTCGACCTGCTCGGGTGGGGAAAGCCCCTCTGGCTACTGTGCGGGACGGCGATCGACGGCCTGTTGGGAGTCGCGCGGGCCGTTTCATCGTCAAAGGGCGCCGTCGCGATGATGCCGTCGATGCCCGCTTGGACATTCGGGCTGATGGTCGGCGGGGGCATCTGGCTGTGCCTGTGGACCGGCCGGGTCCGGATGCTCGGCGTAGTACCGCTGATCCTAGGCGTCGTCGGGGCGCTCCTCGCTCCCGCACCCGACCTTCTCGTCACCGGCGACGGCAAGCATCTCGCGCTGGTGCGTGAGGGCACGCCGCTCCTGATTCGCGAACGCGCGGGCGACTTCGTGCGACAATTGCTCGCCGAGGCATCAGGTTTCGACGGCGATCCAGAACAACTGAGTTCTCGTCCTGACAGTGCCTGCTCACGCGATGCCTGTGTGGCGACGGTCAGGGAGAAGGACCGCCAATGGCGGATCCTCGCCACACGTTCGTATTACCGCATCGATTGGGACGTGATCACGCGTGCCTGCGCGGACGCCGATATCGCCATTTCCGACCGGCGGCTGCCCCGCGGCTGCACGCCACGATGGCTCAAGCTCGACCGTGAGGCGCTCTCACGTACCGGGGGCGTCTCCATTAGCTTCGGAAATCAGCCTGTCGTGAACAGCGTCGCTGTCCGCGTCGGCGAACATCCCTGGGCTGAAACGAAGCGCTAGGTCTCGCTCCAGACGGCGAGCTCGTTTCCCGAAGGATCGATGAACTGGAAGCGACGCCCACCGGGAAAGCTGAAGATCGGCTTGGCGATCATTCCGCCGGCCTTGGTTACGGCGTCGAACGCGGCTTCGAGATCCTCGACGCGAACCACGGGCAATGGAGCCGACAAGGAATCGGACGAGTTACCCTGCAGCCCGACATCCGTCGTGCCGTTTGTGGTCGCCGAATAGGTTGGGCCGTAGTCGGTGAAGTCCCAGCCTAAAGCCTTGGCGTAAAAGGCGCGGGTCAGCTCGTGCGCGGTCGCGCTCGGCAATTCGACGTAATCAATTCGGGGCGGTGGGCACATATTCACTCCGTTCGTCCTGAGCGGAAGCCGATTGGAAGTCGGCCAAAGTCGAAGGGCGTTCGCAAGGGGCTTCGCTCTCCGCTCAGGACGAACGAGCTGCGGATTGTTTGATCATCAATAACGCCGGATCAAACCCGCCAGCCGCCCCTGGATCCGGACTCGGTCCTCTTCGTACCGCTGCGGCTCGTAGCGGCTGTTCGCCGGGTCGAGCCTGATCATTCGGCCTTCCCGGCGATAGGTTTTCAGCGTCGCTTCTTCCTCATCGATCAAAGCGACGACGATCTCGCCGTCCCGCGCCGTATCGACCTTGCGGATGAGAGCGAAGTCGCCGTCGAGGATGCCCTCATCGACCATGGAATCTCCCGACACTTCCAGCGCATAATGCTCGCCCGGCCCAAGCAAGGCCGACGGCACCGGGAACCTCTCGGTACCCTGCAGCGCTTCGATCGGAGTGCCGGCGGCGATCCGCCCGTGCAGGGGGATTTCCATCGTATCGTTGGCTGCGGGAGGCGCCGCCGGGCGCAGCTGAACGACGTTGGCGGGCATTTCGGTCTCCGGAACCTTCACCACTTCGAGCGCGCGAGCGCGATTGGGGAGGCGCCGAATGAAACCGCGCTCCTCGAGAGCGGAGATCAGGCGGTGCACGCCGGACTTGGATTTCAGATCCAGCGCCTCGCGCATCTCGTCGAAGCTGGGAGAAATTCCGCCTTGCTTCAGGCGCTGGTCGATGAACAGCAGCAATTCGCGCTGTTTGGCGGTGAGCATGTGCCGTCACTCCCGTTGGAACGAACGGAGAACGTGTAGGCAACAAAGCGTCGCCGGTCAAGAGCCGCCCCGCGACTCCCTAACCGCCGCTTGTCGTGATCCGGGTCTTCAGCGCCTTGATCGCGTCTTCGTTGCGCTTGGCCTTCATGTCCGCGCGCACGGCCCCGATGAATTGCTGCGCATAGTCCTGGCTCAACGCATCCTGCAGCTCATTCTGCATCTGGCTGATGAGGCCGGGCTGGAGCAAGGCATTGCCCGGCGTGATCTTGTTGACCTTCACCACGAAGAAGCCGCGCCCCTGACTATCCGCGACCATTCGGCTCTTGCCCTGCGCCAGTGAAAAGAGGAGCTGCATCGGCGGCGCCACCTGGCCGCCGGCCTGGGCGATCTGGATCCGCCGCGCCGCCATCGGCCGGGTCGGGGGCAGCGCGACGCCGGCTTCCTTGACCGCCTGCGCGAGGCTCACGCCTTGCGAAGCCCGTGCGGCAATCCGGTTCGCCGTCGCCCGCGCCCGCTGGAAAGCCTGAGCGTTGACCCAGTCCATCTCAACCTGCGCCCGGATATTCGCGAACGATGCTGGGGCGGCCGGGACCACCTGAGCCGGCGAGACCAGCGCATAGCCCTGATTGTTCGGCAGAGTCACGATCTCCGGCGGGTCATTGGGCGCGATCTCGAACCCTGTCTTGAGAGCTGGCGCAAGCTCCGGCGGGAGCTTGAACCCCGCATCCGTCCGCGACGTGCCCGCCACAGTGATCAGCGGCGTGGTCGTGATCGTCAGCTTGGTCGCCGCTGCCGCCTCGGTGAAATTGCTACCTTCGTCGACGGCGTTCTGAACCTTGTCGACAATGTCTTCGATCACCTGCTTGCGCTTGTCGGCGGTGAGCTTCGCGGTAATCTCTGTCTTGGCCTGGGCGAGGGTCTTGCCGCCTTGGGATTTTACGCCTTCGACCTTGACGACGACCCAGCCGAAATCGGACTGCAGCGGGCCGACGACTGCGCCCGTTGCCGCCGAGAAAACCGCGGCTGCCGCTTGGTCCCCCGCGACCGATCCATAGGCCTGCCGGCTCTGGTCGTTCAGCGAAGTCACCGCGACGTTGGCGCCGGCGGCTGCTGCGAGTGCGGCCCCGGACTTCGCCTTGGCGGCGATCGCGTTGGCGGTGTTCCGGTCCGGAACCACGGCCTGCGATAGGCTCCGGGTCTCCTTCACGCCGTAGGTCGCCTGGTTGGCGTTGTAATAGTCGGCGATCTCTTTGTCGGAGGCGCCGATGCCGCTGACCAGTTCCGCGCCGATCCGTGCAATCCGGATCGTTCGTTGCTCGGGCACCATGTAACGGTTGCGATTGGCCGCATAATAACGCTGGAGATCGGCATCGCCCGGGTTCAAGCCCGCGCGGAACGGCTCCAGGGGGACGGCGGCCGCTTCGCCCTCGCGTCCTTCGAGGAGCATTGAGGCATAGGGCATCGCCATTCCGACGGAGACCCGCGCATTGGTCGCGACAGGGGTCAGGATGACACGCTGGAGGAGCGTGCCGGCGATGATCTGACGAACGTCCGCGTCGGTCATCCGCTGTTGCGCCAGGAACTGCTGATAAGCTTGGTCGCTGAACTTGCCGTTGAGACCCTTGGTCTGCGGGATCTGCGCAATTTCCGCGTCGATAAGGCGCTTCGACAGGTGGATGCCGTATTTATCCGCAAAGGCGAGCAGCGACCGCTGGTCGATCAGTGCCTCGAGCAAGGTGTCGAAGTCGCCGGCGATGGTCGCATAGTCGGCCGTCGGATTCTGCCGCCGGACTTCTTGCAGCCTGCGCTGCATCGCGTCGCTCATTTCGCGGTCGAGTACCTGCTGGTCGCCGACCCGCGCCAGCGTCGACGCACCCATTCCGAAGCCGATATTGCCCGATCCGAAGTTGGAAATGTCGCTCACCGCGAAACCGGCAAGGATCATGATGAAGAAGGTGGCGACGATGCCGGTCCCGATTTTCGACTTGGACAAGCGGCGGAAGTTGCTGATCATGACGGTCCGATGTTGAAGGGAAGGCCGCCGCTTTAGGGGGCGGGCTGGCGCGCATCAAGACGCGTGGCTACGGGCCTCCCGGGCGAAATAAGGAAGCGGACATTGAAGAAACTCGTTGCGGGCAACTGGAAGATGCACGGTCTTTCGGCCGATCTCCAGGAAATCGAAGCGATCGCTAAGGCTGCCTCCGCCTATCAGTGTGTCGACGTGGCGCTCTGCGTGCCATCGATCCTGATCGAGCGTGCGGCGCGTGCCGTGCCGGAATTACCGATCGGGGCGCAGGACGTTCATCACGCGGAAAAGGGGGCGCATACCGGCTGCACTTCCGCGCATATGCTGCTCGACGCGGGCGCCCGCCTCACCATCGTCGGCCATTCGGAACGCCGGGACGCGCAGCGGGAAAGCGACGCAGATGTGAAGGCAAAGGCCGAGGCGGCGCTCTCGGTCGGTTTGGCGGTCATCCTGTGTGTTGGGGAAAGCTTGGAAGTGCGCGACGGCGGCGGCGCGGTTGCTACTGTAGTCGCTCAGCTGGAAGGGTCGCTTCCTGAAACATTGGGTGAGGCCGGCCTCGCGATCGCCTATGAGCCAATTTGGGCGATCGGCACGGGCAAGGTGCCGACGATGGCCGAGATCGGCGAGATGCATGCGGCGATCCGGCGCACGCTTGAGGTACGCTACCCAGGTCGCGAGATCCGGATCCTCTACGGCGGCTCGGTTAAGGGATCGAACGCCGCCGAGATTTTCGCCGTGCCCGACGTCGACGGCGCACTGGTCGGCGGCGCGAGCCTGAAAGCGGCGGATTTCTTGCCTATTGTGGAAGCTGCGGAATATAGTTCGAACGCCCACTGAGCGGAGGTCAATATGCGCCTCGTTCCGGTTGCTCTTTTCCTGTCAGCCTTGTCTGCGCCCGCCTGGTCGCAGGAAGTCCGGCCCGATCTGAAACTCCTCACAGCCCGCTACATCGCGGCGCAGCAAGCCGTATACGAGCGCGGCGCGGGCCCGGCTCAACTCGACGAGCTGATGAGCTTCTATGCGCCGGACTACACCTACTACCATCCCCAATTCGGAGCGAAGATTACCGGCCTCCAGAACGTGCGTCGCGGCACGGGTTCGCACCTCGGCGAATTGAAGAGGCCCAGCTTCAAGATTCTCGGAATTTTGGTCAACGGCGACATAGTCTCGGTCGCTCTGAGGGAAAGCTTCGACGACATCGAGAGCGGCAAACGCATCGAGCGTGACCGGACCACCGTCCTCACCGTCAAAGACGGCAAGATCGTCCAGCGGGTAGACATCTGACGGTTGAAGGCTCGCTCGCCATCGCCTAGATCGCCGCGACTATTTCCAGGAAAGCTTCTCGATGTTCGCCTTTTTGCTGATCGTCCAAACCCTTGTCGCTGCGTCGCTGGTCGGCGTGATCCTGATGCAGCGCTCCGAAGGTGGCGGCCTCGGCGTCGGTGGCAGTTCGTCGGGATTCATGACGGCGCGCGGGGCGGCGGACTTCCTGACCCGCTCGACGTCGATTCTCGGCGGCACGTTCATCGTCCTGTCGATCGTTATGGCGGCAATTGCCGGCGTGACTCGCGAGCCGACCAAGATTGACACTTCGCTCGCCAAGACGGCGGCTCCGCTGGAGCGCACCCAGCCCGTGGCTCCGGCTAAGCCCGCGCCCGCGCAGCAGCAGAACCAAACCCAGAACCAGCAGCTTCCGGCGGTTCCGCTCGCGCAATAGCGTCCACTCACAAGATTTTTTCGCCGTCCGGCTTGCTTAAGTCGGGCGATGCCCCCTAAGCCTTGAATCCCATGACGCGGTTCATTTTCGTCACCGGCGGCGTGGTCTCATCGCTTGGCAAAGGTCTTCTTTCAGCGTCCCTCGGGGCGCTCCTGCAGGCGCGCGGCTACAAGGTCCGCATCCGCAAGTTCGATCCCTACCTGAACGTCGATCCGGGGACGATGAGCCCGTATCAGCATGGGGAAGTCTACGTCACCGACGACGGAGCCGAGACGGACCTGGACCTCGGCCACTACGAGCGCTTCACCGGCGTCTCGTCGCGTCAGAGCGACAATATCACCACTGGCCGCATCTACCGCGACATTATCGCCAAGGAGCGGCGCGGCGATTATCTCGGCGCCACCGTTCAGGTCATCCCGCACGTCACCAACGCGATCAAGGAGTTCGCGCTCGCAGATATCGACGGGCTGGACTTCGTCATCTGCGAAATCGGCGGAACTGTGGGCGACATCGAAAGCCTGCCGTTCATCGAGGCGATCCGCCAGCTTCGCAACGATCTTGGCCGCGACAACACGGTCAGCGTCCATACGACGCTCGTTCCGTGGATCGCCGCCGCCGGCGAGCTCAAGACCAAGCCCACGCAGCAGTCGGTGCGCGAGCTCTCGAGTCTCGGGGTCCAGCCGGAGGTCCTGCTTTGCCGATGCGATCGTCCCCTCCCTGAGGGCGAACGAGAGAAGATCGCTCTGTTCTGCAACGTGCCCAAGTCGGCCGTGATCGAGGCGCTCGACGCCCGCAACATCTACGATGTGCCGCTGCAATATCATGGGGCCGGGCTCGACGGCGAAGTCCTTCGCGCCTTCCGGATCGACGATGCGCCTGAACCGGAGCTCGCCGTGTGGCGCGACATCATGGACCGGATCGATCACTACGACAGCGAAGTGACGATCGGTGTGGTCGGCAAATATGTCGGTTTGCCCGACGCCTACAAAAGCCTGCGCGAGGCACTGACCCACGGCGGCGTCGCCAACCGGGCGAAGGTCAACATCCAGTGGATCGACGCGGAACTCTTCGAGCACCCCGAGTCCGATATCGTCGCCGAGCTCGAACCGCTCCACGGCATCCTGGTGCCCGGCGGCTTTGGGGAGCGCGGCAGCGAGGGCAAGATCGCCTCGGTCCGGTTCGCCCGCGAACGTGAGATCCCGTTCTTCGGCATCTGTCTCGGAATGCAGATGGCCTGCATCGAGGCCGCTCGGAACCAGGCGGGCATCGCCGATGCGTCGACCACCGAATTCGGCGAAACATCGGAGCCGATCGTCGGCCTGATCACGGAGTGGATGAGCGAGGAGGGGCTTCAGCAGCGGGCTGCAGGGGGCGATCTCGGTGGCACGATGCGGCTCGGGGCCTATGAAGCCAAGCTCGATGGCAACAGCGTGGTTCGCTCGCTTTACGGCCATGACCGGATCAGCGAGCGTCACCGCCATCGCTACGAAGTCAACGTTCATTATCGCGATGCACTGGAGGGCGCGGGTCTGATCTTCTCCGGAATGTCGCCGGACGATCAGCTTCCTGAGATCGTCGAGCGGCCCGACCATCCGTGGTTCATCGGCGTGCAGTTCCATCCGGAGCTCAAGAGTCGGCCGTTCGAGCCGCACCCGCTGTTCGCGGGCTTCATCGAGGCGGCGCTCAAGCAATCCCGCCTGATGTGATCGCCGGGCACGGACCGACGGAAGTTCTGGCCTAGAAGCCTGTTTTTTGGTAATAAATGCGCGGCCGTTCTCTAGCCAGGGAGAACCAGCATGCGTGTACTGACCTTGCTTGCGATCGCCGCTCTCACCGTCTCGGCAGCCCCCAATCCGGGCAGCTGCGGCCCATGGGTCCCGCAGACCAACGGCAGCAAATGGCGGATGTGCGTCGATCAGAACAATCAACGCTATTGCGAGATGAAGCTGGGGCGGACGCTCACCCGATTCGCCTGCGAATAGCCCGGGCCCGAGCCCGGTCAGATTGGTTTAATCCGCGAGAGCGGAACGCCCCCACCGCTCGACCGTTACGCGGCCGTTCCACAGCTACTGAGGAAGGCCGCTCATGCTTCTCACCATCGCCATCATCCTGCTCGTCCTCTGGGCGCTTGGATTCTTCGCTTTCCACGTCGCCGGCGGCCTGATTCACCTCCTGCTGGTGATCGGCGTCATCGTGCTCATCTGGAACTTCGTCGCCGGCCGCCGCGCGGTCTAATTCTTCACGCTGCCAAGGCGTTGCGAGGGCCGCCGCCGCGCCCTAGATGCTGCGCATGACGAACAGCATTTCGACGCGCCTGGTCGTGCTGGGCTCGGGCCCTGCTGGCTATACCGCCGCGATCTACGCCGCTCGCGCGGGCCTCAGCCCGGTGGTCATTCAGGGCATCCAGCCCGGAGGTCAGCTGACGACCACCACGGATGTCGAGAATTATCCAGGCTTCCGCGACGTCATCCAGGGTCCCTGGCTGATGGAGGAGATGCAGGCCCAGGCCGAGCACGTCGGCACGAAGATCGTGTGGGACCATATCACCAGCGTCGACCTCTCCCGCCGGCCCTTCAGGCTTACCGGCGACGGCGGCGCGCAATATTTCGCGGATACGTTGGTGATCGCGACGGGGGCGCAGGCGAGGTGGCTCGGCCTGCCGTCCGAAGAGCATATGAAGGGCAGGGGCGCTTCGGCCTGTGCGACATGCGACGGCTTCTTCTATCGAGGGAAGAAAGTCGCCGTGATCGGCGGCGGCAACACCGCCGTCGAAGAAGCGCTGTACATGACGAACCACAGCCATGACGTCACTCTGATCCATCGCCGCGACACGCTCCGCGCTGAGAAGATCCTTCAGGACCGCCTGTTCGCCCATTCGAACATCAAGGTGATCTGGGATTCCGAAGTCGTCGAGTTCGTCGGCGGCGGCGATCCCGAGGCCCTCATCGGCCTCGACATCCGCAACAAGCGCACCGGCGAGATCAGCCGCGTGGAGGTCGAGGGCGCTTTCGTCGCCATTGGTCACTCGCCGGCGACGGAATTGTTCGCCGGGCAGGTCGATCTGGACAGCGACGGCTACATCAAGGTCGAGAGCGGATCGACGCGCACCAGCATCCCCGGCGTGTTCGCCTGCGGCGACGTCATGGACAAGATTTACCGCCAGGCCGTGACGGCCGCGGGCACCGGCTGCATGGCCGCGCTTGACGCCGAGAAATATCTCGCTGCGCGGGAATATGAGGCCATTGCTGCTGAATAATCAGCTGTTTGGCTCGTCTTCTGGATATCGCGCCTCAACGAAATAAAGCCCGTCCGGTGGGGCGTTGAGGCCGAGCGCGGCGCGATTCCGAGCCTCCAGAGCCTTGCCGATGTCATCTGGGTTCCACTGACCGCGACCGACCAGCGCGAGACACCCGACCATCGATCGCACCTGATGATGGAGGAAGCTGCGCGCCGCCGCATGGATGTGGATCTCCTCGCCGGCCCGGCTGACGTCGAGCCGATCCAGCGTCTTCACCGGGCTGTCCGACTGGCAATGCGCCGAGCGGAAGGTGGTGAAGTCGTGACG
>Ga0070664_100001852_pt1 | contig 16935 bp, 11 predicted proteins | sample KBSC73metaG_FD_65863 | JGI IMG/M metagenome (GOLD analysis project Ga0070664, IMG submission 65863) | Corn rhizosphere microbial communities from Kellogg Biological Station, Michigan, USA - KBS C7-3 metaG | ecosystem: Host-associated > Plants > Roots > Rhizosphere > Soil ... | reverse complement strand
CGCTCAATGACAAGCTCCGGGGGTTCTATCGGAGCACCTACAAGGACCAGCAAGGGGCGACGCAGACAATCGCGGCGACGCAGTTTGAAGCTACCGATGCGCGACGGGCATTCCCCTGTTGGGATGAACCCGATTTCAAGGCGGTATTCTCGACCACGCTGGTGATTGATCCCACCCTCACGGCGGTGTCCAACAGCGCCGTTCTCTCCGACCGGCTGGAAGGCGGGAAGAAAATCGTCCAGTTCGCAGACACGATGAAGATGTCCACCTATCTGGTCGCGTTCGTCATCGGTCGCATCGAGGCGAGTGCTCCGACCTCTGTCGGAAAGACGACGCTCCGCCTGTGGACTGTCCCGGGCAAACAGCACCTGACCGGATTCGGACAGGACATTGCGACCGCCTCCTTGCAGTTCTTTGAACGCTACTACGGCATTCCTTATCCAGGCGACAAGCTCGACCTGTTGGCCATTCCGGATTTTGCCTCGGGAGCGATGGAGAACCTCGGGGCCATTACGTTTCGCGAAACTGCTCTGCTCGTCGATCGGCGTACCGGCACGCATGGGGAACTGGAGCGAGTGGCCGATGTCGTGGCGCATGAGAACGCCCATATGTGGTTTGGCGACCTCGTCACGATGTCATGGTGGAACGGACTGTGGCTCAATGAGGCATTCGCCACCTTTATGGAAATGTTGGCGGTCGATGCCTGGAAACCGGAATGGAAGCGGTGGGATTCGTTTGGCGTTTCGCGGGCGGCGGCCTTGTCGGTCGACGGCCTGCACAGCACGCGTCCGATCGAATATCCCGTACGGGCACCGAAAGATGCCGAGGCCATGTTCGACGTGCTGACCTATGAGAAAGGCGCCTCCGTCCTTCGGATGCTGGAGCAGCACATCGGTCCCACGGTGTTCCGTGACGGGGTCCGACATTATCTCGAGACGCATGCCTATGGAAACGCCGATACCAAGGATCTTTGGATTTCTCTCGGCAAAACCGCCAAACAGGCGGTTCCCCATGTGATGGACGGCTGGATTTTTCAGCCGGGGTACCCGTTGGTGACCGCGGAGTTGACCCAGCGATCAGAACTTGTCTTGACCCAGCAACGTTTTACCTACCTTCCCGATCCTGCGCCAGGCCTTTGGCAGGTGCCCGTCTCGTTTCGAATCCAGGCCGGGGAGAAGACGGAGACTCGACGACTCTTGCTGACCCGGGCTGAGGAGCGCGTGGCCTGTCCTCCGGACACGAAATTTGTCGTGATCAACGAAAACGGGCATGGCTTTTACCGGGTGCGCTACGGGCCGCTCCTGTTGCAGCGGCTGCTCGAACGTGGCCTGGAGACACTCGCCCCCATCGAACGATTCAACCTTGTCAACGACGCCTGGGCGTCGACCCTCGCCGGCCTGATGCCGTTGCCAACATATTTGGATCTGACCGGCCGGTTCACCGGGGAACGGGACAAGAACGTGTGGGCCATACTCATCGATTCTTTCGGCTTCCTCAACCGGATCATCGATCCCTCTCACCGCCCTCTGCTGGAGGCGTTCGTGCGGACGAGAATCGGTCCGGCGGCCACAGCGGTGGGCTGGACCGTACAAGCCGGCGAGAACGACCTGGTTCGGCAACTCAGAAGCGAGCTGATCGGCGCATTGGGCCGACTGGGCAACGACCCCGCGACTCAGGCACGTGCCGTTGAATTGTACGCCACCGCCCGCAAGGATCCCGCAGCGGTCGATCCGAACCTGCTTCCTGCGCTCGTGAGCATTCTCGCCTTTACAGGTGATGCCGCTCGTTATGAGGAGTTCGCCGAGCGGTTTAAAACCGCCGCTACACCACAGGAGGAACGTCGGTACCTGTTTTCACTGGCTATGTTCCGGCAAGAGGCACTTCTCGACCGTACGCTGGCCAAGACACTCGACGGACAAATCCGCATCCAGGATGCACCCTTCATGGTCGGCGCAGTCATGAGCAACGTGTATGGTCGCGAACAAGGCTGGCGCTTCGTGAAGAAGAATTGGGATGTGTTGGACCAGCGATTTCCCAAACAAGGGCTCCGCCGAATGTGCGGCGGCATCACAGGATTATCCGCGCCCGCACTCGAACGCGACGTCCGTCAGTTCTTTGAAACACGCAAAATCGACTTGGGCGGGAAGACCTTGGAACAATACCTCGAACAGCTACGGATCAGCGTCTCCTTCGGAGAACGTAACGGCCGAAGCCTGATGGAATACTTACAGAAAGCCCGCTAGGACCGAGTTAGAGCCCGGTTATTTATCGGGATTGAGTGAACCAAACGTCTCATAGTAGGCTGTAGCATGCCTTGGACGGCGTCACGCTTCATTGTACTCCTCTCCCTGCTCTTGCTTGGCGCCTGTGGTGGTGGCGACAGTGGAGGCGGTGGTGGTGGCACAGGTCCAGCTCCCGGGCCCTCCAATAGTCTGACGCTACAGCCCGTCGCAACTTCGACCGTTTTCTCCTCACCGCTCTTCCTTACCGCGCCAATTGGGAATACGAGCGAGACCCGCCTGTTTATTGTTGAACAGGCCGGACTGATCCGGATCGTGGATTCGTTGAGTGGCGCTCTCATAGGGACCTTTCTCGACCTCACCTCGCGTGTTCTCAGCGGCGGAGAACGCGGCCTGCTGGGGATGGCCTTCGACCCCGACTATGCGACAAACGGCTTCCTCTATGTGTACTACACAGGAAGAGCAAACGGCGTGATTGCCGATGGCGATATTGTGATTGCCAGGTACCAGGCAAATCCGCCGGCCGCCAATGTCGCGGGAACGACGGAAACCATTCTCAAGACCATCCCTCATCCGACCAACGCCAACCACAACGGCGGCATGCTCGCATTCGGACCTGATCGCTGTCTTTATGCAGGAGTCGGAGATGGGGGAGGTGCCGGCGACCCTGCAAACAATGCTCAGACGAAGACGGTACCGTTAGGAAAACTCCTGCGACTCAATCCCTTGACCGGTAATCCCTGCGCCTTCGTCAGCAATAATCCCTTTATCCTTCCAGGCGGAGCCCCGGAGGTGTGGAGCTACGGCCTGCGCAATCCCTATCGTTTTTCCTTCGATCGCACGACCGGCGACCTCTACATTGGCGACGTCGGACAAAGTCTTCGTGAGGAAGTAGACGTAGCGCAGGCGCCGGATGCAGGCAGGGCCATCAACTACGGCTGGCGCATCATGGAGGGATTTTTGTGCTTCAATCCTCCAAGCGGGTGCAACACTGCCGGCCTCACGCTGCCTATCCTGGACTACACTCACGATGATGGAGCTTGTTCAATCATCGGCGGATACGTCTATCGAGGGACAAAAAGTACCGCGGTGACCGGAACGTATTTTTATGGCGACCTCTGTGCCGGATTCGTCAGAAGTTTTCAGCAGCAGAATGGAAAACTAGGTACGCAGAACACGTGGCCGCTGCTCACTCCACCCGCCGGGCAGCAGATCACCAGTTTTGGAGAAGACGCCCAAGGCGAACTGTACCTCGTGACTCAGCCGGGCGCGCTGTTTCACATCGTCGCCAACTGAAAATGTGCTCAATACCTTACGGACAGGCTGCGCAACCAGGCCGACAGCAAGGCCGCAGGAGCGCGGCGCCCGAGAAGGTACATACCAAGCTTCGCTTCACCCGCTCGCTTCGATCACTGCGAGCGAATATGTGCTTTGCCTCCAGTTTAACCTCACGTCGCAGGGAGATGCGTGACGAGCACGACGCTGCCGACCTGTTTCAGCAGCCTACTCGTGCCGTAGGATCGCCAGTGGTCTCTGCCCCAAGATCCGAAACGTGCTGAGCAGGCCCACGGACAAGGTAAGCAGTACCGTGCACCCGAGCCCGATCAGCAGCACCATCGGATGCAGGCTCCACGTCAAGTCAAACACGCGGGTCAGCACCAGCCAGGAGAGCGCGCTCGATAATCCCACTGCCAGGATGCCGCCGATCAACCCCAACAACGCATACTCTGCCGCGAACGTTCTCGCGATCAAACCACGAGTGGCCCCCAGCGCCTTGAGAATCACCGACTCATAGAGCCGCCGGTATCTGGTGGACGCCAATGCCGCTGCCATCACAAGGCCGCCGCTCACGACACAAAACAGCGCCACGGCGCGAATCGCCAACGCGAGTCGATCCAAGACATTGGCAAAGTTTCGCAGCACGTCCCCAACATGGATCGCGCTCACGTTGGGAAAGGCGGCAACCACGGCCTGCTGTAGCGGAATCTCCAGATCGGGATCGACACGGATCGTCGCCACATACGTAACCGGAGCGCCGTCCAGCGATCCCGGCGACAGAATCATGTAGAAGTTTGTGGAGAAATTTCCCCAATCCACTTTACGGATGTTCGAGACCTCCGCCCGGATGGTCGCGCCCTGGATGTCGAGGTCGATGCGGGACCCCACTTCCAGCCCCAAAGCACGTGCAGCCTCTTCTTCAACGGAGACCTGAGGCACCGAAAAGCGCTGTCCCGGATGCCACCAGGCGCCACGGACGATCTCGTTTCCCTTTGGGAGTTGATCGAGAAAAGTCAGCACGTATTCCCGCGACAAATACCATTGCTTGCGCCGCTCCTCCTTGTTCTCGTCGCGCCGCTCGTCCTGGTCACGTTCTTCTTCGATTTTCACCTCCTCGCCGTTCACGGCATGAAGACGGGACCGCACAAGCGGTGTCATTTCCGGCATGCGTCCGGCGGTCTGCTCGCCAATCAGTTTGGCAAACCCAGCTGTTTGATCCGCCTGAAGGTCGATGAAGAAAAATGTCGGCGCATCAACCGGCCGTGTCTCGCCTACCTGACGAAGCAGCGCCTGCTCCACCAGTGACACCGTCACGATGACCATCACGCTGATGCCGATCGCCACTAAGATCCCCGCCGTATGCCCCCCGGGTCGCAACACATTCCCCATGGCGTACCGCAGGCCGAGGGAAGCGGGCTTGGGCATCCTCCTGAGCCCCCACACGAGCAGCCGTCCGCAGCCAAGCAGGGTGAGGATCGCCAATGCCACGCCACCGATGTACCACCCACCGATCCGCCATGACCCGGCTTGCCACACGGCCAAGGCCGCCAGTCCGCAGATGAGCGCACCAGCGGTGATCACACTGAACCGGTCCTGGAGCCCCAATTTGCCTCTCCACGTCGCTCCGGTGTGGGGATCACCGAAGGAATCCGGATCGACTTCACGCCGGAAGATGGAGGCGGGAGAAACCTCCCGAACACGGAAGAGCGGCCAGACGGCAAAGAGCAGAGTGGTAAAGAGTCCCAAGACGCCGCCTTTGAAGAGTGGCCCAAGCGAGACCGCCGAGAGGTCGGTCGACGCGCCAACTTGCTCGAGCAGATCACTCACGAAGGCACCCGCCAGCAAGGGTGGAAGCACGCGCTGTAGCACAATGCCGAGCAACATCCCTGCCACGCTCCCGATCAATCCCAGTCCGATCGCTTGCAGCACGTAGGCCCCGATCAACAGAGGGGAATCGGCACCCAGGCTTTTCAGAATGGCGATGGTCTTCAGCTTTTCCCGCATGAACGCGTGAATCGACATGGCCACTCCGAGTCCGCCGATGAACAAGGCCGTCAACCCGATCAAGCCCAGATAGCGGGACAATTGTTCAAGAAACTGCTTGAGCTGGGGCTGGCCGTCGCGATAGCCGGAGACACGCACATGGTCAGCGGCCAATCGGCCGCGGAGTTCTGCGCGCAAGGACTCGAGTGGCAGGTCGGGGGCAAATTTGAGCAGTTCGCGTTCACGGACCCGGCTCCCCGGCTGCAGAAGCGCCGAGGCCTTGAGACCGGCCACTGAGATGATCACACGCGGGCCGAGACTGAAGGCGTTCGCCATTCGATCCGGCTCGAGGCGTACCAGGCCCGTGATGAGAAATTCAGCCGTACCGATTTTTAACCGGTCCCCCACGGCCAATCCCATGCGAAGCAAGAGCGCCTCCTGCACGACAGCGCCGTGGCAGGGACCCGCTTCACACCGGGACCGATCCGGGTGCAGAAGGTGCTCCAACGAGGCGGAGGGCTCGACCTTCAGTGCGCCATATAGCGGATACCCGGACTCCACCGCCTTGAGCTCCACGATCTGTGTCGCTTGAGCCGCCGTGGTTCCCTTCGTGGTCCTCGCGGCCATGGCCACCAACTCGCTGACATGCGTCCGGATGATTCCCCGCTGATCAAGCGTGTCGAGCACCGCCCGTCCTTCCGCACTCAAGGGATGAGAAGAACGAATCTCCAGATCGCCCCCGAGGAGTCCCTTGGCTTGTGCGGACACGGCGCGATCCACATGGGCGGCAAACAACGATACGCCGACCAGCGCGCCGACACCAATGGCGATACAGACGAAGAAATACAAGAAGTGCCGCCAGGCTCCTCTGGTCTCCCTCCAGGCCATGCGGAACATGAAGCGGTTCACAGGGGGGACTCACTCCGAGTGGAGATGCCCGGAAGGATCTCGTCGGACTCGATGCGTCCGTCCCGAAGCGCGATCACTCGATGCATCAAGGTTGCGATGGCATGGTCATGGGTGACCAGCACCAAAGTGGTCCCATAATCACGGTGGAGGGCCAACACCAGATCCATGATGTGGCGCCCGGTCTGCGAATCCAGATTGCCTGTCGGCTCGTCCGCCAAGAGGATGGGAGGCCGGCACGCAAACGCCCGCGCCACGGCAACCCGCTGTTGCTCACCTCCGGACAGTTGCACGGGATAGTGATCGATGCGATTGCCCAGGCCGACCGTCTGCAACAACTCGACTGCATGAGCGCTGGCCGAGGCATTCCCCGCCAACTCCAGCGGCACCAACACGTTTTCCAAGGCGGTCAGCGTCGGAATGAGATGGAACGATTGAAAAATATAGCCGATCTTCGCGCGCCGGAACTTGGCCATACGGCTTTCAGATAACGAGGTAATCTCTGTGCCGTCCAGCTTGATCGACCCTGAAGTCGGACGGTCGAGGCCGGCCATCAACCCCAACAGGGTCGACTTCCCGCTCCCTGATGGCCCCATGACGGCCACCGTCTGTTTCGAAGGAATCTCCAGCGTCACATCGTCCAGTATGGTGACAGGTCGACCACCGGCCGTGAGACGCATGGATAGGTGTTGAACGGCAATCATGAGCGCTCCTTCCCCGCCATCGGATGAGGATCACATGGTATTATACTGAAGTCCGATGCCGGCCAGAGGATTTCCCAATCTATCCGTCAGATATTTCCTCCTCGCGCTGCTCTCCATCAGCGCTGTGACCGGCCTGCCTCCGAACGCCGTTGCCGACGACGACCGCCCTCGAATTGTTGCTTTCGGCAACAGTTTGACGGCCGGCCTCGGCGTCGCTGCCGAAGACGCCTACCCGGCGCGGCTACAGCATCGATTGAACGCACAGGGGTTCCGATATCGCGTCATCAACGCGGGAGTGAGTGGAGATACCACGGCGGGCGGATTGCGGAGGGTCGACTGGGTCCTCAAAGGGCGTCCAAACTTCGTGATTCTCGAACTCGGCGGAAACGACGGGCTTCGCGGCCTGAACCTCCAAGAGACGAAAGCGAACCTCGAGCGCATCATTCAACGGTGCCAAGACGCGTCCGTCCGAGTGATTCTCGCGGGCATGAAGCTTCCACCGAATTACGGGACTGACTATACAAAAGCCTTCGAGGCGATCTATCCCACGCTCGCTAAACAATACCGGTTGACGCTGATTCCGTTTTTTCTGGATGGCGTGGCGGGATCGGCATCCCTCAACCAAGCTGACGGCATACATCCTACGAGTGAGGGTTATCGCATTATCGCGGTCAAGGTACTGGAGACGCTGACACCACTGCTCAGCGCGCGACAATGAGACGAAGTGGTCCGTTGGGGGCGAAGAAGAAGAACCCCGGGCTCACTCACCTATGAGCCCGGGGACCATCGATCAGGCGGTTGCGATTCAGCTCTTCTTGAAAAACGTATCGTAGACGCCGTATGCGAGCACCAAGCCGATGAGGGCGTAATACATGCTGCTGATGCCGCTATAATCGGGAGCCCCTTCACCCTTCGGCGCATTGGCAAACGCAGACGAAGCGCCGATGATCAGCGTCCCCATCACTGCACTGATCTGTCCCAACATCCTGTTCATGTAACACCCTCCTCGAAGTGGTGAAGAAAACCGAGGCCGCATTGTACTGAAATCGCCGGATTCGACGCAAGAGGATTGAAGGGCAGGCAGAGCCCTGAACAGTCTGGATCGGCTTAGGTCGTCCGATTGGATTTGCTGATGGTCTTGAGCGCACCGGCGACTTCTCTGAAGGAAGTAGCCAGCTTATCGAGCTGTGTGCCTTTGTTGAGGAGTTCCCCGGCAATGGCCTTGATCTGGCTGTCATACCCGCCCACTTCGGAGGCAATTTCAGCCACTTTTGTAAACATATCCTGATATCCGGCCACTTCCTGCTGAAGCTGCTGCACCTGCGTTTGGGCGGCCTTCACTTCGGTCATTGACGCCTGAAGCTGTTGAGTCATTCGTTGCACATAGGCTTCCCGGTCCCGTTGTTCGGACTCGAGCGTCAGCTGAATCTCCTCGCTTTCACGACGGCGATCGTCCAGATTCTGAATGACTTGTGTCAAAGCGGCAAGGTCTCCGGTCAACCGGGAAGCATCAGGCAACGGCAGTCCTTTTTCTAACGCCTTCATCGCCGGCTGGAACCAGTCGATGAACGCCAGCACTTCGCTCAACCTCAAGTCCGCGGATACCCCAGACGAAGCAGGGCCATTGGCCTGAGAATCCAGTGCCGGGGACGGTGTCGACCGGGGCTTCTTAGACCGCGGTTGCACCCAGCGATGATATTCGAGGAGCACGGCGATGCAATGGCGGCACATTGGTTCTTCGGGCAGGGAACAACTGCACTTGGACACCAGGTGGCCATCCTTCAAACGGATTGTCTGCTCGTACAGACCCGAATTACCGATGACGGCGGAAGAGATCTGGGCGTCATCGGCTTCGACGATACGCACGCGGTTTTCAGAAAGGTACTGATTGCCTAAGTGAAAGGCATTCCGGTCGACAACTCCTTGGATCATCGGAGGATCCAGGAGGCTCAGCCGTTCTGCCGAACAGGGGATCTTGTTTCGCATGCGAGCGTGCTCCACGCGATGGCCGGACACTCGTCTCGCTTCTGTCATCGCATTGAGGTCTAGTGTGGAGCGCCGCCTCGAAACTGTCAAGCAGAGCCGCGATCTTGACGGGCACACGATGATTCATCGGCAGCGCCGAGGCATCCCCTCTGCCGTGACCGGTGTGAGCCAGAGGTAATCGGCGATCTTCCCGCTGAGCATCTCGCTGAGATCGTCCCGACGCCCCTGCGCAGAGGACGACATATAGATGGTAGTCTGTCGAACAGCGCCGGACAGCCGCCGTGCGACTCGTTGAGGAACCGGCAGATTATACTGGATATGTCCTCCCCCGGTGTAACTGACGACTGGCCCTGCCGCCGCATCTGCCAGGCCGCGCAAGGATACGACCAGACTCACCACGGTTTTCGCCATGCCTTCATCACGCACCATCGACGCCTCGTACATGGATTGATACATCTCATCCGATCCTCCGCCGTGACAGGCGCGCAGCTGATCGAAAATTTTCTTTCGGTAGGCGGGGTCGTCGACAATGGTTTCATGCTGCATATCCCAACGGGCCCAGTCCGCGTCGTGACGCGCTTCCTCGAGACCCTTCTTTGCGACGAGTCGCACGAGAGGCTTGGGAGGATTGAGTGCAACAAGTCGCAACCGCTCGGTCTTGGCAAAGGCCACGAGCGGCTCATAGGTTTCGAACGGACCTCCCCAGTTCTGAGTCCACCCGGCCTGGCTCAGAAAGTCCTGACGGGCCACGTCATCGCCCTGGACATAGCGGTCCAATACGGGCTGACTCTCCCAGCCGAACATTTCCATTGCGAGGACCGGCCGGCGGCCGGCTCGTGAAAGGCGATTCAAGAGAGACAGGGCCGCCTCAATATGAAACCGATTGTGATGCTCTTCACCCAGATACACCACTTCTTGCTGAAGCACTCGGGTCACTAACTCTTCAAGGGAAATCGATCGGCCGTTCGCAGTATCGATGATCTGTCCCGCCTGGAAGTCGGCTGTCGGCGTCGCAGAGGTCTCCGCCGGTGCGGATGGTTCCCTGCCAGCGCAGGCGGCTGAACCCAACATGGCAGCGACGATCAAAGATGCGATTGTGATGCAGGTGAGCGATCGAGACATCCTTCCCTCCAGTCGTCTCGCTTTTTTCCTAACACAGGTGTGCTGCCTCGGCAAGCCAACCAACCTTGACCGATGGCCACTGGGCCGTTATGCTGCCTCCCGTGTGATCGCCGCGGAACAGCGGCTCGTCGTCTCGATGCCTTCATGACCTCGCACGATCAGCTCCTTGCAGCATTTCGTTCTCAGATCACCAAAGGCCTGCAACAACGGGACTCGGAATGGGAGACCTCGCGCCGTCTCATTGAGGCTTCGCATCTCGTCAGTACGTTACACGGTCTGATCGAGCGTGTTCGCCGCTCACACCTCCCCGAGGCAGTTCAGGAAACCATCCTCACGGCGTTAAACCACGGCACTGCCGAGCGAATTCAGGACCTGTCGGGACAGAGCCTCAAGGTACTGACCGGCCTTCCGCCCAGCAAGGCGCTTCGTGCTCTGTGCGTCCATTTCGACGTCGTCCAGCCGTTGATGCCCCGGTGGCCCGTTCCTTCTCTCGACAGCGACATCGTTTCAACCCTCCTTCGCGATCACACGACGCCGTTCGATCTTCTCCTCACTTCATCTGTCGCGTCCGTGCTCGATCTGGGAGCTGGCGATCTGTCCTTTGCCGCACAACTGGCGGATCATTACGGGCCATCGCTTCACCGTCAGAATCGGTCACTCATCCTGCATTGCGTTGACCGGCTGCATCCCCAATCGAAACTCGGCGGCCCCCTGCATCCGCCGCAGGAACTGGTTCAGGCACTCCGTTCGAGGCCGGACCTGTCCTTCCGATTCCTGCCGGACCAGGACATGTGCGATTTCGAGCGGCTGGCGCGCACGGGCAAGCTCGCCTCACGCTATGCCGTCACTACATGCTGGGCTCCCGCGACCCCCACGTTCGCCTATGAGCCCACCCGCCTTTCTCCAGCAGTCATTCAACAGCAGCTGATCCAATCGAAGGGAGACTTCCGACAGACGCGATATCGCGGGGAATCCGCACTCGAGGTCCAGCATCGCGATCGAACGTTGCTGTTCCCCTCGTGGAAGTTCGAGATACGGGGTCCGCTGGTCCTCTTGGACCTGATCGCTCGCTCGAGTTACCTGGGGGTTTTGGGGGCCGTCGACAATCAGGTGTTCTGGGAGTTGCTGGCGCAGCTCCTCGAAGAGCATCGGTTTCGTCCGAACGATGAGCCGTTCACATCGGACAATCTACCGGCAATCTTTGGCGACCTCTACGGACGTATTTCGGCTCTCGGGGTCGGAGAAAGTTTGGATCTGTCGACCTGCGCAACCCTACGAACACACCTGCCTCATATCCTGTCCGATGGGACGCACCAGGAGACGTACAGGTTCCGGTCGGTCATCATTCGCCGGGGCGCGGTGTTTCCCGGTATGCCGTCCAGCAGCACTGCCGGACGGTTTAAAGACATGGTCGAGGAAGCGCCTCCGTGGATGGTCCTGCTCGTTCCCGAGCGTTGACCTTTCCGCATGCCGGAAACTGCGGAAAAATTGACCGTCACCCGGCCCTTTGTTAGACTTCAGCAGTGTCACGCCACCACCCATTTTCTAGCCACCAGAGCCGATAATCCCCAATGAACGTACCGCATCCTCTTCAAGCGATTCAGGACAATATTGCCCGTGTCATCAGGGGAAAGGCGCACGTCATCGAAATGGCCGTCGTCTGCCTCTTGGCTCGGGGACACTTACTGCTCGAAGACGTACCCGGCGTCGGCAAGACAACGCTCGCGCATAGTCTGGCCCGTTCGCTCGACTGCTCATTCAAGCGCATCCAGTTCACGAGCGATCTCCTGCCATCCGATATCGTCGGGTTATCCATTTTCAACCGACAGCAACAGGCCTTTGAATTCATGCCGGGACCGATTTTTGCCAACATCGTCCTTGCGGATGAAATCAACCGCACGACGCCGAAGACACAAAGCAGCCTGTTGGAGGCCATGAGCGAGGCGCAGATTTCCGTCGATAATCAGACGCATCCGTTGAAGCAGCCATTTATGGTGATCGCCACGCAGAATCCCGCCGAATATCACGGCACGTTCCCGCTGCCGGAATCTCAACTCGATCGCTTCTTGATGCGCTTGCGCATCGGCTACCCCACCGTGGAGGAAGAGCGGAAGGTGCTCAACCGTCCTTATGCGCTGCACCCGGCCGATACTCTCGCCCCGGTGCTGTCGGCGCAGGACGTGTTGGAACTTCAGCGCCGGATTGAGCATGTGCATGTGGATGACAGCGTGAGTGAATATCTGTTAGCGATCGTGCAGGCCACCAGACAGAGCGAACTCCTGTCCCTCGGTGTGAGCACTCGAGGGGCGCTGGCGCTCAATAACGCGTCCAAGGCCCTGGCGTTGGTCCGCGGTCGCGACTTCTGCCTCCCGGACGACATCAAGGAACTGGCGCCCATCGTCCTGTCGCACCGCGTCATGCTGAACCGCGCGCAGGGCATGCGCATGCAGGGCTTCGAACAAGCCGAACGCATCGTCCTCGACATCGTCGACACGATACCGGTTCCTGTATGAACTCTCGGGCATGGCCTGGCCTGCAATGATGTCCTTCAGGTGCCTGCGCGGCGCCCGTTTCCGATCTCAGCTGCGCTATCTCGCGACCCGCCGGTCTATCCGCCTCACCTCCGAAGGCACGCGCTTCCTGCTGTTTACGATTGGCATCGGGGTGGCCGCCATCAACACGGGCAATAACCTCTTCTATCTGCTTCTCGCGATGATGTTGAGCGTGGTAGTGGTCTCCGGTCTTCTCTCTGAGCAGTGTTTGCGCCGCCTCGATTTCCACCGACATCTGCCGGATCTCATCATGGCCAACCAGCCGACGACGGTCACTCTATCAGTGACTAATCGCAACCGGTGGCTGCCGAGTTTTTCTCTCCTGCTGTTCGATGTTGCTCACGGACAGAACCTCGACAGAGGATTGTTCGTCGATCATCTGCCGGCGCAACGGTCGGTGCTCCTTTCCTACCCGATCCTGGCCACGACCCGCGGCCGGCTCGAGCTGGAAGGGATCAGGGCAGAAACGCTCTTTCCCTTCGGGTTGTTTCTGAAGCGGGCACTCTATCAGGTGCCGGCGGAAATTCCGGTGAGCCCTCCGATCACGCCGCTGTCTCTTCGATTTGTCGATGAACTCGTCAGCGAGGGACAGGGGCTGTCGCTTCCCCGGCGAGGACATGGCACGCAGCTCTACAATTTACGTTTGTACCGGCCCGGTGATGACTCGCGCGCAATCCACTGGATGACGACGGCTCGCACCTCCAACTTGATCGTACGGGAAACCGAAGCCGAGGATCAGCGGCGCATCACTGTCGTGCTTTCGACGATTGCACCGGACGATCACGATACCCTCTTCGAACAAAGTGTCACCCTGGCGGCCTCACTGATCTGGCACCTCTCGCAAAAGTCCTATCCTTTGCGCCTGATCCTTGACGGAGAGGATTCCGGACTGGGAACCGGTTCCGACCATCTGGTGACGATGCTTCGGTTGCTCGCCATTTGCGAGCGCCGGTTGCCGGGAACCGGTCATCAGGGCGGCATAGACGGGCTATCCGAGCTCGGATACGACGCCGAACGTGGTTATACCGTCGGCATTGTCCCCTGGTCTGATCCCATGGCTTCCATGCCCGTGGTGGCGGATCGAATGTTGTACGCGTCCCACATTGAGGCCCTCACCCATGGCTCTTGAGCAGGCCCTCCGAGGCAGTGCACTACTGTTGGCCGCCACGGGATTCGCGGGCCTGCTACTGGCACGAAGCGTTCCGGGCTGGCTCGCTGCCGTCACCTTGGCGATCCTGATCTATGCCATTTTGCAAATGATCGGATGGCCGGCCGGGCGCCGCATCGGTCTGCCCGCCTCCCCTGTTGTTTGGAATGTGCTCCTCATCGGCGCTTTCGCGCTGTTTCTCTTGGATCTCACAGCGATCTCACGCGATCTGCTTCCGGCGGGCATCCACTTCCTCGTCATCCTTCTGAACGTGAAGATCCTGACCTTGCAGGATCGCCGAGACTACCGCCATCTGTATGCCATCTCTTTAATGTCCGTACTCGCCTCGGCCGCGTTGACGACAGACCTCTGGTATATATCGATCTTCGTGCTCTATGTCCTAGCCGCCATCTGGAGCCTGCTGCTCTATCATCTGACCGACAAGGGCGCCGCGACCATCGTCTCACTTCCGGCAGGCAATCCCCTCACTGCTCCTCAACCCGGCCCAAGGATTACGGGCCGGTTCTTCTGGTTCACGAACGGCATTGCGCTCTTCACGTTTGCGCTGACCCTGATGATCTTCTTTCTGTTGCCGCGCATCAGCGTCGGAATCATGCAAAAAGGCAAAGGTGAAGGATTACGGACCACCGGATTTTCCGAACGGGTTGATCTCGGCATGATCGGATCCGTCAAAGAGGATCCCCAGATCGTGATGAGAGTGGAGTTGCCGGACCAACCGACAGCCGGCAGAGAGCGGCTCTATCTGCGCGGTCTCGCCTTCGATCAATACAACGGACGATCGTGGAGCTCCGCCGGCCGGCAACGCCGAAACCTCGGACTTGTGGGCGATGGTGTCTTTGTCGTCCGCTTCAGAGATAGTCGGAACCTGGCCGCCCTCTCTGAACCATTGCGGCAGGATATTCTCCTTGAGGCCTTGGATACGTCGGTGCTGTTTGCTGCCCCGTTCGCCGAATCCGTCAGTGGCGACTTCATGGGAGTGCAGCTGGACAGCATGATAGGTCTTCATCTGCCTTATCCGTCCACCTCGCGGATTCGGTATTCCGTCACATCGCGCGAACACCGGATGATGCCTGCCGAACAGACTTCCGTCGTGCTCGAGTATGCCGCCGGCATACGTGAGCGGTACCTTCAACTCCCCTCGGGCTCCGATCGCATCGCGGACTTGGCCCGCCGGGTCACCGATCCAGTGGGCACACCGCACGAGAAGGTCACTGCCGTATTGAACCATCTGCTGTCGAACTACCAATACAGTCTGGAGGCGGACACGATTGCCTCCGATCACCCGATTGAGGAGTTCCTGTTCAGCCGGAAGACCGGATATTGCGAACATTATGCGACTGCGATGGTGCTCATGCTTAGAAGTATCGGCATCCCGTCCCGGCTGGTGACAGGGTTTTTGGCGACCGAGTGGAATGAGTTCGGCAACTACTACACCGTCCGGCAGCGCGACGCCCATGCCTGGGTGGAAGTGTATTATCCCCAGTCCGGATGGATGACGATGGATCCCACCCCGTCAAGTGCGGCCGCGTTCACCCCGTCTCTCTGGGTGGCGTTCCAGCGATTTGGCGAATCCCTGCGTCTTCATTGGGATCGGGTGGTCATCCGGTACAGCGGGCGCGATCAATTGGCCATCATTCACAGTCTTCGCGAAAGCAGCGATTCCGCCAGGGACGTGCTCGCTCAATGGACCTCCGGTTTCGGCGCAGCATCCGCCCGATTGGTGCGGACATGGATAGAGCGAGCGAACACAATCCCTGAGAGCCTTGTGTGGACGCTAGTGCTCGCGTCCGCGGCCGGAGCGACTTGTCTGATTCTTCTGATGTCCGGCCGATGGCCGTATGGTCGTTCGATCGAACGACCGACGGTGCGAACACACCAACAGATCGTGCACGTGTACAGAAAAATGTTGGAGCTTGCGGTGCGGCGCGGCATCCGCGTGACACCGTCTACGACCCCGACGGAGGTGGCTACGCTCGTACGGGAGCGATGGGCTGACGCTGAATCCGTCGTCACAAGACTGACGGCACTCTATTGCCAGGGACGTTTTGGTGTGAAGTCTCTAACCGGCGAGGAACTCAATCAAGCCGTGGAAGACATCGCGGCCCTGAAGCGACTCTCACAGATGTCTCAAGAACGCTCTTCTCCGTTAGCTTAGCCTTCCTTTTCCACTTTTCACTTCCTCCTGCACCACGTGCAATTCGCCGGGTTCGAAACAACTTCGCCACACACCCCTTCAAGAATCCCCGGTCGAAGGGCTTAAATCCATTTCGAAAAATGGTTGGAAGAGTTTGGAGCGGGAAAAGGGATTTGAACCCTCGACCCTCGCCTTGGCAAGGCGATGCTCTACCACTGAGCTATTCCCGCTCGAAAGGAACTGTGAGGAGAGAGGTCGGATTCTACTCAGGAGGTCCTAGGCTGTCAAGCAAGGTGGGCTCATGACTGCCACTCTAAATTCGTTACATTCGCATCGAGGCGCTACGAAAAGGTAACACAACAGAAATTAGCATAAGCCATTGATTCAACGGCATCTTCTCAAATATCTGATCCATACATCCCGCGGAGCGATACACCGGATACCCATCCCGCGGCGCGTCAGGATAATTCGCTCACCTGGGAATGAGCAAAATCTAGATGTAATTTCAATCACTTCCATCACTATCCGCATGTCCTATTATTGATAGGTCCATGGTGCATATCTTGCCAATTCTATTGGCCCATGATGCTGATTTCATCTAGAAGATCGACCTTTCAGCCTGGATTTCAGAATGGCTGTTTGCTCGTTTTCCGGAAAACCTCAGCAGCAGTTCTAGTGACGAAGGGAGGTGGGAACCGTTTGTGGTGCGTTGGGTTAGGAACGTGGGCTCTCTGAGAGCCTCAACTTAGGAGGTGTCACCAATGTTTCTGTCACGCAGACAGTTTTTAAAAGTCACGGCAGGCACGGTGGCCGCGGTCGCGGTCGCCGATAAAGTCCTGGCGTTGACGGCTCTGCAGCCGGT
>Ga0070664_100001849_pt1 | contig 16955 bp, 14 predicted proteins | sample KBSC73metaG_FD_65863 | JGI IMG/M metagenome (GOLD analysis project Ga0070664, IMG submission 65863) | Corn rhizosphere microbial communities from Kellogg Biological Station, Michigan, USA - KBS C7-3 metaG | ecosystem: Host-associated > Plants > Roots > Rhizosphere > Soil ... | reverse complement strand
GGCCTTAAATTCGAGCACACGCTCAGGGACATCCAGACGCTTAACGAGGATGCCAAGGGCGGGGTTTACGATGTGACGGCGATCAGCTTCCACGCGTACGCGTATGTAGCGGATAAGTATGCGCTGCTGCCGCACGGTGCGAGCATCGGTGACAAATACGGCCCGATCCTGGTTTCGAAAGAGCCGCGCTCGCCCGATGAGATCGGCGATTTGACGATAGCGATCCCCGGGGAGCTGACGAGCGCCTTTCTCGCGCTGCGGATCTTTAACAACAAATTCAATTATGTTGTCGTACCGTTCGACAAGATCATTGACGCGGTTTTGAGCGGCGAAGCCGACGCCGGATTGCTTATCCACGAAGGGCAGCTTTTTTATAAGGAGAAAGGCCTGGACAAGGTGCTTGATCTCGGCGAGTGGTGGCACGAAAAGACCGGATTGCCGCTGCCCATGGGCGGTAACGCGATCCGCCGAGATCTGGGGCCGGATTTAATGCATCAGGTGTCAAAACACCTGCACAACAGCATCGTTTACTCGATGGAAAACCGCGAGGACGCTCTGACGTACGCCATGCAGTTTGCACGCGACATGCCGCAGGAACTTGCGGACCGGTTCGTTGCGATGTGGGTCAACGACCTGACGCTAGATTACGGTGAGCGCGGGAAGGATAGCGTACGGCGTCTGCTGGACGAAGGTTATAAGGCTGGCGTGATACCGCATAGGGTTGAGATCGAGTTTGTCGATTAATTTTGACAAAACGAGGTTCAACGGCGGTCTTGACCGCCTTTTTTTTCGAATTCATATTGTTCCTTTGTCCTCAACCACCCCGATCGCAGGCGGTTCCGATCCGTCCTAAATCCATACGCACCGCGTGGCATTCGAATTGCAATGTCCACCTCTGTAGTACATAAAGCTAATATTATCAAGGAGAACGGGGAAGTATGGCAGACGAAGGAAACAGCACGGGCAGCAACGTCGTATGGGCGATTGCGCTAGTCATAATAGTCGCGATCATCGCAGCACTTATTTATTCGGGCGGGTTCGGAATGTTCGGCCGAGGCGATAAAAAGGTCGATATAAATGTAACGGCTCCTGCACCGGCATCACATTAGATTCAGTTCAGGCCCGGCCGATCTTGCGCCGGGCCTCTCCCATTCCCCTAGCCGTTTGTGTCAACTTTTCGTCCACTTTATGCATCTATTTGTCGAGAGAATAGGTGATTTGATGAAAAAGTTCTATATTGCGGTATTTTTTGTTATTTGTTTGTCAACCTCGATGGCGCTTGGACAGGCCTCAAATATTCGAAAGGTTCCTCTAACCCAGGCGCAGATCGATAATATAATCAAAAAACTCACAACGCATGAGCTCGATTTTCGCAATGCGCTCAGGGATTACATTTTTTCGCGCAGCGCTACGATACAAACGGTCGGAATCGGTGGCAATATTACCGGTACATACCGCCGCGATTCCGAGATGATGCTGAATCCAGACGGCACCCGACAGGAAAAGATCGTTTACTTTCCGATGTCCACGCTGACGGAGATCACAATGACAGCCGAGGACCTTGAAGATCTGGGTGGTGTAAACCCGTTCGCATTGGAACCGATGGCGATCTCGCAATACGATTTTAATTACCTCGGCAAGGAACACATCGATGAGCTTGACCTGTATGTTTTCGACGTGACGCCGAAGGTGATTCCTGATCCCAAAAAGTCGAAACAGCGTTTATTTACAGGCCGTATCTGGGTAGATGATCAGGAATTGGAGATCGTTAAATCGAAGGGAAAAGCGGTTCCGGAAACAAAGGAAAACAAGTTCCCCGTGGTTGAGACATGGCGCGAAAACATAGATGGCAAATACTGGTTTCCGTCTTACGTAGCTTCGGACGATGATCTGGTTTTTGATAATGGGCAGGTCGTTAAGCTCCATATGCGGGTCAAATATAATAATTACAAACTTGGCCACACTGATGTTAAGATCATCGACGATCCGGGTGATGCGGGCACAAGCCAGCCGTCCCCGTCTCCGACACCGCAAAAGCCGTAAGGTTGATATCCAACCAAGAAATTGAGCCGCGAAGACACAAATGTTCGCGGCTTTTTTTACCAGGCTGAATTGGAGTTGACGCCGATCAAAACCCTGATAATTATTGGCGAATTTGCGAGCAGTATCATCAGCCAGGTCCGCCGTTTGTGGATGTCGTCCGCAAGATAAAAAACGCGCGGCGGAAAATATATCAAAAGCGCGATGAAGCATAACACGAAAAGCCTGCCGACAAATTCCTCGACGTCGCCGGGTCTCGGCAGGTCAGCAAGCGACAGCATGTTCCATATAAGCTGAAATGAAAGCATGTTCAGAAAGATGCAGATATCCCCAAGAATTTCCGACCTTGGCGCACGCATAAATGCGCTCGCCGGAGGCTGTTTTGGCGGTGAGAAATATCTGTAAACCAGCCAAGTACTCACGCCGCACCAAACCATTCCGAAAAGTATCGACGCGACAAAGATCCCGCCGCCGGGGTCGTTATCGCCGAAAAAATACTGAAAGGCAAATACCTGGACCGCGGCGTAGATGACGAAATTAATGCAAATGTAGAAGATCGGGTTGAACAGGCAACCGAAGGCAACCTCGTCATCATTAAACTTATTGCCAGCAGCGCGAAGGCGTTCGTGAAAGTGCCAGCGTTTCAGCGTGGCTCCAAGCGGCGCCAGAATCAGCAGGCCAAGCACGAAAAGAAACATTGCGAGCCCGGCCCAAAAATCGCCGTCGCCCGCTGCCTTAGCAACGCTTAAAAAGCGGCGAAGCAGCATCCGCATCAGGAAAAGATTTGCGATAAAAACGACAATGTCGAGCAGCAAGCCGCGATTTTGTTTTAGGAGGAGAAAACCTAAACCGCGATGTGGCTTTGAACGATTATCTGAGTCTTCTTTTTCGGTCATAACGCTTCGCTGGTAACTTGGAACCACCCGCTTAAGCGGATTGTTCCGACAATGCCTCAGCAACTGCCTCACGCGTTTTTCGCAGCAGATCCATTAGGTCTTTTTCGGCATTCAATCCGGCGGTTTCAATCGGCGGCAGCAGGACCATTTCGATCGTGCCGGGATAAGCGACTCCGGTCCTTTTGCCCATCATCCAATCGGTGTTCTTGATCGCCACGGGAATAATCGGCGCATCGGTTTGCAGTGCCAGGTGAAACGCACCTTTTTTGAACGGAAGAAGCTCGCCGGGCATTCCGCGCGTGCCTTCGGCAAAGACGCCGAACGAATATCCGTTTTCCATCACCTCGCGGGCCTTTTCCATCGAGCGGCGCGAGCGTTCAGCATTCGTGCGGTCTATCGCGATGATGTTCACGAAGCTCATTCCCTGGCCGAGAACCGGGGCCTTCAGCAATTCTTTTTTTGCAACGATCCCAACGCGTTTTCCGGTATAACAAAACAGAGTTGCGGTGTCGAGATACGAGCGGTGATTTGAAACAAAAACGCATGCGCGTTTTTCCTCGAGATTTTCCAAACCCGTCACTTTTACCTTTGCCCCGCAAGCTTTTAGCCAGTTTCTTGCGCCCCACAGAGCCAACGGATAAAGCCACGTTCGCCGGTTAATGATCCATAGAAAGATCAGTGCAGGTGTTGCAACAAACAGCAGCAGAGCGGAAGCGACAAACCAGCACCACCAATAGCGAAGTTTCCCGATCACGCGAGATTTGTTAGACTTCTGCAAAGGAAATGTCAATTTCTTGTTTTCCCTGATCGCTTCTAAGGAAACTTCATTCAAATGATCGGACATAAATGTGTAAATCGCCGAGATGCGGAGACGCAGAGCGTCTCAACAATAAATCAGCTGCGCAAAAACGTAAAATCCGCAAACGTTTTATCTCATCTTTTACGTGCGTTCCCGCGGTTAATTTGTCTTGATGTTTTGCGGGCGATGACCGCGTTCTTGCTGCTTTCGTTTGCGGCTGCAGCCCAGGTTCCGTCGCCGAAATCAGTTCTCGGGTTCAATCCCACGGACGATAAAACCATCGCGGATTGGCAGCAGATCACAGATTACTTTGCCAAACTGGACAAGGCAAGCGACCGCATTGTGGTCAAAGAGATTGGAAAAACGACATTGGGCAAACCGCTGATCGTTGCGTTTATCTCATCACCTGAAAATATTAAGTATCTTGATAAATATCGCGCGATAAATCAAAAGCTTGCAGACCCGCGAACCGTTCGCGACCAGGGCGAACTGGACGACCTGGTCAAAGAAGGAAAGACGGTGGTTTCGATCTCGTGTTCGATCCACTCGACCGAGATCGTCGCTTCGCAGATGTCGATGAATCTCGCATACGAGCTCGCGACGGCAAACGATGACGATACAAAAGAGATATTGAACAACACCATCTTGCTGCTGATACCGTCGTCAAACCCGGACGGCGTGACGATAGTCGCCGACTGGTACCGCAAGACGCTTGGGACAAAGGCCGAAGGAATGTCGCCGCCTGAGCTTTATCATTACTATGCCGGACACGACGACAACCGCGATTGGTTCATGCTGAATTTGAAGGAAACGCAGGCGATCACAAAATTTTTCTGGCAGGAATGGTTCCCGGAGATCGTGTACGACGTTCACCAGCAGGGTCAGAACGCATCGAGATTTATTATCCCGCCGTTTTTTGATCCGCCAAATCCGCGTGTCTCGCCTTTGATCCTTCGCGAGGTTGGCCTGATCGGGTACAAGATGGCAGCAGATCTGCAGGGCAAAAACATATCGGGCGTTGCGACAAATTCGACCTATGACACGTGGTGGCACGGTGGATTTAGGTCGGCGCCGTATTTTCACAATTCGATAGGCATTTTGTCCGAGGCGGCGAGCGCAAACTTGATGTCGCCGATAACGATCACTGTTGACGATCTGAAGCGAAACCGCGGAGTTCGCGGGCTTCCGTCGGTCCTCGAGACCGCAACCAATTTCCCGGATGCGTGGAGAGGCGGGCTGTGGCGTCCCGTGGACATTGCGAATATCGAGATGACGGCATCGCGCAGCCTTTTGCAAATGGCCGCGAAGTTTCGGCCGCGATACCTGAAAAATTTTTACAATCTCGGCAAGGCGAACCTCGAACCAAAATCAGACGAACCGCAAGCATTTATCGTTACCGCCGGTCAGCCGAACGCGGAAACTGTTTCGCGATTTCTTGAGATTCTGATGGTTCAGGGAATCGAGGTGCAACAGATGACGCGCGAGCTCGAGATCGCGCATCAACAAGGCAAAACCGACTATCATGAAGTGCCGCTTGGCAGCTTTCTGATATTTGTAAATCAACCGCAGAAAAATAACGTGCTTAGCCTATTCGAAAAGCAGGAATATCCGCATCGGGTGAACGCAAACGGCGAGGCTGAAGTGCCGTATGATGTTGCCGGCTGGACCCTGCCGCTGCAGATGGGCGTCGATACCGTCACGGCGTGGAGCATCAAGGATCTAGACAAACACCGCGGCGACCTAAAGCCTGTGCGAAATATCGATCAGGTTCGCTCAGTTTTGGACCTTCCGGCGGCTAAAGAACCGTTCGCGAAGAAACCGGATCCGGTCAAGACAAATCCGCGTATCGGGCTTTATAAAGGCTATACGGGTTCAATGGATGAAGGCTGGACGCGGCTTGTACTGGACACCTTCCAGATCCCGTTCAAATCGCTCTCTGATAAAGATTTTCGGGAAAACAATCTCGGCGTCGATGTGATGATCTTGCCCGCCGACAGCGAAAACACGATCGTAAAAGGCATAACCGGTGACCGCTACCCGGCTGAATATACCGGTGGTATTACCGAAAAGGGCGTCGAGAACCTAAAGAAATTTGTCGAGAACGGCGGGAAGCTGATCTGCTTTGACGATTCGTGCGAGCTTGTGATCAAGGCGTTTGGCCTGCCCATCAAAGACGTGCTGACCGGATTAAAGCGTAATGAATTTTACAACCCGGGCTCCATCGTTCAGTTAACGGTAAACACGTCCGATCCGCTTGCGAAGGGGTTGAACGAAGAAACTCCGGGATATTTTATAAACAGTGCCGCTTACGAGATAACCGACAGTTCAAAGGTGAAAACCATTGCCCGCTACGCCGATAAGAACGCTTTACTTTCGGGCTGGATGCTCGGCGAAAAATATCTGAATGGCAAAACCGCGCTTGCCGAAGCCAACTATGGAAAAGGAAAGATCGTATTGTTTGCGTTTCGCCCGCAACATCGCGGACAGACGTGGGGCACGTTTCCGTTCATCTTTAACGCTCTCGAAAAATAGAAAGATCTCTGCCAATCAATAGTTTAATTAGCAATTAATAATTAACTAATTAAGCAAAATCCGAATTTTTAGTGCGTGCTATCATATGTTTATGAATATTCGCGGTCTCTTATTCATACCTGCCTTATTCTTTTTATCAGTTCCTAAAATTTCGGCGTTCGACGGCCCACGATATTACAGGCTGGCGGCGGAGCCCGTAGTGCGGATCGGCCTGACAACAAATGCAAATACGGTGACGATCACGACGACTGATTCGTCGCTGGTCGCGGTCAGCCCTGAGGAGCCGAGCAAGCTGCTCGCGACAAACCGAGTTTCGATCTCGGCACGCGCGTACCGTCCGCCTGAGATAGATAATTTCCGTATCGAATTTCAAAATCTGCCATCACAGCCCGAGGCAAACGAGCTTGCGAAAGACATTCGCGAAGCGACGGGCGAGACAGCTTTGGTCAGTGTCGATATGGCGACAAACACATGGAAGATATGGGTCGGCCCGGTCATCGACACGAGCGAAGATGCGGACGCACTAAAGGCGAAACTCGCCGACAAAGGTTTTGACGACGCGGTTGTCGTTACGGAAAAAAAGGTCGTGCCATCGGCAGACGCCATCGCGCTGTCGCAGCAGTTGAAAACTATCGGTAAATCCGAAGTCCGGAGCCTGATCAAAACGACTGCAGTTTCAGGCCCGGCGAGCCCGGACGCGGTCGCTCCGAACCTTCGAGAGGTTCTAGTAAACGGTGCAGGCGACGCGGCAACATTTTCTTCGCTAAAGCCGGTTGCGATCAGTTCAACGAGCGAACGAACCATGCCGGTGCGTTTGAATGGAAAACCCTATCGCGGCAAGCTTGAAGTTTTTGTAAATTCGCGCGGCAATCTTACGGTGGTTAACGTCGTCTCCCTGGAAGATTATCTGCTCGGCGTGGTGCCGGGCGAACTAAGCTTGCCTCAGCTCGAAGCACAAAAAGCACAGGCCGTTGCCGCACGCACCTACGCAGTTGCGAACATCAATCAGTTCGTAAACAAAGGCTTTGACCTGTTGCCGACGGTAAGTTCACAGGTTTACGGCGGCGTAAACGCGGAAAGCCGGATGGGAACCGAAGCCGTGCTTTCAACACGAGGCATCGTTGCGACGTATGAAGGAAAGCCGATAAACGCGCTTTACACTTCGACCTGCGGCGGACGGACAGAAAATTCGGAAAACATTTTCGATTTTAATGAGCCGTACCTGCGTGGTGTCGAATGTTCGTTGGAAGCTCACCGTTATTTTGAGCCGTTTTTGATAAAAACTACACGGACACCCGCAAAATTGCGTGATGACGCGAACATCGAACTCGTTCGTTTGATGTCGCTGTTTGCTGTTAACGGATTTCAGCTATCGACCGGCCAGATCACCGACGAGTGGCTTCAAGACGCTCCTACAGAAAGTGAGATGTCCAACTGGATGAACCAGCTTGCGATCAAATTTGGCAAATCGTTTCCGAACGTAAACAAGGAAACCGCGAAACCTGCCGAGTTAGCGCATTTGCTCGTTTCGCTGATCTATCCGCCGGGTTATGCGGATACGCTGCTGACCGATTCCGATATAGATTATCAGCTCCCGTTCGATGACGCGGCGGAGATACCAAAGGAACGCCGTGCGGATGTCGCGGTCCTGCTTCGGGACGGGTATTTTTCGATCCATCCCGACCTTACGTTAAAACCCAACAAACCGTTTACGCGTGCGGAGATGCTGCGGCTCATTCGTCAGATCTACGAAAAGAAAAAATGGATGCCGACCCTGCAAAACGGCGTTGCAAAACCGACGGCTGACGGTAAACTTATCTTAAAGGTGGGTAAGTCTGAGCGGCAGATACCGGTACGGCCTGATGTGTTTTTGTTTCGGCAGTTCGGTTCGGATATTTACCCGGTTCGCGAGGCGGCTCTGATGGGCGGTGAGGAAGTCAATTTCCAGACGGACTCTTCCGGCTCGGTTATTTATCTCGAGATCAAGCCGATCAACACGCCGACCGTTGCCGAAAATATGTCGCCGTTTACGATGTGGGAAAAAACGCTTTCGGCTTCGGCGGTGCGTTCGCGATTGTCTCGATACGTTCGCGGACTCGGTGACCTGTTAGATCTTAAAATTGCAAAGCAGGGTTATTCGCGACGCGTTACCGACCTTGAGATCGTGACGACGAACGGCACGTTTCATCTGACCGGAGGCAAAATTCGCTCCGCACTCCGGCTAAACGAACAACTCTTCGTTATCAACAAGCGCTACGGTGCTAGCGGCCAAGCCGTGAGCTACAGTTTCACTGGTCGCGGCTGGGGCCACGGCGTCGGCATGTGCCAATACGGTGCATACGGCCTCGCAAAAATGGGTCTTAAGTACGATGAGATACTAAAGCATTACTACACCGGCATCGAGCTTACGAGGGCGTATTAGCGATTTCGTCCCGCTTCCGCAACGTTTGCGTGAAACAGCTCGCCCACCCGTTCGCAGTCACGCTGTGACATTCATAAAGGGTTTCAACCTCATATTTCGCAGCGTATCCGGGGTTAAGCTATAGGGTCGCCCCGGATCCGTCAAGCTTCGCCCGCGTCACGTTCGTCAGTTTGGAGGTGAGCAAGGCAACAGATGGTTTAAGGATTTACCTTAGCAGTAAAAACCTCCTCCATTGCGATGCCGCGCGAACATCCGGCGCTCGGGGCCAATTGCTCGCGGCTATCGGTCCAGATCGGATGAGATACTCCGTTATACGAAACCAGACCTTCGTAATCGCCCTGCTGGTTTCCGTAGTTTATGCCGGTGCAGGGAAACACGCCGTCGCAGTCGTGCTCGTTCGAGCTGGCGGTTGACACGCGAATGTTTGGCGAAAGCCACGTTGCTCCGCCGTCGTTCGATTGTGTTAAATACGTATCTGTCATATAACGAAACCCGGTCGTATCGTTGCGCGTGTCGTAAAACGAGATGTTCACTTCGCCCGTAACCGGATCGACCGACATCCAATGATTAAAACGGTCGACCGGCACCGATAGAGCATCGGCCACGGTTTGTGGATGAGACCATGTCGCTCCTTTGTCGTCGGAATACGACAAGAATATGTCAGTCCCTGATTGTCCAAGATCAAGCCACGATGCATATATCCGACCGCGAAACGGCCCATTTGAACGGTCAACATCAAGCACGGGATATACAAGCGCTGCGCGGAACATTTCGGCCGGAATGGCGATATCGAACGGGACCGATTTTGGTGCAACCTCCTCTTGTTTGCCCCAGGTTTGCCCGCCGTCAAGCGAACGATTGAACTCGATAGCGTTTGCAGCGTAATCATTCCAGGCAACATATAACTCGCCGTTTGGACCAACCGCCGGCGATGCTCCGATCGAGCGTCCAGGGCCGAACGGATCGTCGGCACGGGTAACACTAAAAGTAGCTCCGTGATCGCTCGACCTGGCAACTCTGATTCCACCACCGGTCGATCCGCCCGATGCAGCGTCCCACGCAATATAAACGTTGTCACGGAAAGGACTGCCGATGTTTGTATCAGCCGTTATCATCGGCTTGTCGTTGAAATGATTACTTCCGCCCTCAAACGAGAAGTAGGTCACGTTTGGATAGGCCCTTCCGCCGTCAGTCGAACGTGCCACGGCCATCGCCGTTCCGTTGATGCCGTTACCGTTGCCGAAAAAGACGACGATGTAGCCGTAAAAAACGTTGTTGCTTGTATCAACGGCAAGCGTCGGATCGGACCCAAAATCAACGCCGTTCGTTCCGATAGGCGGCGGTAGCGGAAGATCGACGCCGCCCCAAGTTGAGCCGCCATCCGAGGAGAAATAGCCGCGCATCGGCAGCCGGAAGATCTCATTTGACCCTGCTGAAAGAAGCAACGGAGCATTTTGGTTGATCGTAATGAACGTCTCGCTTTGCGGGCCGCATTCATTTGAAATATCAACGTTCGTGCCGACAGTAAGCGATGAGGTTTTAACGCTGCCTGGGGTGAAAAGGTTATTTTTGATAAATTGATATTTGTCCCACCACGTCGGATTGTGTGTTTTGTTGACTTGGGCGGCAGACGGGCCCGCAAGTACGAAAAGAAACAGAATCGAGATCGCGGAAGTGGTCAAGTGCTTCATAGAAAAACCCTCCAATCGAAATAGTCTGTTAACCAATTGTTTTGTGCCGTTAATACTATTCCTTTCCGCGGAGCTTTTCAAATAGAATTTTAGTGGCGGGTATTAGGGGATCGTCAGAATCTATGCGATTGAAAACTGCGAGAGAACTCCGTACTATCAAGCTCTGAGCAATATATGAAATTCTCTCGCAATCAGATCGTGGGATCGCTGATCTTACTTTTCACCATCATCGCATTTACGGTGGGCCGTTATTATCTGACGAAATAATAACGGCTTTACAATTACTGTTCCGCGACCTGATATTGCTCGAGTTTTCCGTCCGGCATTTCGTACGTCCAAACCATCAAATTTTTGTTCGCAAATCTTGCTGTGTAAACGCGCAGCGTCATGCCTCCGCGCAAACCTTGCCGAACCTGATTGAAGGCCTGCGGTTCACCCAGCGGGGCCAGGCCTGCAGCAAAATCCTTCAGCGCCTGATCGCTGAAATAAAAGTTCGCGTTGTCGGTAAACAGTGAACGGTCGATCGCTCCCTTTTGCAGACCTTCGAATATTTTTCGCGCCTGCTCGGTCTTTTGCATGGCCGCCGGATCGTCCGCAGTTTTAAGCAGGAGCGACGCAATTCCGTCAGAAATTGCTCCCGAAGCGTTAGCGGCATCCTGATTTGTGAGTACGACGATCGCGGCGCGGTCGTCCGGAAACACAGTGTTTTCTGCGGTAAATCCTGAAACCTCACCGCCATGTGACACGGCACGATGCCCATTTTGCATTCGCACATCGACGCCCAGGCCATAATGCGTTCCCAAGCCGTTGTTAAGCTCAACCTCGGTTTCGAACTGCTTGTACGAAGCAGGTTTGAGCAATGCCCGATTCATCATCGAGATGTCCCATTTCGCAAGGTCCTCGGCCGTCATTGCCAATTCTCCAGCAGCAAAAAGCCATCCGTCGCCTGTCGCCGGCGCGGGACGAAGTGGGCCAAGAGCATACCGCAAATAACCAACCGGATCGGTATCGCCTAATCTTGCCCGGTCTATGTCGGCAACGCTTTTCATCGCCAACGGTTTGAAAATATTTTGCTGCAAGAATTCGAAAAGCGGCTGGCCGCTCGCTTTTTCAACGATCATGCCGGCGATCACATAATTTGTGTTGCTATATTGCCATTTTGCGCCGGGGTCGAAATCAAGCGGTTTGCGTGCCCATTGATCCAGAATCGCTTTGGTGGTTACAGGTTTCAGCATATTAGGCATCACATAATCCTGCGGCCAGTAATCCTGATACCCCGAGGTATGCGAAAGCAACTGACGAATTGTTACCTCATCCGCACGCGTCAGGTCGGGAATAAATTTCGACACCTTGTCATCCAGCAAGAGTTTGCCCCGCTCCTGCAAAAGCAAGATCGACGCCGCAGTAAACTGCTTACTGATCGAACCAATGCTGTACCGCATTGCGGATGCGGCAGGGGTTTTCGGTTCGAGCTTGGCGTCGCCGTATGCCTTTAAATAGACAATTTGGCCGTCTTTTACGACCGCGACGGAAGCGCTCGGAACGCCGGATTTTGCCAACGCGTCCGCTGCCGCTTTATCTATCATTTCGCGAAGATCGACCGGCAATTGTGCCTGCGCAAATAGTTGGGCCGCGAGTGTTAGGACAATCGCAATATAAAGACTGTAACGGATCAATCTGTTTCTATTCATAAGATTTTCCTTTGGCCGAACTAATTCTTACAATGGCCAGATCAAATTTTTAATTCAGAATTCTCGTTGTGACATTCGGCGCAGACATAATGCCACAGTGGAAATCACCTTGTAAAAACCCTAGCTATTTCACGGAGGGTTCACAAGCCACTACTGGCTGCATCTGTCCTGGAAACGGAACGCTCTAAATGTCCCCTACCCCATAAGCGAATGTTTTCCAACAAGGGTAACACTGATCGACCGTACTTGGTCAGAGAATACTCCACCGGAGCAGGAACAGCACCCGTTGGCTGTCGCCGCACGAGGCCGTCGCTCTCCAATTCTCGCAATTGCTGCGTTAGGACCTTCTGGGAAATACTCGACATTTCCCGCTTAAGCGCGGCAAAATGCTTCGGCGATTCGGCCAGCCAATAGATGATTATCAGTTTCCATTTTCCGCCTATGGCTGCGAGCGCCGCGGTCAGCGGACAACCGTTTACAGGGTTGGGACGGCTACCGTTACCTGAAAGTGCCTTCTTGTCGGGGTTCATGGGTTTAACTATATTCGTTACGTACCATAAATAATATTCCAAATCTGTCAGGAGATAAACCGTGATCGTAGAAGTGCGAAGTTACAGAATAAAACCGGGCCGCCGTGATGAGTTTATCGAATTTTTCGAAACGCGCTCTATACCGGCATTGCGTTCGTATGGGATGGGCGTAGTCGGGCCGTTTATCGACCTTGAAAATCCCAACAAATTTGTTTGGCTGCGCACCTTCCCATCGCTCGAGGAACGTGAGCGGATGCGTGATGTGTTTTATGGAGGTGACCCATGGAAAAGCGAACTTGAAGACATAGCTATGCCGATGCTTGAAAGTTATGACGTTATCCTCTGTGAAACGTCGCTAGGCTGTGTGTTTGACATTGCTAAGGAGGTCCAATGATCTGCATAATTAAATATGTTCGAGACTGCTTTTTGCTGTGCACCGTGTTCGTCGGGTTGTTCCCGATTTATGGAATTGCTCAACAAAATCCGGGTGTCTCGAAGACAAGTCCCAAACAGGTTGATATGAAACGGGACGGATCGCGCGATTTTGACTGGGAGATCGGTACATGGAAAACTCATCTGCGGCGTTTGCTGCACCCACTGACCGGTTCTACCACCTGGGTCGAATACGAGGGCACCAGCGTTGTTCGAAAAATCTGGAATGGTCGCGCCAACCTCTTGGAACTTGACGTCAGCGGACCGGCGGGCCGCATCGAAGGACTGTCCCTTCGCCTATACAATTCCGAATCGCGACAGTGGAGCCTCAATTTTTCAAACCCAGCAAGCGGTACACTCTTTACACCGACTATTGGTGAATTTAAAAACGGACGCGGTGAGTTCTACGATCAGGAAACGCTCAACGGGCGCGCAATTTTTGTCCGATTTCTTATCTCTTGCTCAACACCGGATACGTGTCATTTTGAACAGTCCTTTTCGGACGATGGCGGTAAGACATGGGAAGTAAACTGGATCGCGGACGATAGGCGAGTGAAAAATTAGTCGGCTGCGGCTTTGTGTTTGCGGCGAAACTGCGCCGGCGGAGTTTGATACTCGCGTTTGAAGGCACGGTTAAATGCTGCTGCTGATCCGTATCCTACCGTTGCAGCAATTTCCTCGATACTGTTTTCGGTCGATAGCAGCGTTTCCGCTCCCAGCTTCATCCGCCATTTGGTCAGATATGCTATCGGAGATTCTTGCAGAAAATGCTGAAAACGCTCGGCAAGTCGTGTTCTGGATAAGCCAACACGGCGCGAAAGGTTGGAAATGGTCCATCCGTGAGCCGGCTCTGCGTGCAGAAGTGCAAGAGCCTGGCCGATCGCCGGATCACGGGCGCCCGCAAGCCAGCCGGTTTGATCAGCAGGCAGGGAATTGATATAGCGCCGCAACGTCTCAACAAACAGCACCTCGGACAACTTTGCCAGTACCAGGCTGCTGCCCGCCTCGACATTGGTTTCCTCGCCAACCGAAAACTTGATCGAATTTTCGAGCCAATGATCAGCCGGTTCATTCGTAATGCGCACTTTGAGTATCTTTGGCAGGCCTGCGAGAAATATCTGACTTAGTCGCGGCTCACAGACTAGATATCCGCAGACGAGCCGCGTGACCTCGCCGCCGCCGCCAAACCGGGCGAGCTTGAGCCCTTGCGTCAGATTCTTATCAAACATCAGTAAGGCGTCCAGCGGTTTCTCGGGTGAGCCGTTGCCTAACAGATGAGCATCGCCATGCGGGAAGATAACAACGTCGCCCGCGACCAGGTCCTCGCGTTGACCACCAGGCAGACGAGCAAACGCGCATCCTTCAGTAATGAAATGATAAAGGATCAAATGCCCAGGTTCAGGCGAGAGTTGCGATGCCAATGCAGTCGAACGCGGTTCGCTTACACACCACGGTGCGGAAAGCTCTGCGTTGAAGAACAGCGCTCCGTCAAGTCTAACAATTCTTAAGACCTCAGAAAGCACATCCATCTTGATAACCTGCGTTAAACGGGTGTCCGAGTAAAGAATATGGGACGATTGGTCAATTATTCAAGTCGGCGTTTCACGTATATTAAATCTCGCCGTTTTACCCGGCAATAATAATTATTCAAGGAGTGCGCAATAATGAGTAACATAGCAACAGAAACACAGGTCGAATCAAAAAAATCAATACGTGCGGCGGCTCTCGCAGACCGCATCGAGGAAGGCGCCGCGCTGCTCGCGTCTTTCGCCGAAAACCTCACCGATACGGAATGGCTTACACCGATTTCTGACCATGATAAACGGACCGTCGGGGTCATTGTCCATCATGTCGGGAATATGTATCCGATCGAGATCGGAGCCGTAACAGCGATTGCCGATGGCAACGCGATCACCGATGTAACCTGGGAGGTCGTCGCCGATATTAACGCGAACCATGCCCATGAAAACGCAAGCGTTTCCAGATCGGAGGCCCTCGAGCTATTGCGCCGGAACAGCGCTGAGGCCGCGAATGCGGTTCGAGAACTGACCGATGAACAGTTAGACACCGCAGCACCGTTCTCACTGAGTTTCGGTGCGCCGGTCACCGCGCAGTTCGTCATCGAGGACCACCCGCTGCGGCACCCTTGGCATCATCTGGCACGCATCCGCAAGGCGCTGGGACGATAACTGGTAATAACGGGGCCGCAACGACCGAAACAAGAGCGGCCTCGAAGACTCTATCACCTACGGTACTGAGACGCCGACAAAATCGGGTAGCGACGCACACCATGCTTGAAGACCATGGGGATATGCCGTAAAAGTCGGGCCGTCGAATCGAAGCGCGGCGCGCTGGGAGTTAATGCCAGCGGTAACCGGAACCTGAAGTGCCGTCGCAAGGTCTCGAATAAACTTGTGTCCAACAGGTCCGGAGGCAACATGGCATCCGTGCAGTTCGACGCTTGAATAAGGTCCGAATATCTGTTTTATCCCGAACGATCCGGCATTAGGAGCATTTAGAAAAAAAATACTCGAATGGTCGTAGACTTTCCGGTCCGCCTTGCGTTCCCCTCCAACGTTCTCGTACCATCCGCCTCTGCCTATAGTGACGCCCTGAACTCCCGGACATCCGTGACCGATAAAACGCAGAAGAAAGATCGAACGCGCATCCCTAAGCTCGAGCGCCGCCTGCTCAAGACCGTTTGACATACCGCCCATCATGATAGGAGCTCCACCGGAGTCGATCACGACCTGCGCCTGTCCTCGATATATTTTCTCGTCAAAAACATCGATACAGTCCACGACAGGCAGGACGTCCAGATGCATCAAGCGAGTCCAGGTGTCGTTTCCGGTTTTTCCGTCAACTGCTATATTTCGCGACTGCTGAAATTCGCGTAAGGCTTTTTCCGTTTTTGAACCAAAGTCACCGTCAACGTTGAGGACGGCTCCTGCGCGATTGAGTAATTTTTGAAGAACGGCGGCGGTCGGAAGTTTGTCGCCCCTTTGAAGTATCGAAAAGCTGCTCATGTGACCTCCGGTCGGTGAGAGTCGTCCTTAGTTTATAAATTAGCGTCTCAGTACCGTGTGGCCTTAAGCATTAACCCACACTCGTGGGAAGTTTGCGCAGGAATACTATCACAAATTTCGTTTGTCGGAGCAGAAAATTTTTGATACGGTCATATGAAAATGCATCGAAGAAACATCATTTATTAGGCTTGTCCTCCATATAAAATGTTATTCTTCCGCCGTTTGTTATTTCGGAGTATGTCAGATAAGGCCGTTTCAAGGTCTGGCCGTTGACGACGACCTTTTTTACATAGACGTTCTTATCGCTTTGGTTCTTTGCTTCGATCGTAAGCGTTTTTCCGTTTTCCAATTTCAGAACCGCGCTGTCTATCGCCGGGCTTCCGAGCATGTATTGTCCTGATGCGGGCGCGACCGGATAAAAACCAAGCGCCGTGAAGACATACCATGCAGACATCTGGCCGCAATCGTCATTGCCGCCGAGTCCATCCGGCGTTGGGTGATATTGATTCTTGAGGATCATGCGAACGCGTTCCTGCGTTTTCCACGGCTCATCGGTCCAGTCGTAAAGATATGCGACGTGGTGCGACGGCTCATTGCCATGCACGTACCCTCCGATGATTCCTTCGCGGGTTATGTCTTCGGTTTCGGCAAAAAACGAGTCCGGCAAATGCATCGTGAATAGCTCGTCGAGATGCGCGGCAAACTGCTTTTTCCCGCCCATCATTTCTATCATCGCGTCAGCATCGTGCGGAACGTACAGGCTGTAATTCCATGCATTGCCCTCGATAAACCCTTGTCCCTCGGTTTTTAGCGGATCAAAATTTTGTCCGAACGTGCCGTCGCTCATCTTTGGCCGCATAAAGCCGACGGACGTATCGTAAACGTTTTTCCAGTTT
>Ga0070664_100001845_pt1 | contig 16986 bp, 3 predicted proteins | sample KBSC73metaG_FD_65863 | JGI IMG/M metagenome (GOLD analysis project Ga0070664, IMG submission 65863) | Corn rhizosphere microbial communities from Kellogg Biological Station, Michigan, USA - KBS C7-3 metaG | ecosystem: Host-associated > Plants > Roots > Rhizosphere > Soil ... | reverse complement strand
TTTCACCGTCAAGGGTAGCGATGGCATGGCCGAAGTGTCGCGCACGTTTGATATTGCGGTTGCCAACTTCAACCAGACGCCGCGCATCCTGCCGATGCCGCTGCAACTGGTGAGCGAAGGCGATACCCTCAGCTTCACCATGCGCACCGCCGACGCCGACAACGACGTCGTGCACACCAGCCTGATCTACGATGAAAATACGCCCGACGGCGTGTCGTTCGACGGCAATACTGGTTATTTCGAATGGACGCCGGGACAGGACGTCGTGAATAACGCCAGCCTCGACAACAAACCTATTACCTTCAACTTCAGCGCCACCGACGGTAGCGTCACCACGACGCAAAGCGTACAGGTACGCGTGTTTGACGTGAACCGTGTACCGCGTCTGACGGCCAACAATCACGCTGTCGTTGTTGGCCAGACCCTCTCGATTCCGGTGCAGTTAGGCGGCGACAGTAATGGCAACAGCAGCAACGGCATTGTCGCCATCGATGATGACGGCAGCGCACAAACTCAGGCGCTGGCCATCAGCTTCACCGGCTTGCCGGAAGGCGCCTACTACGATGCCCAAGCGTGTCGTTTGCTCTGGACGCCGGGTCCCGGCCAGATCGGCGATTTTGTCATCTCGGCCCGCGCCAGCGACGGTAAAAACACTACCGTGCGCACTTTCACCGTGCGTGCCGTAGCCGATGCCGCGGCCAATGAACCGAAAATCCTTGTTTCCACTACGCCAAGCACCCCGGCACTACCGGGCCAGACTATCGTCGCCACCGTGCGCGCCGACGCTTACAGCGCGATCGACCGCATTGCGGTCGAGGTACGTGGCGCCGCATTAAACGGAAATGCCAATAGCGATCAATGGCAAACCATAGCGCTGGATGGAGCAGGGCGCATGCGCCTGACACCAACGCAATCAGGCTTAATCGAGGTGCGCGTCACCGCAATCGATCGCGACGGCTTTAGCAGCACGCAAACCCATACTATCCGCGTCAAAGACCCAGCTGATACCCAAGCTCCGTCTCTAGCATGGACAGGTGCACTTACCGGCGCTACAGCAATGGGCCGTCCGGTCGATATCACCCAGCTCACGATACTGCAGGTCAGCTTGCAAGAGCGTCAGTTGATGGGCTATAAATTAGAGATCGCACCGGCTGGCGTTACCAATGGCACTAACGCCAGTAGTGTTTGGCGCACGCTCGCCGAGCAAAGCGCCGCTGCCACCGACAGCAGCCTGCAGCTCAATCTCGCCACGCTCGACCCAGCCCTATTCGCCAATGGCGTCTACCAAGTGCGTTTCAGCGCATGGGACCTGGTCGGCCGCACTACTACCATCGATGCCCGCGTCATCATCGATACCGAGCAAAAGAACCTTGCTGCCGAAACAGCAACCGACGTCAGCTATTCGCTGGGCGGCCATACACTTGCCTTGACCCGCACACTTGACGCCGCATCGGATGCCGATTTCGGCAACTGGCGCATCGCCGCGTTCGACACGCGTCTGACAACCGATCAACCTGAATTCACCGCCAGCGGCGCCATCGCACCATGGACAGAAGGCGCGCGTGTCTGGCTGCAAATACCAGCCGATCTCTCGACACCGGACGCTGCACAACGCTATCTGAGCTTCACCCTTAGCACCACCAGTGAGCGCCTCGGCACAGAAGCAGGCGCACCGATCGTCTTGCATCCGATCTTCAGCAATAGCCAAGGCTGGACGCTGGAAGCACACAGCAACGCAGACGACAGTGCTATCACCAGCGATAACATTAACGCCACGGAAATGCTGATACGCCAAGGCCATCACCTGTACAGCCAAACCACCGGCCTGCCATGGGTACCCACCTCGTATACCCTCATTGGGCCTGACGGGACGCGCACCGCGCTCGACGCCAACGGCAAGGTCACCGGCATCAAGTTTTCTGATGGCGTGCAATGGCTGGTGTCTGATGCCGGTATCGCTGCAGTGACCGGCGATACCGCAACGCGCGTCGACTTCATCCGAGATACCCAAGGCCGCATCTCGCGCATTACCGGCCCTGGTGATGCCCCTGGCAGCGATGCCAAGACCACCGTCTACCGGTACGACACTCAAGGCCGCCTGATCCTGGCCCGTACGCTGAATTTTGCTAATGCGTCGTCTGACTTCGGTACGTCCTATGGATACGACGCTGACGGCAAACCGCTTGCCGACACCATCACCGCCAACCTCGGCGCCGCCGTCAACTGGCTGGGCAACAGTGAAAGCAGCCAATGGACCGGCACACTGCAAGCCGGCCAAACCACCACGCTCGCCTTCACCGTACGCGAGAGTGAACTAGCGTCGACTGTTAAAGTGCCGGGTGCACAAGGCGCAGTCATCATCGCCATCGAAGCACAATTGACTGATCCGCAGGCATATCTGCAAGTTACCGGCGCCACAGTCGTCGGCATCACCAATTTTGGTGGCAAACAAACCACCTTGTTGCGCGTCACAGAAGCCGGCCTGAAACTGATTCGCGTGAGCGGCACCGGTGCGTCCACCATCCGCGTGTCGATTGCCGGGGATTTAAATAATGATGGCGTCATCGACGGCATCGACAGCGCAGCATGGATACAAGATGCCGCCGCGAATGACACCACAGGTGACATCAATGGCGATGGACTCGCCAATCAAGCCGACCGTCAGATCCTCTACGCCAACTACGGCTGGAAAACCAACCAGGCGCCGGTAGCCGCCACGCTGCCCAACACCCGAACCCATACCGATCTGGCCACCAACATCGCGTTGAAGTCGATTGCACAGGATTTAGAAGGCGATCAAGTGCTGTGGCGTCTGCTTAGCAGCACCCACGGTACCGCGCGCTTCAGCGGCGATGGGCAGTCATTGCTGTTCACGCCGGAACAAGATTATGTCGGCAACGCGACGCTCACAGTACAAGCCGACGACGGCTTTGCTGCCAGCGCACCTATTGCCCTGACGGTCAAAGTGAGCGGCGCCAAACTGCTCGCCATCCATCTTGCGCCACTACCATTATTGCGTCCCGGCGCCTCCGCTATTATCAAGGCTACCGCTGACTTTGAAGATGACAACGGCGTGGATGTATCGGCTAACGGGTCTTACCTTACGGTCAGCAGTGCCGACCTTACCGGCATGAGACTGGTGGGGGCAAGCGCTGTGGAAGTGGATGACAGCCGTGATCTGGTGCGTGCGAATGGCACTGGCCCGGCGCTGATTATTGTGACGCGCGTCGATACCGATGGACGGTCCGTGCGGGCGGTTACTGCGGTGAATACCGAGCCGGTTCCATTGCTCATTGATCCAAATGCAGATCCAGATGCTGACTCAGAGCCAGAAGACCCAATCCAAATTCAACCGGATGTATACCCTGGTACCCTTGCGCTTGCGCCTGGCGGCACACGCCAACTCAAGGTCCACCTGCTTGACCCGAATACCGGTGAGCAAACAGATATTAGTCAAGCCAACCCTACGCCAATTAGCGGTACGCGCTATTACTCTAGCGACGATTCGATTGCGACCGTGAGTGAGGCCGGCCTCATTACGGCGCACAAAGACGGTGCTGTGACGATTTCGATCATTCATTTAGGTAGCCAGTTGGAATACCAATATGATGACCAAGGCAATATGATCGGCCAAATTTTGGTGAACCAAGTCATTGGTCAGAGCGATGTTGCACTGACAGTACAAACAGCACAAATCACCGACGAGGATGACAGTACATCGACGCCGCGTGCAATTACCGTATCAAAGGAGGCTGGTGGTGTGGTAAGTGACATAACAGGTGAGACCATCATGATCGGTAGTGGGGCTTTAACCCAAGATACGGCCGTTTCAATTCAACGTATCGACGTTGCAGACTTGGAATCCGTGGTTGGTATACCGGTTCCCTTCCCGGATGCTCTTCAAGTGTTGGGTGCCTTCAAACTCGACATCGGTGACAAGGCCGCTAACTATCCGCTGCAACTGGCGATTCCAGTGCAAACGGGTATGTCGGCGCAACCCGGGGATGAAGTACTGTTCCTGCGCAGGGGGCAGGTTTTACAAGAAGATGGTACGTTCAAAGATACATGGTGGATTGTCGACAATGGGTTTGTCGGTGCTGATGGCGTGGCGCGCACAGCCAGCCCACCCTACTATGGCCTCGATACTTCCGGCGAGTATGCCGTCTGCAATCACCTTCCCGGTATTTGGACTGGAAACCTTAATCCTAGAATCCCTGAAAATGAATGGATCACATTTGAAGGTGCTGCAGGCCTCGGTATCTCTCTTAGCGGCGGCATCAATGGCATCAACGTCGTCTCGAATTTGATTGGAACCATCGCATCATCGGCAAATGGCGGTGTGGTCTGCCGGTATAATGCGGGCGTTCCGCAATCATCCAAGATCCCCTTGTCCAAGGTGGCGCCTGGCGACGTCGCCGTGGTGGATGTCGCGGCGATGCTACCGCACGCCCCGACGCCAGAAGCCGTTGTGTATCCTGAAATCAAAGCAGCAAAGGTTGATGAGGCTACCGGTGAACTCAAATTCACGATCTCCAATCCATCGCCTGGGCAGTTCAAAGGAAAAATTGTCGTGCGCGCCTTATTCGCCGATGGGACGCATAGAGACGTGCAAGAATTTGCCGGGGATGTCAGTGGCGAAACCACGATCAATCCGCCTGGCGATTTCGCCATCGGAAGCGTCACTTGGCAACTCGTACGCATTGTCACGCCTTCAACTTGTGCCAGCTCAGGCCTTTTTGTTGATGGAGAACCGAAGGAATTCGCTGGCAATACCACACGTATCAATGCCAAGCCTGGCATGGCAGCTGTGCTGACGCGCACCGGCGTCGATTTTTTCCGTGAAAATGAAAAAATCAGCGAAACCAATTTTATTAATATATTAGGTACTCATAACACGCTTGAATACCTAACGGGTAATAAAGTACAACCGCTTGTTTTTTCGACAGATTTGAGCAGTCTTTACATTGGCGGAAACGGTGTCATTTACGTCATCGACACATTGAACTTCAAGCTTCTGCCCCCGATCACGATCGAGGGCGGCAAGAACATCACGAGCCTCGCTACCGTGACCAATATGTTGATCATCGGCGAAGGCCAGACTTTTGGCACAGGCCCAAGCAACAGCAGAATCCTGGTCATGGATATGGATCCCGGCAGTCCGAAATACAAAACGGTAGTCTGCTCGCTAAAAGATACCGGCATTGAAGGCTCGCCGTTTGGTGTCGGTGGTATGGCCATCGGCCCTGACGGTAAAACCTTGATAGTCGCTGCACCTGTCAACCGCAATAGTGTCAGCTTGGGAGACCCCACAAAGCGTGGCAATATTTTGATCATTGATCTCAATACGCTCGATTTTGCAACCGGCAAGGTAGAGAGTTTAGCGAAAGACAAAATCAGTGTGATAGGGACGTCCGCCAACGGCAAATCACCGCAGACGATCACGGCGACTAAAGACGCCAATCGCTATTTGGTCTCCAACGTCGCCGATTACAACAAAGGACTGGCAACGCTTGTTCTGGCGCGCGACAAAACCAACAAGATCACCAGCGCCGAGATGAAGTCGATCGACATGTCACAACCGCAGAGCGATATCAGGATTGATCGTCTCGACATCCAGCGTACGCAGAGTGCCGTGCTGGTCAATTATCTTGGTGTCGATTACGCTATTGTCTCCGATGACAACTACAACTTTAATGACCCTTACTGGAAGGCGATGTTTGAAGCCCCCATGTTCGTATGGCCGCCGATGGGGCCGCCGCAGGCCTATGGCGGCAGCACCACTGCCAGGAAGGTGGCAGTGGGCGGCAAGTTAGGCATCGTGAAAGATCCATTTGGCAAAAAACCGCAATTTCTCGGCGCTACGCTCCCGCTCGATGGCTATGGCATCATCAACCTGAGTCTATCGAAAGACGGCAAAGTCTTGGTAGGGCAACTGAAAGGTGGTTATGGCACTCTTGAACAATTCAAGCAGAAGCCTAATCAAAGCCACGCTTGGAAAGTCGATGACCTGATTGCAGCGGCGCTGGCGATGCCGGACGCCGACCGGCTTAGAAAACACATCAAATTGCCAACGGATTCTGAAGTCCTTTTGCCGACAAACGCGTCTGTCGTGGCAGGCACGGCGTTTGACAAGCAACTCATTGTGGCAAAGTATGACCAGTCGCGCATGGGTGACGTCATCGAGGTGGATGCAAGGGATCTGGCGGCAAGGCAGTTGCTGAAATTTTCTGGGGATGACCTGAAAAAACCGTTGAAAGAACTGTCAGCGAGCCAGCAGACAAAAGTGCGTGAAAAGATGGCTACTCTGAAGCATTTCACATTTGGTCTCGGCATCAAAGAAGCGCTCACCAGTACAGCCACACAACAAACGCGGGCTTTTACTTTGCTCACCGATTCCTCTGCCGCGAAGAAGGTAGTTTCACTTAAAGAGGATGGCACGCCCGCGGATTTTGAAGTGGCGCAAGAGGGCCGGTTTTATGTCGTGCCGAATCTGACACCACTTGATATGAAGGCGTTACGACGCGGCGAGCGCGTGGATGATAAGAGAAGTCTCGACAGCATCATCCTGAGCTTTGATGAGGAAACCAAAGACGACGCTGGAAAGAGCATCGTAGTTAGCAGGACGGTTAAGGTTGATTTAATCGTCAGCGATTATGTGAAGGCGAAAGATGCTGTCTTCTTTGGGGATCGCGATCTCAAGAACCCTGGTTATACGCCGTTTCAACTGTCGGGTACGGTGGGCGCTAACCTCACAAACCCTACTGCCAGTCAGTTGCTGGATATTTATCGGGTGGAGCAGCGGTTGAAGTATTTGGGATATTACAAGTTCAGGCTCGGAGGAACCAATATCACAGAAATAGAGGTAAATGGTGCAATGGATCCTGGCGAACGTGCCGCGCTTACCAGCTTCTATGGTACGACGCACAATGATCCGGCTCCATATACGGGGGGAGGCATGCTCGGCTATCCGACGTTTGCGGCCAACCCTGCAGCAAGTATTGTCAGCAACATTGCTGCGACTGGAAACGTAAAAGGAAACTTGGAATGGCTCAATGCCTACAACGCGCCACACCTCATAAATGTGCTTCAGGCCATGCCGATTCCTAGCGCACGCTTTGTTAACACAGACCCAGGGTCTCCAGGCAATCAACGCGAACAATTCGCCAGCAGTTGGGTCTATGACACCTTAAAAGCATGGCAGGATGTACAAACCCGGCTTGCGGCCACGCCGGACGCAAATGCAACCGCACTGTTGACTTCCAGGCTGTCTGTCAGCAGTTTGACGGCCCCCAACCGGACCGGAAGCGTTCAGCATGCCGCCGGTGGGCATAGTCTAAATATGGCGGTTGATTTGACGATTTCAGATTTTATTAGCGGCGGAAATCAAGTGAGTATCGCTAACAACAATGCCCAGCCGCCTGTCATGACTGGCAATGGCTGGTCGGTGGCCAACGCCATTAACTGGACGCAGTTGCTGAACGAAGCTCCTAATAGCCATGGTGCTTATAGATTACGCTCAGCCGCCCGCTACATTCTTTCGCTCTACGCCTTGACCATCAGGGACGCAGTGCCCAACACGGGTGACTGGTCGGAAATTCAGATCGCGAGTGGCGTCAACGCCCCCGCGCAGGCCAACGACTCCAACCAGGGTGAAAAGCTCAGAATTAAGCAAGCCTTGTTTGGTGATGGACAACAGGTCGACTCCCTGATTCAGCATCTTTGGTTTGGCATGGCTGGGCACAATACCTATCCTCAAGTCAACGCGGTACTCCAGCGGCTTGGCATTGCTGTTGCGCCTTCTGGGGGACACCATGAAACACATTTCCATGTGGATTTCCGTCCACCGGGTGGGCCGATTGCCATCGAAGGGCCGAGTAACCTCGAATCGATGACCACGATCTCAAATGATCCTCAGTCAATAAGCACAGATTTTGCAGTCAATCTACAAGGAGAAGAAATGCTAAGGACACTGTTTGCTGCGACACTTGCCTCGGCTTTTGCAGGCTCGTCGGACGCAGCGACACAGCTTCTAACCATCGAGCCTTCCCAAGTGAATGCCAGGAGCATCGGATTGTGTGAAACATATGATCCGAACGATCCATACAACCTTAACAATGGTGCGGGTGCCAATAGTTTGAGCCCATCAGGCGCAATTGATTCGTATGTTCAGTCTTATCAAAAGGCGCATTTGGTGGATGTCAAACCCACCGATTACACCGTCAAGTACATCGAACAACCGCGATATGGTGTCATCAAGTCAATCACTACAGATGGCTGGACACGTGATTTGTACGTGCCCAACGAGGGCTACAAAGGCAATGATCGGTATGTGGCCGAGGTAACTCTCAAAGGTACAAAGTTTACAGTGACCGGCTTCCTCCGGCCCTCGTCCGATGTTATGTCCGGCCTCGACGTAGTTTGCCGTCACCTGGGGTTGCCCAGCATTGCCTGGAAAATTTCTGCTGCGACCGGTAGCAATGCTGGCGAAACGCCCTTGTGGATGCCTGAATCCTTGGCTTCTGCATTGGCGGATTTGAAACTTGAGATGAGAGATTTGGCAGGCTCCGCAGTAGGCACCACAACAGGCCAAGGCGTGAATGCCCGAATCGCCCTGGACACAACCGCCGCAGGCCACGGCTGGTTCATCGACCCCACTCCATCCGACAATTCCGATTTCCTGCCCACATCGAATGCCAACATCTGGCAAGCCAAGGAGGGCACCGATGCCTTCGGCAAAATAGACCTGCTCTCCGTGCTGCTGCACGAATACGGCCACGCGCTCGGCTTCGAACACAGCCCCGACACCCGCGACTTCATGGCTACCACGCTGCAACCCGGCGAGCGTCGCTTGCCCAGCGCGGACGAACTAACCCTGATGAGCCAACTCGTCGCCCAGCTAAAGCAAGCCGATGGCGGTTCCCCCACACCCGGCACACCGCAATCGCCTTTCGACCCCTCCCTGCCATTGGGCAGCGTCGGCTTGCTCGCCCTCGGCCGCCTGCGCCGCAGCGACTACGGCTGGACTCTATCGTTTGGCAATACCCAAGGATTAATACCCGCGATTCCGCAATACGACATTGTCGCCAACGCCACTCTCACCAACGGCAAACTCAATGCCGCTACCGGCTGGGCCACCCAAGGCAATGTCACGATCGGCAACGGTGCAGCGGTACTCTCCGAAATCTCCACCAGCCAAACCCGCCTCAACCAAGTCTTCATGGTCGGCCAACAAGACCATTACCTGAGCTTCACGCTTAGCGGCATCGCCCTGGACGACCAAGCCAACGGCCCCGACGACGCTTTTGAAGTCGGTCTGCTCGACGCCAACTCCGGTGCGTCACTGATCGCCCCCATTGGCCTCAGCCACACCGATGCGTTGCTCAATCTTCAAGCCAACGGCACCGAACTGGATGCACAAGGCGTCACGCATATCACCAATCCGGACGGCAGCCGCACTTACCTGGTCGACTTGCGTGGCATCGTAAGTAGTAATGCTGGCATCGCTACCGACAAAATAGCCGTCAACCTGTCGTTCGACCTAATCGGTTTTGGCGCCAACGGCAGCCATATCACCGTCAGCGACGTGCGCCTGCTCAGTGATCTGCCTACCCTGCAGACCCGCGATGACAGTGCTGTCACCGATGAGGACACGGCAGTGCAAATTGCTGCTCTTGCTAACGACATCGACGTTGAACAGACCGGCTTTGCTACAGTAATCGTCACCGCCCCATCTCACGGCCAAGTGCTGATTAATAATGCTGAGGGCACTTTCAGCTATACACCGGAAAAAGACTACTTTGGCACCGACAGCTTCACCTACAAAGTCAGCGATGGCCAAGACGATTCCAATGTCTCCACCGTCAGTATCTCGGTTACACCTGTGAACGATGTACCGGTTGTGTCATCGTTGAATGTAACGACTGCGAAAGATATGCCGCTTACCATCGATCTGCTTGCCCATTCGAGCGATGTGGAAGGTTCGTCGCTCATCGCGAGCATCGTGACCGCGCCTACCCATGGCATTTTGGTGCAGAACGCTGACGGTAGTGCCACCTACACACCGAACGCGAACTATAACGGCGAAGACAGCTTCACCTATCAAGCCAGCGATGATGAATCGGCGTCGTCCGTTGCGACGGTTCATATCCGTGTTACCGCAGCCAACGATGCACCGGTCGCGATGGACGATAATGCAGTGACTGCCGACGGTGCACCCGTAACAGTCGATATCCTGGCGAATGACAGCGATGTGGACGGCGACAGCTTAACCAGCATTCTCGTGACCGCACCGCAACACGGAACGGTCATTCATAATGCCGACGGCACTTTCACCTATACGCCGAACGCCGGCTTCAGCGGCACCGACAGCTTCACCTACCGTGCCAACAACGGCACCACAGACTCTAACGTGGCGACAGTCACTATCGAGGTCAAGCCGGTGAATCATGCCCCCTCCGGCACGAACCACGCGGTGACAACGCCGGAAGACACTGCCTACCGCTTCACCATCGACGATTTCGGTTTCACCGACCCGTCAGAGGTCGTTGCTAACAACTTGCTCGCCGTCAAGATCGGCAATCCACCTGCAGGGGGCCTGTTGGAGCTCGATGGCATCGCCGTAACGGCAGGGCAAACCATTGCCGCCACCGACATCGTCGCTGGAAAACTCACGTTCACACCAGTAGCGAATGCCAGTGGCAACGCCTACGCCAGCTTCACCTTCCAGGTCCAAGACGATGGCGGAACGGCGCGGGGTGGTATCGATCTCGACCCCCTCGCCAAAACCATGACTATCCATGTCAGCGCCGTCGCCGATGCGCCGCATCTGACATTGACCACGCCGGCGGAGGCTTACGGCGCCAGTATGGAACTCTTCCGCACCGGTTGGGAAACAGCAGCCAATCCCACCCCGACCTTCACGACAGTGAAACAAACCGAGCTGGAAGGCTGGAAAGCGGTGATGAATCCGCGCAGCACCACTGGCACGGCTTTCACCATCTGGAGCGCGGGCGACAAACCCCGGGACGCCAGCAACGTCATTCGCACCGCCAACGCCTCGCCTAATGGCGGTAAGAATTGGCTCGACCTCGGTTATCAAACCTTTGGCGTGGAACGCGTCGTGACCACCCAAAAAGATGCTGTGTATACCTTGAACCTGGACTATGCAGGCGCGATGGGATATGCGGCGGACAACACCCGTATCGGCATCTATATCGATGGCGTCAGGATCGCCACCTACGCCAACACCAGTCCCAACACGTCGCTCAACTGGCAAGCCATCTCGTTCCAGTTCACCGGCAATGGCTCGGCGCAAACCCTGCGCATCGTCACCGAAGCGGCGAACCTGCCCGCCAACGGCACAGGCGCCATGATCGACAACCTCGTGCTGACGGAAAAGCCGCCGCTCAATACCGGCTACAAGAATGGCTACATTGCCCTGTCCGGCATTACCGCCAGCCTAAACGGCAATGACGGTTCCGAAACCCTCAACCTCGCCATTGAATCCATTCCGGTCGGTGTCACCTTGACGGACGGTGTCAATCGCTTTACCGCAACCGCCGATGAGACGACCGCCCATGTCGGAAACTGGAATCTCTCCACGCTCTCGCTTTTGCCATCGGCCGATTTCAGCGGCAGTGTTACGCTGCACGTGGTCGCCAGTGCCACGGCCACCACCAGCGGCGACACCGCCAGCACATCGGCGGACTTGGTGGTGACGGTGCTGGCCCACAGCAACGGGGTGGTCAGTCCGATTGTGATCGACCTCGACGGGAATGGTGTGCAAACGACAGCGCTCAATACCACCGGCGCCTTCGATCTCTTGAACAACAGCCAACCGGTGCATTCCGGCTGGTTGTCGAGTGGAGATGGTTTCCTGGCCGTGGACGCCAATGGCAACGGCCGCATTGACAACCGCAGCGAACTGTTTGGCGGGGAGGTGGGACAAGGCTTTGCCGCCTTGGCTGCTTTCGATTCCAATCAGGATGGGGTGGTCGATGCGCAAGATGCCCGCTTCAATGAACTGAGGATCTGGCAAGACAGCAATAGCAACCATGCCACTGATGCTGGAGAACTGCGTTCGCTGAGCGACCACGGGATCGCCTCGCTGAGTCTGCGCTTTGTCATCAAGCCTAGAATGCAGAATGGCAATCAACTGATTGAACATGCGCAGGCGACCACCACGCAAGGTAAGACCCTGGAGATGGTCGATGCGTACTTCCAGATAGAGAAAACGGATGGCAGGATGGAGGCGGAAGGCAAGGCCAATTCCCCTTCACTGAACAAGCCTGTGCCGCTGCCACCTGAACCGGACAACAGCGCAAGCATCATTGTTCGTTCAGTCTTGCGGCAGGAAGAACGGCAGGAAAGAGCGATCCCGAGGCTGCTGCCGAAAATGAGGCGGGATGAATGGAACCAGGTGCCCCGACCAAACCACAAATCGATGCCGGCAATCGATTGGGGGAAATCCTCGGTTGGTCTGCCTATGGATTTCAGTGATGAATCGGAAGATCTGAAAGCCAAGCGCCGTCATCCATTGTGGCTGAACGATTTCTTGCAGGTGGGTAAGAAAGCTGGGCAGAATCTCGTCAAACAGACGGGACTGAAGGTTTCATTGAATAAATGATTCCCGCTTGCCTCATCCGTTTGCCCTCTTTCCCGACTTCTGCAAGTGGGAGAGGGGGCTTCGTCTCCAAAAACTAAGAAATTAGTGGGGAGAGGTGGGCATGCGTAACATCATGAATACTTTTATTTTCAGGGGGAGTATAAAAATAAAATGACATTTTTATTAAAACAAATGCGAGTGGTGGCAATCGCGGGAGGAGTTGCAGCCGGCATCTCTTTGCCAAGTCACGCAACCGTTATCAACACGGCCGATCCCACTACAATGGGTGCGTTTTATTCGTTGGGCGAGGATCCTTCGTTTTCCTTTCAAACCTTTCAGCAGTTCGGTCAGACGTTCACAGCTCCTGCGCTGGACTCACGGCTCGATTCCTTTTCGTTTTACCTGACAGAAGGATTCGCGCCAGTCAATTTCAGTGCAGCCATTTATCAATGGAATGGGACGTCCACTATTGGTGGTGCACTCTTTACCAGCACGCCAAGGTTTTTCGATGGCAGCCTGGCCAATCCAGCCACTGGCTTTCAACGTTTCGACTTTGCCACTGGCGGGCTTAACCTGGCTTCAGGTAATCGTTATGTCGCGGTACTGTCAGCCACTTTAAACAACTCCTTGCAGAATGCCGGTTGGGGAATGGCCTATGACGCAAGCGTATGCTGTCAGGGGTTTTATCTGGATGCCTATACAGGTGGCGAACTCGTATTACGCACGGACCAGCAATCGTCCTGGCAACACTATCTTGAGTGGGATCCTGCTGCATCGGACGGGACTAATGATATCGACACTGCATTTCAACTAAATTTTTCCAATGTCGCTACGGGTTCAGGTATTCCGCTCCCTCTTCCCAGTTCTTCCTCCTTGCTTGCGGCTGGCGCAGTAGCTGCGCTGCTCCTGCGGAGACAAGGGCGAAAGAAACAAGGGGTGAATTTGTAGGCACTTCGTATGTTGCGATGATTAGGGCGGCCAACGCTAGGCTTACGGCCCGCGTGATTGCCAACCCAGCTCGCGACACAGTCTGCACAAGTTTGCTGTCATTCCGAAGCGCTGGGTAGTTGAACGCTCTTTTGTCTGGCTGAAGAAATGTCGTCGACTATGGAAGAACTGCGAGCGCAAACTGCATCCCAGTGAGCAATTCATTGTGCTCGCGTTCCTGTCGCTGCTGTTGAAAAGACACTGATCAGGTACTGAGAGTAGTTTAATTTTTCAGACAAAAAACATCTTGACGGACGGGACTACTTTAGCTAAATTTACATTTACTTACAATTTCCAAAATGGAAATTCAAGCTACTAAAATAATAAGGACATTATAAGTTTTCTCAAGACGCTTATATCTAACTTGTAGTGAACGGTATTTGACCTCTCGGACAATGTCCAGTGAAGTCTCAACTCGGCTCCATGGAGTATTCAAGATTGCTGCATTCCCCTCAAGTCTGTGCCTGCGACACACCGCTTCACAGCAAGGGCTTGACCGAAATGCAGCAATCCAAAGAGCTTGGCGATTATGCCGAGAAGAGCTCTATCTGATCTGACACTGTTTGTCGGATCGAGTATCGACTATTCGATATAACTTCTCTTCTCAAAGCTGCACACATTGCAGCAAAAGGTCGAATTAACAATTCCCAAGAAGCGCCTGACTATAGGGGAAGTGATTTGCTTCAGAATTCTTTGCTGCATCGTTTTAGCAATATCCTTCATCGCAATGGTAATCAAAACATTAGGCAAATCATGTTGGAACGAATAGTTTTGGGTGCGTATTTTTTATTTTTCCCCCTTGTTTCCATTGCATCATCCTTCGATTGCTTAATCGAACCGACCCAGACTGTTGAATTGGCAAGCCCCATCACAGGGTTGCTTGACAAAGTTCATGTAAAACGTGGCGATCGAATTTCCAAAGGCCAGATTTTGGCCCTTCTTGAGTCGCGAGCGGAACAGGCTACCGCTGAACTCGCAAAATTCAAATCTGAACAGGTAGGACCGATGCATGCCGCAGAGAGCAAAATTGAATTTTCGAAGCGAAAATTCAATCGTCGCCGCAGCATGGCTGCAGAAAAATTAATGGCTGCTCAAGAGAGCGATGATGCAGAAGCTGAATTGCGACTTGCCGAGTCGGAATTGCAAGTTGCAAAAGAAAATCGCGAAATCGCGAAACTCGAATTCCGTCAACAAAGCAGCTTACTTAATCTCCGTACGATTCGCAGCCCTTTCAATGGCATTGTCGTTGACCAAATGCTTTATCCAGGAGAAGTGGTTGAGCCTGGCGGAAGTAAAAAGGCTATCCTAAAAGTCGCTCAGATTGATCCTTTACGGGTTCACGTCATTTTGCCCAAAGAGGCGTTCGGCAAAGTGAATGATGGAATGAGTGTAGACGTGACTCCGGAAATTCCAGCTAAGAACAAATATACCGCCAAAGTAAAAACCATAGACCGTTTGGTCAATGCCGCAAGTGGCACATTTGTAGTGTTTCTTGAGATGGCCAATCCCAAACTTGATGTTCCTGCAGGCGTGAAATGCAAGGCGGCATTTGCAAACATCGATAGCTCGCTTGCACGAGAAGCATCAGCTCTCAAGAAATAGTTTATGAATAGTTTATGTTCATGTGGTTCCCAGGAATGGGCGTAACTACGTAATTACATCAAACAAATAGAAATGCTTGTTTAGGCATTCACAAAAATAATTCCTTCTCAGAGGGTTGTATGCGCAAGTCAGTCGAAAAGAAAGATCGTCTGGACCGCTATCGGAGTGTCACATTAACGCCGCTCACTTCAGCATTGATGAGGTCATTTAATACTTACGTCAAACCCGGTAAGCCTAACGCCAAGAATGCGCCATCTGCCCAACCTACAGTTGCGCCAAGCAAACCGGCAGCATTTGCCATCCGTATTGAAACGCTGGCGTAGTGGCCGCGCTAATCTTGTGGAGACAAGGACGAAAGAAATAAGAGGAGAATAAATAAAGTAATTTCCCGGCATTGCCAGGGGTAGCTTAATTTTGAAACGCGAAGATTTTCAAATTTGGCCTTGGCATGATTTTCTCAAGGTGGTTCTTGCTATATGGTTTTCCCTGTGCCGCATCTTAATCAAAGATGCACTTTGTCACAAAAAACCAATATCAGGCTTTTGTCTCAGGGAGGAAACCACATCAAGCTATTTTGCAATATAGAAATCGGCTTGATGCATTGGTAATGCTTTATGCGTTTTTTAAAAAATGTTAGTCATATGTTCCATAGAGTGGAGTTGTCCCGGCTGCGCCGGTGTCGGTGCATGTATCGAACAGTCTCGCTTCTTCTCATTGGGCTGATAGGATCGAACGCATGCAAAGCAGGCCCATTAACCAAATTGCTTGAACTGGCCCTTAGTGGTGAGCCAACCTATCAAGGCGCTAAATCCAATCTACAGGCATCGGAGGCGCGATCAAAACAGGCATTGGGTGCATTGCTTCCGCAGGTCAATCTAAGCGTCAACACGAATAACAATAATCGTGGTTATGCAACCAGAAATATAAACTCACCTACTGAAAAAGACGCTTATAACAGCAATTCCGGGCAACTGAATATCACACAAGGGATATGGCGTTATGCAAATATCGCCAGTGTGCAACAGGCGGACGCTGTGCTAGAGCAGACGCAGCACCAGCTTATGGGAACTGAACAGGAGCTGTTTACAAAGCTTGTGGTGAGCTGGTTTGATGTGTTGGCGGCGCGGGATAATATCGAGTTTACGAAGCAGCAGGTGATGGCCACTCGCAAGCAGTGGGATGTCAATTTGCGTGGTGTCGAATTCGGCACGAGCGGAATGCCGCAAGCGCAAGAGGCGAAGGCAAAATATGACCAAGCCTTGTCGGACGCCATCTCGGCTGAAACGGATAGCCATATCAAGATCGCGACCCTTGAACAGCTTGTCGGTACGTCACCGTATCTGGAGCTACCTTACCTGCGTAACGATGTATATGACGATGTGCGTGACGGTATCGTTTGGGTCGATTTGAAGGCAGATCGGCTGGAAAAATGGCTGGCTGCGGTGGAAACCTCCAATCCTAATATTCTTGCGGCTCAAAAGGCATTTGAGGCAGCAGATGCGGAAATTCGAAAACAGAAGGCTGGGCATCATCCGACTCTAGATCTGGTTGGGACGTATAGCAATAATAGGCAAGCGGTTGGCGGTTTTCCTGGACAAAATGGTTACGATATTCGCCAGCGCTCGATTGGCCTGCAGCTGAATATTCCGCTTTTTTCTGGAGGGACGCAGTCAGCCAAAGTCAGCGAAGCAGTTGCGATGAGGGAGAAAGCGCGAGCTGATATTGAGGCGGCACGTCGAACTGCGTTACTGACGGCAAAACAAGGCTGGTTTGGATGGCAGGCAGCTCACGCA
>Ga0070664_100001843_pt1 | contig 16991 bp, 16 predicted proteins | sample KBSC73metaG_FD_65863 | JGI IMG/M metagenome (GOLD analysis project Ga0070664, IMG submission 65863) | Corn rhizosphere microbial communities from Kellogg Biological Station, Michigan, USA - KBS C7-3 metaG | ecosystem: Host-associated > Plants > Roots > Rhizosphere > Soil ... | reverse complement strand
CGCCATCAGCGTGTCCATGGTCTCGCCGGACTGCGAGATCGCCACCACCAGCGTCGAGCGGTCGAGCACCGGGTCGCGGTAGCGGAACTCGCTGGCCAGTTCCACCTCGCACGGGATGCGCGTCCAGTGCTCGATGGCGTACTTGGCCACCATGCCCGCGTGGTACGCGGTGCCGCAGGCCACGATGAAGATCTTGTCGACGTCGCGGAGATCCTGATCGGTGAGGCGCACCTCGTCGAGGGTCAGCTCGCCGGTCTCGGTGTGCCGGCCGAGGAGGGTGTCGGCGACGGCACGCGGCTGCTCGTCGATCTCCTTGGCCATGAAGTAGTCGTAGCCGCCCTTCTCAGCGGCGCTGGCGTCCCAGTCGATGTGGAAGTGGGTGCCCTCCACGGGCGTGCCGTCGAAGTCGGTGATCGTGACCCCGTCGGGGGTGATCAGTACGACCTGGTCCTGGCCGAGCTCGATGGCGTCGCGGGTGTGCTCGATGAACGCGCTGACGTCGCTGGCGAGATAGTTCTCGCCGGTGCCGCAGCCCACGACGAGCGGGGAGTTACGGCGGGCGCCCACCACGGCGCCGGGCGCCTGGCTGTCGACGGCCAGCAGTGTGAACGCGCCCTCGAGCCGCTGGCAGACGCGGCGCATCGCGGTGGCGAGCCGCTCGGCCGGGTCGGTGACATCCCCGTCGAGCGTCGCGAGCTCGGCGGCGATCAGGTGGGCGGCGCACTCGGTGTCGGTCTCGCTGGCGAACTCGACGCCGCCCGCCTCCAGCTCGGCCCGCAGCCGGGCGAAGTTCTCCAGGATCCCGTTGTGGATCACGGCGACCCGGCCGTCGGCCGAGCGGTGCGGGTGCGCGTTGCGGTCGTTCGGGGCGCCGTGGGTGGCCCACCGGGTGTGTCCGATACCCGTCATGCCCTGCGTCAGGGTGGCCCCGACGCCGGTCTCGGCCAGCGCCTTCTCGAGATTGGCGAGCTTGCCCGCGCGCTTCTCGGCGAGTAGCGCGCCGCCCCCGTCGAGGATGGCGACGCCGGCCGAGTCGTACCCGCGGTACTCGAGCCGGCGCAGCCCGTCGACCACGATGTTCAGCGCCGGACGGCAGCCGGCGTACCCCACAATCCCACACATGAGCAGCACCGTAGCACGCCGACCAAGCACCTCGCTTGATTGAAACAGCGGTATTCACGCACGCCGTTTGCTCATTTCTGGTATCGAGGCGCCGCCCGGGGCCGCTGCGGCGTACGGTGTCGCCGTGCGCACAGAGACGCTTACCGAACTTGTTGTCGACGGCGGCCGGATCCACGCCGAGCGCACCGGCCCGCCCGGTGCCGACGCCGTTCTCCTCCTGCACGCCGGGGTGGCCGACCGGCGGGTGTGGGACCGGGTGGTGGCCCCGCTGGCCGCCGCCGGCTACGACGTCGTCCGCTACGACATGCGCGGGTACGGCCGATCCGTCCCCGCCACCGAGCCGCACTCGCTCGTCGCCGACGCGCTCGCCGTCCTCGACGCGGCCGGCGTCGACGCCGCACACTTCGTCGGGCTGAGCCAGGGCGCGGCCACCGGCGTCGACACCGCGCTCGCGCACCCGGGCCGGGTCCGGTCGCTGACGCTCGTCGCGCCGGGGCTCACCGGCTACGAGTGGCCGCGGCTACCCGGCTTCGCCGGGCGGATGGCAGCCGCCGAGGCCGGCGACACGCACGGGCTTGCGCTGGAGATCGCCCGGCTGTGGGCGCCGCTGTCGTTCGGTGCCGGTGCCAGTGCCGGTGCCAGTGCCGGTGCCGGTGCCGGTGCCGGTGCCGGCGGTGGCAAGGGCGAGTGCGACGCCGCGGCGAAGATCATCCTTGACCAGGCCGAGCAGTTCATGCGTGACGAGTTGGAGATCGAGGAGCCCTCGGCGATCGGCCGACTCGGCGAGATCGGCGCGCCGACGCTCGTGGTGCTCGGCGACAGCGACGTCGAGCCGATCACCGACATCGGCCGGATCCTGACGGAAGGCATCCCCGGCGCCCGCTGCGAGACACTGCCCCGCGCCGACCACATGCTCCCGTTGCGCGTCCCGGAGGAGCTGACCCGCCTCCTCCTCGCCCACATGCAGCAACGCGGCGACGGCTAAAACAGGTCGATCTTGTTGAGCGCCGCGATCCTGGACTCCGGTCGGTGCCAGGGCACCGACAGGAGTCCAAGATCGCCAAGCCTCAGGACAGGCCGTACTTCACCTGGGCGCCGCCGTCGACCACCAGGGTCTGGCCGGTCATCCACCGGGCGGCGTCCGATGCGAGGAAGACGATCACCTCGGCGATGTCGTCGGGCTCGCCGATTCGCTTCAGCGGCAACGCCTCGCTGATCTGGGCCTCGAAGTTCTCCCACAGCGCCTTCGCCAGGTGCGTCCGCACGACGCCCGGCGCCACCGCGTTCACCCGTACCCCGGGCGCGAGTTCGGCCGCCATCTGCCGGGTGAGGTGGATCAGGGCGGCCTTGGTCGCGTTGTAGTACCCGATGCCCGGCTCGGTCAGCAGCCCGCCGACCGACGCCACGTTGACGATCGAGCCGCCGTGCTCGGACATCGACGCCTTCCAGACCAGCCGCGACCACATCACCGGCCCGTACTGGTTGAGCCGCACCGTCTTCGCGGCGCGTACCTCGTCGATGTCCACCAGCGGGCCGAAGTACGGGTTCGTGCCGGCGTTGTTCACAAGCACGTCGATGCGCCCGAACCGGGCGATCGTCGCGTCCACGCAGGCCTGCGCCTGGTCGGCCTCGGCCGCGTGCGCGGCGACCGCCAGCACGCCCACCGACGGATGGGCGGCTGTGATCTCGGCGGCCACCTCGTCGAGCGCGTCCTGCCGCCGGGACGTCAGCACGACGTTGCACCCCTGCGCCGCGAACGCCGACGCGCTCGCCTTACCGATTCCCCGGGACGCCCCGGTCACCACAACGGTCCGCATGGTCCGCCACTCTATCGGCGGATCTTGGAAATCCGGGGCTCGCCTGTGCCGATGATTCGCTCGCTCCGCTCGCGGATGGAGCCCCGGATTTCCAAGATCGCGAAGGGGTCACACCGTGCGGACCACCGCGGCTATCCGCTCGGCGGCGTGCTGCGCGGCGTCGTGCGTCGCCGCCTCGACCATGACCCGCACCAGCGCCTCCGTGCCGGACGGCCGCAGCAGCACCCGCCCGGTCCCGCCCAGTTCGGCCTCGACGGCCTTGACCGCGTCCTGCACCTCGGGCGCCGACGCGCCGGCCACCCGGTCGGTGACGGGGACGTTGATGAGCACCTGCGGCAGCCGGTTCATCACGCCGGCCAGGTCGGCCAACGGCCGCCCGGTGGCGGCCATCCGCGCCATCAGCTGCAACGCGGTCAGCAGGCCGTCGCCGGTGGTCGCGTACGCGGGCAGCACCACGTGGCCGCTCTGCTCGCCGCCGAGGGCGAGGCCGCTGCGCCGCAGTTCCTCCAGCACGTACCGGTCGCCGACCTTGGTCTCGATCATCCGGATCCCGTGCTCGGCCATGGCCAGCCGCAGCCCCAGGTTGCTCATCACCGTCGCGACGAGGGTGTCGCCGGTCAGCGTGCCGGCGTCGCGCATCGCCAGCGCAAGAATCGCCATGATCTGATCGCCGTCGACGGGCTCGCCGGCCGCCGTGACGGCAAGGCACCGGTCGGCGTCGCCGTCGTGAGCGATGCCCAGGTCGGCACCGTGCTCCAGGACCGCCGCCCGCAGCCCGTCGAGATGCGACGAGCCGCAGTCGTCGTTGATGTTCAGCCCGTCGGGTTCGGCCGCGAACGGCACCACAGTCGCGCCGAGCCGCTGATACGCCTCGGGTGCGGCTACCGACGCCGCACCGTTCGAGCAGTCGACGACGACGGTCAGCCCGTCCAGCCGGTGCGGCGTCACCTTGACCAGGTGGTCGATGTAGCGCTCGACGCCGTCGAAGCGGTCGAGCACCCTCCCGATCCGGGCGCCGACCGGCCGCGTCCACTTGACCGCGAGCGTCGCCTCGATCTCGTCCTCGATCTCGTCGGGCAGCTTGTGCCCGCCCGCGGCGAACAGCTTGATCCCGTTGTCGGGCATCGGGTTGTGCGACGCCGACAGCATCACCCCGAGATCGGCTTGAAGCTCCCCGACGAGGAACGCCACGCCCGGCGTCGGCAGCACACCGACCCTGTCGACTGTCGCCCCGGCGCTGGTGAGGCCGGCGATGACGGCCGCCTCCAGCATCTCGCCGCTGGCCCGCGGGTCGCGGCCGACCACCGCGACGGGCGGGTGCGACCTGTCATGTTCGGCCAGCACGCGGGCTGCGGCGGCCGCCACGGCGAGCGCGATCTCGGGGGTGAGGTCGGCGTTGGCGCGACCGCGCACCCCGTCGGTGCCGAAGAGACGACCCATGCGCAAGACCTCCAGTGATGGCGTGAGGAGCGCGACATGCGGGTGGGCGACATGCCACATTTTGCCGATCTTGGACTCCTGTCGGTGCCCCGGCACCGACCGGAGTCCAAGATCGCGGTGAACCAGGAACGGGGAAACCAGAACGGGGAAACCAGGAAGACAGCAAACGGCCGGCCCCAGCGTAAGGGGGTGCCGGCCGTTTGAGGGCGGACTTACCGCTTCGAGTACTGCGGAGCCTTGCGGGCCTTCTTCAGGCCGTACTTCTTGCGCTCGGTGGCGCGGGCGTCACGCGTGAGGAAGCCGGCCTTCTTCAGCGTGGGCCGGTGCTCGGCGTCCAGCTCGACGAGCGCCCGGGCGATCGCCAGGCGCAGGGCGCCGGCCTGCCCGGTGGTGCCGCCGCCGCGCAGGTTGGCGAACACGTCGACGCTCTCGGTGCGCTCGGCGAGCACGAGCGGCTCGCGCACCAGCTGCTGGTGCACCTTGCTCGGGAAGTAGTTCTCCAGCTCGCGGCCGTTGAGCGCGAACTTCCCGGTGCCCGGCATGAGCCGGACCCGCACGATCGCCTCCTTGCGGCGACCCACGGTCTGGATGAGGCCACCGGCGCGCCGCGGCCGGGTGGCGACGGCGGTGGTGCCGGCGGTCGGGGCGGCTGCGGGCTGAGGCGTCTCCGCGGCCGGCGCGAACGCGGCCGGGCTCGGGGCGAATCCTTCGGTCACTGGGCTTCCTTCGGGTGCGCTCACTGCGCGATCTGCTTGATCTCGAAAGGCTGCGGCTGCTGCGCCTGGTGCGGGTGCTCCGGGCCGGCGTAGACCTTGAGCTTCTTGATGATGCGGTTGGAGAGCCGGTTGTGCGGCAGCATCCCCTTGACGGCCTTCTCGATGGCCCGCTCCGGACGCTTCGACAGCAGCTCCTCGTACCCGATCTTCTTCAGGCCGCCGGGGTAGCCGGAGTGGCGGTACGCGACCTTGGTCTGCCGCTTGTTGCCGGTCAACGCCACCTTGCCGGCATTGACGACGATGACGAAGTCACCGGTGTCGACGTGCGGCGCGAACGTCGGCTTGTGCTTGCCACGCAGGAGGTTGGCGGCGTGGCTGGCCAACCGGCCGAGCACGACGTCGGACGCGTCGATGACGTGCCACCGACGCTCGATCTCACCCGGCTTCGGGCTGTACGTACGCACAGGCTTACCTTGTCTGTCGATTTGGGAGCGGCGCAGGCCGCGAAAAACCGCGGCAAAGTCCCAGCGTACCGCGCGGGCACGCTCGTCGACTTCACACAACAGCCGTCAACGATACCCGGCCGGGGGCATCAGGGTCAAAACCGGGTCGGCCCCGCAACGGCTGGCGCTGTGAGCCGCTCTTAGCAGGCCGGAAACATTCGGGTCGCGGCCGCGAAATCCCGCGCCGGCAGCCTCGTTCCATGCCTGCGCTGGCCGACGGGGAACCGCTCGCGGGCTTCACCGTGGCGGTCACCACCGACCGCCGGCATGACGAACTCGCCGGTCTGCTGGAGGTCCGGGGTGCCCGTGTCGTCGTGACGCCGGCGCTGCGGGCCGTGCCGCATCCCGACGACGCCGACCTGCGCACCGCGACGGTGGCCTGTGTCGACGGGCCGCTGGACATCGTCGTCGCGACCACCGCGATCGGGCTGCGCGGCTGGCTGGAGGCGGCCGAGGGCTTCGGTCTGGCCGACGCGCTGCGCGGCCGGCTCACCACCGCCCACCTGGTGGCGCGTGGTTCGCAGACCCGGGCGGCGGTACGCGGCGCCGGCCTGGTCGAGGACCGGCTCGTGGACAGCGCCGACGCCGTCCACGACTACCTGACGACGCGCGGCGTGGCCGGTCAGCGCGTCGCCGTCCAGCTGACCGGGGAACCGCAGCCCGACTTCTGCGCGGCCTTGCGCACGGCGGGCGCCGATGTTCTGGAGATTCCGGTCTTCCGGTGGGGCCCACCCACCGATCCGGCGCCGCTGCGCCGGCTCGTGGACCTGATCGGCGGCCGGCTCGTCGACGCCGTCACGTTCACCAGCGCGCCCGCCGTGCACTCGCTGCTCGACGCCGGTGGCGTCGAAGTGGTGGCGCGGCTGCGCGACGGGAAGACCGGCGGGGTGACCGCCGCGTGCGTCGGCGAGCACGCCGCCCGGCCGCTGGTGGCGCGCGGCGTGCCCGTGGTGACGCCGCGCCGGCCGCGGCTCGGCGAACTGGTCCGCGAACTGGCCGCAGAGCTGCCCAGGCGCGCGCCCACCCTGGAGGTGGCCGGCACGGCGGTGACCCTGCGCGGCCACGCCGCCGTGGTGAACGGCCTGCTCAAGCCGCTCGCGCCGGGCCCGATGGCAATACTGCGGGCGCTCGCCGAGGCGCGCGGCAAGGTCCTCTCCCGGGCGGCGCTGCTGCGCGTGCTGCCCCGCGGCGCCGACGAGCACGCCGTAGAAATGGCGGTGGCGAGACTGCGCGCCGCACTGGGCGGCACGAGATACGTCCAGACGGTGGTCAAGCGCGGCTACCGGCTGGCCCTCGACTGATTTCGGCGATCTTGGACGTTTCCTGTCGCCCCAGCGACAGCAAACCTCCAAGATCGCGGAACGGAAGCCGGCGGCCTCACACCACCGGAGTGGACCAGCCGCAGACGTCTATCGGGCCCGGCCCGGAGCCCATGCGCCACTCGGCCGCGTCCTGGATCGCCCGCCCGACCAGGCCCTTCGCGTACGCCAACGCGTCCACGACCTCGTCGCCGTGTGCCAGGCGCGCCGCGATCGCCGCGGAGAACACCGCCCCGCTGCCCACCGAGTTGCGGCCGGATATCCGGGGCGCGCTCATGAACCGCTCCTTGCCGGCGGCCCACACCGCGTCCAGCGCCTCGGTGCCGGTGACCAGGTCGCCGCCGGTGACCACCACGTACTGCGGCCCGCCGGCGACGAGCTGCCGCGCGGCCAGCGCCATGTCGGCCGGCGTGGCGACCTGCCAGCCGAGCAGCGCCGACGCCTCGTCCCGGTTCGGGGTGGCCACCAGCGCGAACGGCAGCAGCCGCTCCAGCGCGTTGGCCACCTGCTTGCGCGACTTCAACCCCTCGTTGAGCAGCACCGGGTCGACCACGAGGTTCGGCAGGCCGGCGGACTTGGCCCGGCCCACCACGGCGCCGATCGAGTCGGCGTCCGGGAACATGCCGGTCTTGACGGCGGCGACCGGCATGTCGTCGAGCACCGCGTTGAGCTGCGAGGCGATCATCGCGGGCGTCATCGCGTAGACGTCGGCGGCCTGGCGGGTGTTCTTCGCCGTCACCGCGGTCAGCGCGCACGTGCCGAACGCGCCGAGCGCGGCGAACGTCTTCAGGTCGGCCTGCACGCCCGAGCCACCGCTGGAATCCGACCCGCCGATCGTCAAAACGACAGGAGGTGTCACAGCGCGCGACGCTAGTCCCAGACGGGCTCAGCCGTCTCGGAAACCTCACCATCCCCGCCGAAAAGCACGTATCGATCGAACGAACGGGCGAACCAGCGATCGTGCGTTACGGCGATGACCGTTCCGGTGAATGCCTGCAGACCCTCCTCGAGGGCCTCGGCGCTGGCGAGGTCGAGGTTGTCGGTCGGCTCGTCGAGCAGCAGCATGGTGGCCCCGGACAGCTCGAGCAGCAGCACCAGGAACCGGGCCTGCTGGCCGCCGGAGAGTGTCTCGAACCGCTGGTCACCCTGCCCGGCCAGCTCATACCGGGACAACGCCGGCATGGCGCCCTCGCGGGGTAGACCCGTCCGGTGCTCGTCGCCCCGCCACAGGATCTCGACCAGCGTCCGACCGGCGAGGTCCGGCCGGTCGTGCGTCTGCGAGAAGTGCCCGGGCCGCACCCTGGCTCCCAGCCGCGCCGTGCCGTCGTGCGCGACGGCGGCCAGCAGCCGCCCGTCGACCGGAGCGTGCTCGGAGTCGGGATCGGTGCCGCCGCGGGCCAGCAGCCGCAGGAAGTGCGACTTGCCCGTGCCGTTGGCGCCCAGCACCGCGACCCGGTCGCCGAACCACACCTCGAGGTCGAACGGAAACGTGAGGTCGACCAGTTCAAGGCGGGAGCACACCAGCGCCCGCTTGCCGGTGCGCCCGCCGGTGAGCCGCATCCGGATGTCCTGGTCCTTCGGCGGCAGCGGCGGCGGCCCGCCCTCCTCGAACTTCTTCAGCCTGGTCACCGCGGCCTGGTACCGGGAGGCCATCGCGTCGTTGTAGGCGGCCTTCTGCTTGTACATGAGCATGAGCTGGCGCAGCTTCTCGTGCTCCTCGTCCCAGCGCCGCCGGTTCTCCTCCAGCCGCTCGTGCCGGGCGTGCCGCGCGTCGTGCCAGGACGCGAACCCGCCCGGGTGCACCCACGCCGAGCCGCCCTCCACGGCCACTACCCGGTCGGCGGTCTGGGCCAGCAGTTCCCTGTCGTGCGAGACGTACAGCACGCTCTTGCCGGACTCCGCCAGCCGCCGTTCGAGCCACCGCTTGCCCGGCACGTCGAGGAAGTTGTCCGGCTCGTCGAGCAGCAGCACCTCGTCGGTGCCGCGCAGCAGCAGTTCCAGCGCGAACCGCTTCTGCTGGCCGCCCGACAGCGTGCCTACCTGCCGCTCCCGGGTCTCGTCCCACGGCTTGCCCAGCACCGCGACGCTCACCGTGTCGAACAGCACCTCGGCCTCGTAGCCGCCGGCCTCGCCCCAGGCCGCCAGCGCGTCGGCGTAGGCGAGTTGCGCGCGGCCCGCGGCGCTGCTGTATTTGCCGCGCCTTTCGGCCGCGTGCAGCGCCAACTCGGCCGCCGCGAGGGCGGCGCCGGCATCGCGTACCTCCGGCGCCGCGAGAGAAAGAGCAAAAGCGTCAAGTTGACGGGGGTGGGCCGCCTCCGTGCGATCGTCATCCGTCGGCGACGTGGTGGTCCCGAGTGTCCCGATGAACTGTCGCATGACGCCGAGCCCACCCGATCGGGCGATCGTGCCCCGCTGCACGGGCAGGTCGCCGGCGACCATGCGCAGCAGCGTGGTCTTGCCGGCGCCGTTCGGGCCGACCAGCGCGACCTTCGCGCCCTCGCCGACCCGGAAGGACACGTCGGCGAACAGTTCCCGGCCGTCGGGCAGCGTGTGGCCGAGCCCGGCGACGTCGACGTACCCCATGGTTCAGGAAGTCTGCGCGTCGACCCGCAGGATCCGGTAGCCATTTCCGCTGGCGTGCCTGGTGACCGGCCAGCCCTGTGCGGTAAGCCACTGCTGCAGCGAGTCGGCGCCGAGGTTGCGGCTCACCACGAGCCACGCGGCGCCGCCCTGGGCCAGCCGGGGCAGCCAGGTGGTCAGCAGCTCGTGCAGTTCCGCCTTACCGACCCGGATCGGGGGATTGGACCAGATCTGGGCGAAGCGCACGCCGTCGGGAATGTCCCCCGGCTCCGCGACCACGACGTTGCCGGCGCCGGCCGACGCGGCGTTCGCCCGGGTGAGGTCGAGCGCGCGGCGGTTGACGTCGACGGCGTGCACCGTCGCGCGCGGTGCGGACAGCGCCAGCGCGACGGCGATCGGCCCGTACCCGCAGCCGAGATCGAGCAGGTCACCGGTGGTGTCGGGGCCGGGCAGCGGCGCCTTGCGGAGCAGGATCGCGGTGCCCGGGTCGAGTCGGTCGGCCGAGAACACGCCGGACGACGACTCGAACCGCAGTCGCCGTCCCGCGACATTGATGTGGATCTGTCGGCTCTGTGCCGGAGACGCGGGTTCAGCGCTGAAATAGTGATCGGCGGTCACTCACCGCATTCTGCCCGGAAGGCGGACATCTGTGCGCTGTACCCCGTTGCGGAGTCGGCTAACCTACCGTCATGACTTCCGGCTTCGGACCGAGGCGACGCCGACGAACCGAACCGGCGCCCGAACCGGAAGCCGAGGACTGGCTCGCCGGTTACCGTCCGTCATCAGAAGACTCCGAGGACGACCTCTTCGCTCCCCGCTCGCGGCGCTCGTCGCCCGTCTCTCCGGCCGCTCCGCCGGAGGACTACAGCGAGACCACCGGCTCGTTCGGCCCGAACGGCTCGTTCCGGCCCGGCGGGTACGGCGCACCCGTCGAGCCCTCGCCACCGGCAGAGCCGGCATACGGCACGAACGGGTCATACGGAACGCGCGGCTACGTCGATCCGGAGCCCACATCGTCGTTCCCCGCGCGCGGCGGATACGAGCCCGAGCCGCCCACATCGTCGTTCCCCGCGCGCGGCGGATACGAGCCCGAGCCGCCCACGTCATCGTTCCCCGCGCGCGGCGGATACGAGCCCGAGCCGCCCACGTCATCGTTCCCGGCCGCCCGGGCTGCGTACGAGCCCGAGCCACCGACGTCGTTCCCCGCCGCGCGCGGGGACTACGAGCCCGAGCCCTCCGGTACGTCGTTGCCGGCCCGTGGCGCGTACGATCCCACGCCGCCACCGACGACGTCGTCGTTCGGTCCGCGCGGCTACGTCCCCGATCCCCCGCCACCGCCGCCGACGTCCTCGTTCGGCTCCCGCTACAGCGAGCCGGTGGGTGCGGCTCCGCCGCCGCCGACGTCGATGTTCGCCGCTCCCACCGGCTTCACCGCGCCCGCGAGCCCGCAGCCGGCGGTCCCGGCGCAGGCCCCGCCGGCCGCGGAGACCACCGCGTCCACCGCGTCCAGCGCGTCCACCGCGTCCAGCGCGTCCACGGCGCCGGTGAGCGGAGCCACCAACGGCAACGGCGTCGTGCCCCGCCGGCCCCCACCCGGCCCCGCGCCGCACCCCGACGAGGAGCCGATCTTCCGGCGCTGGGACCTGTCGCCGTCGAGCGTGCCGGCGTCGGCGCCGCAGGAGGAGCCGATCCTCAAGTACATGGAGCCGCGCGAGCGCACGGGCGCGGCCCGCAGCACGTACGGCGGCCGCCGCCGGGCGCCCGAGCCGCGGGCCGGCCTGGGCGCGTCGTCGGTGGCTCCCGTGACGCCGGCGCCCGTCAGCTCGGCGCCCATCAGTTCGGCCCCCATCACGTCTCCGCCGGGTTCCCCGGCGACCGTCGGCGGTCGGCGCCGGCGCTACCGCGACGACGACGAGCCCATGACCACAACGGGCGGGAACCCGGTGATCGGCAGCCGGCACTCGGCCGACGCGGAACCCGCGGCCGACCCGCGGTTCGCCCAGCCCGCCGCCTTCTCGGCGCCGCCCCGGCGGGGCGCGGAACCGCCGCTGGACTACCCGGAGACGCCGGGCTACACCGACCCGCAAGGCCGCAGCGCGCGCTATCCGATGGCCGAGCCCACCTACGTGCCGGGCCGCCCGTACGAGGGCGAGTCGCGGTACGGGGCCGACCCCTCGTACGACGAGCCGACCGCCTACGCCGGCGCGCCGACGTACCAGGACGCGCCGCCCTACGGAGAGCGGCCGCCGTACGACGCCCCGCCGTACCCCGATGGGCCTTCCTACGGCGACGCGCCGCCCTATGGCGACGGAACCTCCTACGGTGACGTCCCGCCGTACGGCGAGGTGCCCCGCGCCGGCGGCGTCCCGTACAACGAGGCCGCGTTCGGCGCGCCGCAGCGGCAGCTGGAGGCGCCGCCCGGGCGGCCGCGCCGGCCCGACGAGTCCGAGGGCGGCGACCAGCCGCCACCCGGCGACGGCATGCGCACGGTCCGGCCGGACACCACCGGCGGCCTGCCGCGCATGACCACGACATCGAGCGGCAGCATCCCCCGGATCACGTCGAACACCGGCAGCATCCCGCGGATCGGCTCCAGCACCAGCGGGACGATCCCGCGCATCGGGTCGAACACCACCGGCAGCCTGCGCCCGGTCCGCATCGACCCGGTGCGCCCGGCGCCGCGTCGCACGTCGAAGTGGATGGTCGCGCTCGCGTCCGTCGGCGTGGTCGTGCTGCTGGCCGTCTGCGGGCTGAGCACGTACTTCGTTTTCCAGGACGAGATCACCGGATCCAAGGGCGGCAACGGTTCCAACGCGAACGCGTCCAACGCGCCCGCACCGCCGCGGGACATCTCGTCGCGCCAGGTCGACCCCGACCCGCTCACCGAGGCCGAGGTGTTCCCGGCCGACGCCGTCAGCGGCGCCAACGGGGCGACCTACCAGTTGCTCAAGAAGGAGGCGGTCGCCGACTGCACCAAGGCGGCCACCGACGACCTCGCCAAGCTGCTCGTCGACAACGGCTGCAACCAGGTGGTCCGGGGCACGCTGAAGTCTGCCGACGGCACGTACCTGATCACGGCCGGCATCTTCAACCTCACCGACGAGGCGAGCGCGCTCAAGACGCACGAGAACATCAATGCGACGGTCGCCGCCCAGAAGGGCCGGTTCACCGGTCTGCTCGCCGGGGCCGGCACCGAGGTGCTGGTCCGCGCGCCGATGATTCTCGGCTGGCACGCCCGCGGCCACTACCTGGCCTACTGCGTGATCGCCCGCGCCGACGGGCAGGGCTTCGAGCAGGGCGACAAGGCGTACACGCAGATCCAGGCCGACATCCTCACCACACACCTGCGCGACGGCGTCATCGGCGCCCGCACGGTACCCAAGGCCAGCGGCCCCAGCGGCTCCCCCGCGGCGCCGTCCCCATCGACCAGCTAGCCGGTCAGGCGCGCAGGCGGCGGGTCGCCTCGGCCCGCTCCGCCAGCCCCGTCACGGGGTAGCCGACCGCCACCAGGGTCAGCCCGTGCGGCGCCACCACCGTCACCTCGCTCGCCCGTTCCCGCCGCTCCAGCAGGGTGCCGGGCCACTGCGGTGGGCGGCGCCCGTCGCCGGCGGCCAGCATCGCCCCGACGAGGCTGCGCACCATCGACTGGCAGAACGCGTCGGCCTGGACCGTCGCGACGAGGATCGCGTCCGGGCCGCGGCGCCAGTCCAGCCGCTGCACCGAGCGCAGTGTGGTGCCGTGCTCCTTGCGCCGGCAGTACGCCGCGAAGTCGTGCTCGCCCACCAGCCCGGCTGCCGCCGCGTTGAGCGCGTCCAGCGCGAGCGGGCGGGGCCAGGCCAGCGTGTCGTGCCGGCGCAGCGGGTCGACGCCGTACGGCGCGTCGGCCACCCGGTACTCGTAGCGCCGCCAGAGGGCGGAGAACCGGGCGTCGAACCCGTCCGGCGCGACGGTGACGGCCGGGACCCGGACGTCCGGCGGCAGCAGCCCCGCCAGCCGGCGCAATAGCGAATCGGCCAGCCGCTCCCATGCCGCGGCGGCGACGTCGACGTGGCACACCTGCCCGGTCGCGTGCACGCCCGCGTCGGTGCGGCCGGCCACGGTCAGCCCGTCGACGTCGCCGAACAGCCGTTGCAGCTCGCCGAGCAGCACACCGGCGACGGTGCGCCGCCCGGGCTGCGGCGCCCAGCCGGAGAACTGCGTCCCGTCGTAGGCGACGTCCAATCGAAGCCGGACCACGATGCTCACCCCGTCGGCGGAAATGTCGCGGGCCCGGCGCCCCGATGAGGGTGCCGGGCCCGCGGACCTGGACCGCGTCAGTCCTTCTTGTCGTCCTCGTCGTCCTCGTCGTCCTCGTCCGAGTCGTCGTCGGCCACGTCGGCCGCGGCCGCCGCGTCGTCGTCGACGTCGTCGTCGGTCTGCGCGGCCGGCACGAGGACCTCGTCCTCGTCGTCGGGCGCGAGGGCGGCCACGGCGTCGGCCTTCGCGGCCTTGCGCTGAGCGCGCTTGGCCGGCTTGGCGGCCTTGGCCGGCGCGGCCTCGGCCAGCTCCTCGACCAGCTCGATGATCGCCATCGGCGCGGCGTCACCCTTGCGCGGCCCGGTCTTGACGATGCGGGTGTACCCGCCCGGGCGGTTGGCGTAGCGCGGCGCGATGTCGCTGAACAGGGCGTACACCACGTCCTTGTCGCGCACGGTGGTGAGCACCAGGCGCCGGGCCGCGAGATCGCCCCGCTTGGCCTTCGTGATCAGCCGCTCGGCCAGCGGACGCAGCCGCTTGGCCTTGGTCTCGGTGGTCTGGATCCGCCCGTGCCTGAACAGCGAGGTGGCCAGGTTGGCCAGCATCAACCGCTCATGCGCGGGGCTGCCGCCGAGGCGGGGACCCTTGGTGGGCGTGGGCATCTCTTCGGCTCCTATGGCTTTCCGAACTCAAAAGCCGGCGCCGGTCTCCGAACCGGCGCCGGCGTGGCAGTTACAGCTGCTCGGTCTCGCGGTAGTCGTCGGCGTCGTAGTCGACGTCGGCGAAGGAGTCCACCACGTGCGCCGGGTCGAACGTCGGCGCGGAGTCCTTCAGACCGAGGCCCATGCCGGCGAGCTTCATCTTGACCTCGTCGATCGACTTCTGCCCGAAATTCCTTATATCGAGCAGGTCGGCCTCGGTGCGGCTGATGAGCTCACCGACCGAGTTGATGCCCTCGCGCTTGAGGCAGTTGTACGAGCGGACGGTGAGGTCCAGCTCCTCGATCGGCAGCGCCAGGTCGGCAGCGAGCTGCGCGTCCTGCGGCGACGGGCCGATGTCGATGCCCTCGGCGGTCTCGTCGAGCTCGCGGCACAGGCCGAACAGCTCGACCAGGGTGGACCCCGCCGACGCCAGTGCGGTGCGCGGCGTGATCGACGGCTTGGTCTCCACGTCGATGATCAACCGGTCGAAGTCGGTGCGCTGCTCGACACGCGTCGCCTCGACCCGGTAGGTGACCTTCAGCACCGGCGAGTAGATCGAGTCGATCGGGATCCGACCGATCTCCTGGCCGGACTGCTTGTTCTGCGCCGCCGTCACGTAGCCACGGCCCCGCTCGACGGTGAGCTCCATGTCGAGGCGGCCCTTGCCGTTCAGCGTGGCGAGCTTCAGGTCGGGGTTGTGCACGGTGGCGCCGGCCGGCGGCTGGATGTCGCCCGCCGTGACGTCGCCCGGGCCCTGCTTGCGCAGGTAGAGCGAGACCGGCTCGTCGTGCTCGGAGCTGACGGTGAGCTCCTTGATGTTCATGACCAGCTCGACGACGTCTTCCTTGACGCCCGGGATGGTGGTGAACTCGTGCAGGACACCGTCGATCTTGATGCTGGTGACGGCCGCGCCCGGGATGGACGACAGCAGCGTGCGGCGCAGCGAGTTGCCGAGCGTGTAGCCGAAGCCGGGCTCGAGCGGCTCGATGGTGAAGCGGGACCGGGTTTCCGACAACGACTCTTCGGTGAGAGTCGGCCGCTGGGAGATGAGCACTTACGGTTCTCCTTGGGTTAGGGCGCCCGCTATATGACGCCCGGCCAATTACTTGGAGTAGAGCTCGACGATCAGCTGCTCCTGGACCTGGGTGTCGATCGACTGCCGCGCCGGCAGCGAGTGGACCAGGATCTTCAGCTGGCTCGGGATCGCCTCCAGCCACGCCGGAACCGGACGGCTGCCGGCCAGGCCCTGGGCGATCAGGAACGGGGTCAGGTCGCGGCTCTTCTCGCGCACCTGGATCACGTCGTGCTCGCGGACGCGGAACGACGGGATGTCGACCTTGCGGCCGTTGACGGTGAAGTGGCCGTGCCGCACCAGCTGGCGGGCGGCGTCGCGGGACGGCGCGTAGCCGGCCCGGTAGACCACGTTGTCCAGGCGGGACTCGAGGATCTGCAGCAGCACCTCACCGGTCTTGCCCGGCTTGTGCACGGCCTCCTCGTAGTAACCGCGGAACTGCTTCTCCAGGATGCCGTAGACCCGGCGGGCCTTCTGCTTCTCCCGGAGCTGCAGGAGGTACTCGGTCTCCTTCGGCCGGCCGCGGCCGTGCTGGCCGGGCGGGAAGGGCCGGGACTCGAACGGGCACTTCGGCCCGTCGCACTTGCTGCCCTTGAGGAACAGCTTCATCTTCTCGCGCCGGCAGCGACGGCAGTCGGCGCCCGTGTAACGTGCCATTTCTCGTGTTCCCCTTAGACCCGGCGGCGCTTGGGCGGACGGCAGCCGTTGTGCGGCTGCGGCGTGACGTCGGAGATCTGCCCGACCTCGAGGCCGACGGCCGTGAGGGAGCGGATCGCGGTCTCGCGGCCGGAGCCGGGACCCTTGACGAACACGTCCACCTTGCGCATGCCGTGCTCCTGCGCGCGGCGGGCGGCCGACTCGGCGGCCATCTGCGCGGCGAAGGGGGTGGACTTGCGCGAGCCCTTGAAGCCGACGTGGCCGGCGGAGGCCCAGGAGATCACGTTGCCCGAGGGGTCCGTGATCGAGACGATCGTGTTGTTGAACGTGCTCTTGATGTGCGCGTGGCCGTGAGCGACGTTCTTCTTTTCCTTGCGGCGCACCTTCTTGGCAGCGCCCTGACGTCCCTTGGGGGGCATCTATAACTCCTACGGGAGGTGGTCGGTCCTACAGCGAAGACCGTGGACAGGTGTCCGCTGCGGACTACTTCTTGCCCGGCTTCTTCTTGCCGGCGATGGCGCGACGCGGGCCCTTGCGAGTACGGGCGTTGGTGCTGGTGCGCTGACCGCGGACGGGCAGACCGCGGCGGTGACGCAGACCCTGGTAGCAGCCGATCTCCACCTTGCGGCGGATGTCGGCCTGGACCTCGCGACGGAGGTCACCCTCGGTCCTGATGTTGCTGTCGACGTACTCGCGGATCGCGACGAGCTGCTCCTCGGAGAGGTCGCGAACGCGGGTGTCCGGGTTGACGCCGGTGGCATCCAGCGTCTGCTTCGAGAGGGTCCGGCCGATGCCGAACACGTAGGTGAGGGCGACCTCCACGCGCTT
>Ga0070664_100001838_pt1 | contig 17012 bp, 13 predicted proteins | sample KBSC73metaG_FD_65863 | JGI IMG/M metagenome (GOLD analysis project Ga0070664, IMG submission 65863) | Corn rhizosphere microbial communities from Kellogg Biological Station, Michigan, USA - KBS C7-3 metaG | ecosystem: Host-associated > Plants > Roots > Rhizosphere > Soil ... | reverse complement strand
TCTCGGGCGTCCGTAGGCGTAGAAGAGATGAGGATCTCGATCTTCGGCGCGGCGGCGCCGCGCAGGGCGCGGGTGTTGGCGGGGAACCTCGCCGCCGCCTGCCTGCTCGCCGCGGCCGCGGCCAGGGCGCAGGACGACGTGCCGCAGGGACGGATCATTCCCGAGGAGGAAGCGATCCGCAACGACATGTCGCGCGCCCGCCTCCGGTTGGGCCCGCTTCGTCTCATCCCGAGCATCGAGGTCAGGAACGCCGGCTACGACAACAACGTCTACGCCAGCGGCGACAATCAGGTTTCCGACTACACGGCGACGGTCACCGCCGGCTTTCGCTTTCTGCTTCCGGTCGGCTCGAAGATGTTCCTGCGCGCCGACGCGCTCCCGACTTACACCTGGTACGACAAGCTCACCGACCGTCGCTTCTTCGGCGGTTTCTACGACGGTGTGCTGTTCGGATTCTTCAATCGAATGTCGGTCGCGCTCGAGGCAACGGGCGATCAGACCTACCGCAATTACAGCTCGGAGTTCGACTCACCGGTGGTGCACAAGAACTCGACGATCGGCGGAAGCGTCGAGTTGAACGTGGCCGGTCCGCTCTACGTGTTCGGCTCGGGAGGATATTCGCGGGTCCGCTACAGCGAGGAAGGCACGATTCCGCCGGACGGATCGCCGACGGAGCCGCAGCCGGTCATCGCGAACGACCGGAACGTGACGACTTACTCGGCCGGTGTGCGCTACCGGAAGTCGGGCCTCTTGAGCACTTCGCTCGCGTACACGGAGATCCGATCCGACTATCAGAACCAGGAAGTCTTCCGCGACAACCTGAACCGCGCCCTGATGGCGGGCCTGCTCATTTCCCACCAGAACCTGTTTCTCAACCTGACCGGCGGCTGGCGGGAGGGCGTGCCCGACGGATCCCTCTATCCGTCGTATTCGACGGGCGTCGGAGCGTTCTTCTTTTCGTACTTCCCGATGCACTGGCTCGAGCTCCGCGCGGGAGGACGCCGGCGCATCGTGAACAGTCTCTCCGCGACGAACCCGTACTACTTCGAGAGCCGCCTGAACACCAGCCTCGCCGCCGAGCTCTTCGGGCGGCTCCTGCTGAAGGGCTACTACGAGCAGGGCCCGAACAACTACCCCGTGGTGCAACAGAACGACAACGGCGACTTGATTAAGCGGCGCGATGAGGCGAGGATCTACGGGGGAGCGCTCTCCATAAAGGTCATTCGGAATGTGGTCGCGACGGGCGCCGTTACCCGTCACGTGATCGACTCGAACATCCAGTCGCTCGATCGCGACTACACCCGTTTCACGGCGTTCCTGACCTTCAACGGGGAGTACGTGCGATGAAGAGACGAGTGGCGGCCGTTCTCCTGCTCGCGGGTCTCGCCGGCGCGTCGTGGACGTTCGCGCAGGACGCCAGCACGAACGACTACACGATCGGTCCTCGCGACGTCCTCGAGATCCGCTGTCTCGAGCTGCCGGAGCTGAACATCGACCGGCGCGTCGGCGACAACGGCATGATCGACCTGCCCCTGGTCGGTCAGATTCAGGCGGCGGGGTCGAACGCGACGGATGTGCGGCAGAGGATCGCGGACGCGCTGACGAAGTACGTCAATCAGCCGAACGTCCTGGTCTCGGTGAAGGAGTTCAACAACAAGCCGGTCTCGGTGTTCGGCGCGGTGCTCCGGCCGGGCTCGCTCTCCATCTCCGGGAAGTGGACGCTGATGCAGGCGATCAGCGCCGCCGGCGGGCTGTCCGACAAGGCGGGCCGACGCATCCTGGTCCTGCGGCGTGCGGAGAACGGGCTGTCGGACACTCTCGAGATCGACACCGAGGATCTCTTCCAGAACGCGACCGAGCTCTGGAACATCCCGATCCTTCCGGCCGACGTGATCAACATCCCGTCGCGGCAGAGCTTCACGATCTTCTGCCTGGGCGCGGTGCGCAACGGGGGGGCCATTTCGTTCGAGACGACCGATCGCGTCACGTTGCTGTCGCTCGTCGCGAAGGCGGGAGGCCTGTCGGATCGGGCCTCCAAGAAGATCCGGATCAAGCGGCGCGCTCCGGACGGCAAGGACGTCGAGCAGGTCGTCGACTTCGGCAAGGTGCTCGCGGGCGAGATCGATGATCCCGTCCTTCAGGCAAACGACGTCATTGTCGTAAAGGAATCCTTCTTCTGATGGCCGAACACCTGGACTCGTTCGAGGAGACGCAAGGCGAGGGCGGCGGCGGCGGGGTCGAGAACAGCCTCGCGCAGTACTGGCAGATCGTCGTTCGCCGGCGCAAGCTCATCATCTCCTGCCTCGTGCTGGCCGCCGCCGCGGGCGTCGTGGTCACGATGCTGACCAAGCCCGCCTACAACGCGACGGCCGTCATCGACATCGAGCGCCAGCATGCCGCGCCGGTGAGCTTCGCACGCGACGCATACGGCGGCGGCGAGCCCGAGTTCCTTCCGAGCCAGACGCAGCTCATGCAGAGCCGCGAGATCGGGGAGAGGGTCGTGCGGCGGCTCAACCTGCTCGCGAACCCCGACTTCAATCCGAAGCGGTACCAGAAATACCGGCCCGACGCGAAGGGGAAGGTGCCGGTACCGACCCCGGAGGCGATCATCAGCGCCGCCCTCGACGTTCAGAACCGGATCGAAGCGTCGATCGTTCGCGGCACGAGCCTGGTCGAGATCACCTGCACTGCGCCGACGGCGCGGCTCGCCGCCAACCTGGCCAATGCCGTGGCGGAGGCGTACATCGAGTGGAACGGCGAGTCCCGTTTCAAGGAGATCGGATCGTCCGCGCAGTTCCTGACCGCTCAGATCAACCAGGCGAAGGCGGAGCTGGAGTCGAAGGAGAAGGAGCTGCTGGCGTACGGCCAGCGGCGCGACATGCTCACCTCGTCGGACGGCTCCGTCAATCCGTCCGCCGCCCGGCTCGACGCGTCGACCCGCGACCTCGCCGCCGCGACGACGGATCGCATCAACAAGGAGGCGCGCTACCAGGAGCTGCGCGACATGCCGAGCGAGGCGATCGGCGACGGGATCGGCGCGGCCCAGGTCATGGCGATCCGCGCCGACCTGCAGAAGCTCGAACGCGAGTACCAGGACAAGCTCGCGATCTACAAGCCCGAGCTGCCCGCGATGAAGTCGCTCCAGACGCAGATCAACAACACCCGCGAGAGTCTCGCGGGCGCCCAGAAGGACGCGGCCCAGAAGGCGATCGAGATCGCGCGGACCGAGTACCAGACGGCGCTGCGGCGCGAGCAGAACCTGCTCGGCATCATCCGTTCGCAGAAGAACGAGGTGTACTCGCAGGGCACCGAAGCGCTCGAGTACAAGAACCTGCGCGTCGAGATCGAGACCAAGCGCGGGCTGCTCGACAACCTGCTGCGGCAGCAGGGAGAGACAGAGGTCGTCTCGCGCCTTCGCGACGACCAGGTGGCCAGCGCGCGCATCGTGGACCGCGCGATCCCGCCCGGCAGGCCCTTCAAGCCGTCGTACCAGAAGAACCTCGTCATCTTCCTCTTCCTCGGCAGCGTTCTGGGCATCGGGCTCGCGTTCGTCATGTCTTACCTCGACCGCAGCCTTCGCGCCCCCGAGCAGGTCGAGCAGCTGCTCAACCTGCCTGCGCTCGGCGTGATCCCCGCCGTCGATCGGGTTCCTACGCCCGGCCTGCGCCGGGGCCTGATGCTCGGCCGCCGGGGCGACGCCCTCAAGCGGCCCACCGCGATCGAGTTCCTGCCGCACGAGGAGCCTCGCTCGCCCATCGCCGAGGCGTATCGCGCGTTCCGCACCGCGCTGCTCCTGTCGCGAGCGGGCGGCGTGCGCTCCGTCGTCGTGACCTCGAGCTTTCCCCAGGAGGGCAAGACGGCGACGGCCGTGAACCTCGCGGTCGTGCTCGGCCAGCTCGGCCGTCGCGTGCTCCTCGTCGACGCCGACCTCCACAAGTCGCGTCTGCACGAGGTCTTCGAGATCCCGAATCGCACGGGCCTCGTGTCGATCCTGGCGGAGAACCTCGAGCCCTCGCGCGCGATCGTGAAGACGCCCTATCCCGGCGTGTTCGTCGTGCCCGCGGGGCCGGAGACGCCGAACCCGTCCGCCCTCCTGTCCTCCGACGCCATGCGCAAGTTCCTGGAGCTCGCGGGCACGAACTTCGACCACGTCATCGTCGACACGCCGCCCGTGCTGCTCGTCTCGGACACGCTCGTGTTCGCGCAGCAGACGGACGGCGCGGTCCTCTGCGTGCGCGGCGGCGAGACCCCGCGCGAGCAGGTCTCCCGGGCGCAGGAGCGGATCCTCCGCAGCGGCGTCCCCATCCTCGGTGTCCTGATCAACGCGCTCGAGCCGGAGCCCGGCCACTACTACCGCCCGTACGCGTACGAGTACGGGCCGGGGGAGAAGACGGTCGAGACCGTCTCCCCGGAGCCGTCGTCGACCGCCGCGCGCGCGGCGCAGCCGACCTAGACGGCGTCGGCGCCGAGGCGGACTCGCCGAGATGGTCGAACACGGGCGCGGGACCGATCCCGCCTTCGGACGGAGGTCATGGGCGGGGTTCCTGCTCTGGCTTCTCCTCGCGGCGGCCGCCGCGGCGCTCGCCATCGACGGCTCGTCCCTGCGCATGCGCGGCGTGACGCTGCTCGAACGCGCGGGTCTCGCGTCTTCGCCGGCCGTCGTCGACACCGCGCTCGTCATGCCCGCCGCCGGCGACTCGGCGGCGTACGCCGCGGAGTCGGTTCTCGCGCGCGTCGGCCCGGACGCGCCGCCGACGGCGCCCGGGGACCGGCCCGGCCTGATCGCGGGCGCCCGGTCGCTCGCCCTCGAGGCGCTGGCCGACTCGCCCGGCGGACCGCAGCAGCGGGTCCTCGTGGGACGCACCGCGTTCGCCGCATGGGACCTGCAGCCGGACGCCCGGCCCGACGCCGCGCGCGCATGGCAGCGCGCGCTGACGATCGCGTCCGGAGGCGCTCCGGGGTTCGAGGCGGCGTCCGCGGCGCTCGCGACCGCCTACCTCCGGGCCTGGCCCCGTCTCTCCGAGGCCGAGCGGCAGGGCGCTCTCCCGGCGCTCACGGCCGCGTTCCGCAATCCGTCCGTCGTCCGCCGCGAGCTGCCCACCGCGATCTCCCAGCTGGGCCCCGAGCCCGCGATGCGACTGGTTCCGCGGGATCGGGCGGCGCTCGAGGCCGCGGCGTCCGTCCTCAGCGCCTTGAACCAGCCCGCCCTGGCCGAGCAGGCATCCCGGGCGGCGGCTCAGGCCCCGGCGTCCCCCGTCCTGCCCTGACCGTTCGGCCGGCCGGGCCGCAGCGTTCCTGACCCTCCGTGCTATACTGATTTTTCACAACAAACCCAGTCCCAGCAGCGAAATACCTGCTGGGCGTCCGGGAAATGAGGGCGAACGAGTGCCTCCGCTCTGTCGCGAGTCCGAGGTGTTTTCATCGGGCTCTTCAAATCGTCGGATCGGTCTGTGGCCGCGCTGCGGGCGCCGCCCGGACGCCTCGCGGCGAGTGGCGCGGGAGTTGCGTCGGCTGCGCCAGTCCTCGACTTTCGGCAGGGCGGCTCCAACGCCCGCCCGGGCGTGAGCCGCCCGCGCGGAGCGAGGAGATGATGGGGCGGGTCGCCGCCCCCGAATGACCCCTGGTCGGGGCGGACGAGACGGAGGGCGGATTGGCCGGAGAGTCGAACAACACCACGCTCGCGGGCGCGATGCGCAAGGCGATCGACGCGCGGACCTGCGCCGTCGGCATCGTCGGCCTCGGCTACGTCGGGCTGCCGCTGGCGCTGACCTTCACCGAAAACGGCTTTTCCGTCGTCGGCTTCGACATCGACTCGAGCAAGGTCGAGGCGCTCAACGCCGGCCGCAACTACATCAAGCATCTCGACAGCTCGCGTCTGGCCCGAGCGACGTCCGAGGGACGGTTCCGGGCGACCTCCGACTTCCGCCGCCTCGGCGAGCCCGACGCTCTGATCATCTGCGTCCCCACCCCGCTGACGCCTCAGCGCGAGCCGGAGATGAGCTATGTCATCAACACCGTCCAGCAGATCCGCGCGCGTCTGCGTCGCGGGCAGCTCGTCGTCCTGGAGTCCACGACGTATCCGGGGACGACCGACGAGCTGGTGCTGAGAATTCTCGAGGAGTCGGGGCTGAAGTGCGGCGAGGACTTCTTCCTCGCGTTCTCGCCGGAGCGAGAGGACCCCGGCAACGGCCAGTTCTCGACGGCGACGATCCCGAAGATCGTCGGCGGCGTGGACGCGCCGGGCGGCGACCTCGCGCAGCACCTCTACGACCAGGTCGTCGTGCGCACGGTCCGCGTCGGCAGCGCCCGCGAGGCCGAGGCGGCGAAGCTGGTCGAGAACATCTTCCGAGCCGTCAACATCGCGCTCGTCAACGAGCTGAAGATCGTGTTCGACCGCATGGGGATCGACATCTGGGCGGTGCTCGACGCCGCCGCGACGAAGCCGTTCGGCTTCATGCGCTTCAACCCCGGGCCGGGCTGGGGAGGCCACTGCATCCCGCTCGACCCGTTCTACCTCTCGTGGAAGGCGCGCGAGTACGGCGTCACGCCGAAGTTCATCGAGCTCGCCGGCGAGGTCAACGTGCGGATGCCGGAGTACGTGATCGAGAAGCTGACGCTCGCGCTGAACGACCGCCGGAAGGCGATGCGGGGGAGTCGCGTGCTGGTGCTCGGGATCGCCTACAAGAAGGACATCGACGACCCGCGGGAGAGCCCCGCCTTCGAGATCATCGAGGGCCTGCTGCGGCTCGGCGCCGAGGTGTCGTACCACGACCCTCACGTTCCGAAGGCGCCGCGGATGCGGTCATGGCCGGATCTGCCCGCGATGTCGTCGAAGCCGCTCTGCGAGGAGCTGCTGCGCGGCCAGGATGCGGTCGTCATCGTCACGGATCACAAGGCGGTCGACTATGCGGCGGTCGCCAGGCACGCTCCGCTGGTCGTGGACACGCGGGGCGTGTATCGCGAACGTCTCGAGAACGTGGTGAAGGCCTGAATTTTCCGGTGGAGGAGTGAACGTGGACTGGAACAGTCGAAGAGTCCTGGTGACCGGCGGAGCCGGCTTCATCGGTTCGCATCTCGTGGACGCGTTGCTCGCCCGCGGAGCCCGGGTCCGCGTGCTCGACAATCTGTCGAATGGCAAGCGCGAGAACCTCGCGCACTGCGAGGCCGAGATCGAGTTCCTCGAGGCGGACATCCGGGACGCCGCCGCGTGCCGTGCCGCGGTCCGGGACGTCGAGTACGTCTTCCACCAGGCTGCTCTCGGGTCCGTGCCGCGTTCGATGAAGGATCCCTCGACGTCGATCGCCGTGAACGTCTCGGGCACCGCGAACGTCTTCGCCGCGGCTCGAGACGAGGGCGTCCGCCGCGTCGTCTACGCGTCCTCGTCGAGCGTGTACGGCGACAGCAAACGGCTCCCGAAGCGCGAGGGCGAGGAGGGCAAGCCGCTCTCGCCGTACGCGCTGTCGAAGGCGATGAACGAGCAGCTCGCCGACGTCTTCCGCCGCTGCGACGGCATGGAGCTCGTCGGGCTGCGCTACTTCAACGTCTACGGGCCGCGACAGGATCCGGACGGGCCGTACGCGGCGGTCATTCCGCGGTTTTTCAAGGCGTACCTCTCGGGCGACGCGCCGGTCATCTACGGCGACGGCGAGCAGAGCCGCGACTTCACGTTCGTCTCCGACGCGGTGGCCGCGAACGTCTGCGGCGCAGAAGCGCCGGCCGAATCCTGTGGCGCCGCCTACAACGTCGCGGGCGGAAAGCAGACCACCGTCAACGAGCTCGCGCGCTCCGTGCGCGAGGCGGTCGGGGGCGGTCCCCAACCGCGCTACGAGGCGCCGCGCAAGGGCGACGTCATGCACTCCGCCGCCGATCTCGGACAGTCCCAGCGAGGGCTCTCCTACGCGCCGTCGGTCGCGCTGGCCGACGGCCTCTCGCGCTCGCTCGAGCACTACCGGCGCGTGGTCGGGACGGTCGCGCGCGCATGAGCAAGCTCGCGATCCGAGTCCAGGACCTCGGCAAGCAGTACACGATCGGCGTCCGGCCGGCGAAGGGACTGCGCCGCGCGAAATACAACACGCTGCGCGACACGCTCGTCGAGATGGCGTCGAACCCGGGGCGGCTGCTGCGGCGCAAAGACAAGCAGGAGACGATCTGGGCGCTGCGTGACGTCAACTTCGAGGTCACCGAGGGCGAGGTCGTCGGACTGATCGGCCGAAACGGCGCCGGCAAGAGCACGCTGCTGAAGGTCCTCTCGCGCATCACCGAGCCCACTCACGGGATGGCGGAGATCCACGGGAGAGTCGCGTCGCTGCTCGAGGTCGGAACCGGCTTCCACCCCGAGTTGACGGGTCGGGAGAACATCCTGTTGAACGGCGCGATCCTGGGGATGCGCCGCGCCGAGATCGACCGCAAGTTCGACGAGATCGTCGCGTTCTCCGAAGTCGAGCAGTTCATCGACACTCCGGTGAAGCGCTACTCGAGCGGCATGTACCTCCGTCTCGCCTTCGCCGTCGCGGCGCACCTCGAGCCCGAGATCCTGCTCGTCGACGAGGTCCTCGCCGTGGGCGACGCGGACTTCCAGAAGAAGTGCCTCGGCAAGATGGGAGACGTCGCCCGGGAGGGGCGGACCGTCTTCTTCGTCAGCCACCGCATGGCCGCGATCCAGGCGCTCTGCCCGAGGACGATCCTGATGCGCAAGGGCACGGTCGCCATGGACTCGACGACCCCCGAGGTCCTGCGCGAGTATCTCGGGTACCTGACCGCTTCGGCGCCGAAGGCGCTCGCGGACAACCCGGACCGCCGCGGAGACGGTTCCGTTCGCCTGATCAGCGCCCGGATCCTCGACGACGCGGGACGGCAGGTGGAGAAGCTCATCGCCGGGAGCCCGGTCACCCTGGAGTTCGGCTACGAGAACCGCGCCGGCGCGGACAAGGTGGAGATCAATCTCGGGATCGTCAACCACCTCGGCACGGCCGTCGCCCACTTCAGCACGAAGGTGGCCGGCTTTCCGGTCGTGGACCTCGGACACCGCGGCATCTGGACATGCCGCATCCCCAAGCTTCCCCTCCCGCCCGGGGAGTACCGGATCGCGATCTCCATCGACTACCGCGGCCGGGACGTCGACAAGATCCCGAACGCCCTCGCCTTCAGCGTCGACAGCTCGATCTTCTTCCCGACCGGACGCGTGCCGAAGATCGACTACGGCGCGGCGCTGGTCGAGCACGAGTGGGGCCACGAGGTACCCTCGGAGAACGTCGCGACATCGTCCGGTCAGACCGGCTGATCGGCGCGCCATGCAGCTCACTCGCGTCGAGACGCGACCCGCCCCCGGACGCCCCGGAGGCGTGAGGCTCGTCGGAGAGATCGCCTACGGCGACGGCCGGCGGGAGGATCTCTGGTACGAGGTCGACGAGTCCCTGGCCGGCTCGCTGTCGACCTCGGGCAACCCGTGGCTCGCCGCGCTGCTACCGCTGGCGGCGACTCTCGGTGAGCCGCTGAGTCTCTGCCTCCCCGTCGACAGCCTGCTGCTGCGCGGGGCCGATGAGATCGGCTCCATCTGGCGCGGGTGGTATCCGTGGCTCTCCGCGGTCGCGATCGACGCGCCCGCGGCCGAGGAGCGGCCGCCGTCGACGCGGACCGGCGCGTTCTTCTCCGGCGGCGTGGATTCGTTTCACACCATCCTGAGGCGCCTCCAGGAGCCGACCCTCCGTCCGGAGGAGCTCGTCTTCGTCCGCGGATTCGACCTGCGCCTGTCGCGCGACGCGGCGCTCCGCGCGCGCCGCGACCGGATCCGGAGGATCGCGGACTCGCTCGGCCTCGGGCTCGCGGAGATCGCCACGAACGTCAAGGAGACGCGCGTCGCGGAGGCGGACTGGAACGACCTCTCCCACGGCGCGATCCTCGCGTCGTGCGGCCTCGCGCTCGAGGGCCGCTACGGAGTCCTGCTGATCGCGTCCACGTTCGACTACGGCCACCTGCATCCGATCGGATCGCACCCGCTGACCGATCCGCTCCTCTCGACGTCCGCGACGCGGGTCGTCCACGACGGCGCTGCGTACTCCCGATGCCTCAAGGTCGAGTACCTCGCGGGCTCCGAAGTCGCGCTCGCGAACCTCCACGTGTGCTGGGAGAGCGGAGGAGACGAGAACTGCGGCGACTGCGAGAAGTGCCTCCGGACGATGCTCATGCTCGAGCTCGCGGGGGCGCTCGACCGCGCGAGCACGTTTTCGGTGCGCCGGCTCGACCTGGATCGGGTCGCCCGCATCCTGCTGAGGCGAGAGCGGAGCTACGATACGTATTACCGCGAGATCTCGCGGTGGGCGCTCCGGAACGGGCGCCTCGACGTCCATCGGGCGATCGAAACGTCGCACCGCAGCTCGCGGATTCGGCGCAAGGCCGTGGATCTGGCGCAGAGCTGGAAACAGAAGCGCGTTCTGTGGCGAGCCGCCCGCCGCCTGCGGAACTGGGCCGTGCAGGGGCGGCCGGCGTGAGAGAGCGCGCGCAGGGGACTTGGGGGGTCGCGTGGAGCTGACGGGCATCCGCACGATGGAGGCGCCGTCGCCGGGCCGCGTGCGGCTCGTGGGGGACGTCCGGTACGACCGCGGCGCGCCCGCGGCCGAGACGTTCTGGTACGAGGTGCCGGAAGAGCTGGCGGGCGGGCTGAGCCGCACGGGAAATCCGTGGCTCGCGTGTCTGCTGCCGATCGCCGCGGCCCTCGGCGAGCCGCTCCGAATCCGCGTGCCGGTCGACGGGCTTCTCCTGCGCGGGGCGTCCGAGATCCTGGCGATCTGGAGGGCCTGGTATCCCCGGCTTCGGGCGATTCCGCTGGAAGCGGACGCGAGCGCCGCCCCGGCGGGCGGAACGCGATCGGCCGCCTTCTTCACCGGCGGCGTCGACTCGTTCTACACCGCCCTGCGCCACACGCCCGCTCCGGGGTCCGCCGGCGCCGTCGACGAGCTTCTGACGATCGGGGGCCTCGACATCCCCCTCGACCGCGAGCAGGCGGGGAGCCGCCGCCGCGAACGGCTCCGCCACGCGGCCTCGCTCATGGGGCTCGGCTTTTCCGAGATCGCCACGAACGTCAAGGAGACGCGGCTCCGGGAAGCCGACTGGCACGATCTCTCCCACGGCCCGGGCATCGTGAGCGCGGGTCTCGCGCTCGAGGGCCGCTACCGGCGGCTGCTCATCGGCTCGACGAAGCCGTACAAGTCCCTTCAGCCGCTCGGATCCCACCCGATGACCGATCCCCTCCTGTCGACGGAGGGGACGCGCGTCGTCCACGACGGCGCGTCGCAGGGGCGCGGCGAGAAGATCGCGTTCATCTCGCGTTTCGACGTTGCCATGGACGCGCTGCACGTCTGCTACCGCGGCAAGGACGACGCGAACTGCGGCGAGTGCGAGAAGTGTCTTCGCACGCTCCTCTGGCTGGAGCTGTCGGGCCGGCGCGGCGCGTGCCGGACGTTCTCCGACGCGGCGCTCGACCTGCGGCGCGTCGAGAGGATCTTCCTCGTCCCGTCGCTCCAGCCCTATTACCGCGAGCTGCGAAGAGCGGCCGCGGGCGCCGCCCGGAGCGACGTCGTGCGCGCCATCGACCGCAGCGCCCGCCGCTCCACGGTCAGGCGGCAGATGGTCCGGCTCGCGGAGAAACTCCGCGACCGAAGGCTGCTGTGGCGCGCGGCGCGGCCGCTGCGGCGCGCCGCGCTGGCGGGTGCCGTCGTATGAGCGGGCTCGCGACGGAGCGGGGATCCGTCTTCCTCGAGCACAGCGGCCACGCCCTGACGAACCTGGGCGACGTCGCCATGCTCCAGGCCGCGGTCTCGCGGCTCGCGGCGCGCTTCCCGGGCCGCGAGGTCTGCGTCCCGACCAGCGCTCCCGAGCGGCTCGCGCGGTTCTGTCCCGAGGCGTCGCCGGTCCCCGCGGAGGGAATCCGCGCCCTGGCGGGACTCGGCTATCTCCCGTTCCGGCATCGCCTGCCGCGGAGGATGGCCGCCGGAGCGTCCCGGCTCGAAGCGCGTCTGCGGGGACGCCGCCCGGAGCTCTTGGACGGCCTCGCGCTTCGCCGCGGGACGCCGGGCAGCGCCGAGGCTCGCGCGGCGCGGGAGATCCTGCGCGCGCTCGACCGTTCCGCGCTGTTCGTCGCGGGCGGCGGCGGATATCTGACGGACGCCTTCCCCGAGAAGGCCTGGTCCGCGCTCACGCTCCTCCGACGCGCGCAGCGGCGCGGCGTCCCGACGGCGCTCGTGTCGCAGGGCGTGGGCCCGCTCGACGAGCCGGGCCTGCGAGCCCTGGCGTCCCGCGTGCTCGCGAAGGCTCGCTGGATCGCGCTGCGCGAGGGCCGCTCGGGCCCCGCGCTGCTCGAACGCCTCGGCGTGGATCCGCGGCGCGTGCTCGTGACCGGCGACGACGCCGTCGAGGCGGGGCGCTCGGCGACGAACGCCGGGGAGCGGGCGGCGATCGGGGTCAACTTCCGCTCCGCGGCGTACGCGGGGCTGGACGGCGACGCGTCGTCGCGGGTCGGCGCGGCGCTCCGGAGTCTCGCGCGAGAGCTCGGCGCGAGCCTCGTCCCCGTCCCGGTCGCGCTCGACGACGGGAGCCCGGACTCGGAGGCCATCGCCCACGCGATCGGAGAGCCGCCGGCTTCGCCGCCCGAGGATCCCGCCGCGCTGATCGCGCTCGTCGGCCGCTGCCGGCTGGTCGTGACCGCGAGCTATCACGCGGCCGTGTTCGCCCTCGCGCAGGGAATTCCGGCGGTGGGTCTCTCGCGCACGCGCTACTACGACGGCAAGCTGGAGGGCCTCGCGGAGATCTTCGGCGAGGGGGCGCGCGTGGTGCGCCTCGAGGACGCCGAGTGGGAGGAGGGCCTGCTCGCCGCGGTGCGCGAGCTCTGGGCGGGCGCTTCGGGCTTCCGCGCGCGTCTCCTCTCCGCCGCCGGCGATCAGGTGCGCCGGCAGCACGACGCGTACGACCGTATCGCCGGGCTCGCCGGAGGCGCCGCGGCGGCCGAGCGCGGCGCCGTGACGGCCGCCGAGGTGCGAGCGTGAGCGTCTCGATCGTCCTCTGCACCGCCGGCCGCCCGGCGGACCTCGCGCAGACCCTGTCCGCGCTCGGCCGGCTGCCGGTCCGCGCCGACCTCCCGGCCGAGCTCGTCGTCGTCGACAACTCCGGCGGAGACTCCGCGAGTCGGGTCGTCGCCGCCGCGGACCTGAGGGGACTCTCCGCGCGCGTCGTCTCCGAGCCGCGGCGCGGCCTCTCGCGCGCCCGCAACCGCGGCGTCGCCGAGTCGAGCGGCCGCGCGGTGCTGTTCATCGACGACGACGTGCGGCCCGAGGGCGACTGGCTCGCACGCATGGCGTCGCCGATCCTCTCGGGCGCGGCTCAAGCCGTGGCGGGCGCGGTGCGCCTGGCGCCGCACCTGCTTCGCCCCTGGATGACGGACCGCCACCGCGCCTGGCTCGCCTCCACCGAGAGGCTCGACTTCGCGAACGTCCGCAACCTCATCGGAGCGAACATGGCGGTCGCGCGGGAGGCGTTCTCGCGCGTCCCGGGATTCGATCCCGACCTCGGCGCCGGGGCGCTCGGCTTCGGCGAGGAGAGCCTCTTCGCCCGGCAGCTCCTGGACGCCGGCTTCCGTCTCGTCGGCGCGCCGGACGCCGTCGTCGAGCACCACTTCGACCCCTCGCGCCTGTCGCGCGCGAGCTGGCTCGACAGCGCACGGCGCCGCGGCGAGAAGGAGGCGTACATCGCGCACCACTGGGACGGCCGCGGAGACGACGGGGCCGCGCTCGGCCGCTGGGTGACGGCGGCGCGCCTGCTCTACGGCCGCGCGCGACGCGCGTCCGAGGTGCGCCGCGAGGAGGGCTGCGCGGAGTGGGAGATGCTCCTCGTCCGGCGGCTCCATTTCTGGCGCGCGCTCGCCGCGCTGCGCGGCACGCCGCGAAAGTATCGGCCGACCCGCGTGGCCGCGGGCGCGCCGGAGGCGGCCGCGATATGACGCCCGCGCGCCCGTCCCGGCGTCCGCTCGTCACGGTCGTGATGCCGATCCATGACCGCTTCGCGCTCGCGCGGCGGGCGCTCGAGTCGATCTACGGCCAGACGCACCGCCCCGTCGAGGCGATCGTCGTCGACGACGCGTCGTCGCCGCCGTTCGCCCCGCCCTCGGTCGCCGACTCGAAGGGCGTCGAGGTCCGCGTGCGGAGGATCGACGAGAACGTCGGGCCCGGCGCCGCGCGCGAGGCGGGCCGCCGGCTCGCCTCCGGCGAGTACATCGCCTACCTCGACTCCGACGACGCGTGGCACCCCCAGCACCTCGCCGGCCTCGTCGGCGCCCTGGATCGCCACTCCGACGCGGACATGGCCTGGGCGCCGAGCATCGAGATGCACGAAGGCGACGAGCGCGCGCTTCGCCGCTACAACGACGAGGTGCACGAGCGCATCCTTCCCGCCCTGCTCTGGGGCCGCCCCTGGCACACGAGCGCCTGCCTGTGGCGGCGCACGCTGTCGGATGCCATCGGCCCGTGGATGCCGCTCTGGACGTGGGAGGACTACGAGCACGACTGCCGCGCGGGCGCCCTCGGCGCGCGGATCGTTCGCGCCGAGTCCGCGACCTGCTATGTCGGCTGCGACGCGCCGAACCGTCAATCCGACGCCGGCCGCGACGCGCGGCGCGCCGACAGCTTCGGCCGAGCCGTCATCGCGATGTCGTGGCGGCTCGCGAGCACCGACTGGCTCTCCGACCGCGCGGTCCGCGGGCGCATGCGAGGCCTCCTGCTGGGAGCGGCGGCGCGCGCCGCGGAGGCGGGCCTCGCGCCTCTCGCCGCCGAGCTCGTCCACGAAACGCGGCGGTGGAGCCGCGCGCGGGGGCGACTCGCCGTCGCGGCGTACGCGGGAGTGCCGATGCTGCCCGTCCTCCGCGGGTCGCTCTCCGCCCGAATCTTCCGTTGGGCGCGCCGCGTCTCCGACTCGCGGTCGGCGAGGCCCGCGGCGCCCGTCACGTCCGCAGGAATCGCAGAACTTCCCGAAAGAAAGGCGACGAACTCATGAGCTCCGCCCCGACCGCACAGACCGAAGTCCCCACGATCGTCATCCGGCCGAGCAGCGGCTGGATCGGATTGAAGCTCCACGAGCTGTGGGAGTACCGCGAGCTTCTCTACTTCCTCGTGTGGCGCGATCTGAAGGTGCGCTACAAGCAGACGGCGCTCGGAGCGGCGTGGGCGGTGATCCAGCCGTTCTTCTCGATGGTCGTCTTCTCTCTGTTCTTCGGGCGGCTGGCGAAGATGCCGTCGGACGGGATCCCGTACCCGATCTTCGCCTACACGGGCCTCGTGCCGTGGACCTTCTTCGCGCGCGGCCTGACGCAGTCCTCGAACAGCCTCGTCGACAGCGCGAACCTGATCCGCAAGGTGTACTTCCCCCGGTTGACGATCCCGATCTCGGACGTGCTGTCCGGACTCGTCGACTTCGGCATCGCCTTCGCGGTGCTCATCGGCATGATGCTCTACTACGGCGTGGTGCCGTCGTCGCGCATCGTGTGGCTCCCGGCGTTCCTGCTCCTCGCCCTGGTGTCCGCGCTCGCCGTCGGTCTGTGGCTCTCGGTCCTGAACGTCGAGTATCGCGACGTCAAGTACACGGTTCCGTTCCTCACCCAGTTCTGGATGTTCGCGACGCCGATCGTCTATCCGAGCAGCCTGCTGAAGGGGAAGTGGCGGGCGCTCTTCGGCCTCAACCCGATGGTCGGCGTCGTCGAGGGCTTCCGATGGTCTCTCCTCGGCGCGAAGAACTCGCCGGGTCCGATGATCATCGCGTCCTCCGCGGCCGCGATCGCGCTTCTGATCGGCGGAGCCTTCTACTTCCGGCGGATGGAGAAGACGTTTGCCGACGTCGTCTAGCGCCGTCGGCGCGGCGATCCGGGTCGAGGCGCTCGGGAAGCGATACCGGATCGGCCGGCGCGCCCGGTACAAAGCGCTCCGCGATGTCATCGCCCGGGCAGCGGCCGCACCCGCGCGCATCGCGCGGACTCTGGTCGGGAGCGCCCCCGCGCCGTCTCCCGAGGAGACGATCTGGGCGCTGCGCGGCGTCAGCTTCGAGGTTCGCCACGGAGAGGTCGTCGGCATCATCGGCCGCAACGGCGCCGGCAAGAGCACGCTGCTGAAGATCCTGTCCCGGATCACGGTGCCGACCGAGGGGCGGGCGGAGATCACGGGCCGCATCGGCTCGCTCCTAGAGGTCGGCACCGGCTTCCACCAGGAGCTGACCGGCGGCGAGAACATCTTCCTGAACGGCGCGATCCTGGGGATGCGGCGCGCGGAGATCGCACGCAAGTTCGACGAGATCGTCGCCTTCGCGGGCGTCGAGAAGTTCGTGGACACGCAGGTGAAGCACTATTCCTCGGGCATGTACCTGCGGCTCGCGTTCAGCGTGGCCGCCCACCTCGATCCGGAGATCCTTCTGGTCGACGAGGTGCTCGCGGTCGGCGACGCGGCGTTCCAGAGGAAGTGCCTCGACAAGATGCAGGACGTCGGCCGCCACGGCAGGACCGTCCTGTTCGTCTCGCACAACATGCCCGCGATCGCGCGGCTCTGCGAGCGGACGATCATGCTCGACGCCGGAGGCGTGAAGCTGGACGGCCCGTCGCACCGCGTCGTCGCCGCATATCTCTCCTCGGACGTCGGCACGACGGCGGCGCGCGAGTGGCGCGACCCGGCGACGGCGCCCGGCGACCAAACGGCGAAGCTCCGCGCCGTCCGCGTGCGCGCGCCGGACGGGACGGTCACGGACGCGATCGACATCCGGCGGCCCGTCGGCATCGAGATGGACTTCGACGTCTGCGAGCCCGGCTGGACCTTCGCGGCCAACTTCGACTTCTACAACGAGGAGGGCCTCCTCCTCTTCGGCGCGATCGAGACTGATCCGGAGTGGCGCAACCGCGTGCGGGAGCCCGGCCGGTACACCGTGACCGCGTGGGTGCCCGGCAACCTCCTGTCCGAGGGAACGATCATCGTCGATGCCGAGCTGCTCAC
>Ga0070664_100001833_pt1 | contig 17026 bp, 13 predicted proteins | sample KBSC73metaG_FD_65863 | JGI IMG/M metagenome (GOLD analysis project Ga0070664, IMG submission 65863) | Corn rhizosphere microbial communities from Kellogg Biological Station, Michigan, USA - KBS C7-3 metaG | ecosystem: Host-associated > Plants > Roots > Rhizosphere > Soil ... | reverse complement strand
AGGTCGCAAATTGGGGGAATTCGTGCCTACTCGGCATTTCACGAGTTATGAAAGTACAAGAAAGGATACTAAATCTCGTCGTTAATTGAATTCAGAATAGAAAGATTCAGAATAAACAAAGAAATACCCAATATCCTGTTGGAACAAGATATTGGGTATTTCCGGCTTTCCTTCCTTCAAAAATTCCTATATGTTTAGGAGAAAAACCTTATCCATTAAGGTAAGGAACTTCAAGAGCAGCTAGGTCTAGAGGGAAGTTGTGAGCATTACGTTCGTGCATTACCTCCATACCAAGATTAGCACGGTTGATGATATCAGCCCAAGTATTAATAACGCGACCTTGGCTATCAACTACAGATTGGTTGAAATTGAAACCATTTAGGTTGAATGCCATAGTACTAATACCTAAAGCAGTGATCCAGATCCGGCCAAGCAGCCAATCAGTCGTGTAAAGAACGAGAGTTGTGGAAAGAAACTAGCCTAGCGTATTGGATGGAAGATTCGATTCATCGACCTAAAGAACCGTGCCGGGGGTGCCGTGAGCAGCCACACCTACTACTTGACTCTTCCTCTTGACCGAATGGCGAACCCAGATTCTTCATTTATCACCGCAAACGAACAATTTATTTGCGTAGTAAATAGAGTAAGGATCAAAGAGTATACCACTAAACAAGACCCTTATAGAGCAGAGAGAGAGACAAAGGACATAACAAGACCCTTATAGAAAGTCAAAAAGATAATCAAAGGCATTCCCTGGTTTACTAACCCTTATAGAGTACATGAGCCAAAGCACAATCCATCCCTTCCAATCAGACAAGAAGGAATCCGATGTATTGATCTTCGTCTGTACTGTGCTGTACAAGACAATTACCAAAGATCACAACTAATGATCTGTTTGACACAAGACATGACATGACCTGGCGGATCATATACAGAAATGGGTTTAGCCTTCTCCTTGGCTTGACTCTTGTAAGTGAAAGGTTGGATCATATCTGGTTTCCGGGAAGGTGCCTCGCTATTCCTCTGTTTTGTAGCTGACTAGTAAAGGTGGCCTAGCCTGCACAGGTTCGTTGGTTTCAGCTTGTGCTTTACTTGAGTGGTTTCGGGCTCTGTTTGGTATTAGCTTGAGAAGCGGTTGTAATTGTTCATTCATATCTTGTTTCAGCAATGGTCTATACTATAGAGCTCGGGAATGCATTCCATGCCTATTCTTCAATATGAGAAGGGGTGTCTCCCCCTCTTAGAGGCTTTCCTCTTAGCTTAGAGGCTTTCCTCTTTTTAGCAGCATCAGCTTGAATCTCCCGATTAGCAATCATGATTTCCGAATTAGAAAATTCATTTCGGAGATCTTCATTCTCCTCTAACAAATTCATAATTATCCGATAGGAGGTCGGATTGATACTTTTCACATCAAAGTCACCTATATGGCAGGGCTTAGTATCAACCCATACTCCATTTTTGTCGAACACATACTCCCTCTTTTTACTTTCTAACCCCATGGTATACTTACACATTTTCTCTTGAACCAACAGTTCACGGAAGTTTCTACTGAACTTTCGGACATATGAAATCACTTTTTTAGCCCTAGGGTCAGCTAGCTGGTTGATGAACCATTCTTCATCAGCCTCATCTTTACCCGCTCCTTTAAACTTTATTATGGGTTGGTCCACACTAGATGCCTTAAGCATATAGGACTTAGGTGCTAAAAAGATGCCATATTCGACAAAGTGCTCATGCTTAAACTTACCCAAAGCGGTAGGTGATACCTCTTCTTCAGGAAGTTCCCTCTCAACAACGACTGAGTCCGTATCCGTGTAATAGCAGTCATCCCTCGAAATGAATGGGTGCATTCTTATGCGGGCATAACCCGTGACAGCGGCCGATATTTGAACAGCAGCATAAGTAGGGCGGTCTGAACTAAGCTTCAGTAAATCCAAACTTCTGACATTTTTGCATGTTACTAGGCACTTGTCTGAACTAAGCTCATAACTTTGAACAAACCCATCATTATAGAGAGCTAATTTTCTACTTTCTTCTGTAGAAACAATTTGAGTCGTTGTGCTTTCGGGGCTGATCCCGAACCTCCCGTAGAGACTGTTCATGGTGATTTTATAGATGAAATCCAGAGCTTTCTCCCCTTTAGCCTTAGCATCAAGCCTTTTGCTGTAGATGTCGTACACAAAACGCTTGAATGGTGATTCCTTTCTATCAAAGATATATCCACAGATCGGGTATACTTTGTAGCCCAAACTTACTGCATACTTAAGCTCCTCAGAAAAATAAACACCGAGAAATCTCCCCGTGGGGAAGATTATCGTACCATCATCCTTTTTATAAGGTAGAAGAGGCTTTTTAATATGCTTAGGACAAATTATAAAAGCTCTAATGAACCCAAACATATCATTCAACACAATCTTTGATTTCTTTGATCCTAGATCACTAACCCAGCGGGTCTTGCCTATAGGCATATCATCTAGCATAGATGAGGGGTATAGAGAATTTACATCATAATAATACAAATTCTCCCCGTATGGCTTATACACGTCCGTGTGACCACCGTAGTAGCCTTCCCTAATAAATTGAGCCTCATTATCGTCAGGAATGTAGATGCGATTATCATCATCATCCTTATAGTAAACACGTCTAAATATTTTTAGGGCCAATGCTGATATTGTTAATACTTTCAGGATATCAATCCCATACTCTTCCCAAATAATGGCTTTAGCGCGTTGCATAACAGCAGCTGTTATTAGAATATCTTGTTTAAGATAAGTTAAAGAGTCTTCCCTAATACTAGGTAGTTTATCAACGGTGACATTCTGGTGATCGAAAGATCCCTTCCCCCCCAATTCTGGGCAAAAACTATTGGCTAGATCAGCGAGCTTTACTTTCAACAGGAGGTACGAATCCATGAACGTTAAAACAAGCCTTTTATCCCCATTTTTGGATACCTTATACAGTTTTATGGAATAAATACAGTCGTTTCTCATGATGGGCTCTATATGACAGTTTTTATAACTTTTAGTTAAAAAAGAGAGTATCATAATACCGTCGAACTGAGATAAATTGTGAAAGTATACAACCATTGAACTTCCTCTTCTTTGAACATCCTTTACTATTCTATTAATCATCTCTGTGAGCATCTTTTCACTCATATCGTGAAAATCCTGGCACACTTTTGAGTAGTCATGTGCATAGAACGTCGTAATATGCTCCGCGTTAACCCGCTTTTCCATATCAACCATCATATACCCCCCTGCGTAGGGCACGTGAGTTTTGTCGACATCCGTGTCTCGTCTTTTTAATAAAAGAGTTTCTAGATCAGCAACAAAAAATAGAGTTTTGTTTTTCATTTCTGTTTTATCGACAGGGATATATGACTGATAGCGTCTTTTTGAACGTCGACCCATCTTGGGTATTTCTAAATTATTTATGTCGCTGTATTTAATAAGTGCTCCCTTCAGATAGTTCAAAGATTCATCTTTAGTTGGAATTGAAGCTTGATTCAAATCTATACTACCCTCCCTTTCTGATTATTCTATTTAATGCAAGAGTAAGGATAGACGTCTTATTCTTCAGTGTTGAGATAGAATGACTGTAGACCCTCTTCTCTCTTTTAGTTAGCCTTACTTATTTATTCCAATTCCTCAGCTGGAAACAGAACTACCAAAGGGAAGAAGACAGAAGGCAACAAAGGCGCGTATCAGCTTCAAGCATATAGAGAACTTGACTTACTCACCTACTTTAATGCCTGCTTTTTACTACTTGAAATTGAAAGCTGGCTTGGCTCTCAGACCAATTAACTTGACACCTGCTTAGCGCCCTCACTGCTACTTCTCTCATTAAGCTGCTCTCTCCTTTTATCAACTTATGAAAAAACAGCCTATTGATCTTCCGTCGCTCGCTATGGATGGTTGCAGTTGCCAAAAGGCTACCTTTTCGCACAACACTTAAATGAGTCACTGACTGGTTTTGACGTACGTAATACTTAACCTTACAATCGGCATTGCCCTTCTTCTTGCAACAGAGGATTCGTTCTCTACGCCGAAAGGCCCAAGGCGAATACAGAGGCTAAGAATCAAAGCAAGGACTTTTTTATTTGAAAAAGATGATAAAACAGGTCAAAGAGCCAATAGAGGGATGTGCTCGCCGCACTTCTTAGCGTTTTCGATGCAAAATCATTTGTCGCGGGAATTACGAGAAGTCCTCATTCAAGCACTAGAAAAACCAGAGGAATTTAAAGCCCCGAAAGAAAGATGATGGAAACAATGCACATCGACCAAGTAGCGACCATTACCTTTGAGGATGAGGACCTGATAAACGGATCTGCTAATCATAATAAACCCTTGTATGTCACGGAGCTTAACTTCACTTAAGTTGGTGGATCCAGGTTGTCTACAAACATAAACATTCTCCCTTTGAAGAAAATCACAAATGACATTGAGTGAGCGCAAGTCTATAGGGTCCATGGGTTCAATCAAAACTCTCAGAAAGCTCTGGGGGCAATTACACTGCCCATGCAATTCGGTTCATTTCCGACCTTGGTCAAATTCTATGTCATTGACGCCGACACTTCCTACCGAGCCCGGGACCTTGGTTACGTGAAAACCGAATGGTGCCCTCGACCTTGAACCTGTGTTTGAAGAAAATTACGAACAGAATAAGAGGCTACGCGCAGTACTACGCGGTGCATGGCATTGAAACAGAAGAAGAGCATGGCACCCGTCTCCCGAAAAGTGTGTAAGATGACCAGCCTCCTATGCCCCGATATGTTGAAAGGAAAGAACGTGGAGCAAGCGCTTCCGATCAGGTGTGGTCAATTTGATAGCTGCCAGTTTGCAAAATTATGGTTGTCCTATCGGCGCTAGAAGAAGCGTCCATACGCCGCTTTTAGGTATCTCCGCTTCAGACTGAAGTTTCCCACGGCTTAGAATAGAAGACGTTGAAGCCGCACTAGCTATGTGCCAGGACGATGATACAGCAAGATTAAGGATCTCCGTAAACAGAAGAAACTCAAGTGAAAGAAGCCCACTAATTGAATAGTCAACTTAGATGGTTCCACTAGAATGGAGGGCAACTTCGGACACTCCTCTTATTTTACTAACTTAATATTCTCTGGCTGGTTCTTAGAGTTTTCGTCCTGACATTGTTAAGCATACTGCGATTCACACACCTACCGACTTACGACTGCTTACACAATAAAGGTTTTCACTACCTTAGCTTACGGATAGAATGAATGCTTGTACTTGCCCAAGGTGACTTCGCATTACTCTATACACAGGGTACTGTACTATAGGGTTAGGGTTAGGGTTAGGGTTAGGGTTAGGGTAGGGTTCCGTTGAGATGAGCCTTCCCCACTGTACAAGAGTTATAATATTCTATTAGATTGGGAATTGTACCCGCTGGTTTTCTTTTAAGAAAAGACACAGAGTCCTACTTGGGATTGGGACTTCCACAGTAGCTCCTTTACCAAGACTTGATAAAGTAGTTCGCAGTAAAGAAAGAACACGGATACGTTACTAATAATAATAAGATTGGAGTTAAGATGCGGATCAATTTGATATGCTATTTGTTATTAAACACTGGTGTAGTACGACTACATACATAGCCTTCTTATCCAGTACCAAGGGTGAAATAAGTATTCAAAGTACCAGCAACACTCGAGAAGAGAGATTCTGTCGAAAGAAGAAGTGCGCCAACGCTGGAGACCTACAATATACCATATCCGAGGGGCTACCCAACAAGGAGTAGCTACCCAGTGCGATAGCTTGCTTTTACTAATTAATAAAGGACCAACTTCTATACTCTCCGTGAGAGACATCGGAAGAATAAGGGCTTGACGGGATGGGCTAATTGAAGAGATATTGAAGCCCCCTATGAATTCAATGTGCACGCGGACCGGGGGAAATCCGCTTTGGGCGAGCGTGATGAAACTCCTTCTCATTCACTCGGTCGAGATCTGGTGTGAACGAATAGGCTATGAGAAAGTGAACTTGACTACGCGCTGTCGGGTATTACGTTGGTGGGAGAAAGAGACATGAATACTCCTCCTCGCTTACTGTATTTCCTGGCTTTGCTGCTTATCTTTACTCGTTTGAAATAGTCGGCTAGCTTTTCACTAGTTTCTAGATTGAAAGTTAGGCGAATTCCACACTGAAATGCTTAATTCAAAGCAGACTAGGTCTTTGCTTGCTTTAGTACAGACATCCCCGGTGATGAACTCGCTACCTACTTGAACATCCCATTTACTTTCCTTTTCTCTCTGCCGGCTGAGCGCTTATTCAAGTAGTTTTTCTTTACTATAATATAAGCCCCACCTATTACTTCTGCTAATCTTGGATTGCCGAGCCGAACAGACACTGTACCTACCTCAGCCAGGATTTTGGACAGCAAAAGATGGCCAGGATGTAACACATTAGGAGGGATAGGCTCCGCTGAAATAGCGGGACAATAAAACTTGACACGGTTGCTTTGCTTTAGCTATAACAGGAGGAATAGCCTTCATCTAGAGTGAAATCATTATTAGATAGGATATTCTTTGAATTCACATAGAAAAGTCTAGTCTACTGAATATATGATACTGAAAGCAAGACGTAGGCGTTGGCAAAGGAATTTGCCTTTACTATACTATACTATACTATAACGCACACGTTTCATTATTGTTGCTTTACTATATATGATATGATATGATATTCCTTTTATCATGAATTGGATTGGAACCAAGGAAGTTTTATAGCTTATTGAATTTTGGGGAAAGAATCACTCTCACTTATAGGCTTACTAGTTCCCGTAGTTCCACTACACAGTTCATCAGTTGGAAATAGAGTCCTATTGCTTTAGTAGGGGTTGTAAGATCACACCTGAAACTTTGGTTGTAATCCCTGGGGCATTTAACCTTGTTTTTCCCTTGTGAGCCGCCTATGTAAATCCACGATCTTTAGGCAAATTTGAATCAATCATCGCTCCAGTGAGTAACGTATTTTTTGGACTTGTAATAATAGCCTTGTCCAGTAGCGAAGTACTAACTTCTTTACTTTGCTTGCCCTGTCCGCCTTTCAGGAAGCCTACTTGGCGATGAACAAGACTTTGAATTGAAGGTCGAGTAAACTATTCGAAGGATCGCCGATTCAGTCCTCTTTTTTTATGTTGTAGAGTCCGTAACTGGTCTTTTCTTTGGGAATGGTAACCTTACCCCGTGGTCAAACTCTTGTCTTGTGGGTGGTCAATCTCAAACTCTTTATTAATATAGGCGGATATTCTAAGAAGGCTAATAATCATTCTCAAAAAATCCTTGCCTAAATCTGCGCCATCTGTGTCCGTCTAGTGAAGATAGCTAATGGATTCCTCCCCAAGCTTCTTTCTTATTAGTTGCCTCAGCACCCGAGTAATAGACAGTGGGACTAGTTCTTAGTAGGCAAGCACCTCCTTGAGTGTCCAGTGTCAAAAGAATGCCAGGACCAGCCGATCCATCCAAGGTGAATGAGCCGCACGAACTGCTAACTACAGATATCATTTGCTCCTTGGTTTAGACTTTAGAACAGCACTAGATCTTAAGTATAAGTAATTGTGGGAGCAGACCTCCTAAAGCACCAGACCATTTTATGAACCAATTGCAAGTAAAAGTAGTCTTTGCAGCAAGTTAAACAATAGTATCACAAGTTCACAACTATGAATGCTCACACTCAGGATAGACGCCCAGCTTTATTAAGAAAGCCAAAGTTCATACAATAAAAAAGGAAATAAGGAAAGCAGGGGACACCTGCGTTACAATGAGGTAATCTGACTTATAACGACTCCTGAACAACTCAAACACTAGAAAGCACTAGTATCACCAAACCAACAACTGAGCTTTCGACAGACGGACTTAGTCTTTCTTCAGGTCCCGCTAACCTAGTGATGTAGAAGATTAGCGCCGGATGGCACAAGGCGCTTTGCTGTGCAGCCTCTCCACAGAATTTTGCTGCATGCTGTGATGGTGGAACTGTCATTTTGGGGAAGAAGAAAGCCGCCCCCTTTTGCGGCAGAGTGGGCAGCATCGCTTTCCCTCGCGTAGCTTCGATGCCATGAAAAAGCAGAAAAAAGACAAGAAAAAGAAAAAACAGTATCTTTTGGATTCCTGCCATTAATTACAGGAAAACGAATTGTGGAGCTGTAGGCTTCAAAGTAAGGGGAGGACCGAGATTATATACCCAGCAGCAGCGCGGGATCGAAGGGCTTGGTTGGAAGGTAAGTTGGTGGTAGGTTAGGGGTCTTTCCCGCGTGATAGGCTTGGCGCTTCCCGCCTGATAGATAACCACCACCACCTTTTACATGCAAGACTGCCATGCGGCACGAATTTCACGGTAGGTACAATCCTGATAAGTTTGCAGCAGTTGAGTCATGCCTTTGTAAACAAACCTTTCCCACCTTTAACAAACCGATCCAAAACCAAGAAAGAAAGAAAAGAAGGAATTTTAGCACAAGGTTCGCCAGACTTGCTTCTCGCTGCGCTCGATCAAAGAAAGATAAATCGAACAAGAGCTGCGCTCGACCAAGAAGTCATGGGGCTAGCTCGAACGATATAAAGATGGAATCAGCAGTGTCAGAAGGTACTTCAACCAAAACAGAGTAGCATGGCCGGGCAGTATTCGAAGCCTGTGTTCTCCCGAATAGCAATAGAATATTTTCTGACGGTATTTTCATTTTTTCAAGTGCTATTGCCTTCTCGGTATCGTTTTCTTCAAGAAGGGAAGGAATCGGGGGTTCCGGGCAAGACTGTTTGGCTCTATGTTCAGGAAAGGAATGCCCTCAGGGAAGAAAGAGGAAAGTAGCATAGCAGAGAAAAGAATCTCTGTTCTCAGTCTAAGTAAGCCCGTCCTAGCAATAGTGGCTGAAGCTGGTCTCGATCTCGAACTCAAACTGATGCCTAGCTGCCTCCATCTCCGCTTCCTTCTACTACCAGCGTGCGCTCATCCCTTGCTTGTTCTTTCAGGACTGAGTATGATGAAATATTTGGAGATCTGACTTACTTTAGTCCGTATCGTCGGTCTACTTCTGACAAGCAAAAGGCATAATATCCCCAATGAGTCAGGAATAGAAGATGCCAACGTGTTGAGACCGACCTAAAGATCTTGTCAAACAATACAGGCTTTCTTCCAAAGAATATCCCACTTTGTTGGCTGGCCTGGGAAATCTTCCTAGCCTTGACTGTCGTTGCGTTTAACGAGCTTGACAAAACTACCTCCCCGCTTCTCAAAACAAGGCAGATTAAGGGAGAATGCCATCTTTTTCGTAGATAGTCAGAGTTCGAGCTACTGGACTGGCTTCGGCTTCTTCCTTCGAGTTAGAGTGCCCAATGCTAATATTCTCAAATGCCTTAACCGTAATTTTCGTTGATTCGTTTAGACTTCATCCTATATACGCTTATGGACAGGCAGAAATGAACGGATACCATTCTCCAGAGCCAGAGATAGTAGCTTAATTAGCTTAGGTTTCAATCCTAACGCACGAGAAGAAAAACGAAAAGCATGGGACTTCCAGTACGATAGGGCCGGACCTCAATGGTCCTTTATGTCTGAAGCGGATGTGAGCGTGGTCAACCGAATCTGAGCCGTGTGCACTGCCATGCCAGGCGTCGGAACGCTAATCGGAGCACATAGAGTGGGCGGTGGCAAAGCAGTCATCGCGCGTGTGTGTATCTCTCCCCGAGAAGAGGCGCATGGGGTAGCGAGGCAAATCGTGTTTCATCAAATGTGACATGTCTTGAGACGTGCGGGGATCATAACAGCAGTACCCCTTGTGCTGATCACTATAGCCAACGAAAATAAATGACTTTTTTCTCAAAGGATTGACTTTGGCCACACCGTCTTGATCAAAGAGCTCGGGTTACACAAATCTCCCTTCTTTGTGTACTGGAACAGCTACCACTTCCTTTTCCTTTTCCTTATCCTTAGAACAGCACTAACTTACCGCTCTCTATACTATATAAAAATAAAAGAAAGAGAATAGCTCCATAACAAAAAAAATAGTGAACTGCCATGAATTACACACACGCTAGTAGTGGCTTGGCTCGGCTAGAGGACTACAGCAGCCGAAGCCGTGATTTGTATGGTATGTCTTGCCCTCAATGTCTGGTTGGTTGGTAAGTCACTAAATCCCTATCTCCCGGTGGTCGAGTACCCCCGACGCGTCGAATGGGTTGTTTAGTCTGACTTCTTGTGCTGGCCCGACATCATTCTGTCTCCCGCATTCTCTCCTTTCATCGGTTTGTTTTTTTTACTTCGCTTCGCGATTAGAGTTGTACGCATCATGCATGGGAATCCTTCCGTCCTTGATGTTAACGCTCTCGTGCGTAGGTCCCGGGTCAAAGGCATCTCGAAGGAAGCTGCTCCGCATATGCGATCACCTCCATGTACCTACAGATGAGGGCTCCAACGCCTACTGTACAATCATGTGGGAAGTGCATCCTGCACACCAGAAAGTAAGTGGCGTACGCCACACCCCCTCCCCCTGTACCTACACCCATTGAAACGTTTATTGTCTGACAATCTCCGACGCGACGCGCAACGCCCCATGCAAATCCCTACGTCGGTCGATCGATGCGCACAGAAGGAGAGCTTGTCCATAACGAAAACGCGTATGTTAAGTAAAGTTATGTTAAGTAAAGTAAAGTAAGGACAGCAAGCCAGTAATGAGAATAAGCTCTTCATCTTAGTTTCCGCTTTCAGACAAGTACAGCGTCCACTTTTCTCATATTTGCAAATTGCAGATCTTAATCTTAATAGGATGTTGGCTAAAATAAGGGAGGGATCGGATCCAAATACGCAGTGCAAGATGAATGGCCGAAAGAAAGATTAGAAAGTATGCCCTCGATTGGGCTGTGACCGACACACTCACATTGAGTCGCCGATACAGGTAGTGGTCAGTCTGCGCAAAGCCATAATACCAGATATCGGAAAGCGAAGCGTGGTGCTAACATGACTAAAAAAACGATTCGGAAATCTGGAACGAAGAGAAGTTAGTAAATAGGCCTTTTGGGAAGCCCTTGATCGAGTAGTGAAAGCATTTGATCCATCAGATCAGTGCTTGATCTTCTACTTATACTTAATAGGTTCAAGACCTAAATAAAGGAATGAAAACAGCTGCAAGATCCGCTTACTTCTTTCTCTTAGTCAGCTCTATCTCATATTGCCTACGAGCTCTCGTAGTATCTCACAGCAGTATCGAATAATGAAAAGAAGGAAAGCTCTATTGAATAAGCCAAGGATAGAGAGAGGCCCCTTAAAGAACTATTTGAGAAAAGGAATATATCTCCAGGTTATTCATTCAATCCTAATTTTCAATCTCGCGAATTCAATAAAAAGAACTCAAGGCTGCGACATCCACTTTAAGACTAGTTAAAAAGAAAAGGTTCCACCCTTCTAGTTAGACAACCGATATGCGACATCATACTTAGTATGGGAGTTGCCGCTGATCTGCGACATCAATAGATAAGCATGGTATGCGAATATGTGTTGTTGATCTCTGCATCGCGATGCTACTTTCGTAGGGGAGAGCAGTCAGTCCCCACCAAGGTGGGTCTAAGGGCTTTTTGGGGGGGTAATTTCGCTTCGTTCATCTTCAAGTGCCGACAGTTTCTATTCCCGAGTGTGAAAAGCCAGTACTGGATAGACGGTTTAGATACGTCACTGAGTGCCCCATGGGTCATCTTGTTTCCTATTTATTGGAAGCTACATAAAGCATCCCTATATTAAGATGAAGTAAGAAAGCATCAGTCCTCTTTTTTTCTGTCTTCTATGAAAGAATGTAGCTCGCTCTTTCAACCCTCTGCGGAACTGTTTGAGTTTTAGCATTGACCCCATTTCCTTTTGATCGTATTACGCTTGACTCGCTGCAAAACATTTCGCTTTCTGCGCTCGCTCGTACGTGGTTTACACTCCTTGCCTTTCATCTGACTTTTCCATCGGGCAATTGTTTGTTTTCAACTGGATTGGATTCCAAAGCAAAGATAGGCAACTTTCACTTGAAAGAAAGGAGCTTCAGAACTATTGTATTCCACCGAATAAGAATAAGAGCAAGAAGGGGCTATCTTTGTGAAGGGACCGGCACCAGAAAGTAGATCATATGGCCTTTCTTTCGCAAAAAAAAATAAAGTAAAGCCAGAAATGCAGCAAAGCAAGTCGTCTTTGGTTTGGAGCGAAATTCCCGGATGTATAGGCTTGATCGAGTGCCTTACCTGAAATCGACGATCTAAAGTGGGTTCTTTAGCTTGCTCCGACAGAGGTCTCCTTCTCCCTTAGCAGCGAGACCAGTCCCTACCTCTTTTCAAGAAATCTTTCATACCTTTTCTACGCCTAAAACAAGTTCATGTCTCTCCTCTCTGAAAAGTAAGTCGGACCTTATTGAAAAGTAGTACGCTTTCTTTCGTGGTGTTCAGGATCCCGTGCTTTGTAGTTCACGCATGGCTTTCTCTAACGAAGCTAATGCCGAATCGAATTAAAGACCTTAAACGGAGGAGGTGGCGAAAAACAAAAAAAGAGAAAGAGCTTACAAACTTCTCTGAACCCGGTAGCCAGCGGAGCCCTTATTCATGGGTTAGGGACTAGCATTGAACAAAGTTGGTGACAGCCGAAGAAAAAGTGAAAGGGCAAGTAAATAATCTAAACATGCGAAAAAAAAGAAAAAAAGTAACGCGCCCTACCTGTTAGTATTAGTAAAGTAAGGCCTTCCAGAGCCACACAGACATACACGCGGAGCGGATGAGGGCACTGAAATAAATGGATGTCGATCCGGTACTTAAATTGCATAGAAAAAAAAGAAAGAAGTTCATACTTGATGAAACGCACATCATCCAATGAATGATTTAAGAACACAGACAGAGAGATATTTACTTTTTTCACATCTGTAACTACATTCTCACATTTCTTTTTTGATCTTTTTATGCGATCGGAAAACGAATGAGATCAGAAAGATAGGCAGACGACTTGACGATAAGGTCGGATGTTTCCGTGAGCAGTAAGCAGCGGATCTCCCCTTTTTTTGGGGAAAGCTGGTGGCCCTTTTGGCGTGTTAATTCGGGCGGCCTTCTTCGTTCGGTAGATCCGGTCGAGGTGGTTTTCGTTTACCAGCGCGTAGGTGGTTGAAGTTCCTATGACCGAGTCTTTCTGGCCCCTGTGAACATATTTTCTTAATGTATTAAAGAGGGCCTCTCTAACCGGTGAAAAGTGGTAGGTGTCCACTAACGGCTATTCCTGGCTCGGCTCCGATAACGCAATTCCGGGAGGAGTCGGTAGTTGGGCACTGGATCCCTTCGGACCTGGAGAACGTGTGACACTGGGTCGGGGTTTGGTGAACCAACAGGTCGCTCCTTTAGTTGAAGTATCGGGCCCCTTTTTCGTTGCCTAGGTTACACCTTCGGAATACCCCAGACGGGGATTTCGCTCTATTCCCCCCAATCTTCACTTTACGCCACGCCGACTCTCCGTCGTGGAATTAGACCAAGGGTCGAAGACCCATACCATAGGACCCCGTCTCCCGTATCTTATCTTTCGCACGTAGGAGATCGAGACACAGCCTTAGGGCTATGGGGAAAGTAGATCGATTGCCCAAGAATTACAACTACATAGAGGGTCTCTACAAGTCTATAAAGAAGTTTCCAAAAATTGATCGGTAGTAGTCCGGTCGCACCCGAACAATAATATTCCAGAGGGAAATGCACCTAAGATCAAATATTTTGAGCCGGCTTCCGTGGAAAATTCAGACTTTCTTTTTGATGCTGCGATCACATAAAAACATAAACTTTGAAGCTCAATAGCTAAATACATGGCAATTAAATCATGAGCCGGGATCATTAAGAGCATACTGCGAGTAGGAAGTGGAATTAATACAATGAATTCAAAAGCATCAAACCTCTCTTTTTCGAAAGAATCGAAACACATCGAAATGGTACCAGCCGTACTTAATAATAGAAGGATTTGGCAGAAATATGTAAAATTGTCCCTCCTAAAAAAATTATTCCAGAATAAATGGGCAATAGTTAGGAGAGGTGCGCCAGCGGCGAGCAGAAGCAAGGTTATTAGATACCGAAGGAAAGCCCGGCCAGAACCACACGTGCAAGTTTCCCTGCATGTGGCTCGTCCGTGATAACTTCTTCGGATTTGCGTGAACTAGCGGACCGATCACTAAGTGGTTAGTACCTCCAGCATGAGCGAACCTTTTATGAACTGGTTAGGAATGGGCGCCACTATCCCAGCCCGGATCCAGCCGGGTTCTATTGATCATGTCCCCTTCCCAACAGTTGTACCTTGTCTTGGGGCGTCTTTCTTTGGCTTTACTATCAAGCCCGCCCGCCCAGACGCGGCGCCCTTTCGCATTATCATCTACCGCCCTTTCTTTCCTCCCGTCCCTTCACGCATGAAGATCGTCGTATGTATGTTCGACTTCGGTTGCCGGTGCAATAGAATTGGCGGGAGTATATTATGGCAGGATCAGTCACCTGGGCAAACCAACCCTCCTCCAAGAAGAATTGTGCTATGCCCCCCCCCGATATCCCTATAGAGCGAAAGAGCTGCCTGGTGATCCCTAGGTTGCAGCACGTCCGGTCGTTAACTCCTCGCTAGCTGCCGCCGTTTTTAGGACCGACCGACGCCTCACCTGCATGCACAGGTACCTACGTAGTGTAGTGTCGGTCGCACATTCATAATAGCGTTCGGACTCATGTGCCTTCCTGAACCAGGGGAGTTCCCTTGCTCCTGCTGCGTACGATTAGCCAGCCTTGCGGCGGCAAAAGGATTAGGACGTCCCCCCATGCTAAGGTTCCCTGCGGTCCGGCCGCATTAGGTTAGGGAGCTGGGCGATAATAGCTCCTCCGCATCCCAAGCGCGCTGCCCTCCTAGGCGCGCAACACTAAGTAATCCAAGCCAACCCACATTACTAACTAACGGTGGATAATCATCTTTCTTAGAGGTACTAAATACAACTCCATGAATGAGCAAAATGAAGGTTGCGTTAATGAGAAAGATCTCTGGGGAAACCGCTAAAAAAAGATTGAACATGTGTTTCGATAACTTCTTCTGCTTTCATTTCCTCTCCTCCGTCTGCCTGCAAAATCACTGAGTTAATTCAAAAGTCCTGTTAGGTCACATAAAGGCGCTTGCCGCTAAACTAAAATAGGAATGCTTAAATATGCCCCCGCCCCCTTTTGAGATCTTCATATTGAAACAATAGTAGCGCATGCTCATACTCAGCCCTTTCGAGCTGAGCACGGCTGCGGGCGATTCCATCCCATCGGATCCTTTGCGCCAATTCATGGCACCTCCTGGAAGTGGTCTGTGCATCCAGGTAATCCTGGTTGTGCGAAACCACCTCCAAAAAGAAGATGGATCCTTCCCCATTCTCCCGCAGATCTTGATAAGCTGCCCGGAGAATAGAAAGATTATCCATTCCTTTGTCCAGATAGGAACGAACCGCCTCTTCTAAAATGTACGGCTCGAGGGCTTGTTAAGGAAGGCGGCTAGGGAAGGAGGGAAAACGAAAGGCGTTTTCTGGTTAAATACATTACAAGATGTTTTTCCATACTTTCCGCCTTCAAGTCCTATCTCCGTCTAGGACCTCTGAGGTGTCTCATTCCCATCTCCTCTCTCTCGAGATTAGCTTCCGTCCCTTTAGAAGCCCGGAGGTCCCGGAAATCCTTATAAATTTAAGCGAAATAGGGTCCCTAAAACTTTGTAAGATTTCGGGCATCTTTTCCGCCCCGTGGCGCTCAGTTAAATCATCCACCAAGTGGGCGCAACTCGCCCACTTTCTTCGACCCCAATTCATTGTAAAAACCAATAATGATTGGTTTCAATTCTTCTTCAATATCGAATAACTGTTCCATAGTCCTGATATCTTGCTCGGTAAGCGGCCTTGAAGGTGCACTGCTGTCCTCTGGCTGGTCCGGCCCAAGCGGAGCACTCGACGGCTCTGCTCTCCCCGATCAGTTGGCTGAATCGATGGATTAGGCGCCGCTAAAGCCATTTCCGGCTGCTGCACCTCTTGCCCAGGTTCCACAGGTGCCCCGGGTATCTCCCGAGAAAGCCCCTGGAAAAACGACGAGGACGGGCTAGAGGTTCCATCGGGGTTGCCCGCAGCGGATCCCCCCCGCATTCTGATCAGGTTCGTTACCCATTCCGCTGTGGTCATCAAAGAAGAATAATAAAAAAGTGCTGTTGTTACACTCAACAGAGTGAAAACGCGAGCAGCCCAAACTGGGCAACGCGGCCATAAAGCGCGAACCAACATCCGTGATACGAAAACCAAAATCAGAATGAGGAAGAAAAGGATATCTTTAGGTAAGTCATGAAAATGAAAACCCAATAAGAACTTACCCAATAATTTAGAACAGATCACTTCCAAACGAGACATGATGAGCTAAAGTCAAAATAAAATGCAAGAGAAATTCAAATTATGTAAGGCTTAGAAAAAAGTCCTGCGTAGAGTCCACGGGGAGCCTTTTTCGATTTGATCTCTAGTCAAACTAAGACTGGAGCTTGAAGCCACTACTCTAGAACCGGAAGAAGCCTAACTTCTGCATTTTGAGTAGATTTTCTGACTATCATTTGCCTTGAATTACAATACGATAATCTTCGATTGGTAGAAGTGAGTCCGGATCTCCCTCTTTTCCACTAAACCCGCCACTCCTACTTGTACTTTATTTTCCACCTGGCTAGCTTCAATTGCTTAGTAGGGAGTTTCCATCCTTGACTTTCGCGGTTCTTTCTTTGCTTTCTTCAGTTGTGTTGAGGAGCTATCTTTTGAACCCAACTAACTCTTAAATCCGAACTTTCCCTGCAGCTTTAGGGCTTCTAGTGAGGAGAGGTGATTCTCTAGTTTCTCATTCGCATAGCCATCTCGATTAACTGAGTTGACTTGTGAGCTCCCCTAACCCGGCAGGCAGGCCAAAGAATGAAGGGCAGTGAAAATGGTTTCTTCTTCTGGCTAATTCCGATACGAATACCAAAAACAGCTTACTTCCGTTCGTGTCCTCGGAAATTGGATTACTTATGAG
>Ga0070664_100001820_pt1 | contig 17096 bp, 21 predicted proteins | sample KBSC73metaG_FD_65863 | JGI IMG/M metagenome (GOLD analysis project Ga0070664, IMG submission 65863) | Corn rhizosphere microbial communities from Kellogg Biological Station, Michigan, USA - KBS C7-3 metaG | ecosystem: Host-associated > Plants > Roots > Rhizosphere > Soil ... | reverse complement strand
TGGCGGCGACCCCGGCTTTAGAGGCAAAGGGCGATGCATCGGTTCAGCAATCGACACACGCTTATTCGGGGGACGAGCAGTGCTTAGCGACAGGGCCACTACGGGTTTTGGTGGGTTGGTGGTCGTCACGGCGATTCTCCTCGCCGTACAGGCGGTGACCGGAGTCGGAGCGTTTCCGCTATGAGCCCGCTGTGGTCCGATCTGGCGCTCGCCCGCGCCGCCCTGGCCGACGCAGTCCAACGCGGCCTCGTCGAGGAAAAGCGTGACGAACCGGAAGACGGCCGTCGCCGGCAGCCCCTTCTGAAGCGCGTTCGCCGCATCCCGCGTCGCCGTCAGCCGAGCTTCGCGCTCTAACCAAAGAGACTACCATGAGCCCCAGAATTGTCGCCGCGGCGTTCGCGCTCGCGCTGGCTCCGGCAAATGCCGGAGTCGTGCATAGCGAAACCGACCTCGCGCCGGTCCGCGCCGCATCCGAGCGCTTTCGTGACGTGAAGGTCGCTCTCGCCGAAGGCTATATCCCGGCCCCTCGGAGCATGTGCGAAACTTCCTCGATGATGGGACGCGCCGGACCCGAAGTCGCGATGGGCGTGCATTATTTCCGGCCGGACCTGCTTGGGATCACGGCGCCGCCGAACCCGCGGGTGGACGGCAACGGCACGCACACGGACTTCCTGACCCCGGCGGTGTTGATCTACGAACCGCAGGCCGACGGGAGCCTTCAACTCGTCGCCGTCGAGAACCTTGTTTTCAAGAAAGCCTGGGAAGCGGCGGGACATCGTGCACCGCCGAGATTCATGGGTGTGCCTTACGATGATATGGTGGACGATCCGGCGACCGCGGCGGACGAGGCCCATGGCTTCGCACCCCATTACGACCGTCACGTCTGGGTCTATCGCGACAATCCGTTCGGTGTGTTCGCGCAGTTCAATCCGAATGTGAGCTGTGAGAAGGCCAAGCCGGCGGCGATGGCCCATGCCGCCTAGACGCTGAAGCTCGATCCGCAGCCGCAGCCCGACTGGGCGTTGGGATTGGTGACGCGGAACGCCGCACCGCCGAGGTCTTCGACAAAATCGACCGCCGAGCCCCTCACCAGATCGAGGCTGATCGGGTCGACGACCAGCTTCACGCCGTCAGTCTCCACGACGGCGTCATCAGCGGCCTGCGCGTCCGCGAGGTCGAACTTGTAAGTGAAACCGGCGCAGCCGCCGCCATCCACCGCAAGCCGAAGGATGGCCGGCTTCGATTGGCGCGCAGCGATCCACGCGACACGCTTCGCCGCATTCTCGGTCAATGTAATCTGGGGTTCGTCCACGCCGGAGAGATAAGGTCGCCGCGGCGCGGCTACAATGTTAGCGCTTGCCGGCCTGCGGTCCGCCAATCGCCAGCGATTCCATCGGCACGGCGTTTGCGCGGCGCTGCATCGCAAGCACGTAGTCGGTCGACTTCATGAACGGGATCGGGTTCACGGCGCGTCCGTCAATGCGTACTTCATAGTGCAGGTGGTTGCCGGTCGAGCGGCCGGTGGAGCCCATGCGACCCACCTGCTGCCCGCGGGTGATGTGATCGCCAGGACGCACGAGTATCGCCGACATATGGCCGTAACGGGTCGTGATCCCGCGGCCATGGTCAATTTCGACCAGATTGCCATATCCGCCGCTGTTCCAGCCCGCGCGCAGCACGGTCCCGTCAGCGGTTGCATAAATCGGAGTGCCGTACGAGCCGGCGAGATCGATACCAGGATGCATCGCGGCTCCGGCATGGAACGGATCGGAACGCACTCCGAAGCCACTCGTGAATTCGACGCTCATCTTGACCGGCTTGTCTGAGGGAACGGCGATCACGCCGTCCTGGAGCTGGTCGAGCTTCTTCCAGCTGTTGAACAGCGCCTTGAAGGTGGCGTTGCCCGCGCTTTCAAACGGCCCGCCAACACCGCCATCGCTGCCGACGCGGGCCGGCGTGATGCCGAGCTTCTTCAGCTCGGCGGCCGTGACCTTGTAGCGAACGTCAAGAGCCGCGGCTGCCAAAGCCGCCTGCTCCAGCTGCCTGCGCTCGACCCGGCCGAGCGGGCCATCACCAACCACGTCTCCGTCGCTTGCAGCGGCCGCCAAAAGAGCGGGGTCGACGGACTCACCCTTGAAGGCCGCCTCAATCAGCGCCTGGCGTTGTTCGATCTGACGAGCGCGCGCTTCGGTGGCTGCGGAGAGCCCAATGCCAGCGCTGTGCGGACGCGAGATCAGGCGCGCCGTGGCGAAGCTCGCCCAGCCGACGAGAAGCATCAGGATGATGAAGAAAAAAGCTTGAACGGGAGCGGAAACCCGGAAGCGGCGCATGTGGGACCCGTCGTGGATAAAGAAATCGCGGTCCCGAAAGAATGTGTGTGCCGCAGCCAGAACTTGAGCCATTAACCCCTCGCTCGAACAACAAAGCGGGCGCGCCAAAGCGCGACCGTAAGCCATCAATAAAGGAGCTCCCCAGCCCCCACTGCCGGATTCGCAGATGCCCGCCGCGAACTGGCGCAGATAGGACTGTCCGGCTTTGATTAATGATTTCAACCTTCGGCCACCTCTGCCGGGATGAAGCGCGGGGTAACTGCGGCGAGTCGTTCAAACCGGGTCGTTTCGGGGACGACGCTTCCAACGAATCGAGTCCGTTCGCCGCACAGGCGCGAATCTTTCGCGGCGACTTGCCGTGGCCACAATCGCCCGTAAGAACGGCTTCGGGCCACGCCGTCCCAACGCGGCGCGTGCTCTCTGCAAGGAGAGTGATTTGGTTGACCGTCCTTCTGCGCCCCCGGCGCGTCCATTCTTTTCTTCCGGGCCATGCGCCAAGCCTCCAGGCTGGTCCCCCGCGGCTTTAGGCACCGCTGCCCTTGGGCGGTCGCATCGCGGCGCGCTTGGCAAGGCGCGGCTCGAAGAAGCAATCAAGCGCACCCATACATTGCTGGGGCTGCCGTCCGACTATCGGCTCGGGATCGTTCCTGCGTCCGATACGGGTGCGATGGAAATGGCGATCTGGTCCCTGCTTGGCAGCCGCCCTGTGACGATGCTGGCGTGGGAGAGCTTCGGCGCCGGATGGGTGACGGACGTCGCCAAGCAGCTGAAGCTCGACGCGGACATCCGCACGGCCGCTTATGGCAATGTCGCGGACCTTGATAACATCGATCCCGCATCGGACATCGTCTTCACCTGGAATGGGACAACCAGCGGCGTCCGGGTGCCCAACGGCGATTGGATTTCGAGGGAGCGGAGCGGCCTCGCGATCTGCGACGCGACGTCGGCGGCGTTCGCCCAAGACATCGATTGGGCGAAAATCGATGTCGGGACCTTCAGCTGGCAAAAGGCACTTGGCGGAGAGGCTGCCCATGGGATGCTCGTACTCTCGCCGCGCGCCGTCGAGCGGCTCGAGAGCGAGGCCGCACCGAGGCCACTGCCGAAGATCTTCCGCCTCACCAAAGGCGGTAAGCTGATCGAGGGCATCTTCCGCGGCGAGACGATCAATACGCCGTCGATGCTTTGCGTCGAGGACTGGCTGTTCGCCATCGAGTGGGCCGAGCGCATCGGAGGCCTTACAGCGCTGATTTCCCGGGCCGACGCCAATGCGGCCGCACTGGACCGCTGGGTGCTATCGACGGAGTGGATTGAGCATCTCGCAAAGGGCGCCGCAATCCGCTCCAACACGTCGGTTTGCCTGCAGTTTGCGGACCGTTCCGATGAGGAGGCGAATAAGGCGCGCCAGAAGGCGATCGTGAAGCTGCTCGAGGCGGAAAGCGCGGCTTACGACATTGGCGCCTATCGCGACGCGCCGCCGGGATTGCGAATATGGTGCGGGGCCACCGTCGAGACCGCCGACATTGAAGCACTGGGCCCGTGGCTCGACTGGGCTTGGGAGCAAACGGCATGAGCGTGCGCGTCCTCATTTCCGACAAGATGGATCCGAAAGCGGCGGCGATTTTTCGGGAGCAAGGGATCGAGGTTGACGAAAAGCCCGGCCTCTCGGCGGAAGAGGTTTCCGCGATCATCGGCGACTATGATGGGTTGGCGATCCGGTCGGCAACCAAAGTCACCAAGGCGATCCTCGAGGCCGGCGATCGCCTGAAGGTTGTTGGACGAGCCGGCATCGGCGTCGACAATGTCGACATCGCCGCTGCAACGGCGCGCGGCGTGGTCGTCATGAATACGCCCTTCGGCAATTCGATCACAACCGCGGAGCACGCCATCGCGCTGATGTTCGCACTGGCGCGGCAGCTGCCCGAAGCCGATGCCTCGACACAGGCCGGCAAGTGGGAAAAGAACCGTTTCATGGGGGTGGAGGTCACCGGCAAGACCCTCGGCCTGATCGGCGCGGGCAACATCGGATCCATCGTTGCGAGCCGCGCGCTCGGCCTCAAGATGAAGGTCGTCGCCTACGACCCGTTCCTGACACCCGAGCGTGCAGTGGAGCTGGGCATCGAAAAGGTCGCGCTCGACGAGCTACTTGCCCGCGCGGATTTCATCACCCTGCACACGCCGCTCACCGATCAAACCAGGAACATCCTGTCACGCGAGAACCTCGCCAAGACGAAGAAGGGCGTGCGGATCGTCAATTGCGCGCGCGGCGGTCTGATCGATGAAGCTGCGCTCAAGGATGCGCTCGAAAGCGGTCACGTTGCCGGGGCGGCGCTGGACGTCTTCGAAAGCGAGCCGGCGAAGGAATCGCCGCTGTTCGGAACGCCCGGCTTCATCTCCACCCCCCACCTCGGCGCTTCGACCAGCGAGGCGCAGGTCAACGTCGCGATCCAAGTTGCCGAGCAGATGAGCGATTTCCTGCTCCTCGGCGGCGTCAGCAACGCCATCAACATGCCGTCGCTTTCGGCCGAGGAAGCGCCGAGGCTACGGCCGTACATGGGGCTTGCCGAGAAGCTCGGGCGATTGATCGGGCAAATCGTGGGCGAGGACGTGCGTTCGGTCGACATCGAGGTCGAGGGCGCAGCCGCCGAGCTCAACATTAAGCCGATCGCGGGGGCCGTCCTGGCGGGCCTTATGGGCACCTATTCGCAGAGCGTGAACATGGTGAATGCGCCAGTCCTGGCGAAAGAGCGGGGGCTCGACGTGCGCGAGATTCGCCATGAGCGCGAGGGCGACTATCATACGCTCGTTGCGGTCACAGTCGGTACGCCCGACGGCGCCCGGCGCGTGGAAGGCACTCTCTTCGGGAACCGGGCGCCCCGGCTGGTCAAGATTGTGGGTATTCCGGTCGAAGCCGAGCTGACCGGCCAGATGATCTACATCGTCAACACTGACGCGCCGGGCTTCATCGGCGCGCTGGGCACAAAGCTCGGCCAGAATGGAATCAACATCGCGACCTTCAATCTCGGTCGCCGTGACGCAGGCGGCGAAGCGGTCGCGCTCGTCTCCGTCGACGATCCGATCACGCCAGAAGTGGCCAAACAATTGCAGGAGCTTCCGGGCGTCCGCGAAGTCATTCCGCTGAGTTTCTAGGCACAACGAAAAGGGCGCCCCGTTTCCGGAGCGCCCTGCGCCCGACCACCTGCGTGCGGGTGGGCGGGTCTTATCGCTTAGTTCGCGCTGTTGCCGTCCGCGTCGGCGCTGTTGCGAACTTCGTCGGCTTTTTGCTCGCCTTCGTTGCGAACCGCGTCGGCCGCATTCTCGGTGTTCGCCTGCATCGCGTCCGCGGCGTTGTCGACATTGGCTTCCATATTGTCGGCGACGTTCTCATAGTTCGCTTCGATATTATCGGCCGCTTGCTCGTTCGGGTTCTTGTTGCAAGCCGTCAGCGCGCCAAGCGCGAGAACGATCGCGACTGTGCTGGTAAGTTTCATCATTCAATCCCCTGCTGTTAGCGGACAGTCCGTGCGGGCCGCCCGGAGCTTTCCAGAACGCCAATACGCGCAACGCCCGTTTTCTGTTCCGGGACGCCAACAATCAGAGACTGACCTAGACGCATCGGCCCTTGGCCCGTAGGAGCCTGCAGACCGCTCAAAAACAGGGACATAACGTGGGGAACGTCACCGTCATCGGCGCCCAGTGGGGCGACGAAGGCAAGGGCAAGATCGTCGATTGGCTGGCGAGCCGCGCCGATATGGTCGTCCGTTTCCAGGGCGGCCACAATGCCGGCCATACGCTCGTGGTCGGCGAACAAACGTACAAGCTTTCGCTACTGCCTTCAGGCATCGTTCGCGGCACGCCGTCGGTGATCGGAAACGGCGTTGTGCTCGATCCATGGGCCCTGAGGGCCGAAATCGAGAAGATTGCTGCCCAGGGCATCCAAATCACGCCGGACGTCTTGATGATCGCGGACACTTGCCCGCTGATCCTGCCGATTCACCGGGACCTCGATGCACTGCGTGAGGATGCGTCGGGCGCAGGCAAGATCGGGACCACGCGCCGCGGAATCGGTCCCGCCTATGAGGATAAGGTCGGGCGCCGTGCGATCCGCGTCTGCGATCTCGCGCGGCTCGATGACTTGGGCCCATTGCTGGATCGGCTCTGCGCCCATCACGACGCGCTCCGCGCCGGCTTCGGCGAACCGCCGGTCGACCGGGAGCGCTTGAAAACCGACCTTGCGCAGATTGCCGACTTCGTATTGGCATTCGCGGGGCCGGTGTGGCGCGACCTCGACATCGCTCTACGCAAAGGCAAGCGCATCCTTTTCGAAGGTGCACAGGGCGTGCTCCTCGACGTCGACCACGGCACCTACCCCTTCGTCACTTCGTCGAACACTGTAGCGGGCACCACTGGCCCTGGAAGCGGCATCGGGCCCAGCGGCGCCGGCTTCGTACTCGGCATCGTCAAGGCTTATACGACGCGGGTCGGCTCAGGCCCCTTCCCGACCGAACAGGACAATGACGTCGGCCAGAAGCTCGGCGAACGCGGTCATGAGTTCGGCACGGTGACGGGCAGGAAACGGCGCTGCGGATGGTTCGATGCGGTTTTGGTTCGTCAAGCCGTCGCGGTGAGCGGCATCACTGGCGTCGCTTTGACCAAGCTCGACGTTCTCGACGGCTTCGAGATGGTGCAGATCTGCACCGGCTATCGGCTCGACGGGCGGAAGTTCGATTATCTTCCGGCCCACGCTGCGGATCAGGTGCGTGTCGAGCCGATCTTCGAGGAATTCAAAGGCTGGGAGGGATCGACGCGCGGCGCGCGCAGCTGGGCCGACCTTCCGGCACGCGCGATCAAATATGTCCGTCGCATCGAAGAGCTAATCCGCTGTCCGGTGGCGTTGGTCAGTAGCTCGCCCGAGCGTGACGATACGATCCTCGTGCGCGATCCGTTTAGCGGCTAGCGATTCCTCCGGCCCCGTGGAGCCGTCGGTAAACCAGGTTCGCGGCGGCGACGTCCTCGACCGCGATTCCCACGGATTCGAACAACGACCGCTTCCTTTCTGGGACGGTCGCGCTTCCGGCCAGGACTTCGCCGATCTCCGCATCAACCTCGGCGCCGGGGATCAGGATGTCGCCGGCTTCCTTCAGGACCGCTTCGCGCGAATCCGCCACGATGAACGCATCGCGCACCGCCTCATCGTCCAGCTCGCGACCGTGCGGACCACTCCATCCGACGGCGTTTACATGCGTTTCGGGCCCGAGCCAGGCACCAGACAGCACGGGCTCGGCCGATGAGGTTGAGGTTACGACGACGTCCGCGCCTCGCACCGCCTCCTCGGCCGATGCCGTGGCTATGGCGCCGACCTCTTCCGCAAGCCGCTGGGCCTTTTCATAATTCCGCCCCCAGATGCGGACCTCCCGGAAAGGCCGGACCAGCCGCAGGGCCTCGATATGAGCACGTGCCTGCACGCCGGTCCCGAGAATCGCCAAGGTATCGGCGTCCGGCTTGGCGAGGGCCCGCGTCGCCACCGCTGAGGCAGCGGCCGTTCGCATTTCGGTGATGAGCCGGCCGTCCATGATCGCGAGCGGTTCGCCGGTCTCGGGACGGAAGAGGGCAATGACCGCCATGTGCGTGTGCAAGCCGAGCGCGCCATTGTCGGGATAAAAGGTGACGAGCTTGACCCCCAGCCCGACGTCGGGACCTCCGGCCGGCATCGTTCCGAGGAAGCCGTCATGGGATTTGACGATCTGACGGACGGGCTGCTCGACCCGGCCTGCCGAGAATTCGATCAAAGCCGCCTCGATGGCCTCAATCAGTTCGTCCATCCGGAGGACCGAACGCACCGCGGCTTCGTCGAAGAACTGCGGGACCATTCAATGACGCACTTCGAAATCTTCGAAATCGAAGAGCTCGACATCCCACTGCTGAACATTGTCGACGCTAGCGGCGGGCGGCCCACGATGGAGGCGTTCGATAAGCTGTTCGACCGCCGCGTCATCGCCCTCGATATGCGAATCCACGCGCCCATCGGGGCAGTTGCGCACCCAACCTGTCACTCCGAGCTCATCGGCCTGTTCGCGCATCCACGCGCGGAAGAAGACGCCCTGCACCCGCCCCGTCACGCTGACATGGCGGGCGATCATCACACCGTCGAAATATCGGGGGCGTCCTCGGCCTTCATTCCGACGACGTTGTAGCCGGCGTCCACATGATGGGTTTCGCCGGTCACTCCGCTGGCAAGATCGCTTAGCAGGTAAAGGCCCGCCCCGCCGACATCCTCGATTGTCACATTGCGCCGGAGCGGCGCGTTATATTCGTTCCACTTCATGATGTAGCGGAAGTCGCCGATGCCGCTGGCCGCCAGCGTCTTGATCGGGCCAGCCGAGATGGCGTTCACGCGAATCCCTTCCGGGCCGAGGTCCGCGGCGAGATATTTGACCGTGGTTTCCAGGCCGGCCTTCGCGACGCCCATGACGTTATAATGCGGGATGACTTTCTCCGCGCCATAATAGGTCAGGGTCAGGAGCGAGCCGCCGCTCTTCATCATTGCCCGCGCGCGCTGAGCCACGGCGACGAAGCTGTACACGGAGATGTTCATCGTCATCAGGAAATTGTCCATCGTCGTGTCGACGAATTTCCCGCGCAGCTCATTCTTGTCCGAATAGCCGATCGCGTGAACGACGAAATCGAGGCCGTCCCAATGCTTGCGGAGCTCGCCGAAGGTGGCATCCAGCGCGTCCATGCTGCTGACGTCGCAATCGACCATCAGCTCCGAGCCCAGTTCGCTCGCTAGCGGCCGAACGCGCTTTTCGAGCGCCTCGCCCTGATAGGAAAAGGCCAGCTCCGCGCCTTCGTTCGCCACGGCCCGCGCGATGCCCCAAGCCAACGACCGGTCGTTGGCAAGCCCCATGATCAGCCCGCGCTTGCCCTTCATCAATCCCGTCAAAGCTGCGGTCCCTCTGTTTCCAATTCTACTTTCACATCCTCGCCGGGCTGCGGTTCCTCGACTTCCAGCTGATCACTGTATGGCCCGGTATAGATTTCGCCCTTTAGCGCGGTGGCGCCGCTTTCGGCTAGCGCGGCGTTGAGCTCGGCACCCATCACGACGCCGAGGCCGATGACGAAGAAGAAGATGAGGGTGATCATCACTCCGGCCAGGCTGCCGTAAGTGAGGCTGTATCCGCCGAGCAGGCCGAGCACGTTGGGCAGCAGCTCGACGGTGGCCAGCCACCAAGCGGTCACGAGCAAAGCCCCCGGCCACTTCTTGCAATCGCGCTTGCGGTACCGGGCGGGCGTGAGCGCCAGGAACAGGACGTAAAAGGTGAAGAAGAGGGTGAGCGCCGGGACGACCCGATAGATACCGAGGCGCGTGCCGAGACCTTCGGCAAAGGGAAACCATTCGAGCAGCACATGATGGATCGAGCTCAGGGCCACGCTCGCGGCGAATGCGACCATCAACAGCACCACCGCGCCGAGGATCAGCAATATCGACCCGATCCGATATTCCCAGAACGGCGCGCAAAACTTCACTCCGAAGGCTCGGCGAAGGATGTCGCGGATCGTCTCGACGAAGCTTGCAGCGGTCCACAGGCCGACGAGCGCGCCGAGCCACAGGAGGCTCCCGGTGCGCACGGTCAGCACTTCCTCCACCGGCTCGCGCAAGGTCGCGGCGACATCGGGCGGCAGGCGGCGGAGCACGTTGAACACCGTCAGCTGAGCGTCCTGCGTCTGCCCCAGGAGATGCGCCACGGCCGCCGCGAGGATGAAGAATGGGAACAGTGCGAGGATCGACAAATAAGCGAGATTCCCGGCGTGGATGAAGCCGTCGTTATAAACGCCTACCGCCACGCGCTTCACGACCTCCCAGGCCGTCAGCTTGGGCTTGAGCTTCTCCTCGACCTCGGTGCCGAAGGCGGCGCGCATGCTCGCAAGCCGCTTGCGCCTTGCTTCCGGAGATTGGGGGGAAATGTCGCGCATTGGTTGCCGGCGTCAGACGCCAAAAGCCCCGCGCGGATTGCCGTCGCCGGACCATCGCTCAGCGAATTGCTGCAGCTCGGCGTCATTCGGCGGCACGTCGATTTCCGCGGTAACGAGTTGGTCGCCGCGCTTGCCATCCTTCCCAGCAAAGCCGCGGCCCTTGAGCCTTAAGACCTTGCCCGAGCTCGTGCCTTTGGGGATCGAAAGCATCACGGGACCTTCAGGCGTCGGCACCTTAACCTTCGCGCCGAGCACTGCCTCCTTGAGCGTGATTGGCAACGTCAGGCGGACGTGGGTGCCGTCGCGGGTGAAGAAGCGATGCGGCTCGATCTCGATCGTGACGAATGCGTCGCCCCTTCCGCCGAGGCCCTCCTGCCCCTTGCCGGCAAGGCGGATCCGAGTGCCGTCGTCGAGCCCGTTCGGAAGCTTGAGATCGATCGTCTTGCCATCCGCTAGCGTAATCCGCTGCGGTTTTTGCGCGACCGCGTCGATGAAGGATACTTTGAGGCGGTAGGATATGTCGGCACCTTTCTGCGGACCACGTGAACGCTGGCGAAATCCGCTGAACGGCCCGCCCGCATTACGGCCCGCCGCACCGCCGAACAGCCCTTCGAACAGATCGCTGAGATCGGCCGCGTCGGCGCCACCAAAGTTCTGGTGGTTTGGGAATCCCTCGAAGCCCGCGCCTCGGCCGCCCTGCGCACCTCTGCTGGCCGAATAGCCGCCGAAGCCGGAACCGAAGGGCATCTTGGGATTGCCTTCCTCATCGATCTCGCCGCGGTCATAGCGCGCGCGCTTGTCCTTGTCGGACAGCAGATCGTACGCCTGCGTCACCTCGGCGAAGCGCTTCGCGGCGTCGGGCTTGTCCTTGTTGCGGTCGGGATGCAGCTGCTTGGCCAGGCTGCGATAGGCCTTCTTGATCTCGGCTTCGCTCGCGCCGCGCTTGACGCCGAGGCGTTGATAGAGGTCGAGAGCCATTGAACGCTTCCATGCCGTAACCGAACTGGCCTGACCAGATGGGTTGCGGCGCGGCGCGGTCCAAGCCTAAGCGCCGATCAAGATGTCAACGGACCCCTTCGCCCTGTTCGACCAATGGTTCGCAGAGGCGCGCGCGAGCGAGATCAACGATCCGGAGGCGATGGCTTTGGCGACGGCGGACGGCTCAGGCAGGCCTACTGTGCGGATGGTTCTGCTGAAAGGCCAGGGGCCCGAGGGCTTCGTCTTTTACACCAATGAGCAAAGCGCCAAGGGCGAAGACCTCGCGGACAATCCGCGCGCGGCTCTGCTGTTTCACTGGAAGTCGCTGCGGCGGCAGGTGAGGACCGAAGGGGCCGTGGATCGGGTACCCGATGCGGATGCCGACGCTTATTTCGCGAGCCGGGCGCGGGATTCGCAGCTCGGCGCCTGGGCATCGGACCAGTCGCGGCCGCTGGAAAATCGCGAGACTTTCGAGCAGCGTTTCGAGGAGATGAAGAGGCGCTTCGAGGGAAAGAACGTCCCGCGGCCGCCGCACTGGCGCGGTTATCGGGTCGTTCCAGACCGGATCGAGTTCTGGCTCGACCGGCCGCATCGTCTGCATGAGCGCCGGCTTTTCACTCGAAACGCGAACGGCTGGGAAGAAGGACTTCTCTACCCGTGACGACCGCCAGGATCGCCGCGGAGAATTCCGCGCACGCGACGCGGGCAGCGCTGGCAAGCGTCACGCTCGCGCTGATCCTGCTGATCGCCAAAACCTGGGCCGCCTATACGACGGATTCGACCGCGATGCTGGGCAGCCTCGCCGACACCGCTCTCGACGTGATTGCAAGCCTCACCACGTTGCTCGGAGTACGAATCGCGGCGATCCCCGCCGACAGCGATCATCGCTTCGGCCATGGCAAGGCGGAGGCGCTGGTGGCGCTTGCGCAGGTCGTTCTGATCAGTGTGTCAGCCATCGGCATCGGCTGGCGGGCCTTGGACCGGCTGCTGAACGGCGCGCAGACCCAGGCGATGGGCGCGGGCATCGCGGTGTCCTTGCTTGCCATCGCCTTCACCTTCGTCCTGCTGTGGTACCAGCGGCGGGTCATCGCACTGACGGGTTCGATCGCGATCAAGACCGACAATGTGCACTACAAGTCGGATCTGATGCTCAACGGCGCAGTGATCGTGGCGCTCGTGCTCGATCAGGCGCTGCACATCGCCGGCGCCGACGCGCTGTTCGGGATTGGCATCGCGCTCTGGCTGATGTGGGGCGCCTGGCGCGCGTCGAGCGAGGCCGTCAATCAATTGATGGACCGGGAATGGCCTGAGGAAGATCGGCACAAATTCCTGGAGGCGTGCGCCGACTATCCTGAGCTCGAAGGGCTCCACGATCTTCGCACACGCAGCAGCGGTACGGTTCGCTTCGTCCAATTCCATGTGTGGGTCCCGGCCGATTGGACAGTCCAGCAGGCCCACGACCGGCTCGACCGGGTCGAGGAGAAGCTTCAGGAGAGGTTCCCTGGCACCGAGATCCTGATCCACGTCGATCCGCAGGGGCAGACCGACCGGGAGACTCTCCTGCCCCAGGAGCTAACGGAGCGCGCGACATGACCAGCCTCCCCTTCTTCCAGGTCGACGCTTTCACCATTGGCCCGCTGACCGGCAACCCGGCCGCGGTGATGCCGCTCGACCGCTGGCTAGACGACGGAGTGATGCAGGCGATCGCGGCCGAAAATAATTTGAGCGAAACGGCTTTCACCGTGCCGAGCGCGAGCGACGACGCGGACTACGAGCTGAGATGGTTCACCCCGGTCACCGAAGTTCCGCTTTGCGGCCATGCCACAATTGCGTGCGGCCATGCCTTGATGAGCGGCAACAAGGTCCGCTTTTCGACACGCGAGTCGGGGATCCTGACCGTGAGTCGAGAAGGTGACCTCTTGATCCTCGACGTGCCCGCTCACCCGGTCGAGCCGGCGCAGAACGCAGCGCTGTTGGACGCCCTCGGAGTCCGCGGTGAGCTGTTCGTCGGCCGCCGGGCGGAGTCGGCGGCCATTGTTCTGATCGACAATGAGGACGAAGTTCGCGCCGTCGCACCGGACTTCCCCGCGCTGAAAGGCTTCCAGGACCTGGTAATCGTCACCGCGCCCGGCGACGAGCACGACGTCGCGAGCCGCGTCTTCGCGGTACCGTGCGGAATCGACGAAGACCCCGTGACCGGCGCTGCCCATGCCGCGCTGGTGCCGTTTTGGGCACAGCGGCTCGGCCGCAAGGAGTTCACCGCGCTTCAATCGAGCAAGCGTGGAGGTCTCCTCCACTGCCGCCTCGCGGGCGAGCGCGTTTTGCTCGGCGGCGAGTGCCGCACCGTTATCGTGGGCCAGTTTCAGCTGTGAGCCTCGCGGCACTCGCATTTCTAATCTCGTCAGCGACGACCACCCCGGCAAGCGAACGCGCCGCAATCCTGTCCGTGGTCCATCGGATGGAGGCAGCGTGGAACCGCGGGGATTTCCGCGGCTACATGGCCGGCTTCAAGAACCCCGACGTCGTCTTCGTTTCGGGGGGCAAGTTCCAGGCCGGCTGGCAAGGCACGCTCGACCATTATATTCGTGACTACGGAGGATCGGCTGAACGCCGCGGCACGCTTCACTTCTATAATATGAAGGTGGACCTACTGGCGCCGGACGCGGCCATGTTGGTCGGTCAGTATCGCTTGACGCGCGGAACCCGCCTTACGGAAGGCGTGAACACGAGGCTATTCCGCAAGGCGCACGGACAGTGGCGAATCACGATCAACCACGTTTCGGCTTACGACGTGGAGCCTCCGACTGCTCCAGCAAAGCAATAAGGTCGGCCTTCCAGAATTTCGCCCAGGTATGAGTGCCGTGACCGTGGGTGTCCGTGCTCTCGGGGATCAGGCGGAAGCGCGCACTCTTCATCCGCTTCAATGCCTCCTTCGGCACGTTCAGATTGCGCGGGTTGATGAAATCGTCCGCCGAATTGATCCAAGTCAGCGGGACCGTGATCCGTCCAAGGTTCGGCCAGGGATTGTAGTTCCGCGACGAATCCAGCTGGTAGATGAGATCGTTGGCGTCGAGCGACTTGATCGCGTTTGAGACACGCTCCTCGGCATAGGCGCTCGCGGCGGCGCGCGTCGGATATTGCGTTTGGTAAAGCAGCGGCGCGGCGCCGGCGACAAACAGCAGGTTCTGGGCCGCGCGAAGGCCGACGATCGGCTCCGCTGTGTAATTCCCGCCCTGCCACGCCGGGTCCTTTTCGATCCCGTTGATGGCCAACTGGCGCCACATCCGATTGAGCCCGGCGATCTCGATCGGCTCGCAGGCCAGAGGCATCAGAGCGCTCATGAAGTTGGCGTAGGCCTCCCCCCAGACAAACGCGTGCATGCAGCCCATGGACGTACCCATGATCAGACGCAGGTGCCGGACGTCCAAGCCCTTCGTGAGCATCTCGCGCTGCGCAGCGACCATGTCGTCATAGTCGTATTGCGGGAATTGCATGCGCATGCCGTCGGACGGCTTCGAAGAGCCGCCGTGCCCGATGTTGTCAGGCAGGATCACATAATAACGCCGGATGTCCAGCGGCTGCCCAGGTCCGTAAAGCTCATCCGCGAATTGCGGCTGGAGAAACTGCTTGCCGGTACCGCCAGTGCCGTGGAGCACCATCACCGCATTGTCGATTTCGCCGGCCGCGTTGCGATGCGGGCTGCCTAGCGTAGTCAGATGCATCCGAAGTTCGGCCAGGGACTGTCCGCTCCGGAATCGGAAATTGTTCAGGATGACGTCCTGCTCTCTCGTGGGCCATGTTTTGGCCGATGCCTGCGCCGGCGAGCCCCATCCGGAAGGTGGAATCACAAGCTGAGACGCTAGCGCCGCGAGCATCAAAAACATCAAAAAGCCCTCCTCAGTTTCGCTTCAAGCGCATCGAGTAGCGGCAATTGGCTCGTGAGCATCAACGCGCGAGCTTCCGCGATCGTAAGCCACCGCGCCTGTTCCACCTCGGGGAAGCGCGCTCGGCGACCGCTCCTAGGCGGCCATTCGATCTCGAACTCCACGCTTTTGACCGCAGCCGGGTCGAGATCGCCTTCGACCGCGAACGCCTCGACGGTCTTGCCGCCAGCCTGGCGAACCGTTGCTAGCGGGAAAGGCACGGCGGTTATTTGCGTTCCTGTTTCCTCCTCGAATTCGCGCAACGCCGCTTCGGCGGGAGTTTCGCCCGGCTCGATCATCCCTTTGGGGATCATCCACGCGCCCGCATCCCGGTTGCGCCAGAAAGGGCCGCCGGGTTTGATCAACAGAACCTGGATTTCGCCGGCGCGCTGACGGAACAGCAGGATCCCGGCGCTAGGCGGCGGCATTCACCTCGCCCGGCTCGGCAGCGCGCGTTTCGGCGATCCATCCGCCACCCAGCAATCGCCTGCCTTCGTAGGCGACGGCCGCCTGGCCGGGCGCAACGCCATATTCGGCGCCGGCGAAATGGATCCATTCGCCATCGCGACGGGCATCAACGGGTGGTGCAAGCGAGCGCACCTTCACGGTCATTTCACGCTGATCCTCGCCGAGCCAGTTCCAATCTGCGACGCGCATCGCTTCAACTGCCAGCTCTCGCCGCGGGCCCACGACAACTCGGCGGGTCTCGGGCTCGATGCGAATGACGTAAAGCGGCTCGCGCTGACCTCCGACTTCGATGCCGCGCCGCTGGCCGATCGTGAAATGGACGATGCCGCGATGACGACCGAGCACCAAGCCTTCGCCGTCAACGACCTCGCCAGGCGCCTCCGTCTCCGGGCGCAGCCGCTTCACCAGCCCGGCGTAATCTCCATCCGGAACGAAGCAGATATCCTGGCTGTCAGGCTTGGCAGCCACTTCCAGTCCAGTCGCCGCGGCAATCCTCCGCACTTCATCCTTCGGCAGATCACCAAGCGGAAAGCGCAAGAACTCGAGCTGCTCGCGCGTCGTACCGTAGAGGAAGTAGCTTTGATCGCGTCGCGGGTCGGCCCCCTTATGCAGCTCGACCCGCCCCCCGGTCGCCACTCGGCGCACATAGTGGCCGGTCGCAAGGCAGTCGGCCCCCAGTTCGCGCGCAAAGGCGATGAGGTCGACGAACTTCACGCCCTGATTGCACGACGCGCATGGCACGGGCGTACGTCCGCGCGCATATTCGTCGACGAAGCGTTCGATGACGCCGTCACGAAAGCGGCTTTCATAGTCGAGTACGTAATGTGCGATGCCAAGCCGGTCCGCGACCAACTTGGCGTCATAAATGTCCTGGCCCGCGCAGCAGGATCCGGAGCGCCGAACGGCTTCGCCATGATCGTACAGCTGGAGCGTGACGCCGATCACCTCGGCGCCGGTGCGCGCCGCGAGCGCGGCGACGACCGAGCTGTCGACGCCGCCAGACATGGCGACGACGATGCGGGCCTGCCGAGGCGGCCGATCCAGGTCAAAGCTGACGGACATTAAGGTCTCTTTACCCGAATTTCATTCCTCTCGCCTAGAGCGGCAAGCGCAGAGGCATCGGAGGGGTTGGTTTTGGCGCGACACGAGAGGGACTTTCGCACAGGCGCGGAAGCACCGCTCAGCCTGGACGATCTTCTCGCCCTGCTTGAGAGCAGCGCGGAGGCCGAAGGCTTTTCGCGCGAGGATGCGATCGCTTGTTACCTCTCGGCCGGCGAAGGCTGGCGAGAAGCAATGAAGCGGCTCAGCGGGGCCTTCGCGGAAGGTGCAGGGTTAAAGGAACGTAAGGCGGACTAACCGGGCAATTAACCAGCGCGTTTCACAATATCTTCAACGCGGACGGCTTAAGCCCTTTGGCAGTGTCAAT
>Ga0070664_100001816_pt1 | contig 17110 bp, 17 predicted proteins | sample KBSC73metaG_FD_65863 | JGI IMG/M metagenome (GOLD analysis project Ga0070664, IMG submission 65863) | Corn rhizosphere microbial communities from Kellogg Biological Station, Michigan, USA - KBS C7-3 metaG | ecosystem: Host-associated > Plants > Roots > Rhizosphere > Soil ... | reverse complement strand
GCGCAACCCGCAGGAACGCGGGTCGCGACGTGGAATTACGAGCTTCAGGCGCGCTCGAGCAGCTCGACCTCGTAGCCGTCCGGGTCGGTCACGAAGGCCATTTTGCGGCCGCCGGTGGTGAATTTCTCGCGCCAGCTGGACGGCCAGATGTCGATGCCGGCCTGTTCGAGGCCGTCGCAGTATTCCACCAGGTCCGGCACGCCGAGAGCGGTATGCATCAGGTCCTCGGGGCAGGTGGCGGTGTAGTCGGGCGAGTGGCAGAGCTCGAGGAAGACGTCGTTTCCTTCGAGGCCGAGGAAGGCGAGCTGGTTGCCCTGGGGCGAGTCCTTGCGGTCGGTCAGCTCGTAGCCGAGTTTTTCGTAGAACGCGATCGAGCGGTCGAGGTCCTTGACGCGGATGCGGGTGTGGAGGAAGCGGATCATCGGTGCCACTGTGTGTGCGGGACCGGGGTTTGCCAAATCCCGCCGCCGGAAATTTCCCGCCGGCGGGGCGCTCGGGCATGGGTAGTGTCCTAATTTGGAATGGTGGCTCGTCCTAGCTCGGGGCCGGGAGAGCTAGGACCACGTTATCCAAGTATGGCAACGACTCGGGGGCGCGCTCGCCGAAGTAGCCGCGAGCGTGGGTCCGAAGCCAAACTTCGTTAAGGTGCCGCCGAAAGTCTTCAAGGACAGCCAGCGGGTATAGCTTAGGATGAACGACCCGCCCGTCGCTGAACGTGTGCCGGTAGGTTGGGAGCGTGTCGGTGTCGATGCCTTTTGCGTCCCTGAGCCACTTGCAAAACATCCGGCCTTGGGAAATGTCCGGCATCATGGATTCAGGGATCGTGAACCCCTGTGCTTCCAATGGCGCAATCACGCCGAAAATCATCTCATTGAGGATGGAGAAGTGGGTATGTGGCACCTCGCTCATGTTCGCCATGTAGCGCTGGATGTGGTAAGGAAGCTCCGCGCGAGACTTCCCGGTCATCCAGTCACGGACCCACCGCGAGACCGCCACGGCGAATTTTGGGGAACACCATTGGCCGAGGTTGATTGCCACATCCGGGTGAACCCAAGTGCCCTGTTGCGCCGCGATTCCTCCCCGCTTCACCACAACCAGCTCCGATATGGGAATTCCCATATCGGCCGAAAGCTCGTCCAGAAATGCTTGAGTTGCAGAGAGTCGCCCATAATCGGCAAATAGCTTCCCCACCGCTTGGCACATAGCCGTTGCGTTAACGTAGCCGTCAATGGCTCGCTGCATGATTAGGGCGTTATCGACTTGGTGAGGAATCAACACAAATTCCAATTGTTCTGGAGGCATAGCTTTATTTGGGTTGCAGAGGAAATGCCTTGCTGGCAATCGCGGCTCTTACCGCGTCTGAAGGGTCGTTGATTGGTGGGAGCTTCAGCACGGCGATGTATTGAGGCTCCGCACCATTATCGAATGCCCATGCGAATGCCTCGGAAGCCTTCGGGTGTCCTGACAAGGTAAACGTCTCAATGTCGCCTTCAAAGACCTTCTGGCCTCCGTAGAGCTCAACGACGCGGCTTGTTCCTGAGTGCGAGCAATCGCAGCCGTGAAGGGCTGAGACTGCGTCGCGCAGGTCTGTAAGGTATCTGCTTACTTGCATTCGGTCATTTCCACTAAATCGGTCGCCGTCCATTGCGTGGATTCGATTCCGGCCTCCATCGCTGGCGTGCATCGCAAGGTCGTGTGGCGCTTGCAGAAATTGTAGTAGGCGTAATGGAGCGCAATCGCAGCGTCAAAGTTCTCTCGTTTTTTGCTGAAAGCGTTCGTGAGGCGAGCCAAGCGGCGGCAGTGCATCCGCACCGTATGGTTCTGCTTTTCGACATAGGACGTTGAGCAAAGCGACATGTCGGGATCGCCATGCACTGCTACTTTTTTGATCTTGAGAACGTCCGGTGGCGAGTATCGCCGCGTTTCCTCAAGATCTGTGTGGGTGAAGGTTTTGATAACCGTCCCATAGTCCACGGCGTCCCCAAAGGCGCGTTCAATGGCATCCTTGTAGGCGCTGAGAGCATCGGAGGAAATTTGCGGACGATTCACCAGCCGTGAGGCCAAGTCGCCCATGAAGGCGTTGGCGTGGTAGCGGTCGCGCTTACCAGTAGTGAAGCAGGGTACGAGCTTGGTTTCGGCATCTAGAGCAACCCACACCCAAACATCGCCGCGCCCCGCCATGTCGTTCGCCTTGGCTGTCTTTTGCTTGGCTCCGATAAACCCCCACAGCTCATCCACTTGGATATTCGACAGGTTGAGGCCGTGCATCTTGTCGTCCATGATCGCCGCGCAACCCTGCCCGACGCGGACACCAAGGCGCATGATGGTGTCCCGGTGAACTCCGGTCATGCGCTCAATCGCCCGGATGCTGTTGCCTTCGCAAAGCATTGAGATCGCGGTCACTTTCTTTTCGGTTGAGAGGTGATTGCTCATGATGCCGCTTGCCTTTCTGAAAAAGGTATGACCTAATTCACGTAAGAGCGCAATGAAAAAAGTAGGAAAAGAATCAAACGTGGGAGGAGCGAGGCCGGGGGCGGGTCGCCCCAGCGGACAGACGAAATCCAAGGTGTCTGTCTCGATTGACTCAGACGTGCTCAGACATTCCCTGGAGAAGTGGGATGGGAAGCTTTCTCCATTAGTAGAAAAACTCTTGCGTTCCTATTTGGATGGAGTATGACTTTTTTCAGCACATGGAGCTAGAGGGGGTCGAACCCTCGGCGGATCTGGTGGGAACCCGGCCGCCGCACCTAGCTAGCCCCGTGTTGTGAATTAGCTCTTCCCCGTTGCCTCCTATGATCTTGCAGGACTTTGGAGGCAACGGGGTGTCTTTTTTCAGGAGATGGTATCCGAGCTAGCAAGCCATCCCCGTCTGTAATAATTTCATGGTGAATCCGTTGGTTAATCGGAAAGAGGAGAAATTAGGAAAATGACGGCAAGTCCTGCTCAGATTGCTCGTCCTTAGCGAGCGCCCATTTACCCTTGCCTAGGCTGACAAACTTTGGACTAGAGCTAAGGGCGACGGTCAAAGCTTTGTCGCTTTGGATCGGGTGGCCCCCCTCACGCATAGCCGCAATAAGCTCTTCACGGCTCATAGGGAACCCGGCCTGCTTCAGAACAATTTCAGCGGCTGCGCTTTTGCTCATGTGGGAGAAAGGCCCCGCGTTTTGGTGAATCGCGGGCGATGGAACTACTTTGTGCGAATCGGGCGAGGCCGTCTGAGTCGGCTTACCTCCCTCCAGTTCAATCAAGCCCCTAACCTGCGACAAAGCCGCCTCGTATTTCTTCTCAAGAACAAGAAGCGTTTCGAGCGTTGAACTAGACATGTCCAATTTCTGTCACCTTTTGGTAAGATTGGCAATCAAAATTTCTAGGCCCTAGACGCAAACGTTTGGTTTCATAGACGAAAAAACAATAAAGCCAGCATGATGGGGCGATTCGATGTTCCGCTGGGTCTAGACCCCCTCCCAAATTAGGACACTACCCGGGCATGCATCTTCTGGACACCGGTGCTATGTTAGGAATGCCATGAAAACCATCGTCGCCGCCTTGGATTTCTCGAACGCCTCTCCCGGAGTGCTGGCCACGGCCGCCAGCCTGGCGAAAGCCTTCGGCGCCTCCCTTCATCTGCTGCACGTGATCGAGGCGGAGCCGACCTACACCGCCTATGGCTTCACCCCGGACGAGTTCCCGGCGATCCACACCTTCCAGGAGGAGGCGAAGAAGCGCGCGGCGACGAAGCTCGACGAGGCGTTGGCGACGGTGCCGAGCGGCGTGCCGGAAGTGGTCACCAAGCTGACCGAAGGGCCGCCGCTGCACGCGGTGCTCGATTACGTGAAAGAGGTCGGCGCGGATCTGGTGGTGCTCGGCGCGCACGGCCACGGCGCGGTCGCCGCCCTGCTGCTCGGCAGCGTGGCCGAGGGGCTGGTTCGGAAAGCCGTGGTGCCGACGCTGGTGGTGCCGGCGGTTTCGGCGTGACGGAGTAAAGTTCCCGGTCCGGCTCTTGCCGGTGGGGGCGGCGGAGGCTAGGGAATCCGCATGGCACGACGCTCCTTCAGCTTGCTGCTCGCCCGGCGCTATTTGAACCCGCGGCGGGCGTTGTTGTCCTCGTTCACGATGATCTCGCTGATCGGGGTGCTGCTCGGCGTGCTGGTGCTGGTGGTGGTGATGGCGGTCTACTCCGGGCTGGAGCGCCAGGTGAAGGAGCGCCTGCTCGGCTTCACGCCCCACATCCTGCTGCGCTACGAGCCCATGGAACGGCCGGACGGCCCGCTCGACTGGCGGAAAACCGCCGATTCGCTCAAAGGGCGCTTCGGCATCGAGGCGGCCACCGCGTCGATCGCCGACAACGTGATCCTCGACGTCGGCACGCTGCAGAAGCCGGTGATGTTCCAAGGCGTCGACACCGAGGACGCCGGGCAGGTCGAGGGCGTGGAACGGATGCTCGACCGCGAGAACTTCCCGGATTCCAGCGCCAACATGAAGCTGGAGGACCGGGTGGTCATTTCCTCGACCGTGGCCGAGCAATACCAACTCCACACCGGTGACACGGTGCGGCTGTATTCGACGCGGAATTTCGAAAAGGTGCTCGACGCCTACAAGAGCACGGAAAAACCCCCGGTGCGCGAGAGCTATGCCGGCGAGCTGAAGCAGGTCCGCGCCTTGCTCGATAAAGGCTGGAAAAACGAGGTCGGTCGCTGGGCGATCGGCGTGGAGGTGCTGAAGCAGGCTCACGACATTCTCGGCAACCTCCGTTACGAGCGGATCCGCGAGCCGGAGCGCAAGCTGATCGAGGCGGCGATGGTGGCGATGGAGGACAACGAAAAGGACGAGCAGGCGGGCGTCTACCGGTTCACGGGCGAGGGCAAGGAGGCCGTGGGCGAACCGCTCGCCGAGCTCGACAAGACCGACGTGGAAAAGATGGACGGCGAGATCCTCAAGGGGCTGAAGGACATCGTCCTGCCGAAGGAGGCCAAGGTGATCGGGGTCTACCGCGCGTCGCAGATGACCATCACGCCGGACCTGTTCATGCCGCTGCCGCTGGCACAGACGCTGGGCGGGCTGGGTGATTCGGTGCAGGGGATCTCGCTGCGGCTCGACGACCCTTACCGCGCCGGCGAGGTCGCGCCGCAGGTGCTTGAAATGCTCGGCCCGGACTGGCGGGCGCTGACGTGGATGGAGCAGTACGAGGGCTTTTTCCAACTGATCAACCAGCAGCGCGTGATGATGTATTTCGCCCTGTCGTTCATCGTGCTGGTCTCCGCCTTCTCGATGATGGCCGTGATGTTCACGGTCACGATCCAGAAGCGGCGGGAAATCGGCGTGATGAAGGCGCTCGGCGCGGCGCCGGGGCAGATCGTGCGCGTGTTCCTCTATCAGGGCATGATTCTCGGAGTGGTCGGCGCGGCGCTCGGTTGGGGGCTCGGCCGGGTGGTCATCCATTACCGCGGGGAAATCCAGGTGGTCATGCGCGGGCTTGGCTTCGATCCGTTCGCCGCCTCGTTCACCGGTTTCAGCGTGCTGCCCGCCCACAACAACCCGGTCGAGCAGGGCGTCATCGCCTTCGCCGCCTTCGTGCTCTGCTCGCTCGCCGCGCTGGTACCCGCCGCCATGGCCGCCCGCAGCGACGCCGCGAAATCATTGCGGAATCTATGATCCGGCCGAATTTGCCGTTGACCCGTTCAAGGCGATTTGGTTCCTTTTTCGAAAGTGAGACGCAGTCTCAATAGGTGCAGGCTGACCTTCCCGTATGCAATCCCTTCTCCACGCGTTGAACATCGGCACGATGGCGACCTGGCTGAGTGTTTCCGGCGCTAGCACGGTGGCTTGTTTGGTGCGGACGGGAAATCCGCCGGCGGCGCAGGACGACGGGCGTCTCGATGCATCCTTCGGCGATGTGATTGATCTGGATGCGGCTGCGGCGCAGCCCGCCGCGGGGTCCGCCGCTGCGGGCGAGGAGTTTTCCGAACCGACGGAAGCGGCCCCGGCCGAGCCCGTGCCGGTCGAGCAGGTGGCGGCCTTGCCGGAATTGGCGGACGTGGCGCCCTTGCCCGACATTCCCGATCTGGCGTCAGAGAGCCCGAAGCCGCAGGTGCGTCCGGTGGCACCTCGGCGGGCGTCCGGCGCGACGGCGGGTTCGCAGGCGGCCGGCAAGCCGGGGGCGACCGGAGTGGGCAACGGCGGCGGCAATGGTTCCGCCGCGGGTTCCGGTTCGGGGGACAGCGGTGCGGGCGCGGCCCGGCTCTCGCACGGTCGCATTCCCAAACCGGATTATCCCGAAGAATGCCGCCGCGCCAACCAAGAGGGGCGCGTGGTCGTGACCTTCACGGTCGACGAGGCGGGCAACGTCGTGGCCGCCAAGGTCACCGGCAAATGCGCCTTTCCCGCCCTCGACCAATCCGCGCTCGACGCGGTGTATCGCGGAAAATTCCCGCCCGGCCCCCGCGCCAGCGCCTCCAAGGCCATCGTTTTCAAGCTCCACTAAGTCATGTTGACCGCCAACGTCGTCGTCAAAACGTTCATCCACGGGGGCTGGGTCATGTGGCCCATTCTCGTGACCTTCTTCCTCGCCCTCTGCGTCCTGTTGGAGCGCAGTCTGTGGTGGCTCAACCTGAAGCGTTCGATCCGCGGTTCGCTGCACGAGCAGGCGCGCGAAGCGCTCGGCACCGGCAGGTTCGAGGAAACCTGGAAGCTGGTCGATGGCTCGGCCGATCCGTTCTTCGTCAACCTGCGGGACGGCATGACGCACGCGCACACCTCGATGCTCGCCGCGATGCAGCTTCACGCGTCGCAGTTGATCGAGAAGGCGGAAGCCCGCCAGTGGGTGCTCGGCACGATCATCACGCTGGCCCCGCTGCTCGGTTTGCTCGGCACGGTGGTCGGCATCATGGGCTCGTTCAGCTCGATCGGCGACGACGCGCTGGCGGTTTCCAAGGTGTCCGGCGGCATCGGCGAGGCGCTGATCGCCACCGCCTGCGGCCTGGCCATCGCGATTTCCTGCCTGCTGCCGTTCAATTACTTCCGCAAGCGCGTCTCGGTCCTGCGCGGCGATCTCGAGCGCTGGATCAACCACGCCGAGCTGCTCGTCCAGAACGCCAAGGCCCACGGCCACGACCTCGAGGTCTTCGCCGCGCAACGCCATCTTCCCCGCTGAGTTCCGATGCCGGTCAAACTGTCAGGCGGTCCCGCCGATCATGAGGAAGAGGCGCGGATCGAGGTCGTCCCGCTGATCGACATCATGTTCTTCCTGCTCGCCAGCTTCATGCTCGTGAGCCTGAGCATGACCCAGATCCACCGGGTGAACGTCAAGCTGCCGAAGGTCGCCAGCGGCGTGCAGGACGCCAAGGCTGCGCCGGTCCATCTTGCGATCGATGCCAACGGCGTGATCACCTGGGACATGAAGATCGTCACGCCGACGGAAATCACCGACCGCCTCAAGGCGCTGCCGCCGAACGAGGAGACACGCGTGCTGATCGCCGCCGACGAAGAGGCGCGGCACAAGCAGGTGCTGGCGGTGCTCGATGCGGTCAAAGCCGCCAAGGTCGAGAAGGTCGGCTTCGAAACCAAATCCCAGACGCCGTGAACGCCCGCTGGTTTACCATTCTCAACGCTGTCGGCTGCCTGATCCTGGCCGGCTTCATTTTCGTCCAATGGCTGGGAGGCGAGAAGCTGGAGGACGAGCTCCAGGCCGCCCGCCGCCAGGCGGCTGAAGAAGGCGAGGCGAGAGCCGAGGCTGAAAAACACGCCGCCGGGCTGTCGTCCGACATCGAGGGGCTGAAAACCTCGATCGACTCGATCCGCCGCGATGCTGCCGAACAGGTGCAGGCGACCAAGGAACAGGCCGGCCATGCCCAGGAGCTGCACGCGAACCTGGTGCAGGCCCAAGAGCAGATGAAGCTCATGGATGAGGCGATCAAGGCGCGCGACGAAGCCATCAAAGGCCGTGACGCCAAGCTGAAGGAATACAGCGACGCGCTGCTGGCCACCCGCAAACGCCTCGACGAGGCGGTTGCCAAACTCAAGGAAGCGGCGAAGCCGTAACGAAAACGGCCCGGGCGTTTCCGCCGGGCCGTCTGCTGAATCCACAAGCGGGGCCGCTGGTTCTACTTGCTCGCCTCCAGCGCCAGGTAGGCCTCGATTTCCTCGGCCGGATTGTGGGCGCGCATCAGGCTTTCGCCGATGAGCACGGCATTTGCGCCGGCGTCGAGCACGCGCTGGGCGTCGGCGGGCGTTTTGATGCCGCTTTCGGAAACAAGCAGCACCTCGTCCGGCACTTCATCGGCCAGCGCTTCAGTCGTCGCGAGGTCGATCTCGAAGTTTTTCAGATTGCGGTTGTTGATGCCGATCAGGTCCGCGCCGAGGTCGATCGCGCGCTCCATTTCCGCGAGGTTGTGGACTTCCACCAGCACGTCGAGCTGGAAGGATTTCGCCTCGTCGTAGAGTTTGCGCAGCAGGTCGTCGTCGAGGGCGGCGACGATCAGGAGGATCGCGTCGGCGCCGCAGACGACCGCCTCGTGAATCTGCACCGGGTGGATGGTGAAGTCCTTGCGGAGCAGGGGCGCGCCGGAGAATTTGGAAATCTGGGTCAGGTAGCTCAGCGAGCCCTGGAAGTATTTTTCGTCGGTCAGGATCGAGAGGCAGGACGCGCCGCCGTCGAGATAGCGTTGGGCCTGGCGGACCGGGTCGAACGACGGGTCGATCAGCCCGACGGAGGGGGACGCCTTCTTCACCTCCGCGATCACGCCGAGGCGGTCGGGGCCGCGGTCGAGGGCGGCGCGGAACCCGCCGAAATCGTTGCGTTGCAGGGCGGCGGCGCGCAGGTGGGCGGCGCGCGGCATCAGCGCTTCGACTTCCAGATGCTTGGTGGCGATGATCTCGGCGAGCTTGTCGGACATGGCTGGGCGAAGAGAACCGTAGTCGGGCCCGCAGGACACGGCTTTTTTCACGCCGTATCGCCCGGAATCGCGGGAAAATGCGTGGTTCGGGCAGAAAAAGTATTGCGCGCGCCCGGCGGGTATGTAGAAAGCGCGCACGCGTTTCGCGACGCGGGCGTAGCTCAGTGGTAGAGCGCCACCTTGCCAAGGTGGATGTCGTGAGTTCGAATCTCATCGCCCGCTCCAGTTCCCGGAGCGCAAACAATCAAAGCGGGCGTAGCTCAGTGGTAGAGCGCCACCTTGCCAAGGTGGATGTCGTGAGTTCGAATCTCATCGCCCGCTCCAATTTTCCCCTTCCGTCCGGACCGCAGATCGCGGTCCGTTTTCGTTTCCCGGCCGGTGGATTTTTCGTTTCCCCGGCGATCCGGCGTGCTGGAGTGCGCGCATGTTCGTTTGGTCGAAACTTTCCCCCGCGAAGTGGATGGATGCCTGGGAAGAACGCTTCTCCGGCAATCCCAACCTCGCCATCGAGATCCTCAAGGGCGGCAAAACCGTCCGCGTGGAGGTCTACTGTGAGAAGAAGCAGGAAGCCGAGGCGATCGCCGAACAGTTCGGCGGATCGGTCCGCACGCTGGCCAAGGACTGGCACAAGGCCGAGGTCGCCATGCCGCGCCCGGTGAAGGTGCGCGACGTCTTTCTCGTCACCGGCGAAAGCAGGCCGAAGGAGTTGGCGAAGCTCGGCCAGGAGCATCCCGGCCGCGAGATCATCTCGATCCCGCCGGAAATGGCCTTCGGCACCGGCGACCACGCCACCACCTCGACCTGCCTGCGGATGCTCGTCGACATCGCCCGCGAGCGGAAGGGGGGCGACTGGTCGGTTGCGGACCTCGGCACCGGCACCGGTTTGCTCGCCATCGCCGCCCGCAAGCTCGGCTCCGGTCCGGCCTACGCCTGCGACTTCGACCCGTTCGCGGTGAAAGTCGCCGCCGAAAACCTCGACCGCAATGGCGTCGACGGCGTCGAGGTGAAGGAGCAGGACATTCTCAAGTGGAAGCCGCGCAAGAAGGGCTACGACGTGGTGTTGGCCAACATCTTCTCCACCGTCCTGATCCAGGCGTGGCCGGTGATCGTCCGCTCGATCGCGCCGGGCGGCGACCTGATCGTTTCCGGCATCCTCGCCAGCCAGGCGTGGGACGTGTTCACCGCCGCCGCCGCCAACGGCATCGGCTTCACCAAGGTCGTCCGCAAGGGCAAGTGGGTGACCGCCCGCGGCGGGCGAATGGTGGATTTGGAAGAGCGTGCCGGCTGAGGGCGATGAGGCTGGAATGGCCAGTCGGCAACTGAGGGGCCAGGTGCCAGGGGCCGGTGGTCAGGGAAAGATTGGCTGATGGCGGCGAGCGGAACTCTTGAACTGGCCCCTAGCCCCTGGCCACTGGTCCCTCAGTGGCGGACGTGCCAATCGACGCCCGACGGATCCTCGCGGCTTCCTCATTTCACTTGCCACCCCCCCGCCGCAGCGGCCACAAAAGCGGCCCGCCTTCCGGGCTGTCCAACGCCGTTGCACCGCCGGGAGGCGGCAACCCACATCCGCGCGCTTCCATGGACAGCATTTCATCCCGTATCGCACAGGTTTCCCCGTCGCTCACCCTGGCTGTGACCGCCCAGGCCAAGGCCATGAAGGCCCGCGGCGAAGAAGTTTACGGCCTCGCCGGCGGCGAACCGCAGTTCGACACCCCCGACTTCATCAAGGCCGCCGCGATCAAGGCGCTCGAAGCCGGCCACACCAAGTACACCCCTTCCGGCGGCATCCCGGAACTGCGCGCCGCCCTTTCCGAGAAGCTCGCCAAGGACAACGGCCTCAACTACGCCGCCAACCAGATCTGCGTCACCGCCGGTGCCAAGATGGCCTGCTTCAACGCCATCCTCGCGATGGTCGAGGAAGGTGACGAAGTCATCATCCCGACCCCCTACTGGGTCAGCTACCCGGAAATGGTCCGCCTCGCGGGCGGCAAGCCGGTGCTCGTCGAAACCAAGGAATCGACCGGCTGGAAGATGACCGCCGAGCAGTTCGAGGACGCCATGACCCCGGCGACCAAGATGGTCATCCTCAACACGCCGTCGAACCCGACCGGCGCGGTCTACACCGAGCAGGAACTCCGCGACATCGGCGACATCGCCATCGCCGAGGACATCGTCATCCTTTCCGACGAAATCTACGAAAAGCTCGTCTACGGCGACGCCAAGCACGTCTCGATCGGTTCGCTCAGCCCCGAGCTCGCCGCCCTGACGGTCACCGTCAACGGCTTCTCGAAGGCCTACGCGATGACCGGCTGGCGCCTCGGCTACACCGCCGCGCCGAAGGACCTCGCCGAAGCGATCGACAAGATCCAGAACCACACGGTTTCCAACGCCACCAGCTTCATCCAATACGCGGCGATCGAAGCGCTGACCGGTGACCAGGGCTTCATCGAAGACATGCGCGGCGAATACGACGTCAGCCGCCAGTTCATGCTCAACCGCCTGAAGGGCATCAACAACATCCGCGTGGTCGAGCCGAAAGGCGCGTTCTACTTCTTCGTCTACACCGGCAACCTCGGCCTGAAGTCGCTCAACCTCTGCGACAAGCTGCTCTCGCGCTACAAGGTGGCCGCCGTTCCCGGCATCGCCTTCGGCTACGACGACGGCATCCGCCTCAGCTACTGCACGACGCTCGACGTCCTCAACGAGGGCCTCACCCGCTTCGAGCAGTTCTGCCGCGAACATTGATCGTCCGGCGAAACGCTCGCTTTGAAAAACGCCGCTCCGGAGACGGGGCGGCGTTTTTTTTGAGGGGCTGGAGATCAGGGGCCGGGGGCTAGGGAAGAAGAGGAGTGCTCCTTTAACGGCCTTGCCGGGACCGCGAGTTGCCAAACTCGCTCGGCGTCAGAAGCGGGATGGATCCCGCGCCCCTGGTAAAGCTTTTCCCTGACCCCCAGCCCCTAAAACCTGGCCCCTCTGGCAGCAAACCGGCCCTATAGGCTACTTCTCTTCCAACAGCTTGATCCCCGTGAACTGCTTCTCCGCGGTGCGGCGGATGGTTTCGAGGAACTCGCGCATGTAGGCCTGGCCGGAGGTTTCGCGGGTGGTGGCGGCGTAGAGCGAGGCGCGCAGGCCGTTGGGTCCGATCGGACGTTCGGCGACATAGTCGCGTTCGAGATACGGCTGCACCGCCCAGCGCGGCAGGGCGGCGATGCCGCGGCGGCTTTTGACGAGCTGGAGGATGGCGACGGTCAGCTCGGTCGTGCGGCGTTCCTTCGGCTGGATGCCGGCGGGCTCGAGCACCTGGCGGAACAGGTCCATCCGGTTGTCCGGGATCGGGTAGGTGATCAGCGTTTCGCGCTCGAAATCGCGCGGGCTGAGGTGGCTTTTCCGCAGCAGCGGGTGGTCGAGCGCCAGCAGCGCGGGCATGTCGTATTCGAACAGCGGGTGGTGGTCGACGCCCTTGCGGCGGCGGGCGCTGGAGACGATGACGAAGTCGGCGCGGTTCTCGTCGAGCAGCCCGACCGGATCGGCGTGGAAGCCGGAGACGATGTCCATTTCCACGTCCGGCCAGCCGTCGCGCAGCTTGTCCATGGCGGGCATCAACCAGTCGAAGCACGAGTGGCACTCCACGGCGATGCGCAGCGTGCCGGCGACGCCTTGTTCGATGCGGGCGAGGTCGCGCTCGGCGTCGGCGACGAGCCGCTGGGCGTCGTAGGCGAGCACGAGCAGGCGTTCGCCCGCGCGGGTCCATCGCAGCGGGCTGGTCTTCCGCTCGAACAACTCGACGCCGTAGTGCTCCTCGACCGCCCGGATCTGGTGGGAAAGCGCGCTCTGGCTGAGGTGGACGCGCTGGCCGGCGCGGGTGAGATTGCCCGTTTCGGCTAGGGCGACGAGCGATTGGAGATGGCGGAGTTCCAGCATGGGAAGTTTGCGAGTTTTCAGTGTTCAGTTTTCAGGGAAGAGACAGAGCGGGAGTCGCACGGCTTTTCGGCCTTTCTTTCTTTCTCTTCTCTGGCCCCTAACCACCGGCCCCCGGCCCCTCATGGTGCGGCCAAGCGCCCTCAAGCCATCATTCAAAATATGGCCAATCAACGTGAAAATCCTGCGTTTGGTTCATGGCTTGGCGTCCGCGACGATCGCCGGCGATGAATTTCAATCTGACCACGCACGTCGCCGGCTACCCGCGGATCGGCCGCCAGCGCGAACTGAAGCAGGCGCTCGAAGCGTTCTGGGCCGGCCGGCTTGACGCCGCCGGGCTCGATGAAACGGCGCGCGAGCTGCGCCACCGCCACTGGGCCGAGCAAAAGGACGCCGGGCTCGATTTCGTCGCGGTGAACGATTCCAGCCTCTACGACAACGTGCTCGATCTCGCCTGCGTCTTCGGCGTGGTGCCGGAGCGTTTCGGCGCCGCCGCCGGGCCGGTCACGCTCGACCGCTACTTCCGCATGGCGCGTGGCCGTGGGCGCCAGCAGGACGGGCGACCGGACGTCGCAGCGCTGGAGCTGACGAAGTGGTTCGACACCAACTACCACTACCTCGTGCCCGAGCTGGCGGCCGAGCAGGAGTTCCGCCTCGCGTGGGACAAGCCGGTGGCCGAACTGAAGGAAGCGCTCGCCGCCGGTCATCGCGCCAAGGTGGTGCTGATCGGTCCGGTGACCTTCCTCGCCTTGGCGAAGTCCGTCGACGGGCAAAGCCAGCCGCTCGATTTGCTCGAAAACCTGCTGCCGGCGTATCGCCAGTTGCTGGAGGCGCTCGCCGCCGCCGGGGCGGAGTGGGTGGAAATCGCCGAGCCGATTTTCGCCACGCGTCGTGACGAAGCGGTGCTCGCCGCGGCCGAGCGCGTGTGGAGGGCGGACGACGGTTTCCGTTCCGTCGCCAGCCTGAAGTTCATTCTCTCGATCGCTTTCGGTTCGCCCGGCGACGCCCTGCCGCGCCTCGCGTCGCTGCCGGTGGACGTCTTCCACGTCGACGCCGTGCGCGGGGCGGGCGACTTGCCGTGGCTGCAAAAGCATTTCCCCGCCGACCGCATCCTGTCGCTCGGCGTGATCGACGGCCGCGGCATCTGGCGGGCGAATCTCGAATCGTGGCGCGCGGTGATCGACACGTTCCGCGCCTCCCGCCCGGCGGAAGCGCTGTGGCTCGGTTCGTCCTGCTCGCTGCTGCACGTGCCGCACGATCTGGCGGCGGAAACGTCGCTCGACCCGCAGCTCCGCTCGTGGCTCGCCTTCGCGAAAGAGAAACTCGCCGAGCTGGTCGCCGTGGCCTCCGGCGCGGAGCCGGCCGACGCGCTCGCCGCCTCGCGGGCCGCGCTTTCCAGCCGTCGCCAGCATCCGGGCGTCCATGTCGCCGACATCCGCCGGCAAACCGCCGCGCTTGATGACAGCGCGACTCGTCGCGGCCTGCCCCTGGCGGATCGTGTCGCCTTGCAGCGCGAGAAGCTCGGCCTGCCATTGTTTCCCACGACCACGATCGGCTCGTTCCCACAGACGGCGGAGATCCGCTCGCTGCGTGCCCGCCGCCGCAAGGGACTCGTCGACGAAACCGCTTACCAAGCCGGCCTCGACGCGGCCCTGCGCGAGGTGATCCGCCATCAGGAGGAGCTCGGGCTCGACGTGCTCGTGCACGGTGAATTCGAACGCACCGACATGGTCGAGTTCTTCGGCGAAAAGCTCGACGGCGTGGCCGTCACGGCCAACGGATGGGTGCAAAGCTACGGTTCGCGCTGCGTGAAACCGCCGGTGATCTGGGGCGACATCGTCCGCCCGCAGCCGATGACGGTGGAGGTTTCCAGGCGCGCCCGGTCGCTCACGGACAAGCCGATGAAAGGCATGCTCACCGGTCCGATCACGATTCTCCAGTGGAGCTTCGTGCGCGACGATCTTTCGCGTTCCGCCGTCGCCACCCAGCTCGCGCTGGCGGTGCGGCAGGAGGTGGGCGATCTCGAAGCCGCCGGCTTGAACATCATCCAGGTCGACGAACCCGGCTTGCGCGAGGGCTTCCCGCTCGAGGTGAACGAACGCGACGCCTACCTCGCGTGGGCGGTCCGCGCGTTCCGCCTCGCGACCTCCGGCGTGCGCGATGAAACGCAGATCCACACCCATATGTGCTACGCCGAGTTCAGCGACGTGGCGGAGGCGATCGCCGCGTTGGAGGCCGACGTCATCACGCTGGAGGCCTCGCGCAGCAAAATGAAGGCGCTCGGCGCGGTGGTGGACGGCGGTGTCGGTTCCGACGTCGGCCCGGGGATCTGGGATATCCATTCGCCCCGCGTGCCGTCGGTCGAGGAAATGACCGAACTGCTGCGCCGCGCCGCGGCCGTGATCCCGGCTGACCGTCTGTGGGCGAACCCCGACTGCGGCCTCAAGACCCGCGGCTGGGAGGAAACCCGGAAGTCGCTGGAAAACCTCGTCGCCGCCGCCCGGGTCGCGCGCGAGGAGCTGGCGGCGGTGGTGGCTGGATGAAAGGAAGCGGGGCCGGTGTATGCCGGCCCCGCGATCGCCGGCGGCGCGGGTCATTTCGAACCCATGCGTTACCGGTGAGCGTGGCATCGGGGTGCGAGCGTTCCAGCTACGCCGCGAGGATTTTGGGTGTGATGGGGGACCGTAGGAGCTGTCCCGCCTGGGTTCGGGTTTATGAGCATAAACGACGAGCCGTTTGCGGGCGACCGGACGGATGGCTAAGTGCAGGACCTTGCAAGCGGTGTCTCGGTTCCGAGGACTTCTTGTTTCCCCAGCATCTCCCCAAAAAACGATGAAAGCCAAAAGACTCGCAAAAAACCTGCTCGGAAACTCCCTCACCCTGTCCACCATCCTCGTCATGGGCGCGTTTACGCAAGCGTCCCATGCCGTAGCCAATACTTGGCAAGGTTCGGCGGGCAGTACGGATTGGGCCACGGCAGCCAACTGGACGGCAGGAACCATCACCACCGGTGACTCCTTTATCTTCACCAGCGCGAACGCCAGCTCCTCCAGCACGCTGACGAACACCCTCGCAACCACGTTCAACGTGGCGGGGATCACCTTCAACTCCGGCGCGCTCGGCTACACGATGACGGGCAATGCGTTCAACCTCACGGCGGCGCTCGTCAATAATGCCAGCGGCGTCACGGAGACGTTCGACAACAACGTCGTGCTTGCCAACACCGGTGCCACTTCGACTTGGACGCTGGCTTCCGGCACCACGACCACGTTCAACGGCAGCCTGACGAGCAGCGCGAATATCCGCACCGTCTTCTGGGGTGCCAGTGCAACGGCGTCGAGCGGCACGATCAATCTGAACGGAGCAGCCAACCTCACCTTTGGTGGGGCGAACTTCAGCGCGCTCATTTTGCGCGGGAATGGCACCGTGTTGAATGTTGGAAACACCGGATCCTTGACTGTCAGTTCAACCAGTCAGGCCAACTCGGGCTTTTTCAACATTGGCAATGAAGGCAGTGCTGGAAACGTGACGGTCAATATCGCGAGTGGAGGCTCCATCACGGTCAACGGCACCGGTAGTGCCACTAGGCCAACGAGCAGCATCGGCGGCAGAGCTGGCGATGTCGCCGACGTCAATATTTCCGGAACCATGAGCTATGGGTCTGGCACCGATCTCGGCATCGGCGCGGCAAGCGGCACGACGACCGTGGACATCAACAATGGCGGCATTCTCAACCTGAACGACAGTGCTCGTACGGTCGCCGTCAATGCATCGGGCACCATCACGATCAACAGCGGCGGCACGCTCAATAGCGCCCGCACGTGGGGCGCGGGAACGGGCAAGCTGGTTTTGGCGGGCGGCACGTTCAAGGCAACGGCGGCGCAAACGCTTAATTCCGGGCTCCAGGTCAGCACGACCTCTGCCACTTCGACCATCGACACCAACGGCAACACCGTTTCCATCGGCAACGCGATTAGTGGCTCCGGTGGCCTCATCAAGGCTGGCTCGAACACGCTGACCCTCACCGGTGCCAGCACCTACACCGGCGCGACCACCATCAGCGGAGGCACCCTCGCCCTCGGCGCGGCGGGCTCGATCGACAATACCAGCGGCGTCGCCCTCGGCACCGGCGGCACCTTCGACGTTTCCGCCAAGAGCGGCTACACGGTGAACAACCTGTCCGGTTCGGGCGCCGTCACCGGCGCGCTGACCGTCTCCACCCAGCTCGCCATCGGCAACTCGCCCGGCACGGTGAACTTCAGCGGCGACCTCACCCTCGGCTCCGGTTCGACCTACCTCTA
>Ga0070664_100001808_pt1 | contig 17140 bp, 17 predicted proteins | sample KBSC73metaG_FD_65863 | JGI IMG/M metagenome (GOLD analysis project Ga0070664, IMG submission 65863) | Corn rhizosphere microbial communities from Kellogg Biological Station, Michigan, USA - KBS C7-3 metaG | ecosystem: Host-associated > Plants > Roots > Rhizosphere > Soil ... | reverse complement strand
GAGCGCAAGAAGGGCGGCGCTTCCTTCGAACAGCTGGCCCTGGAAGTCGGTGCGAAGGCCGTAACAGAGCACCGGGATCTTCAGCTCGTCGGTGACGCGGCAGAGCTGAAGCACATGATCGCGCGTCAGGAACTGCGCCTCATCGACCAGCACGCAATGAAGCTTCCGCTTCTTGAGTTCCTCACCGACCGCTTCGAAGAGATCGACTTCCGGCGAGTAGCTATGTGCGGGAGCCGACAAGGCGATGCGCGAGCCGATGGTGCCGACCCCGGAGCGGTCGTCATGCGCAGCAGTCCACAGCATCGTCTCCATGCCGCGCTCGCGATAATTGTAATCGGCCTGCAGCAGGGTCGTCGATTTTCCCGCATTCATCGCGGCATAGTAGAAATAGAGCTTGGCCATCGCCGCGCTTGTTAGCGCGGTCAGACAACGGCGGCTATTACCCGCTCAAGCCTCAGCAAGTGCCGCCGCTGCCGGCGGCGGGCGGTTGCGAAGGCCCCGGGTGGTTGGCCTCGATCACGCCTGCAAAGTCGCAGCCACTCATTCCCTTCCTGCCCTGAAGCTCCTCATAGATCTGCTTCATCTCGTCGGTTCGTGTGGCCCACTCGCGAGCGGTCATGCAGGTCCGCTCGAAATCGGCGAGGGTGCCCGCACGAACGGTCCTCTTGCAGATCCGGGGTTCGGGGGCCGTTTCCTTGGTGAGCGCTACAGGCGCTACCGACGGCTCCGGGGTTCCCGGAATGCGCCAATAGACGACACCCTCATGAATGGTTTTCCGGACGTGGCCGTTTGAATCCTTGATCGAGTTGAAGACGGCGTGCTGGACGATCAGGTCGCAGGTTTCCTCGTCGAGGAGCGGATGCCCGCTGCCGTGCGTCACGGTGCAGGACGTCGGGTGCGCGTCCTTGTCGAGCGTCACGACGAAATAGACGGCTCCTTGCTCGCCCCGGGCCAGTGCGCCCGCCGGATAGTTCTGGAATACTACCTCGCTGAGCTGTCTCATCCGAGCGTTGCCCTTCTCGGCGGCCGCCAGGGTGGCGGGGGCAAGAAGTGAACCGATTGCGAGCAATGCGATCGAGCGTTTCATGAGCCCCTCCTATTAGTTGCCGTTGGTCGAGCCCTTGCGGCCCTGCAGTTCGTCCCAGCCCTCGCGGGTTTCGGATCTGGCCTTGTCCCAATCGCGCCGCGTCGCGCAGACACGTTCAGTCGCGACGTTGGAGCCGGTTGCGGGCACGCGCTTGCAGATCATTTTTTCCGAAGCGTCGGCAACTTTCCGAGGAGCCGCGGGGGCCGCGACGGCTTGAGCATTCGCGGGCAGTTTCCAATTGACTACGCCCTGATGCGTCGAGACCTGCGATCCACTCTGCCCGGTCCCCGGCTGGAACACCGCGTGCAGCGTAATCAGCTGGCAGGTTTCCTGATCGAGCAGCGGAAAGCCACTGCTGCTGGTCACGCGGCACTCTGTCGGATGACCGTCCTTGTCGAGCGTGACGGAGAAGCCCACGGCGCCCTGCTCGCGGGCGGCAAGAGCGCGCGGCGGATAGAGTTTGAGGAGGACGTCCTGGTTCATCGCATTGCGGGAAGAGGGGTCGCCGGTCTGGGCAAGCGCCTGGTAGGAAACGGCAAGTCCAAACGCCAAGAGCAACATCTTCGACAGCATCGCGACCTCCGGTTGAAACGGAGCGGGATTTTTCCGCCCGCACCGACAAGGACAGATGATCGCGGAAAAACCGTAACACGCTGCGAGTGGCGCAATCGCAGTGGTGTCAGCTTATTTGCACTGAGGTCCTTCGCAGCCTTCGCTGCCAATGCCTTGCAGCTGGTCCCACACAGTCCGGGATTCGGTCGAGGCACGTTGCCAGTCCGACTTGGACATGCATTTGCGCTCGAACCCGGCGAGTGATCCCGTCCGCGGGATTCGCTTGCAGATCAGCTGTTCGGGAGCCGCGGCTTCGGCGATGGCCTTGGGCGGAGCGGGGGCGACGGTCCGCGCTGTCGTCGGGAGCCGCCAGTTCACGACCCCCTCGTACGATCTTTTTTGTGAGGGACTGGCGCCTACCGGTCGATTGAACGTCGCGTGCATCATGATGAGCTGGCAGGTTTCGAGGTCGAGCAAGGGGTGACCGCTGCTATGCGTGATCTTGCACCGGGTGGGGCTGCCGCTGGAGTCGATCTCGACCATGAATCCCACCAGCCCTTCTTCCCGGGCTGCAAGCGCTCGCGGTGGATAGAGCTTGTGGATCACGTCCCAGTTGTTCGCGTCCCGAACCGCCTTCTTGTCGGGGAGCATGGCGAGCTCGGTTTTCGGCGCGGGCGATGAAAGCGGGATAAGCGCGCAATTGCCTTGGCCGGACTGACATGGCTGGCGGGACAGTTCGGCCGGATTCCTGGTAGTTGCTTGCATCGACCCGAGAGCCGTCGGCTTTGGCGGCGCCGCATTGGCCATGCGCCTCGTCGAGACGATGATTCTGCCGGCACTATCGCGGGCGTCGAGGCCGTAAACTTCTTCGAGCAGGCGCGCGAACGCATCGACATTGCGGGCGACGAAGCTACCCGCGATTGTCATCCGGGCGGCCTGCGGATCCTCGATCACGAGCTGTTTTGGATTGTACCGGTTGAACTGTTCGGCAGCAGCCGCGAGCGTCGTTCCATCGAGTTCCAGCATGCCGGCCCGCCAGGCGAGCTGTTGCTGCACCGCGGATGGAGACTGTTCGATCAACGTCCCCTGGTCTCGCGCTATTGCTATCTCGCCTCCCGTTAGGGTTGCCTTTCGAGTCGGCCCGGCCTGGGAGTTTTCGACCTGCACGCGGCCTTCGAGCACGGCGACGACGATCTCATCGCCCGAGCGTCGGACTGAGAACTTGGTGCCGAGGACGGAGATTGTCCTCGGTCCGGCGTAGATCACGAATTTCTGGCCCTGATGCCTGGCGACGCTGAAGAAGGCCTCGCCGCGTTGCAGCCAGACGGCACGCACTCGATCGTTCACGGAGGCCTGGATTGCCGTCTGGGTATTGAGCTCGACGCGGCTCCCATCGGCAAGCGTGACGAACTTATGACCGCCGATCGGCGTTTCGAACCGTTCGAGTCGAGCCTGGCTCGACCCTCCCAGCGACAAACCCGGCAGTTGCAGAAGGAAGATCGTGAAGACGGCGAGCAGAGCTGCCGCGAGCGCGAGCGGTTTCCATGACGGAAGCGCTGGAAACCTCGTCGAGCCCAGCCGAAGGGGCACGCCGAGCGAGGCAATCCTGTCGGCTTCGCGCCAGCCATGCTCGAGCCGCCAGTAGGCCACCTTATTGGCGTCGGACTGCGCCAGCCAATCATCCAGCTCAGCCTGGTCGGCCGGCGACCACGACGGCTCCTCGCGCCGTATCACCCACAGCGAGGCCAGTTCTTCCAGGCGTTCCGCGCGGATCACCTGGACTCGCTCCTGGACCCGCCGCGTCTGTAGATGCGCCGCTGAATCTTTCCGTTTCCGCCGAGCATGAAGTCCACAAGGGCGCGCATGCCCTGCGTGATCTGCTTTTCGACCGTGTCGAGGCCGATGCCAAGCCGCTCCGCCGTTTCGCGCGTGGTGAGACCTTCGACTTTGCGCAGCCAGACCACCTCGCGGCACCGAGGGGGCAATTGATCAAGACCGAGCTGCGCTCGCCGGAGTTCGTCGCGAGCGCTGAGGTGCCGCTCCATCTCGAAGTCATCCTGCTCGAGTTCCAGATCGGTCATGTCGGCGACCAATTCGATGGAAACGACCTGCGCGCGCTTCGCACCGTTGATGAGATGGTTGCGCGCTACCGTGAACAGATAGTGGCGGGTGTGGGTGGGGAGCTCCATGCGCGCTCCGGCGAGCGCACGTTCGTAAATGTCCTGCCGAAGATCCTTCACGTCGGAAGCGACCCTCCAATTTCGCTGGATGAAGCTCGTCAGTGCCCGCTCGAGAGGAAGCACCTCCTGGCAGAACCATGCGTTGAGCATCGCCTCTTCCACCATGGATCTAATGGCGTTCCCTGACAAAGACCCGGGCCTTTCCAGCAGAGACAATCGACGATGCGTTTCCCGTAACGTCGGCGCTTGGTGCGCCGGTCAGGATTCGTACTCTTCCTTCAGGATGGCGAAAAGCACGGTGTCGCGAACATGGCCCGTCCAGGTGATGCGATCCGCGCGCAGCACGCCTTCTCGAACGGCTCCGAGCTTCTTCATTGCGGCCTGGCTCCGGGCGTTCCGCCGATCGACGCGGAATTCGACGCGGCGAATACCTGAAGCAAAGGCTCGTGCGAGCATCATATCCTTGACGCGGCGGTTGAAGCCCGAGCCCCGCAGGTGCGGCCGATAGTAAGTCCCGCCGATCTCCAGGACCTGGCGATTCGGATCGATGCCGAGATAACTCGACATCCCCGCGAGATCCTCCCCGTCGAAGAGCACAAACGTTCGGTTGCCGGCTGCCGCGACATAACGGTCGATGCTCTCGTCGAATCCGCCGGGGCCGAAATTGTTCGCGTAGATCTGCCAGATGTCCTGGTCCTCGGCGCAGGCCGTCCGGAGCCGATCGCGATACTTCTCGGAGAAGGGCTCTGCGCTGCACCCGTCCCCCGCCATCGGCTCGCCGAGCAGCTCAATGTCGATGGGCGCCGGGCGGCGCGCTTCATCGGCCACGCGCGCCCCTGGCGAAATCGAGGATAGCCTCAGCCTGCCGCTGCGAGGCGAGCCCGCCTGTCTCGTCAATCGATGCGGCGGACATCTTCCGCTGCGCTTCTTCGAATTGCGGCTGAAGTTTCTTCGCGTTCGCGAGCGCGGCCGGGAGCTCGTCGATGCTCTCGATCACCTGACCGAGATGCCAGTGCGTGTAATTGGAGCTCGACCGCCAGTCGATGCGATCGAGATTAAGGAAGATGCAGGGCCGCGGCGTCCGGATGAACTCGTAGACCTGGCTCGAGGCGTCGCCGATGTAGATGTCGGCGGCCTGCGTGTAGGTCATGTCGATCGATCGGATGCTGCCGCGATCGATCAACACGTTCCGCGCGTCGGAGCGGATCGATCCTCCGTCGCGGCTCTTTACGTGAGGTGCCACGACGAAGTTCCATTCGTCGATCCCCTCCATGGCTTTCACCACGTCGGCGCCGTGCCGCGCCCAACTGCCGACCTTCCTGTCGAAATGCGGATTGTAGAGCCCAATTGGTGCGTCGCTGGGGAAAAGGTCGCCCGAGTGCGGTCGAACAAGCTCGAACTTCCCGTAACCGACGACCTTGATGTTATCGTTGTTGCCGAGCCCGCGGTCGATCAGTCGCTGCTTGTCCTTGGGGCCGTTCACGAGCGTCAGGTCGAAGCCCGCATGCTTCGGATTGTACCCGCCTTCGCGATCGCCGGCTCCGTGCTTGAGGTGGATCATGCCGGACCGGAAATTCGGGAGCCGCCTGAGGAATGAGCTCGTGGTCTCAGTCGTAACGATGGTCGAGTAGCGCGAGATCAGGGGTGCGTTGAGCAGCAGGACAGGCAAGCGGCTGGGCGGATCGAATAGCCCATGCGGCCGAAGGGAGGGCGCCCACAGCCGCTCGATGTGAAGGCGCTTGTCGGGGTCGTAGCCGCGAATGAAATCCAGGCCCGCCTGGCTCGATACGAGCACCGTGACCCGCACGTCCGGTTCCCTTGCGAGCCGAAGCGCCGCGGGTAGCCAGTGCAGAAACTGGTGCGCTTGAGAAATCGCCAGAAAGGCGATCTCCTTGATCATCCTCGTCCCCCGTTTCCCGATATTCCTAGTATGTCAGTTCCGGCGCGTCACCGGTTCATGAGCGTCGGACAGTCATTCTTCGCCAAGATCCTGCGCCACGCGCTCCGAGCGTAACAGGTGGTCGATGTGAGTGCCCTCATCGAAGCTTTCGTCGGCGATGAACTTCAACTTCGCCGCATATTTCATGCGCACCCGGCGAGCGACCTCGCGCTGAAGGAAGGCCGTGTTCTGCCGAAGGGCTTTCAGCACCGCTTCCTCGTCCTGCCCCAAAAGGGGCTTCACGAACGCGGTCGCATGGCGGAGGTCGGGCGACATCCGGACTTCCGTGACGCTGACGAGGTGAGACTGCAGCACGTCGTCATGCACGTCGCCGCGCTGAAGCAATTCGCTCAGGACGTGACGGACCTGCTCGCCGACGCGAAGGAGTCGGACAGAGCGGCCTTCGGCGGTTTCCGGCCGGCGCATTTACAGCGTCCGCGCGCGTTCCTCGACCTCGAACACCTCGAGGCTGTCGCCTGGCTTGATGTCGTTCGTGTCGGCCAGCAGCACGCCGCACTCGAGGCCGGACGTAACTTCCGCCACGTCGTCCTTGAAGCGCCGGAGCGAGCTGATCGTCGTTTTCGACACGATGACATCCTCGCGCGTGAGGCGGGCGTTGAGGCCCTTGCGGATAACGCCTTCGAGGACGAGCAGGCCGGCGGCCTTGTCCTTCTTGCCCGCCGGGAAGACTTCCTGAACCCTTGCGCGGCCGACGACAGTCTCGATGATCTCCGGGCCGAGTTCGCCCGCCATCGCACCCTTCGCCCAGTCGGTCAGGTGATAGATGACGTCGTAGTAGCGGAATTCGACCTTGTTTCGGTCCGCGACCTCGCGCGCCTTGGCGTTCGGGCGAACGTTGAAGCCGATGATCGGCGCGCCGCTTGCGCTTGCCAGGGTGACGTCGCTTTCCGTGATCGCGCCGACGCCCGAATGCAGGACTCGGACGCGGATCTCGTCCGTTGAAAGCCGGTTGAGCGCGTGAACGATCGCTTCGACGGATCCCTGCACGTCCGCCTTGACGACCAGCGGCAGCTCCTTGGTCGTGGACGCGTGGCTAGCGAACATATTCTCAAGGCTCATCGGGGCCGAAGTCGTGCGCTTCTTGTCGAGCACACCCTGGCGGTAGGCGGCGACTTCGCGCGCCCGCGCCTCGTTCTCGACGACCGTGAACGGATCGCCGGCAGAGGGAACGACGGACAGGCCGAGGACCTCGACCGGAACCGAGGGCCCGGCTTCCTTCACTTGGCGGCCGTGATCGTCGATCATTGCGCGAACCTTGCCGCTTGATGCGCCCGCGACGAACACGTCGCCGACACGGAGCGTGCCGCGCTCGACCAGAACGGTCGCGAGCGGGCCGCGGCCCTTGTCGAGCTTCGCCTCGATCACCGTGCCTTCGGCGGCGCGTTCGGGATTGGCCTTGAGCTCGAGGATTTCGGCCTGCAGCTGAACCGCTTCGAGAAGCTTGTCGAGATTGGTCTTCTTCGTAGCCGAGACTTCTACGTCCTGGACCTCGCCGCCCATGTCCTCGACGATGATCTCGTGCTGCAGAAGCTCTTCGCGGACCTTCTGCGCCTTGGCATCAGGCTTATCGATCTTGTTGATCGCGACGATCATCGGAACGCCGGCAGCCTTGGTGTGATTGATCGCCTCGATCGTCTGCGGACGGAGGCCGTCGTCGGCCGCGACCACCAGGATCACGATGTCTGTGACGTTCGCTCCGCGGGCACGCATCTCGGAGAAGGCTTCGTGGCCCGGCGTGTCGAGGAAGGTGATCTTCGACTTGTCCGGCAGGGCCACCTGATAGGCGCCGATGTGCTGCGTGATGCCGCCGGCTTCCCCGGACACGACGTTGGCGCCGCGGATCGCGTCTAGCAGCGAGGTCTTGCCGTGGTCGACATGGCCCATGATGGTGACGACCGGCGGGCGCGACTGCAGCGTCTCGTCGGCATCGACGTCGGCCGACGTATCGATATCGACGTCCGCTTCGCTGACGCGCTTGATGCGGTGGCCGAATTCGGTGACCAGCAGCTCGGCCGTGTCCTGGTCGATCGTCTGCGTAAGCGTGACCGGCATGCCCATCTTGAACAGCGCTTTCACCAGGTCGGCGCCGCGCTCGGCCATGCGGTTGGCGAGCTCCTGAACGGTGATCGCCTCGGGAACGACGACATCGCGGACCTGCTTTTGCGACGGGCCCACTTCCATGTGGTGGCGCTTTTCCTTCTCGCGGGCGCGGCGGAGCGCTGCCAGCGAGCGGGCCCGGCTGTCGTCCTCATCGGAGAGAGCTCGGGTGACCGTGAGCTTGCCGCGGTGGCGCTGGTCGTCGCCGCGTCCGCGGCTCGGGCGAGCCGGCTCCGGACGCCGAGGGGCCGGGGCGTGACCGCCGGGGCGGCGCGCGGTGGTTGTGCGCTGTTCTTCTTCCGCGACCTGTGGAGCCGCAGGTTCGGGCTCGGACGGCACTTCCGCAGCGAGGCGAGCCTCTTCCTCGGCGCGCTGGCGCGCCTCTTCGGCGGCAGTCTCCTCCGCCTTGCGATTTTCCTCAGCACGCCGGCGCTCTTCGGCGCTCGCATCCTTCAGCGCACGGTCTTCGCGGCGGCGCGCTTCCTCGAGCGAGGTAAGGCGTGCTTCCTCCGCTTCGCGCAGAAGCTTGGTCTGCATTTCCTTGCGGGTTGCGATCTCGTCGGCGGCCGACTGGCGGCGCGGCTGCGGAGCAGCGGGCGCGACCGGCTTCGGCGCCGGCTTGGGCGCTTCGGCGGCAGGCACGGGCGCGGGCGCCTCGGCGGGCGGAGCCTCGCCCGGGCGTCCAAGGATGCGGCGCTTCTTGACCTCGACCACCACGGTGTTGGAGCGGCCATGGCTGAAGCTCTGCTTGACCTTGCCGGTCTCGACCGTGCGCTTGAGGCCCAGCGGCGGCCGGGTGCCAAGCTTCGGTTTTTCGGTCTGGTCTGCCATTCTATCCCTTCGTCAAATCTTCTTCAGCCGAGCCGGTCCCAAAGGCGGGTTCTCCACCTTCAAGACCTCGATCGGGGCCAGTAAAAGCCCGCCACCGGGCAAGCGCGTGAGTGACACGCGAAGCGGCAGCGGGATCGGTCAGGGCGACGTGTACCACATTCTCGCGCCCCAGTGCCATGGACAAGATAGTGCGCGGCTCGGGGAATATCACCCCCTTCGGGCCGCCACCGCCGACCCGCCAAGCCTGGTCCATTTTTCGGCAGCCGTCCTCGCCCGCATCGGCGGCGTGGATCAGGAGCGCGACCTTCCCGGCGCGAGCGGCATTTTCGACTCGCTCGGCGCCATTGACCAGATTTCCGGCGCGGGCCTCGATTCCAAGGCGGTCGAGCGCCGTTTGCCTGAGCGCGGCTTCGACGCGCCCACCAAGGTCTGCAGGCACGGCGACCTCGTTCGTCTTGAACGCACGCTGGAGCGCGGCCTTGAGCTTGCCCTTGGTATTTGCCTGGTCGAGCTCGGCGCGAGCGACGCCGATCCATGCGCCGCGACCTGGCGCGCGAGCGCGCACGTCGGGCGCGACCTCGCCGTCGGGCGAGATCGCAAGGCGAATCAGCTCGTCACGAGTGCCTTTGCGGCGGGTGAGGACGCACGTTCGCTCCGGAACGTGCGCGTCACGTTCTACCGGCGCGAGGTCGTCATTCCGAGGAATCCGCATCGGCGGCCTCCTCGGTCTTGGCAGGCGCGTCCTCATCATCGAACCAATGAGCGCGGGCGGCCATGATGATCTCGTTACCCTGCTCTTCGCTGAGGCCGTATTCGGCGAGGATGCCGCCCTTGTCTTCAGGCCGGTTGCTCGGCTCGCGGCGACGCGGCTCCACACGCTTCTTCTGGATCAGTTCGTCCGTCGCGAGGTCGGCGAGATCGTCCAGCGTTCGGATATTCGCCTTGCCGAGAGTCACGAGCATCTGCTCCGTGAGGTGAGGCAGCTCCGCGAGCGCATCCTCAACGCCCAGCGCCCTGCGCTCCTCTCGTGAAGCGGCTTCGCGGCGCTCAAGCGCCTCGGAAGCGCGGTTCTGCAGCTCGGACGCGATGTCGTCATCGAGGCCCTCAATCGACGCGATTTCGTCGAGCGAAACGTAGGCGACTTCCTCAAGGCTGGTGAAGCCCTCGGCGACGAGCAGCTGCGACAGCGTCTCATCGACATCGAGCTCGCCCTGGAACAGCGACGAGCGTTCCACAAACTCGCGCTGACGCTTTTCGCTGGCGTCGGCCTCGGTCAGGATGTCGATCTGCGAGATGGTGAGCTGGGACGCCAGGCGGACATTCTGGCCGCGGCGGCCGATGGCGAGGCTGAGCTGGTCATCGGGGACGACCACCTCGATCCGGCCTTCTTCCTCGTCGATGACGACGCGGCTGACAGTCGCCGGCTGGAGCGCGTTGACGACGAAGGTCGCCGTGTCCTGGCTCCACGGGATGATGTCGATCTTCTCGCCCTGCAGTTCCTGCACGACCGCCTGGACGCGGCTGCCCTTCATGCCGACGCAGGCGCCGACCGGGTCGATCGAGCTATCGTGGCTGATGACGCCGATCTTGGCACGGCTGCCCGGGTCGCGGGCGGCGGCCTTGATCTCGATGATGCCATCGTAAATCTCCGGCACTTCCTGCGCGAACAGCTTCTTCATGAAGTCGGGGTGGGCGCGCGAGAGGAAGATCTGCGGCCCGCGGGCTTCGCGGCGAACCGACATGATCAGGGAGCGGATACGGTCGCCGACGCGGACCATCTCGCGCGGGATCTGCTGGTCGCGGCGAATCACGCCCTCGGCGCGGCCGAGATCGACGACGACGTGCCCGAATTCGACGCGCTTAACGACGCCGGTGATGACTTCGCCGACACGGTCCTTGAACTCCTCGTGCTGGCGCTCCCGCTCGGCGTCGCGAACCTTCTGGAAGATCACCTGCTTCGCGGCCTGGGCGGCGATGCGCCCGAATTCGATCGGCGGCAGCGGGTCGACGATGAAGTCGCCAACGGCCGCGCCCTTCTGAAGCTTCTGCGCGCCCTTTGGATCGATCTGCTTGAAATGATCGTCAGGTTCCTCGACGACTTCGAGGACGCGCCACAACCGGAGGTCGCCGGTTTCGGCGTCGAGCTTGGCGCGTATATCGTTCTCGGCGCCATAGCGAGCGCGGGCGGCACGCTGGATGGCGTCCTCCATCGCTTCGATGACGATGCCCTTGTCGATCAGCTTTTCGCGCGCGACCGCGTCGGCGATCGCGATCAGCTCTGCCTTGTTGGCGCTGACGGCAGCGGGTGCGGTGGCCATGGTAGTTATTCCTCTACGGTCTGAAAGGTGTCTGCGCCCTCAGTGCTGAGCGGCGCGGTGGCGTTGATGAGCTTGTCGGTCAAGAGGAGCTTGGCCGAGGAAATGTCGCTGAACCGCAGCACATGGGAGGCGCCGCTCTTGTCGGTGAGCTTCACATCGTCGCCCTCGAGGCCCTGGAGCGTGCCGGAAAATTGTTTCCGGCCGTCGCGCTGCTCGGCAAGAGTGATTCGCGCCTCATAGCCGGCCCAGTCGGCGTAATCCTTGCGGCGCGTGAGTGGACGGTCGATCCCCGGCGAGCTGACCTCGAGCCGGTAGGCGCCCTCGATCGGGTCGTTCGCGTCGAGCCATTCGGACAAGCGGCGCGAGATCGCTTCGCAATCGGCGAGGTCGAGCTGGCGGGTGTCGGGCCGCTCGGCCATGACCTGGAGCGTCGGGTCGGACGTGCCACCGATCATCGCCACGCGCACGAGGTCGAAGCCGAGGCTCTTCACCTCAGGCTCGATCTGCTTCGCGATGCTCGCGATGTCGGTCACGCAAACTCCTTGAAAAGCCCAAACGTCTCTCGGACCGGAGCCGTAGGGCCCCAGCCTCAGGCATCTGACGATGTCGAGGAGAGAGCTGCGATATAGTCGGCACGGCGGGGACTCGCAAGGCGAACGTTGGGACGGTAATTTCAGCTCGTGATCGCTGCTGCCTTTCTGATCGCCACAGGAGCTTCGGAGCCGGTCGCCGGTACCTGGGAAGGCACCTCAGTCTGCCAGGTCAGGCCCTCGCCGTGCCGCGACGAACATGCCCTCTATCGCATCAGCAAGATTGCGCCGGGCCGCTACAGAATCGATGGGTTCAAGCTGGTCGGTGGACGGGAGCTGTTCATGGGGCCCGTCGACGTCAGGTTCGATCCCAGGCTCAATCGACTGGATGGCCTCGCGGGCCGTGGAGGCAATGCGGCGCATCTCAGCCTCATCCTCCGCAATAATCATCTGAGCGGAGCGATGACGAATGCCGACGGGACGGTTTACCGGATCATCGACCTGACGAAGCGCTGAGCGCTCGATTCTCCGCGCGGATCCGAATGGTCAGAACTGCCGCATTGACGATTGTGAAGACCATTGCCGCTCGCCAGAGACCGAAGACGAGGGGCAGCGCCAGGATTTCGGCCGCGACGACCAGATAATTGGGATGGCTGATCCATCGGTAAGGCCCTCGAGCGACAAGCGGGGCTCCCGGCAGCACGATGATCCGGGTGGTCCAGCGCGGGCCGAGCGAAACAAGCACCCAGATGCGCGCAATCTCGACAAGAAAGAAAAGGGCGAGCCAAAGGCTGTCGATGGGCTGCGTCGGGGCAAGCCACCACAAGGTTGCGAGCCAGGCGGCGTGCACCGCGACGATCAGCGGATAATGGGCGGGCGAGTGCTCCTGGCCGCCCAGCGCGAAGAGACGCCCGGTGTTCCGCTTCGACAGCCACAGCTCACCGAGCCGCTGGAGCGTGACGAGAGTCAGGATTGCGACGTTGGCGATCACGGCGCTTCGAGCATCATGCCTGCACAGGTGAAGCCGGGGCCGAACGCGGTCATCATCACCTTCTCGGGCAGGCCGCGCTTCAGCAGGCGTTCGAGGACGAACAACACTGTCGGCGCGCTCATGTTGCCATAGTCGTGGAGGACCTCGCGCTCCAGGTTCAGCTCGCCCTGATTGAGATCGAGAGCGCTTTCGATTGCGTCGATCACCTTCACGCCGCCGGGATGGCAGCAGAAGCGGTCGATCTCGTCTCGGGAAACGTTCATCTCCGAGCACATTCCGTCAACCGCTTCGGCGAGCTCCGCCTCCACGAATGGCGGGATGGCCCGATCGAAAACGACTGCCAGCCCCGGATCCTCGACATCCCAGCCCATGATGCGGAGCGTGTCGGGCCAGAGCCTTTCGGCCGAGCCGGTGATGTGCGCGAGGCTGTGCAGGCCGCTGGTCACCACTGCGGCCGCGGCGCCATCCCCAAACAAGGCGGTCGCGACTATGGCAGCGGGGTCGTCGCTGTCCAGGCGGATGGAAATCGAGCAGGTCTCGACTGTGACGAACAGCCAAACGCTGCCGGGGTCGGCGAGCGCCATGCGGGACGCGATGGAGAGGCCGTTGACGCCGCCCGCGCAGCCGAGACCGAAGACCGGCACTCGCCTGATGTCATTGCGGAATCCCATCCGCTGGGCGGCCCGGGCTTCAAGGCTCGGCGTGGCGATTCCGGTAGTGGAAACTGTGACCACGCCGTCGATTTCGTGCGGCTTCAGTCCGGCCTTTTCGATGGCTGCGGTGGCGGCCTCGACGAATAGCTGTTCGGCCGCTTCCAGATAAACGGCATTGCGGTCATGCCAGCCGTGCCCATCGACGTACCAATCGAGAGGAGCGACAATATGGCGCCGCGCAATGCCGGCATTGTCGAAAACGCCCGAAAGCCGGTCGAACAGCGCCTTCTTGCCCCCGAAAGCCTCACGCGCATGAAGCTTGGCGTCGGACTGCTCGACGACATAGGGCGGGACCGCGGTCGCGAGCGAGAGCAAGCTGCAGGATGGCATCGTCATGCAGGTTCGTGCGTAAGAGATAGTTGTAGGTTCATCTGGCTAGAACGGAGCAGTCGTCATGAGGATGCGTCCCGCTCGATATAGTCTCTGCCTCATACTTGCCGCATGCGGGACGTCTCCCTCGGCGAGCGCCGACGCTCAGTCCGGCTCACTGCCGTTCCAGATCTCCGAAGTGACAACATTCGACGCGCCATGGGCGCTGGACTTCCTTCCGGGTTCAGGCGTGCCGAAGACCAATATGGCACTGGTGACCGAGAAACTCGGACATTTGTGGCTCGTCGATGTCGCTACGGGCCGGAAGCAGGAGGTCGCGGGGGTCCCGGAGGTCCATGCGGAGGGACAGGGCGGCCTCGCCGACGTGGTCGCTCACCCCGATTTCGCGGGTAACCAGCGAATTTACCTCAGCTTCAGCGAGGCGGGGCAGGGCGGCAGGAGCGGTGCGACGATCGGCTACGGGAAGCTGATCCTGGGCAGCGGGCAGCCGCGAATCGAGGGCTTCAAGGTGATCTGGCGCCAGCAGCCGAGGGTCAGCGGCGGTGCCCATTATTCGCAGCGCATCGCTTTCGCGCGCGACGGCACGATGTTCGTCAGCAGCGGCGAGCGCTTCCAGTTCGATCCGGCGCAGGATGCCAACAGCGACCTCGGCAAGGTCATCCACATGACGGCAGAAGGCCAGCGGATCGGGGGGCTTCATTATTCGAGGGGGCACCGCAACGTGCTAGGCCTCGCTTTCGCGCCCGACGGCCGGCTGTGGGAGACCGAGATGGGTCCGCGCGGCGGCGATGAGGTGAACCTTCTCCTCCAGGGCAAGAATTACGGCTGGCCTCGCGCCTCCTACGGCAGTCACTATGATGGCCGCGACATTCCGGACGACCACAAGGGTCGCGGCTTCGAGGAGCCGAAGGTCTGGTGGAACCCCTCGGTCAGTCCCGGTTCGCTGCTGATCTACACAGGTGACCTCTTCCCGCAGTGGAAGGGCGATGCGCTGATCGGGGCCTTGTCCGGACAGGCGCTGATTCACGTCAGGATCCGCGGCGACCAGGCCAGCAAGGCGGACCAGTGGGACATGGGTCATCGTATTCGCGCCGTCGATCAGGGCCCGGGCGGCGAGGTGTATCTGTTGGAGGATGGCGGCAACGGGAGGCTGCTGCGGCTGACTCCGCTTCAGACTCGTCGGTAACGAAGATAATAGGGCCGGCGGCCCTGGCGGCGCGCCTTGGCGCCATAACGCGTCTCGATCCAGCCGCCTGATGGCTCGAGAAAGTCGCGGGGCCGTTCCGCCATCCACTCGAACTCCGCCATGTGTCGCTGCATGATCATCAGCGACCAGTTGAGATAGGTCGAATCGTCGGTCGCAAGTCGGAACTCGCCGTTCCGCTTCAGCTTCGCTGCGAAGAGTTCGACCGGGCGGTCACTGACCATGCGCCGCTTGGCATGCCGCGACTTCGGCCATGGGTCGGGGTGAAGCAAATAGAGAAAGCTCAGGCTCCCGTCGGGAATGCGTTGGAGCACCTCGAGCGCATCCCCGCGCCACAAGCGGACGTTGGCCAGATGCTTGTCCCGAATGTGCCCAAGCGCCGTGGCGACGCCGTTGACGAAGGGCTCGGCGCCGATGAAACCGTGATCCGGGAGCATGTCGGCGCGATCGGCTAGATGCTCGCCAGAACCGAAGCCGATCTCAAAGTGAAGCGGCCGATCCTCTCCGAACAGGCGCGTCGCGGTGATCTTCCCGTCACCCGGCACCTCGATCTGGGGCAGCAGCCGCTCGATCAGTTCTTGCTGACTCTTGCGCAGCTTGTGGCCGCTCGATCTGCCGTAAAGCCGGTTGAGGGTAAGCGGATCGCCGGATTTGAACGCCGTCATAGCGACGGCGGACTAAGCGACGGCACCACGAGGAACAACTGTCGTTGGAACCTCTTTACCGCTTTCGCGTCAATTTCGCCCGGAGGGATGAAGAGGAGCCGCGAATTTTATGGCAAGACGGACGATTCCGCCCATCTCCATCGTCCGGCATCCGATCTACAACATGCTGCAGCCGGTGCCGGTCGTCTGTTTCATTGGTGCGTTGCTCACCGACTGGGTCTACCTCGGAAGTGACGGAAATCGACAGTGGGTCAATTTTTCGACCTGGCTGCTTGCGGCCGGGCTGGTCTTCGGCGCGGTTTCCATTCTCGTGCTCATGATCGACCTCGTTCGGGGCGTCGCCGCTAACCGCGGCCTGGGCTGGGCAGCGTTCCTGCTTCTACTCGCTGCCTGGATCGTCGAGTTCATCAATTCGCTCGTCCATGCGCGCGACGGCTGGACGGCGGTTGCAGGAGCAGGACTCATCTTGTCGATAGTCGGAGCCCTCTTGATCGCGATCGCGGGCTGGTTGTCGCGGGATGCGCTGGGGCTGGTACCATGATGCGCCAACTCGCCATCTCAGCCGCCCTCCTCGTCCTGGCCGGTTGCCGCAATTCGCAGGCGAGCATCGATCCATTGGAGCAAACCGGTCCCAATCCGGTGCTGCCGGAGCCGACCGAAGGGCTGATCGCCGCGGTCGGGGTGCCCCAGGTCGTCGGCTGGAAACAGGGCGAGACCCCGACCGTTCCATCAGGCTTCAGGATCGAGGCGATGGCAACGGGCCTTTCGAATCCGCGGACCGTTTATCCTCTGCCGAACGGCGACATTCTCGTGGTCGAGGGTAAGCGCGTGGGGTCCGAGCCGGTTGACCGGCCGAAAGACCCGGTCCGCCGCTTCATCATGTCGCTTGCTCATGGCGGCGGCGGCGCGAAGTCGTCCGGCCCGGCCGCCGGACCGCCGCAGCGCATCACCTTGCTGCGCGACGCGAACGGTGATGGAAAGGTCGAACTCAAGAGCATCCTCGTCGATCATTTGAATTCGCCGTTCGGCATCGCAGTGGTCGGAAATGAGCTCTACGTCGCGAACACCGACGCCGTGCTGCGCTATCCGTTCACGTCTGGACAAACGGCGATCTCAGCGCCCCCGCAGAGGGTCGTCGAGCTGCCTGGCGGATTGATCGACCATCACTGGACCAAGAGCCTGACGGCTAGTCCCGACGGATCAAAACTCTATGCCGGGGTCGGCTCAAACAGCAATGTGCAAGAGCGCGGTCCGGAGGCCGAGACGAACCGGGCCGCAATCTGGGAAATAGATCCCAGGACCGGCGCCTACCGGGTTTTCGCGAGCGGTTTGCGGAATCCCAACGGTCTCAACTTCTATCCGGGCAGCAACACGTTGTGGACGGTCGTCAACGAGCGCGACGAGATCGGACCGAACCTGGTGCCGGACTATATGACCTCCGTAAGGCCGGGCGGTTTCTATGGCTGGCCTTACAGCTACTACGGGCAGCACGTGGACAAGCGTGTCCGGCCGCAGCGGCCGGACCTCGTCGCCAAGGCAATTCCGCCGGATTATGCGCTGAGCTCGCACGTCGCGGCGCTCGGCCTTGCCTTCTACACCGGGTCCAGCTTTCCGGCGGGCTTCCGCGGCGGCGCTTTCGTCGGCGAGCACGGCAGCTGGAACCGAACCGCCTACAATGGCTA
>Ga0070664_100001799_pt1 | contig 17186 bp, 18 predicted proteins | sample KBSC73metaG_FD_65863 | JGI IMG/M metagenome (GOLD analysis project Ga0070664, IMG submission 65863) | Corn rhizosphere microbial communities from Kellogg Biological Station, Michigan, USA - KBS C7-3 metaG | ecosystem: Host-associated > Plants > Roots > Rhizosphere > Soil ... | reverse complement strand
CGTTACGCTCCGCATCGCCTGCCGCCGTAACCTGTCGGGCGGAGTCACGCCATCATGCCGATGTCGGTGCGTTGATCGGTGCCCGAATGATTGTGGTTTGCGTCGGGTCGCCTCTCGTTTCGATGATCATGGCCGCTGGGGCCACGGGGGCGGCCGATCGCGACCCAATCCGGAAGCGGAACGTCCGGAAGCTGTATTACCGTGCCGGCATGGTGGAATTCGTCGACAGCGACCTCACGGGTTCGCGGTTCCCGCGGACCTTGCCGGCCTTCGACTGCGGCGCGTTGATCAGCGCCCTCGACGCCCAGCGGGTGGACCGCGGATTGGGCTGGACGGCGCTTGCCGACGAGCTGTGGCAGCAGTCGTCGGAGCTCAACGCGAAGCTGGCCGATCATTCGTTGTGCCCGGGGGCACTCGTGAGATTGGCGAGGCGGAGAGCCTCGATGTCTTGTCAGTACGCGCTGATCATCCTGCGTTGGCTTCGCCGTGCCCCGGAAGAGTTCCTGTGCGGCCCCGTCATGGACGTGGGCGATGTCCGCTTGCCGCGGCCGGGCTCGGACCGCCGCCTGCGCTGGAACCTCCACCAAGTACATGCAGCCCTCGACGAGCGCCGCCGTGAGCGTGAACTCACCTGGTCAGAGCTGGCCGGCGAACTCGCCTGTACACCGAATCGGTTGACCAATCTGAGGACCGCTCGCCTCGCGGACATGGGACTGACGATGCGGGTGACGCAATGGCTCGAGCAACCGGCCGCCCGGTTCGTTCACGCTGCCCAGTGGTGATTCGTGCGAATCGCCGCCCAACGACCATCGACTGTCGATGAGCGTGCATATCGGTGTTGACTGCCCGAGCATGGCAGGCTCCGGCACCGGACGGACTCGAGGATCGGGGATGTGATGGTGCTTCGTTGGTACACGGTGGTCGTCGATTGCCGTGATGTGAAGAAGCAAGCGCGGTGGTGGGCGGAGGCACTCGGCTGGCAAATCATCCATGACACGGAGGACGAGTGCGTGATCCTCCCGTCATGGGTCGACAAGGCCTTGCTGCAGGAAACGCCCTGGGAGCGAATCGGGCCGGGCATGGTCTTCGTACCGGTCCCGGAGGGAAAGTCCGTCAAGAATCGGCTGCACATCGACCTGGCGCCGCACACGAGCCAGGACCGCGATGCCGAGATCGCACGCCTGGAGCGGCTCGGCGCGAGGCGGGTCGACGTGGGGCAGCGCACCGACGCCTCCTGGACGGTACTCAGCGACCCGGAGGGCAACGAGTTCTGTGTCCTCAGTTCGCGCGATATCTGATCTACCGCGACGGGACCCGCTGGACCCAACCGCCACCAGCGCTGCAGGGCACGTCCCGTCATGCCGTCGATCGTGACGTTCGAGCGTGTTGATTTGCCGCCGGTCGCTCGCTACCTACCGTCGCGAATGATCCGTTCATCGGATCGTGGTCGGTGGACCGCCTTGGCGTCCGCACGCGAGCGACTGCTCGGCTCGAGACGCGACCGTACCGTGCATACCCGAGATCAGAAGTCGGCGACGGGACTATGTCCGCTGCTCTATCCAATTGAGCTATCGGCCCTGAGGCTTCGGGGACTCGAACCCCAACCCGCGGATCCGCGAAGTAACCGTCGCCTTCGCACCGGATATGCGTGCACGACGGTAACCGCGGTAGCGGGGCCGGGCAAGAGAGTTTGTCTCAACGTCTGGCCGCGCGGACCGGTGCCGGAGGCGATGCTGGCCGCGGCCGCGCAGGTCGGACCGGTCACCGAGCCTATCCAGGCCCGCGGGCCGACTGCCAGCAACACCAAGATCACATGTACTGTCATGGTAGCCGCTGACCGGCTGCCTCAAGACCAACACCGCCTACGACGAGGACACCGCCTGGGCCCACCACCAACCCACCTCTTGACAATCAAGAACATGGGATGTCTGCCGCGAGCCGCTCGTGCGACGTGGCTACCCGGGTAGTCGAACGGCTGGTTGTCCCTCGGCGTCGCTGCGCGACGAAGTCCCGCCTTGCCGCCAACTGCCCCGCCTCGGACCGCCGGGTCAATCATTCAGCGTTGGAGACTCCGGTGCGGTCTTGGGCTTCGCCCGTCGGGATCGCTTGGCCGGTGCGGTCGCGTCCGTTGCGCTCTGGGCGGCATCGAACGCGTCGACGACGTCCTGCGGAATCCTGCCCCGGTCGCTGATGGTGTACCCGTTGGCCTTGCCCCACTGCCTGATGGCGGTCAGCCGTTCCCGGTCGGCCGTCGACCGGGCCGGCCGAGCCGGTCGGGAACCGGCGACGCCCTCGGCCCGCAAACGGGCGATCCCACCCCGGCCTGTCCTGCGGGCGGCGGCAGTGTAGGGCAGCAGCAGTTCTCGCAATTCCGCTGCGTTCTTCTCGTTGAGGTCGATCTGATAGGTGATGCCGTCCAGGCCGAAATCGACGGTTTCATCGGCGGCCGAACCGTCTCGGTCGTCAATCAGCTCAACACGTGTCTGGCGCATGGTGGTGAGCGTCGCCCGGTTACGGATTTCCGTCAATGACGCCACGCGGGCTGAAATCGGATCGGCCGCTATGCGGCTTGACCCGCCGGGCGCCCAGGACGTCCGCCGGACGATCGTCAGCCCACGGCAAACCCGGGAACCTGATCTTCTCTGGACGTCACGCCGTCGAGCCTGAGCTCCAGCCGTACCCCTGCGGCAGGTAGCCCTCGGCCCGCGCGTACGGGATGAGCATCGCGGCGGTCAACTCCGGCCCGAGCGGTCTCACCTCGACGAGTGCACGGCGGAATGTGGTGAGGTCGCCGACCGTTATGCACGCACCGCCGGCTGGGCTGGGGTAGATGCGAATGGCGTAGCGGGCGATGGTGGGGCAGCATCTCGCCTGGATGGGTGATCGACTCGGTGGTCCACGCGGCCCTGACTGTGAGCCGGAGAGTCGTCCCTGGTGAAGGCTGGCTGCGATGATCGCCCGATGCGGATATTTGAATATCCGACTGGGTGATGCCACCGATCCTTGTCTATGAAACCATCTCATCACTTCGCAGTAGCGCGGAGCTTCATGGGGGGAGTTGCGATGTTCGTTGGCCTTTCTGCGTGGTCACGGTTCCTCATCCGGTGCGGCTTTCTGCTTCTGTCACTGATCCTGCCCACCGCGGCAGCCTCGACGTTCGTCGTGGCGCCGGCCGCAGCCGCAGTTCCGGCCGCAGCCGCAGTTCCGGCCGCAGCCGCAGTTCCGGCCGCAGCCGCAGTTCCGGCCGCAGCCGCAGTTGCGGCCGCAGCCGCAGCGCCAGCCGCTGCCGACCCGGCGGAACGGGTCGGCGTTGGGGCTTCGGCGGGATTCCGGCCGGCCGCCCGGACTGCCGCGTGCGGCGGCGGCCCGCTGGCGTTCGGGCAGATCGTTGTCTGTCCCTCGATCAGCGGCACCGAGCAGCACGTCTACTCGGTCACCACGACCCAGGACTCAGACACCCTGTTCACCATGCGGACCCGCGGATCCGGCGACACCGTCAGTGGGACCATCAACGCCTCGGACGGCACGTTCGTCTGCCCGCTCTTCTCTGATGCCAGCACCTGTCAGCTCGGGCCCGCGGGAAGCTACACGATCACGGTCTCGCTGGCATTCGGTGGCAGCGGAAACTACTCTCTCGCGGTCGAGTCGATGCGGTCGCCGTCGTCCTGCACCGCGCTGCCCAACTCCTTCTTCTCCTTTGCCTCGTCCGGCCACACGGCCACGCTCGCCGCCGGCGCCGCGGCCCACTGCTACCGGTTCAACCAGCCGGCCGGCACGGTGCTGCACCTTGTGGATCCCGGCGGCGCCGGCGACGTGCGGGGGGAGATCCTGGATGCGCAGTTCCAGCCGTTGTGCCAGGTCCGTGACACCACGAATTGCACATTGACCCGGCCCGGACCGTACCGGTTGTTCCTCGTCGAGTCGAACGGCACCGAGGTCACCTACACGCTGCGGATGCCGCGGATCTCCAACTCTTTCGGGTGCCCCACGCTTAAACTGGCGCGGTTCGGTGATCCCGGCGACGCCGTCGGCACCGGCACGGTAGGCCGGAACGACATCACCTGCCACAAGTTGAAGAACGTCACCGCGAGCGCGGTCACCGTACGTCTCAGCCCCGACCAGCAGCTCTGGTGGACGATCTACGACAACGCCGGCCAGGAGTTCTGCGACAAGTTCTCCGCGCCGCGCTCGTGCCGGCTGTCCGGCACCGGCGACTACACGCTGACCGTGGAGAACCAGGACATCTTCGGCTCACCGACGGCCTTCAACGTCGCGGTGGCGGCGCTGTCCCGCGACGCCGGATGTGCAAACACCACCGGAACGTCGTGGGCCCTCCCGACGATCGTTATCCGGCCCACCTCCGCCCTGTACACGAACTGCCAGCCGTTCAAGGGCAACGCCGGGGACCGGATCGTCCACTACTCCGCCCCGACCGTGTTCAACTTCGTCTCCACGTGGATCGTCGACCGGAACGGTACCCAGATCTGCGGCAGCCCGTCCGAACAGGACGGGTGCGTGCTACCCGCCACGGGGACGTACCGCGTGATCTCCTATCTGAACAACTGGGACCCGGGCTCCGACCCGACGTACAAGCTGCAGATCCGCCGGCTGTCGAACCCCGTCGGGTGCCCCGTCGTCCGCCCAGGCGCCTACGGCGCGGTGCCACCGCTCGGCGGCATCCGCTGCCGGATCCTCGACATCCCGGCCGCCGGCACCTACCGGGTGCGACCGGTGAGCGTTGACAACCACGAGCTCTTCGGTCAGCTGTACGACCGCGCCGGGCTCCGGCTCCCCTGCGGTACGGTGCTGTGCCAGATCGCGGCGCCCGGCAGGTACACGCTGGTGCTCGACCCGGCGCCCACCTCGGTCGTCGACAACGACTTCCAGTACGCGCTCGCGCTGCTTTCCGCGGTGCCGTCGGGCTGCGCCGAGGTCTCGGACACCGGCTACGCGGGCCCACCGCACCGCGGCCAGTTCGCCGGCGCCGGACAGCACAACTGCCTGCAACTGGCCAGCCCGGCCGGTGCCCGTGTCGTGGAACTGCTGCCCACCGACGCGACCGGAGCGGCCCGGCCGACGACGTTCGTCGTGGACTCCACCGGCACCTTTGTGTGCGACGACTCGTTCGGGTTGCGTTTCGCCTCGTGTGAACTGAACGGCACCGCGCCGTTCTTCGCCGTGCTCGTTTCGGAGGGCGGCGTTCCGACGGGCCCGTACGCTCTCGCCTTCGCGCGGGTCGACGGCCCGCCGGCGTGCCCGGTCCTGCCGCGGACCGCGGACGGCACCACGGTCACCACGGGCGCCGACCGCTTCGCGGTGTGCCTGTCCGTACCCGCCGATCAGCACGCTGGCCAGGAGGTCTTCACCTACCGGCGCACGTCGGGAACGGGCAACGCCAGCATCTCCATCTTCGACGCGGGAGGGTTGAGGTACTGCGGCCCCACCAGTCCGTCTACGGACCGCACGTTCACCTGCCCGCTCCCGACCGGCCCAGTGACGGTCATCCTCGAAACCGACGCCGTCGACGCCAGCTACCAGATCACCCACCGCGACCCGGCAACCCCGGCACCGTAGGCGACGCGATCCGCACGCCGCCCGCCACCCGATCGGGTGGCGGGCGGCTCGGCCGTCGTCGATGAGCGGAAGTCTGGCCGGACCGGCGGTAACGGATCATGATCGTCGGCTGGGGTCGAAAGGGGGCGGCTTCTGCTAACGCGGTGTGGCTACGCGTTACTCCTCGGCGTGTCGAGGCTGGTACGGGCGTTGCTCTTGGATGTCGGGGCGGCTGCGAACGGCGACCGGGACGAGGCGCCGGTTGCTGTGCGGCGCTGCTTGCTTCATCCGTTTGAACGCCCGGGTAATGCTTTGTCCACCGCGACGAAAAGGCCGACGATCGCTGCTTTGAGACCCTTGATCAGGACGACGGCCGCCGCAGCGGCCCACGCTGCGGACGGCTCGTCGGGAAATCGAAGCAGCAGGGTCCAAAAAGGTGTCTAGCATCCACCCCAGGCGTCTCGGCAGGCCGTCGGTTCTGGGCAAGTGGTCCACCAGCCGGTGATGACCGCTCGACGTGGGTCACCAGCGGGTCCGGCGCGGCGACGCCGACGGATGCGGCAGGTCGGACAGCCGCTGTCCAACACTGTGTCCGTCGACGCCGACACACTCCACGCGGTCAACCGCAGTACGAGTGATTCTTGTCGTTATTGCCGTCGCCGACGTATACGCTGCTGTAATGGGGGCGCATCTGATAGATCACCAGATCAAAGAATCCGCCATTGGTGTTGATGGTGTTGTTCGAATTGTTCCACCAAGACGACGCCTTGCCCCATAGGATTTGGTAAATGCCTATGCTATAACCACAGCCAACATGGGAGGTGTACCATTCAATGCTGCCGCCGTAGTACGCGTGCTCGAACCAGCAGTAGGCGTTACTAGGACACGACGCTTGAGCCTGTGCGTTGGTGCGGGACGCAGCGGTGGAGAAGGTGATGAAGTGACCCTCACCTGCCTGTACCGTGTCACCGCTGATCTGTTTCGCCCCAGGATGCTGGGCGACGAATGTTGAGACCTCCTGTCGCACGTTGGCTTGGTTGGCCGGGGCAGCGAATGCGCTACCAGGGAATGCCGCGACGGCCAGAAGTCCGACGATTGTTGCACGGAGTATCCTCACGCTTTCTCCTCAGGTGATAGATGGGCGGCTGACGGGGATCCGATCGCCAAATCGTTGACGCATTCCTGCGGGCCTGAACCGGCGCTGGGCGTCGGAGCTCCGAGCCCGAAATCGCCATGTCCCACGAAGCGATTTTGCCTCTAGCGAATGTGAGAAGGTTCTCCTGGTGCCGGCAGGTGCACTCACGCCAGAGCGAGTTGCGTGATCATTCGAGGATTGAGGGAGTGTCTCAGACGATCACGCGCACCTGTTCGATATTCCACGATCCCCCTTTCCGACGTCGCCGTGTTGTGCTCTCTCGCCCACCGAGTCACCTGGCACTGAGATGCTCGTCCTGCGCGCCGGTGACCTCGGCTCGCAGGATCGGGAACGAACCCCATCGTGGCGCCAAGGCCCTGGCGAAGGCGGCAGCATCACCCCGGTCGCGCAATCGGCAGAAGCCAAGGGTCGGGCGGTGCTCCAACGCCTCGCGTAGTCCTTAGAACACGTGACCTCCGAGGCGTGGGTCCTGTCCGGTAACCCGCCAGTTCGATGTGACTGCGGCCAATCCTCGCGTGCGCTGGTTGGCTGAAACCCTGCAGGAACCTCAAACACGCAGCGTCATGTTTGAATACCCGGTATGAGGGAGTTGGAGCTTCGACTGCTAGGTCCGGTCGATGTCAGAACTCACGGCCGGACGATGTACGCGGGCCCACCCCGCCAGCGCTGCGTGCTGGCCGCCCTTGCCGTCGACGCCGGCCGCCCCGTGCAGATGGACACGCTGATCGGTCGGGTTTGGGGCCACATGCCTCCGGACGGCGCCCACCATGCGATCTACGTCTACGTTTCCCGGATCCGGGGAATGCTGCGCGCGGCGGCCGGCGACGGTGCGCCGGTAGCGTTGGCTCGACGGTCGCGCGGCTACGTCCTGGGCCTTGCACCCGACCGGATCGATGTGCATCGGTTCCGCGCACTCGTGGCGCAGGCCGCCGCTGGGCCGGACGAACGGTCGGCGCGGAGCCTACGCGATGCGCTGGACCTGTGGCACGGCACGCCGTTGGCCGATGTCCCCGGTGACTGGGCGGCCCGCACCCGCGAGGCCTGGCGCCAGCAGTACGTCGAGACGGTGGCGACCTGGGCGCAGGCCGAGTTGCGGCTGGCGAACCCGGCAGCGGTGATCACTCCGCTGACAGAGCTGGTGGCCGAACAACCCCTCGCTGAGAAGGTGGTCGCGATCCTGATGCAGGCCCTGCTCCGGACCGGTCACGCAGCCGACGCACTGGACTACTACGGCGCCACCCGCCAGCGGCTGGCCGAGCAATTGGGCGTCGATCCCGGGTTGGAGCTCCGCAGAGCTCACGAGCTGGTACTGCGCGGCGAGGCGGACCCGCCGGAATCACGGGAACCAGCCGTCGTGCGCGGGCCGGGGCCCGTTCCGCGCGGGGCGGATCGCCCGGTCCCGGCTCAACTACCCTGGAACGTCGTCGGGTTCTGTGGCCGCACGGCTGAGATCGCGGCGCTCGACGCGGTACTGCCGGCGCACGACAGTCAGCCGTCGTCCAAGGTCGTGGTCCTGTCCGGCATGGCCGGTGTCGGAAAGACCGCCCTGGCCGTCCATTGGGCCCACCGGGTCGCCGCGCGGTTCGCTGATGGACAGTTGTATGTGGACCTGCGCGGGTTTGATCCGGGCGGCTCGGTGATGCCGTCCGGGGACGCGGTGCGCGGGTTCCTGGACGCGCTCGGGGTTGCGGCGCACCGTGTCCCGACCGACGCGGGCTCCCAGGCCGCGCTGTACCGCAGCGTGCTCGCCGGAAAGCGGATCCTGGTGGTGCTGGACAACGCCCGCGACGCTGACCAGGTCCGCCCGCTGCTGCCCGGCACACCCGGCTGCCTGGTCGTGGTCACCAGCCGCAACGAAATGCCCGGACTACTGGCCACCACTGGTGCCCACCCGCTGACGGTGGACCTGCTGACCGCAGCGGAGTCGCGTCAGCTCCTCGCTTGCCGCATCGGCGCGGACCGGCTCGATATCGATTCCGACGCCACCGACGAAATGATCGCCCGGTGCGGCCGGTTGCCGCTCGCATTGGCGATCGCGGCCGCCCGCGCCGCCAGCCGCCCGGACTTCACGCTCGCCGCGCTCGCCGGGCAGCTCCGCGACAACCGGAACCGGTTGGACGCGTTCACCGCCGGCGACCCTGCTACTGACGTGCGTGCGGTCTTCTCGTGGTCTTACCTCGCGCTCGGCTCACCAGCCGCCCGGCTGTTCCGGCTGCTCGGCCTGCATCCCGGCCCGAGCATCGGCGTGTCCACCGCCGCAAGCCTCGCCGGCGTCCCGCCGGAATCCACGCGTGCGCTGCTCGCCGGGCTCACCCGCGCCCACCTGATCGCCGAGCCCACGCCGGACCGGTACGTCCTGCACGACCTGCTGCACGCCTACGCCACCGAACAGGCCCGCCGTCACGATTGCGACGACACCCGGCGTGCCGCCGTGCACCGGATGCTCGATCACTACCTGCACACCGCACACACCGCGGCGCTGCTGCTCAACCCACGTCGGCCTTCCATCATTGACATGCCACCACCTGCGGACGTCACGATTGCGCCCCTGAGCGATCAAAACAAGGCGGCGGCGTGGCTGACCACCGAGCGTCCCGCCCTCCTGGCAGCCGTCCGGCAAGCCTCAGACATCGGGCTCGACACGCATGCGTGGCGCATCGCCTGGACACTGACCGACTTCCTCGACCAGCGTGAACATTGGGACGACCTTGCCGCCGCCCACGACGCCGCGCTGGCGGCGGCCGTGCGACTGGCCGACGTGGCCGGCCAGGCCTACGCCCACCGAGGATTGAGCTCCGCTCATACCCAGCGTGGCCGGTACGCTGAGGCGGACGTCCACCTCCAGCGCGCACTCGAGTTGTTCAGCACGCTGGGAGACCACATCGCCTCGGCTGACACCCTCCTTGATCTCAGTTACCTGTTCGAGCGGCAGGGTCGCAACGACGAGGCCCTCGACGGCGCCCAGGCGGCCCTCGCGTTGCTCGCAACAATCGAGCGCCCCACGGAAAGGGCAAGAGCACTCAACAACGTCGGCTGGTACTGCACCCTGCTGGGCCGGCACCAGGACGCGCTCACCTATTGTCGACAAGCCCTCGACCTGTACAAGGAGCTGGGTGACTGCTCCGGCCAGGCAGCCACGCTGGACAGCCTCGGGCATGCCCACTACCACCTCGCTCACCATGAGCAAGCGGTCGAGTGCCGTCAACTCGCCCTCGATCTGTGTCGGAACTCGGGAAACATCCACCTCGAAGCATCCCTGCTGATCCGCCTCGGTGAGACCCACGACGCCGCCGGCGATCGGCGCGCCGCCCACGATGCGTGGCGGCATGCCGCCGACCTGCTCGACGCGATCGGCCATCCGGACGCCGACACCGCCCGGACCAAACTCCGCCCAACCGCGCAGGCCGAGACGATCATCGCCTGTGACTTCTCACCGTCGACACCGACGATCCCGGAGAGGCACTAACCAGTTAGTCCGGCAGGCCCAGCCGCCACGCGGCGAGGGACGTTGGGCGGTCCAGTCGTAGCACCCATTCGCTCGTCGTGGTCGGGTAGGCGCGGGCGGTGTGCGGGGCCCGGCCGTCGCCGAAGATCTCGACCAGAGAGCCGTCCACCAGAATCCGGGCGGGTGCCTGGATCGATGCGACCGGTGTCGACCGTTGACCATCCACAAGAGACAGTGTGGCTGTGCCGGCTGCGATCTCGATGTCGAACGCAGTCGCCCCAATAGCCTCGCCGGCCACGACCGTCAACGGTTCTCGGCGCAACGCGGCGAGTTCGGGGACCGGCCGTGACACGAGCCGGTCGCCGTCGAGGAGGAGCTCGCGGCAGAAGGTGAGCGTGCCTGCCCACCCGGCTGCGGCGACCTCGGCCGGCGACCGGGCGGCGCCCTCCGGTGACCAGCCCCATATCAGGATGCGATCGGGCCGGCACAGCACCTGCGGGGCGTAGAAGCTCGGGCCGAGGTCCACGGCGCCGCCGGCGGTCGGCGCGAAGCGCAGCCCGTCAGGTCCGGTCGACAGGTCTCCGACGAGGTAGCGGACCCCGTCGAACGTGAGGGCGTCGCCGAGGTGGCATAGCTGCGAGAAGATCAGCACCCAGCGCTCGCCGAAGCGGACGAGGTTCGGGCATTCCCACACGTTGCCCGACGCGAGGTCGGCGGCTACGGGGTCGGCGCTGGTCAGCACCGGTCCGAGGTACGTCCAGGAGGTCAGGTCGTCGCAGTCATAGCCCAGGATCCGGCCGCTGCCCTGCCGGTGGCCGGCGCCCTGGATTGCGTACCGGCGACCGTCCATTGTGAACACAAAGGGGTCGCGCACGTCTGTGATGGCGGGGTCGTCGGGCCTGCCGGCCGCCGACTTGTGTCCTTGCCGCCAGGCCCGCATGCCGCGGTCGGAGCGGGCGAGCAGCACCTCGGCGCGGCGGGTCGCGTCGGCCACCGCGCTGTAGACGGCGGTTGGGGTGCCGTCGTCGTCGACGACGCAGCCGGTCCAGCAGCCGTACTCGTCGAGTTCACCGGGCCTGTTGACGAGTGCGATCGGCTCTTGCCGCCAGGTCACCAGGTCGGTGGAGCTGGCGTGGCCCCACTTGATCGACGCGTGCACCGGGGCGTCCGGGTTGTGCTGGAAGAAGACGTGGTAGCGCCCGTCGATGTACGAACAGCCGTTGGGATCGTTGACCCAGCCCTGCGGTGGGCGGCCGTGCAGGGCCGGGAACGACGGATCGGTCATTTGTTCGTGCCCGCGGTCAGGCCTTCTCGCAGCGTCCGTTGGCCGACGATGAAGACCGCGAATGCGGGGATCATCCACAACACCACACCGGCGAGCACGGTCGCGACGCTACCGGTGCCGAGGTTGCCCTGCAGCGAGACGAGTCCGAGCGGCAGGGTGAAGTTCTCCTCGGTTGATGGTCAGGATCAGCGGGCGGAAGAACTCGTTCCAGTGGTAGTTGAACGCGAGGATGCCATCCCCCGGATCAGCATGAACACGGGCACGATCGTGACCTGCATCGGCACCATCATCGTCGCCAGTACGACGCCGAACAGGAGGGTCTCGCCGCGGAACTCCATCCGGGCGAACACGTAGCCGGCGAGCGCGGCGGTGAACATCTGCCCGACCGCGACCAGGCCCGTCACCAGGACGGTGTTCAGAACAGCAGCGCATAGTCGACCCGGTCGAACACGTCCCGGTACGCGCTCAGCCCGACCTCCGCCTCGCCGCCGCCAGGCGGCTTCGGGGTGATCGACGTCCAGAACGTCCAGATCGCCGGGCCGAGGGTGAGGAACGTCGCGATCGCCAGGATCAGCACTCGGCCGGCCCGCATCAGCGCGTCGACCCGCGATCGAATCCAAGAGGTCGCCAGCCACTTCGGCTACGTACCCAACTGGCTGGCCCGTGGCCTACGCCGCCAGCGATCGGGGATCGTAGGCTTCATCGGCGACGAAGTCGCCACCACCCCGTACGCGGTCCGCATGATCCTCGGCGCCCAGGAGGCGCTGCGCGAGGCCGGTCTGCTGATGGTTCTCATGAACAGCCAGGGCGATCCCGCGCTGACGGCCCGCGAGATGCGTGACGCTGGATGCCTACTGGCCTGACCAGTTCGGCTATCCACCGACGGTGACCACTACGCCGAGATACCGCGTGGTCAGTTTGTCCTCCGCGATGGTGGCGCCCATTGCGACGAAGGTACGCTGACCGCCGCTGTCGGGCATGGTGACCTCGACCTGGAAGGCGCCGTTCTGGTCGGCGGTGGCCGTGGCGGCCAGCGCGCTGTCGGCGCCGGTGCGTCACGGGTCCCGTTCGACCATCCGGTCACCGTTCCGTTGCCGCATCGGCATCGCCTACCGGCTCGCGGGCGGAATTGTCTGGATGCGAGCGCTCGCCCGCCAGCTCCTCGGCGGTCCCAAGGAAGGCCACACCGAGGAACCCCAGGACGACCCCGCCGACCGTGAATGCCGCGCTGGCCGGCCCGTTGATCACAATCCAGCCGATCAGCTCCGCCGCGCCGCCAATCACCACCATCAACACGCCAGCTACCTGGTACTGGCTGATGTCGCGAGGTGGAGGCGTGTACGGCGCCGTCACGTTGTCCACGATAAACGGGCCCGGCAAAGCGCAGGATCTGTCCCAACTCCGTCCCAGGCCGAGCGCAAAGACCAAGGCGCCGCCATCGCCGGCACGTCGCCATCACCCCGGCTGACGTAAACCGCCCAGATCTGTGCGCGGATCTGCCGCCGTGAGGATGCGTAGGAGACACCGGTCTGGATGGTCGTGGCACGATTTAGCGTGACGACATAGCTCGCGAGCTTGCCGCCGTGCGTGCCTGGCTGACAGTGGTTGTGCGTGCCGAATTTCCATCCGCGCTGCTCCTTCGGGGTTCGGCTCGCTCCTGCCGGTCGGACCTTGGCGGCCTGCCCGAATCGGCGTCGGTGACTACGGGATGATGCCGGCTCGTGCTCCTGCGACTGGCCTACCTCGGTGTCACCACCATGGTCGGCGCTGCTGCGACTGCTGCCTCGCAGCGACCAACCGCCCGCGCGCTGGACCGCTCCGATGCCCTCCGACCCGGCTGTATCCACCGGCGGTATCCACGGGTGGTGGTCTCGGACCGGGCACCGTTAGGTTGCGCGTTGAAGACGCAGGGGCGCCAGCGCAACGATTCCTGCGTCAATGGAGACATGGCGCAGTCGGAGCCGGCAGTGGACGCTGCGGACCATTCGTGTCCAGCACCTGCGCGCCCGTGGTGGTCGGTGCTCGCCCGTGCGGCGGGGCTGGTCCTGTTGTGCAACGTGATCCCGCTCGCCGGCGCCGGCTACACATGGCTCGTGATCCGGCACCCATCTCGTCATGAATGTACCGAATGCGGCGCGTTCGACGGCGTGTTCCTGGTGCTGATCGTCGGCACTGTCGCGGTCTCGTTGGCCGTCGGCCTGCTGCTGGTCGGGGCATTGGTGGTTGCGCGGGTGCGGCGGCCCAGGTTGATCGGCCTTGTCGGTGGCGCGCCGGGTCTGCTGCTGAGCGCGTTCGCGGTTCTCCAGCTGCTGTACTGGCTGCTCGGTCTGATCGTGGGCGACTGAGACCGTCCGACACTCAGTACCCACTCGGCAACGACCCTCCTTGTGATAGTGGGACGGGTCGGCTCCACCGCCGGCTGATCCAGCCGGAGTCGACAACCAGCCCGAACCCGAATCCCGGGTCGGGGTCGTCTCATTGAAGGTGGCCTGCTGGGCCTGTCCATCCCCAGAAGCTGTGAAGGGCTCCGTCATGCGGCTCGGGCCCGCCGGTCCGGGCCATCACTCGTTCGTACTCGATAGGTGAACTGCCGTCGCAGGCGCTGTGGCGGCGGGCGTCTGAGATCTACGACCGCGCACGCAGGCAACCGACCTCGATCGGTACCTCGCCGAGTTCCGCGCGGGCGGGTACCCGGTGGACCGGGTTGTGCACGCCACGTGCGCCGGCTGCGGCGGCTCGACCTTCCACGTGCTGATCGACGACGAGGAGGGCTACGCGGAGCGCCGATGCGCCTCGTGCGCGGCCCGGTTCGTCATGCTGGACTCCGCCGACCTGCACGACGAGGCCGATCCCGAGGAGGCCGCCTGCCCTTGCGGCAACGAAACGTTCGAGGTCGCCGCCGGGTTCGCTGTCCGCGACGATGGCGACATTCGCTGGGCGTCGATCGGGCTTCGATGTGTCGGTGACGGCATTACCAGGATGAGGTGTGCTGTTCTGCCGCGATCCGAGCGGTGATCAGGCGCCGCGACTACGGATTCGGGCCCGCAGGACAGGCGTGGATCGTCGGTAGCCGCTCGCACGCGGGCGGCTACCTGAACGCTGCCTTCGGCGTCGACGCCTGGATCTCGCGTATCTCGGCGCCGACGTCAACGCCGTGATGGCCGCCGCCGCCCGCCTCGCCGGACAGCCAACCCTCTACAACATCAACCTGCTGCCGCGGACCGCCCCGCGACCACCGGGCTACCCAACATTCTCTGAGCGGCCTGTGGCGTGGCGTACGTCCGGATCGCCCTCGCTCATGGTGGCTACATGTACGCCGCCGTCCGCTGGAGGAACGCCTTGGCGCTCCAGGCCCGGCGCAGAATGAGCACCATCGCGAACGCGGATGCCGCCGCTATCAGCACCCGAGGCGCTGGACCGGAGTTCACCAGCGCGACCCAGATGCTTTCAAGGACGATTGCGAGCAGGAACGCCGCGATCCACCGGCGGGCGTAGGCAGCGCCGGCCGCGGCCCGCAGGAGCGGTATCTCACTGTCGGCCACCGCCTCCCGGCCGCGAAGCTTCCGCCACACCTGCCTGCGCTGCTCGCCGGTGAACGCGGCCGAGGGGTCGCGTTCCAGGGCGCACCTTTGGGCAGGCAGCAGCGAGAACAGCAGACTGCCGAAGATGAGCACCGCGTTGACGACGGCGTTCGCGTACCCGAGCCACGGCGGGGGATACAGCACGGCTGGCCCGAGGTCGTCCAGCGAGTCGAGTCGGCTCAGCACGAAGTCGCCGACGCTGTACAGAACGAACACTGTAAGTGCGAAGTCGAGGACCAGCACCACTCTCCTCTTGGCTATACGCCGGCGCATCTCCGGCGTGGTGGCGTCGAAGTCGCTCATCCAACTCTCCGCGGTCGCCGCGCCGTTCATCCGGGGCTCGCGGTTGCCCGGAGACCGATTCGCGCTTCACCGAGCCGCATTGTCCGAAGAAGCAACCGCATGGCGACGGCGGCGCCGAGGAACAGCCCCACCCTCCGCCAGCTCATCTGTGTGGTCATAGCCGCACCGTCGCATCGCGGCACAGTCACAAGACCGACATCACGGCGTGTGACAAACCGTGTGACCCAGCGTCGGCCCAGGTGGAACGGTCGTAAACCGGACACGGCGCCGCACGAGGGTCTCACCACGCCGATCGTCGACGGCGCCCTCGACGCCGGTAGAACCAGTCGGTTGCGGACGCTTCCCGCGCCGGCGGTACGAACGCACTCACCGCCACCGCCGCGGCCGTTGCGTAACTCGCCCGGCAGACCGATCTCCCTGTGCACCATGGGCCGGATGGTGGCACCCGCGTTCCCGGGTCGGCATGGCGAGAATTCACCATTCGGGCGGCCCGGCGAGATGCCCGTGAACGCACAGTCAGCTGGCGCGAGGAGCGAGGCGCGGCGTGTGGATCTGCCGCGGACCGGTTGTCGGTAACCTACATACCAGTGCCCCACGGGTCCCACGATTGGGAGAGTGCCGCTATGAATGATCATGGCAGGAAGACCGCCAATCCGGCGTGGGTTCCGGTGCTCGCCGCCACGCTGGCCGTGGCGGGCATCGCCTGGCTAGTCGCGTTCTACCTGTCGCAGGGCCTGTATCCGGTGTACTCCTGGCGGTACTGGAACCTGGCAATTGGCTTCGGGGCCGTACTCGCCGCGGTGGGCATTGTCTCCAAACGGCGGTAGTGGCCCTTCTGCCGCGGCTCCGAGCGCGCACTCATGCCACCGATCGCACCGATACCTACCGTTTCAGAGCACGGCACATCCGGAGCAATGCCGTGATCTTTCTCGTAGTCGCGACCGCCGTTGAGTTCGGCAAGTAGCTCGTCCGGGCACAGCTCATAGAGCTCGCCCCACCATCGGCGTGCCTTGTTGTCCCAGATGCGGTAGCCACCTGGGATGCCTCTCGCCACGTACCGCCTTCGGGTCATCGCGGCGCACGCCAGCGAAACGTCTCATCGGTCGCATCCGGATTGTGGGGGCCGCCCATGCTCATCTAGCCGCTGACCGCTCGCTACGGTGCACCTGGGTTACAGCTGTGGCACGACGCGCACCACCGCACCGGTAGCTGGGTTGATGATCACGAGAAGGCAGGCCACCCCGCGAGCGTCGGCCGGGTTGGTCGGGAGCACCTCCGTCTGCGCCCGGTGGCGTGTGATTCGTGCATCGTCGAGCGCGTCCGTTCCGCTCGCTGCGGCGGCCACCCGCGCGACGGCGATGAGCTCGTCGTCGGTCATGCGGCGCCGGCCGCAAAGCGGCGGGCCCCGTGTACCAGACTGTTCAGCCCCGCGCCCACGAGTAGGACGGCGCCGCGACCAGCCCTCTACGGTGTCGCGACGGCTGTCGGTGGTGGTGGGTTTCTGTCGCGTCTGCGTGATCGACGCGATCCTTGCAAAGTCACCGGCAGACTACGTCCGCCGCGCCACGGTGCCGGCCGGGTCACCGACGCTCGGGCTTGGCCATCTACAGTTCGAAGCGCTGATCACCATCGCCCGCGGGTTGGCCAACATCAACGACTTCGCCCTCGAGGCCCTGCTCGGACTGCTCGGACTGCTCGGGCTACGCGTCTTCGAAGCGTGCGGCGCCGGCATCGCCGACCTGGGGGTCCGGATGACGGCGGATACCCCCACCGACATCCCTGCGTACACCCCGCCGCATCCCGGCGGCGGAGACTGGGGCGGGATCAACTACCCACTCCACGCCGTCGAGTACAAGCGCCGCG
>Ga0070664_100001794_pt1 | contig 17208 bp, 16 predicted proteins | sample KBSC73metaG_FD_65863 | JGI IMG/M metagenome (GOLD analysis project Ga0070664, IMG submission 65863) | Corn rhizosphere microbial communities from Kellogg Biological Station, Michigan, USA - KBS C7-3 metaG | ecosystem: Host-associated > Plants > Roots > Rhizosphere > Soil ... | reverse complement strand
GTGGACAACGTTGTCATAGAGAGATTTCACCGGAAGCCGCTCATCCTTGCCGTGCGCGCGATTGTCGATCGGGGTGACGGTCCAGCCGCCGTTCGTGCCGTAGACAGGAATGCCGGCAACACGGAATGGCCGCGCATCGCTTGCTCCGGTCGACATCTCCGGGAAGACCGGCTGGCCGGGATGCAGCGCCTGGACGGCACGCGTGTAGGCGGCGGTCACGTCGGGCCGCAGCGGCGATGCCAGCGAAGCGACATAATCGTCGTTCCGAGTCACCACGACCGTCGGATCGGCGACGATCCGCTCGAGCTCGGCCTTCACCGCGTTCGGATCGACTCCGGGGAAGATCCGGCAGTTGATCATCGCCGTCGCGAGTTGCGGCAGCGCGTTGTCCGCGTGCCCCGCGAACAGCCGCGTCGGAACGCAGCGCGTGCGGGTGAGGCCGACTTCGCTTTCGCTGGCCTCGATGAAGTCTGCCGCTTCACCATCGTTCGGATTGGTGAGCCAACGGCGCATCGCATCGCCGAGCGGGTTCTTTTCCAGCTTCTGCCGGCCATCGAAATATGCCCGCGTCGTCTCGTTCATCATCGGCGTGAAGCGATAGGCTTCGATTTTGTCGAGGGCATGGGCGAGGCTGTAGATCGCATTGTCCTTGCGCGGCTTGGACGAATGGCCGCCGCGGTTGCGCACCGTCAGCGTGTAGCCGGCGAAGGTCTTTTCCGCGGTCTGCATGGTAAAGCCCGCCGGCGAGCCGTCCGTGTTGACGCTGCCTCCGCCGCCATCGGCGTTAAGCCCGAACTCCGGATGGCCGAGCAGGTCCAGCCATTGCGTGGCGCCGTTCTTCGCGCCGATGCCGTTGGTTTCCTCATCGCCGGTGAACAGGACGACGATGTCGCGCTTCGGTTTGAATCCCGACTGCTTCAGGTTGATCATCGCCTGGGTGATGGCGACGATTCCGTCCTTCATGTCGATGGTGCCGCGGCCGTAATAATAGCCGTCCTTCTCGACCATCTTGAAGGGATCGGTGGCGGACCAATCCTCGGCCTTCGCTTCGACCACGTCCATATGGCCCATCAGCAGGATCGGTTTTGCCTTGGGCGTTCCAGCGGCGCGCCAGCGGACGATCACCGCAGCCGTGTCGTCGTCGCCGGTCGTGGCGCTGCCCGTATGATAGGGGACGACGTGGATGTCGGCTTCAGGGAAGCCTGCCGCCTTGAACTGATCGGCGACATATTGCGCTTCTTCGGGAACACGGTGCCGTCCGATCACGGTCGGGATATCGACGATGTGTTCGAACATCGCATGAGTCGCCTCATGCTGCGCAGCGGTCAGCTGAGGTGGAGCAGCCGCGTTCGTTGCGGATGCTATGGCCAGAAGCGACGCCGTGGCGATCAGTTTACGCATCGATACCCTCCCCTTGAATGAGTTGCACGACGCTAGGCGTGTCGTCTGCGCCGTCAAGTTACAGCGCCATGGCCCTCCGCCAGATATTCCGCGCTTCGCATCTCTTCGAGCCGGCTCACGGTCCGCTGGAATTCGAAGCTGCCGTCGCCCGCCGGATATAAACCTTCGGGCTCGGCGTCAGCCGCGGCGAGCAACTTCACCTTATGTTCGTAGAGTGCGTCGATCAGCGTCACAAACCGCGCCGCCTCGTTCCTGCGTTCGCGCGACATTACCGGAATGCCCACGATGATGACCGTATGATAGCGGCGAGCGATGGCGAGATAATCGGCGGCACCGCGCGGCTCGCCGCACAGGCGCTTGAACGAAAAGACCGCCACGCCTTTGAGGCTCTTCGGTACATGAAGGGTGCGGCCGCCGCCCACGTCGAGCTCTTCCGTCGGCACTTTGGCACGATCTTCGACCGGATAATCGGTGAGCTGGAAGAAGGCGCGGGAAAGGTCCGCGGTCGCTTCCGGCCCATTGGGCACATGCCAGACCTCGACACCCGCGAGGCGATCGAGTCGGTAATCGGTCGGACCGTTGACTTCGACCACGAGCATTCGCCGTTCGATGAGGTCAATGAACGGCAGGAACAGCTCGCGGTTGAGCCCGTCGATATAGAGGTCCCGCGGCGGCCGATTCGACGTCGTCACTACCTTGACGTCACGCTCGAGCAGTTTCCCGAACAGCCGCGACAGGATCATCGCGTCCGCCGGGTTCGTCACCTGCATTTCGTCGAAGCAGAGCAGTTTCGCTTGCTCCGCGATCTGTTCGGCGACCGGCTCGATCGGGTCGCCTTCCTCGCTCTCGCGCGCCTTGCGGAGCCGGCCGTGCGTTTCGAGCATGAATTCATGGAAATGGACGCGGCGCTTCGGCTCGATCGCAATATGATCGAAGGCGAGGTCCATCAGCATCGATTTGCCGCGCCCGACGCCGCCCCAAAGGTAGACGCCCGCGGGGCCGTCATCGCGAGACCCGAACAGGTTCGAAAACAGTCCCTTCGGCCGAAAAGCCGCGGCGAGACGGTCGAGCGCTTCGACAGCTCGCGCTTGTGCGGGATCGGGCTTCAGTTCGCCGGCCTTGAGGAGCGTGGCATAAGCCGCGCCGACAGGTCCTCTCATCGCGCCGGGGCGTTCGGCCGGTTCACCCGCTTCAGCGTGCCGCTGAAGCTGTAGCAATTTTCGCCATTCTGCTTCACGACACCCTGGAGGAAGGCGTGGCCGCGCGTCTGCCTCACCAGCTCGACATGCGAATCCAGCGGCGACCCGGCCTGACCGCGCGCGAGGAAATGCGTCGTAAGGTCCAGCGTCACATAATGTCCGCGCTCCATTCCGGCGCAGAGGCCGCCCGCGAACATCGACATGTCTATGAAGCTCATGATCGCGCCGCCGTGGATGGATCCGCCCATGTTCATGTGCGCCTCGGTCGGGAACATGCGGCAGATCCCGCGGCCCGGTCCGTCGGGCTTGAACAGCAGCCGGCCGGTCGCCGCGGCGAATGAGCTTCGCGGGAAATCGCCCCAGCTGAACCAGCCGGGATTGTCGGCGTCGGGCGTGGCTCCCGTCGGGAGGCCCACGTCCTCCATCAGCCCGTCGACTTCCTGTGAGTTGTCGCTCACGCTGCCCGTTCGGCGATCAGCTTCTTGGTTTCCGCGATCGCTTTCGCTGGATTCAGCCCCTTGGGACAGACATTCGCGCAATTCATGATCGTGTGACAGCGATAGAGGCGGAATGGATCTTCGAGGCCGTCGAGCCGCTCGCCGGTGGCTTCGTCGCGGCTGTCGGCGAGCCAGCGATAGGCCTGCAGCAGGATGGCCGGTCCGAGGAAGCGATCCTGGTTCCACCAGTAGCTCGGGCAGCTCGTCGAGCAGCAGAAGCAGAGGATGCATTCGTACAGGCCGTCGAGCTTCGACCGATCCTCGGGGCTCTGCAGCCGCTCCTTGCTCGATGGTGCCGGGGTCGCGGCCTTCAGCCACGGCTGGATCGACGCATATTGCGCATAAGCGTGCGTGAGGTCGGGAACGAGATCCTTCACTACCTCCATGTGCGGCAAAGGCGTGATCTGGACCTCGCCCTTGATCTCCGAAATTGCGGTGGTGCAGGCGAGGCCGTTTCGTCCGTGCATGTTCATCGCACAGCTTCCGCAAATCCCCTCGCGGCAGGAACGGCGGAAGGTCAGGGTGGGGTCGATCTCGTTCTTGATCTTGATCAGAGCGTCGAGGACCATTGGCCCGCATTTGTCGAGGTCGATCGTGTAGCGGTCGAAGCGCGGGTTCGCTCCGCTGTCCGGATCGTAGCGATAGATTTTGAACGTCTTGAGCCTTTTGCCCTCTTCGGGCTTCCACTCGCGGCCTCTGACGATCTTGCTATTCTTCGGGAGCGTGAACTCAGCCATGCCGCGCCGCTAGCACGCGACGCACGCCAAAGAAAAGGCCGCCCGGCAGGCTGCCACTGGAACGGCTAGCGGTACAGCAGCGCCTGAACGACCTGCTGGATCAGCATGGTCTTCGGATTGACGCGATAGAGATATCCATCGCCGTAATAATAATTGCCGTACGGGCTGAGGCCGTACTGCCTCCGGACGTCATACGGGATCTGGTTATAGCCCCAGGCCGTGCCGTAGCCGCGCGGGAAGCGCTGACCGACATTGTACAGCTTCTTCGCCTGGCCGGGCGGAAGGCAGCCGTTGTGCTTCTTGGCGAGGCCCGGCGGGCAGCCGCCAACGCCATATCCGACCGGTCCGTTATAGCCATAGCCGTGCGGATTGCCGTGACCGTTTCCTGGCTTCGCCGCGGCCTGGCCGGCGAGAGCGAGCGCAGTAGCGCCTGCGAGCAGAACAAGATGTTTCATAGTGCCTCCGAACGTATCGCTTACGATATGAACGAACGTTGAGCGGAATGGTTACCGGACCGAATGGCGGAACGGCAATCGCCGACCCCTGTTGGTAGTCAAGGAAGGAGGCTGACATGCTTGGAAAAGCCGACGCAACGCCGATGATCGCCGTCAAGGACCTCGACCGCGCCCGCAAATTCTATGAGGACACCCTTGGTCTCGAGACCAAGGACGAATGGGGCGAGGGCCTGACGATGGAAAGCGGCGATACGACGATCAACGTCTATCGCTCACAATTTGCTGGAACGAACAAGGCGACCGCGCTCACCTTTCAGGTCGATGACGCGGAGGAAGAGGTCAGCGAACTCAAGAAGAAGGGCGTCTTCTTCGAACATTATGACCTGCCCGGTCTCCAGTCCCGGGGCGATCTCTATGTCGGTGAGGGCGGCTTCAAGACCGCATGGTTCAAGGACCCTGACGGGAATATCCTGAGCCTGATCGAGGAATAGCCCACAAATGAAAGGCCGCCGGAAGACACCGGCGGCCTTCTCTTTTGCAGCTCAACCAGGGCAGCTAGCGCTGGATGACGTCGAGCACCTTCGTGACCGCAAAGGTCGTCGGGTCGACGACATAGACGTAGCCGTTGCTGTAGACATAGCGGCCGTTCGAATCGAGGTGATAGTAGGTCACCACCGGCTGCGGAATGTCGCTGTAGGTCGTGTAGGTATAGTTCGGTCCAAATACGTAGCCGACCTTGTACGGCGGGTCGCCCTTCACGCGGTGCGTGGAGACGCAAATTCCGTCATGCCACTTCGTGCAGACATAAGTGTGGGGCGCGGCCGCGGCCGGCGTGAACGCCAGGGCCATTGCCGCTCCCGACAATGCGAAAATCAGTTTACGCATCACTACCTCCTTGAATGCGTTACCGAAATCAACGACGCGGCTGGCGCGTCGTTTCGCCATTCGTCGTGAGCCCGACACAGTTCGAGGACGCCGAAACGAATGGGCCGCCGGCAAGCGCCGACGGCCCAATGTCCGAGAGCTCAACTCAGGGGATTTTAGCGGGTCAGGGCGTCGATCACGCGCTCGACCGCATAGGTCCGCGGGTTCACGACGTAGATGTAATTGTCCCGATAAACATAACGATAGTCGGGGTTGAGATCATATCGGGTCACATAGCCGCGCGGCAGCGCCCGGTAGGACGTATAGGTATAGCGAGGGCCGAACACGTAGCCTGTGCGCCACATCGCATGGCGCGCGTGGCGCGACATCGACATGCGGTAGCCGTAATTGTTCCAGCGCACGCAATGGCCGTGGCGCCACTTCGCACATTCGCGGCCGTGGTGGCGGTAGCCATTGTCATGATGGCGGTCGGCCATCGCGGGCGTGGCCGTCAGAGCAACGGCGGCGGCACCCAGTCCAAGAATGAATTTATTCATCGCGGAGTCTCCTTCTATCGCCGTTCCAAACGAGCGCCGCCCGCTTCGGGTTGCCGATTCTTTGCGCAGGTTACGGTGATTTCATCTTGGGCCAGCGGTTGCCCGTCGCAGGCCACCTCGCTAATCGGGCGCCGCGCTCTCCATGCGGCGACTCTCAAGAACGCCGCCGTAACAACAGAAAGGTTCGAACCAGCCCCATGGCTCGGAAGAAGATCGCCCTCGTCGGCGCCGGAATGATCGGCGGAACCCTCGCTCACCTCGCCGCGATGCGCGAGCTGGGTGACATCGTCCTGTTCGACATCGTTGAAGGCATTCCGGAAGGAAAGGCGCTCGACATCGCTCAGGCCGGGCCGATCGACGATTTCGACGCCAGGCTGAAGGGCACGTCGGACTATGCCGATATCGCGGGCGCGGACGTGATCATCGTCACCGCCGGCGTTCCTCGCAAGCCAGGGATGAGCCGCGACGACCTTCTCGGGATCAACCTCAAGGTGATGAAGGCGGTCGGCGAGGGCATTCGCAAGCATGCGCCGAACGCGTTCGTGATCTGCATCACCAACCCGCTCGACGCGATGGTCTGGGCGCTGCGCGAATTCTCGGGTCTTCCGCACAAGATGGTGGTCGGGATGGCCGGAGTGCTCGACAGCGCGCGCTTCCGCCACTTCCTCGCCGAGGAATTCGACGTCAGCGTTGAGGACGTGACAGCCTTCGTCCTCGGCGGCCACGGCGACACGATGGTACCGGTGGTCGGCTATTCGACCGTCGCCGGCATTCCGATTCCGGACCTCATCAAGATGGGCTGGTCGACACAGGAAAAGATCGACGCGATCGTCAAGCGGACGCGCGGCGGCGGCGGGGAGATCGTCGCGCTGCTGAAGACGGGCTCGGCTTATTACGCGCCGGCGACCAGCGCGATCGCGATGGCCGAGAGCTTTTTGAAGGACAAGAAGCGCGTTCTGCCCTGCGCGGCGCATCTCAGCGGGCAATATGGCGTGGACAATCTCTACGTCGGCGTGCCCTGCGTCATCGGTTCCGGCGGTGTCGAGCGGATCGTCGAGATCGAGCTTGATGCCGAAGCGAGGCAGAACTTCACGGTCAGCGTCGATGCGGTGAAGGAACTGCTCGAGGCCTGCAAGCAGATCGACAACAGCCTCGCAGAAGAGGCGGTGGCGTGAGCATTCTCGTCGACAAGAACACCAAGGTCATCACCCAGGGAATGACCGGCGAGACCGGCACCTTCCATACCCGCCAGGCGCTCGATTACGGGACGCAGATGGTCGGCGGGGTCACGCCGGGCAAAGGCGGCACCGAGCATCTCGGACTTCCGGTTTTCGACACGGTTCATGAAGCGGTCGCGAAGACTGGCGCCACCGCGTCGGTCATCTACGTTCCGCCGCCTTTCGCCGCCGATTCGATCCTCGAAGCGATCGACGCGGAGGTCCCGCTGATCGTCACCATCACCGAGGGCATTCCGGTCCTCGACATGGTCCGCGTCAAGCGCGCGCTCTCGGGCTCGAAGTCGCGGCTGATCGGTCCGAATTGCCCGGGCGTGCTCACACCCAATGAGTGCAAGATCGGGATCATGCCCGGCAATATCTTCAAGAAGGGCAGCGTCGGCGTCGTCAGCCGATCGGGCACGCTCACCTATGAAGCCGTGTTCCAGACCTCGAACGAAGGTCTTGGCCAGTCGACCGCGGTCGGGATCGGCGGCGATCCGGTCAAGGGCACCGAGTTCATCGACGTGCTCGAGATGTTTCTGGCGGACGACGAAACCCAATCGATCATCATGATCGGGGAGATCGGCGGAAGCGCCGAAGAGGATGCGGCGCAATTCCTCGCCGACGAGGCCAAGCGCGGGCGGCGCAAGCCGGTCGTCGGCTTCATTGCCGGGCGCACCGCGCCGCCAGGACGCCGCATGGGCCATGCCGGAGCGATCGTCTCCGGCGGCAAGGGCGATGCCGAAAGCAAGATCACGGCGATGGAGGCGGCTGGAATCACCGTGTCCCCAAGCCCATCTGAATTGGGCAGGACACTGAAGGGGTTGCTGGCAACAGCATGATTGGACCCCGGCCTTCGCCGGGAACGCGGAGTATCATGAACGACGTCGTCGGATTCGTTGAGAGGGAGCAGGGCCCGAGCTGGGCGCGGCCAAACTGGCCGCTGAGCGAGCTCGACGAGGTCAATCTCGGTCTCGATCCGACGCAGGCGACGATCGAGAAGTTCACGGCCGCGGTAAAGGAAAAGGCGGCCGCGACCGGGGCAAGCGCGGACGACATCCGCCGCGCGGCAGAAGACAGCATTCGGGCGATGATGCTGATCCGCACGTATCGCGTGCGCGGGCATCTCGCGGCTCGACTCGATCCGCTGGGACTCGCGCGAATGGACGTCCCGGCCGACCTGACCCCCGCCTTCCACGGCTTTGAGAATGATGAGCTCGACCGGTCGGTCTGGCTGTGTGGAGTGCTCGGCTTCGAGCAAGCGACGGTCCGCCAGATCGTCGACGTTCTGCAGGCCAATTACTGCGGCCACATCGGCTTCGAGTATATGCACATCAACGAGGTCGAGGAGCGTCGCTTCCTCCAGGGGCGCATCGAGGGAGCCGAGGAAACCGTCCGGTTCACTCCCGAAGGCAAGCAGTCGATCCTCACCAAGGTGATCCACGCCGAACAGTGGGAGAAATTCCTCGCCAAGAAATATGTCGGGACCAAGCGCTTCGGTCTCGACGGTGGCGAGAGCGCCGTTCCCGCGCTCGAAGCCGTGATCAAATATGGCGGCCAGTTCGGAGTCGAGGAAATCGCCGTCGGAATGGCTCATCGCGGCCGGCTCAACATCCTCACCAACGTCATGGGCAAGCAGGCCCAGGCGATCTTCCATGAATTCGCCGGCGGAGCGACCAATCCGGCCGACGTCGGCGGTTCGGGCGATGTCAAATATCACCTCGGCACGTCATCGGACCGTGAGTTCGAGGGGATCAGCGTTCATCTGTCGCTTCTGCCGAACCCCTCGCACCTCGAAGCCGTCGATCCGGTCGTCCTCGGCAAAGCGCGCGCCGTTCAGACCTACAAGGGTGACAAGGAGGGCGATACGATCCTTCCGATCCTGCTCCATGGCGACGCGGCTTTCGCGGGGCAGGGCGTGGTCTGGGAATGCCTCAGCTTCTCGGGCCTGCCCGGTTACGCCACCGGCGGCACGATCCATTTCATCATCAACAACCAGGTGGGCTTCACCACCAGCCCGCAATTCGCGCGCTCGTCGCCCTATCCGTCGGATGTCGCCAAGGGCATCCAGGCGCCGATCCTCCACGTCAACGGCGACGATCCCGAAGCCGTCACATTCTGTTGCAAGCTCGCGATCGAATTCCGCCAGCGATTCAACCGCGACATCGTCATCGACATGTGGTGCTACCGGCGTTTCGGCCACAATGAGGGCGACGAGCCGAGCTTCACCCAGCCGCAAATGTATGCGGCGATCAAGAAGCATCCGCCGATCAGCGAGATTTACGGCAAGCGGCTGATTGCCGAGGGAATCGTCGACCAGCCGTGGATCGACAAGCAGACCGAGGACTATCTCGCGCATCTCGAGCAGGATTTCGAGGCCGCGGTCTCATATTTGCCCAACAAGGCCGATTGGTTCGAAGGCCGCTGGGCCGGTCTCGGGCGGCCCGACGAGCCGGTGCTTGGTCGCCGCAACATCCAGACCGCGATCGATGAAGCGGACGTGCGCCTTCTGTCCGACGTCCTGACCCGCGTCCCTGACGGATTCACGATCCACAAGACGCTGCAGCGAATCCTCGACGCCAAGAAGGCGATGTTCGAGACCGGCGAGGGCATCGACTGGGCGACCGCAGAGGCGCTCGCCTTCGGCAGTTTGCTTGAGGAAGGCCTTGGGGTGCGCCTGTCCGGCCAGGACAGCGGACGCGGAACCTTCAGCCAGCGCCATGCCGTTTGGGTCGATCAGCAGACCGGCGCGAAATATATCCCGCTGACCACCGTCGAGCCGGGCCGCTTCGAGGTGCGCGACAGTCCGTTATCCGAGTTCGGCGTGCTCGGTTTCGAATATGGCTACTCGCTCGCCGACCCCCGCACGCTCGTTCTGTGGGAAGCGCAATTCGGCGATTTCGCGAATGGCGCACAGACGATCATCGACCAGTTCGTGGCCGCGGGCGAGGCGAAGTGGCTACGCGCGAGCGGCCTCGTCATGCTTCTTCCGCATGGCTTCGAAGGGCAGGGGCCAGAGCATAGCTCGGCTCGGCTGGAGCGATATCTGCAGCTCTGCGCCGAGGACAATATGCAGGTCGCGAACTGCACGACGCCCGCAAACTATTTCCACATTCTCAGGCGGCAGATGCGGCGCGGCTTCCGCAAGCCGTTGATCATCATGACTCCCAAGTCGCTGCTCCGGCACAAGCTTGCGGTCTCGAATATTTCCGATTTCCTCGGCGACAGCCACTTCCGCCGGATCCTGTCGGACCTCAATCCGCCAGGGGAAGGTCAGACCCGGCGACTCGTCCTCTGCAGCGGGAAGCTCAGCTACGAGCTGATGGAAGCACGCGACAAGAGTGATGACCAGTACACCGAGATCATCCGCATCGAGCAGCTTTATCCTTTCCCGTCCGAGCCTTTGGTCAAGCGCCTCAAGGCGATGCCGGAGTTGCAAGAGCTCATCTGGGCGCAGGAAGAACCGAAGAATGCGGGCGCCTGGCAGTTCGCGGAGGACTTGCTCGCTCAGTGCCTCGCCGACGCTGGCTTCCCGGGCATGCGCCCCCAATATGCCGGTCGCGACGCCGGAGCTTCACCGGCGACCGGGCTCGCCAAACGGCACGCCGCCGAACAGGCGGCCTTGATTGCGGCGGCCCTGGGTCATAGCAGCCCCGCCAAGGGACCGGCTGTCGCGGCGGAATAAAGGGATCAAATGACTGACGTCCAAGTCCCCGTGCTCGGGGAATCGATCACCGAAGGAACGCTCGCTCAATGGCTGAAGAAGCCGGGCGAGGCGGTGAAGGCCGACGAGCCGATCGCCAGCCTCGAAACCGACAAGGTCACTGTCGAGGTGCCTGCGCCGGTCGCCGGAGTGCTTTCGGAGCAGTTGGTGCAGGAAGGCGAAACTGTCGCGGTGGGGTCGCTCATCGCGCGGATCGACGAGAGTGCGGCGGCTGGGGCCGCTCCGCCAGCGGCCGAGGCTGCTGCCGCCGCGACGACCAATCCGGCCGGGCCGGCCGAGACCCCGGCACTTCGCGGGGACGACCATGCGCCCGTCGCGGAAGCCGAGCATGACGACGACCATATCCTGACGCTTTCGCCAGCGGTCCGCCGCGCCGTGCTCGAATATCATGTCGATCCATCGAAGATCCACGGCACCGGCAAGGATGGGCGCCTCACGAAGGACGATGTGATCGCCGCTGCTCAGGGACGTAGTGCCCCGGCGGAGGCGGCGGCCCAGGCGCCGCAGGCGAAGGCTCCTTCAGCGCCGGCGCCTTCGGTCCCCGCTCCACAAGCCAAGGCTCCAGCGGCGACCGGCGAGCGCCGGGAAGAGCGCGTCAAGATGTCGCGGCTTCGGCAGACGATCGCGAAGCGCCTGAAGGATGCGCAGAACACGGCTGCGATGCTGACGACGTTCAACGACGTCGACATGTCCGCAGTCATGGAAGCTCGCAACAATTACAAGGACCTGTTCGAGAAGAAGCACGGCATCCGCCTCGGCTTCATGAGCTTCTTCGTGAAGGCCTGCGCGCTGGCCGCCCGCGACGTGCCGTCGGTCAACGCCAGCCTCGAAGGCGATGAGATCGTCTATCGCGACTATCTCGATGTTTCGATCGCCGTGTCGACGCCGAAGGGCCTGGTCGTTCCGGTCATTCGCAATGCGAACGCGCTGACTTTCGCCGAGATCGAGAAAACGATCGCCGACTTCGGCAAGCGCGCCAAGGAAGGCACGCTGACGCTCGAAGAAATGCAGGGCGGCACTTTCACCATTTCCAACGGCGGGGTGTTCGGGTCGCTGCTGTCCACGCCGATCATCAACCCGCCGCAGTCGGCGGTCCTCGGGATGCATCGGATCGAGGAACGGCCGGTGGTCAAGGACGGCCACATCGTCGCCCGGCCGATGATGTACCTTGCGCTTTCCTATGACCATCGCATCGTTGACGGCCGCGAGTCCGTGACCTTCCTCGTCCGCGTCAAGGAAGCGATCGAGGATCCGACCCGGTTGTTGATTGACCTTTAGCTCGTCGCTCCCGCGCAAGCGGGAGTCCCGCTTACTATATTACCCTCGAACACAAGCGGGACCCCCGCTTTCGCGGGGATGACGGAAGAGAAAAATGGCAGACAATTACGATTTCGACGTTCTGGTGATCGGTGCCGGCCCCGGCGGCTATGTCGCCGCGATCCGCGCCGCGCAGCTCGGCCTCAGAACCGCCTGCGCGGAGAGCCGCGAGACCCTGGGCGGAACCTGTCTCAACGTCGGCTGCATCCCCTCCAAGGCCCTGCTCCACGCATCCGAGCTGTTCGAGGAAGCTGCGCACGGAACACTCGCCAAATGGGGTGTGAAGCCGGGCAAAGTCGAGCTCGATCTCGGCCAGATGCACGGCACGCGGCTCGAGGCGGTGAAGGGGCTAACCCAGGGCATCGAATTCCTCTTCAAGAAGAACAAGGTCGAATGGCTGAAGGGCCTCGCCACCTTCGAAACCGCCGACACGGTGAAGGTCGGCGACCGCAAGGTTCGTGCGAAGAATATCGTCATTGCGACCGGATCGTCGGTAACTCCGCTTCCAGGCGTCGCCATCGATCAGGAGCGGATCGTCGATTCCACGGGCGCGCTCGAGTTGCCCGAAGTTCCCAGGCGCATGGTCGTGATTGGCGGCGGAGTGATCGGGCTTGAGCTCGGCTCGGTCTGGCGGCGGCTCGGAGCCGAGGTGACGGTCGTCGAATTCCTCGACCAGATCCTGCCCGGCTTCGACGACGATGTCCGCAAGGAAGCGAACAAGATCTTCAAGAAGCAGGGTTTCGACTTCAGGCTCTCGACCAAGGTCACGAAGGCCGAGCGTAAGGGGAAGACCGTCACACTGACGGTCGAGCCCGCGAAGGGCGGCGCGGCCGAGACGATCGAGGCCGACGTGGTGCTCGTTTCAATTGGCCGGCGCCCGAACACCGAAGGCCTCGGGCTCGACAAGGCCGGGATCGAGCTCAACCAGCGCGGCCAGATCGAAACCGATCACGACTTCCGCACCAAGGTGGCGGGAATCTGGGCGATCGGCGACGTGATCCCGGGCCCGATGCTCGCACACAAGGCCGAGGACGAGGGGATTGCGGTCGCGGAGAATATCGCGGGCCTCACCGGCATCGTGAACCACGCCGTCATCCCTTCGGTCGTCTACACCATGCCGGAGATTGCGGGCGTCGGCCTCACGGAGGAGGACGCCAAGGCCGAGGGCGAGGTCAAGGTCGGCAAGTTCCCGATGCTCGCCAACAGCCGCGCCAAGACCAACCGTGAACCCGACGGCTTCGTGAAGGTGATCGCCGACGCGAAGACCGACCGTGTGCTCGGCGTCTGGATGATCGCGAGCGTCGCCGGCACGATGATCGCCCAGGCCGCGCAGGCGATGGAGTTCGGGGCGACGTCGGAGGACATCGCTTACACCTGTCACGCCCATCCGACCCATAGCGAAGCGCTCAAGGAAGCGGCGATGGCGGTCACCGGCAAGCCGATCCACATCTGATCGGCCTTTCGGAACTCTTCACTTCGATTTGAGGTAGGTGTTCAGCCAGTCCAGGCCCGTCGCTATCGCGTCCTTCGTATCCGAACGGCGCGGCGGGTCGATGAACCTTCCGGGGACCGGCTTGCTTTCAACAGCGACCTTGTTCGTTTTCAGCGCCGCTGCGAGCAAGTCCGCCTGCGCGTCATAGGGAGGAATGGCCACGCGATAAATGAGCGTGGGCGTCCTGATCGCCGCGGCATTGCGGATGGGGTTGATCGCGTCGAATTTCGCCGGCTCGGCCAGCGGGGAGCCGCCGAAATAGCGCGTGCTGAAGGCGTCCGGCGCCAGGGCGAACGCAGAGACGACGTCGACGATCGGGATCGTCAGCACCGCAGCCCTGTAGCGGCTGGTCCTCGTCAGGCCATAAACGACCCGATAAGCGTCGTAGGTGCCTGTCGCGACGATCGCGAGACGGTTGGGGTCGGCAATGCCCTCCTTCACCATCTCGTCGACTCCGCTTTCGATGTCCGAGAACGGACCGACCGCGGGATCGCCCGCCACCACATTCTGGAAAGCCTCGCCATAGCCCCAGCTTCCGCGAGGGTTCGGCATGAGGACGGCATAGCCCTGGGCGACCAGCAAATGGTGGTTGATGTACGGGAACCACGTGTCGTCGGCGCTTACCCGCGTCGTGAACGAATGGTCGTAGGTCCCATGCGAGCCGACATTCAGCGCGACCAGCGGAAGCGCTCCCGACGAATGTGCCGGTATGGCCAACAGGCCCGTGACGCCCGTGCCGTCCGACGAGCGCCATTGCACCTCGCGGATCGTCTCCTGGCCATTCAGGTCCAACGCCGGATTGAGGCGGGTCAGTTGCCTCTCCGACTGGCTTCCGAACCCGCGCAGAACGACGTCCGGCGGCGTCAGGAGCGAGGACGTGACACAGGCATAATGCCTGCTCGCCGAGGACCAGCTGCAACCCGAAAAGACCCGGTCGCCGGGGGTCAAATCACTTGCGACTGCCGGCTTGTCCAAATCGACCGCGTAGACGTGCGTACGCATCCGGGCGAGGCCGGTGAAGAGCAAGGTTCGGCGACCGGTCCATTGCACCCATCGCGGCGGCTGGCCGCGAAGCCAGGTCGTGAAGTTGCCGGCGATCGGCCTCGGTTCGCCGCCCGCAGCGGGGACGAGCTGGAGGCCGATCGTACCCAAGGCCTTTCCGCCCTGGGTCGCGAAGACGATTTGCGAGCCGTCCGGCGACCAATGCGGCGCAAGATCGCGCCCCGGGCGCTTCACCAGCGTCGTCCGTTTGCCGTCTACCCCGATCAGTTCGATGTCGCCGTCCACCGAGGCTGCGATCCGCGCTCCCGTCGGCGACCATTCCGGATCTGCGACACTGATCCCGCTAACGAGCTCGCGCAGGTTTCCGGTCTCCACGTCGGCAAGGAACAGGCTGTTCGCGGCCGGAGCTTCGCCTTCGGTGGGCGCCGTCCGGCTCCCGACGACCGCCAGCTCTCTGCCGTCAGGAGAGCATGCAAAATCGCTGACGTTCTTTATTGCCTGCAACATCGGGCGAGAAACCGATGCGCCGTCCGAGACCTGAAGCTGCAGCTGGTCCTTGGTTCTGCTTAGCGAGACCAGACCGAGCCCGGGACACCAGCGAGCGCTTTCGCCATTTCCCAACAGGCGCGGAAATCCGCCGGCCGCGGGAACGATCCAGAGCTCTGACTGCTGAAGGTCCGTGCCCGGATCGAAAACATTGACGGTGAAAGCGATTTGCTTCCCGTCCGGGGATATTGCCGTCGCGGTGGCCTGTTTGAAATCCAGATAAGCGGTCGCGTCGAACTTGCCGGCATTTGCCGGCGTGGCGAATGCCAGCAGGGCAGTGATCAGCAGCAAGGCTTTGAAATGGAGAGCGGTCATCGGCAGTCTCGCAATGGACGCCGGCTGATCGGTAGTTGCGCTGCGGCTGTCCATAGGTGTGTCGGCCAAAGCGGCGATAAGGTCGCCCAGAATGAATCTCTCTTGTTTTTGATTGATCGTTCAACTAAACAGCTGAAATGGCAAAAGACACCCGTCAGCGGATCATCGATGCGGCGATGGAGCTGTTCTGGCTCAAAGGATATTCGTCCACCTCGGTCGCCGACATCTTGAGCCGCAGCCAGGTCAACAGCGGCAGCCTCTATTATTTCTTCCCGGGAAAGCAGGACGTGCTGATCGCCGTCCTCGAAGCGTATCGCGACGGCATCGGCCCCGCGCTCCTCGATCCGGCGTGGGAGGGAGTCGATGATCCCGTCGAGCGAGTCTTCGCCTTGCTCGGCAGCTACCGACGCGCGTTGGTCGAAACGGACTGCACCTACGGCTGTCCCATCGGAAGTCTCGCCCTCGAACTGCACGAGCCCGATCCGCCCGTACGCGAACTGATGGCCGCGAATTTCTCCGCTTGGGTCGAAGCCGTTGAGATACAATTGCGGTCCGCGCGCGAGCGCTTCCCCGACGACACCGACTTCCATGCGCTGGCCGAGCTTGCGCTCAGCGTGATGGAGGGGGGTGTCATGCAGGCGCGGACGTTCCGCGACATTGCCTGTTTCGATCGCCCAATTGCCCAGCTGCGCGCCCACTTCGACGCGCTGATGCAAGGAGAGAAGAGCCATGCTTGAACTGTTGTTCGCCGCGGCCGCCGCCTCGGCACCGACCCTGAACCAAGCCGCGCTGCAGCCCTGGTCGAGCTTCGTCGGCCATTGCTGGAGCGGCGCCGCGCCCGGGAAGGGCGTGGACACGCATTGCTTCGAATCCGTTTACGGCGGCCAGCACGTCCGCGACCGCCACGAAGTCACCATCGAAGGCAAGGCCGTCTACGCCGGCGAAACGCTGTACAGCGTGGAGGGCAAGAACGTGACCTTCACCTATTGGAATTCGATCGGCGGTGTCGGCCGCGGAAGGGCGACGGCCAACGGCGACAAGCTCGAATTCAGCGGAGATATCCGCGCCACTCCCGCTTCGCCCAGCGAGCATTTCACTGCCAGCTGGCACAAGGTGGACGGCGGCTATGAGGTCAGCGACCAGGGCCGGACCAACAGTTTATTCCGGCGCGCCGACTGAAGCGTAGGGCAGCGGCTGGGCCGGCGTCTCGGCCCGCGCCGCCAGGTCCTTCTGCCAGCGACCCACGTCGACCCACTCGCCGAGCTTGAACCCGACCCCCCGTTCGATTCCGGAGAGGGTGAAGCCGAGCTTCTCGTGCAGCGCGACGCTCACGTCGTTCGGGAGTGCGATTCCGGCGATTGCGGTGACGAAGCCCTGTCGTTCGAGCAACTCCACGTGCGCGCTCAACAATTGTCGCCCAATGCCGTGTCCCTGAGCTGCGGGATCAAGATAGATGCCAGTTTCGACGCTCCACCGGTAGGCCGGCCGATTGCGCATCGGGGAGGTCGACGCGAAACCGAGCAGACGTCCATCGTCTTCGGCAACAAGCCAGGGATGGACGGGGCTCGCCATCCGCCGCGCGATTTCCGCCGAGTCCGGAGCGACCTCCTCGAAGCTGATCCGGCTGGACTCGACATAAGGGCGGTAAAGCCCGGCGATTGCCGCCGCGTCGCTTTCCCGTGCGAGGCGGATCAGGACAGCCATGTCTCCAGCAGCGAAAGCAGGCTGCGATCGCGGGCGCGAATGGCGACCGGCGTGACGGGCGCACATTCCAGGCATCGCGCCTGGATCGTCGGGCCGGAAAGGATCATTCGGACTTCCGCGAGCGCCGCGAGCAATTGCTGTTCGGGCTGGCGCGCGATGACGGCATAAGCGTCATCCGGTG
>Ga0070664_100001787_pt1 | contig 17252 bp, 16 predicted proteins | sample KBSC73metaG_FD_65863 | JGI IMG/M metagenome (GOLD analysis project Ga0070664, IMG submission 65863) | Corn rhizosphere microbial communities from Kellogg Biological Station, Michigan, USA - KBS C7-3 metaG | ecosystem: Host-associated > Plants > Roots > Rhizosphere > Soil ... | reverse complement strand
ACCGGGCACAGGACCGACATGATGGCGGCGTTGAATGTCACCTTCGACAGGTCAAGTACGACTCGGCGTCCACCGCCAGACGCCACCTCGTCCAGGCAGTCACGCAGGTCGTCGGCAACGGTCATGTCCAGTTCGCTACGAGCGGTGACAACCGCACTCGTCGGCACATCCCGGCTGCCCGACCCGACGCTCACGACCCGGGCCTCGACCGCATCGCCGCCAGCATCGCCACCCGGATGGCGTGGCCGACCGTGCTCGGCGATCATCAGGGCACGGTCGTCGCCGAAGCCTGGCTCCGGGATGCGGGCAGGCTCGATCCCGCCAGCTGAGCCGCCCCGTCCGCTATGCGAGTGCTGGAATGGCGGGGTAGCGTTGGCGCTGATGCTGGTCATTGGGTGATCGGCGCGCCGGTCTGGTCCTCGCCGGGTCGTCGGGCGGAACTCTGGAATGCAGGGTCCTGCCTGGCCTGAGGATCGGACTGGGCATGAGCGTGATAGTCCGCACAGACCGCGACTTTGCCAGTGGTGTCACCACGGTATGGCTGAGCGGTGATCTCACCTGGGCGACGGTGTCAACGGTTCGGGTGGCGCTGGCCATGTGTGTAGTGGACTACCCGGTGGCGGTGATCTTGGAGTTGAGCGGCCTGCGCGCCGCCTCGTCCGCAGTGCTCAGTGTGTTCCCGACCGCCGTCCGGCGCGCGGCCCGTGATCAGGGGGTGCCGCTGCTGCTGTGTGCGGCCGGGCGGGAGGTCGCCGGTCCGCTGGCCGTGTCGCGACCGTCCGCACGGGTCTATGCCAGCCACGACGACGCGGTGGCCGCCGTCCGGGACGGGCAGCCGCGGCGGGGGCATGCCCGGATGGCGCCCGCGCCGGCCTCGGCGAGTCTGGCCCGCGCGCTGGTCGGCGACGCGTGCCTGGCGTGGAACGTTCCGCACTTGTACGACCCGGCCCGTGTGGTGGTCTCCGAACTGGCCGCCAACGCGATCGAACATACCGGCGGCGATTTCGAGGTCGCCGTTGCCCTGGTCGGAAGGTATCTGCGGATCGGCGTGCGGGATTACAGCCTGGTCGTGCCCCGGGCGCCGACCGCAGAACTGCCGAATCCGCAGGCGCCGTTGACCGGTCGTGGCCGGGGCTTGTCGATCGTCCACCACTACGCCACGCAGTGGGGCGCCAGTCCACTGGACAACGGCAAGATCGTGTGGGCCCTCCTGCGGACCTCTCCGCCGAACCATCCGGACGCCACGCCGACGCGGGAGGCGGCTGATGTGTCGACGGCGCCGACTGCGGCCCCGGCGCAACCCCTGTGGCTCGCCCAACTCGCCGTGGACCGGCTCTCCGAAATCAGAGCGACCCACAACAGGTCGGGGACGTCGGCCGGCGCCGAAGGTCCCGAGGTGCCCGATGTCCGGCCGGAGCGCCTAACCGAGCGGGAGGTCGACGTCGTCCGCTATCTACCGACGATGCTGACGGTCGGCGAGATCGCACTCGCGCTGCATGTGTCCATCTCCACCGTCAAGGCGCACATGAGGTCCATCTACCGCAAGCTCAACGCGTCGCGGCGGCGAGAGGCCGTCGACCGCGCATACGAACTCGGTGTCATCGCCCCGACCACGCCGGCCGGCGAACGCCCACCTGGATGACCACCATGCATCACCGCGACGCTGGATGGTCAATTCGTGACGTGCCACGGGCGGTCGAGGCGTGCCGCGTGGTGCGTTGACCTGCGGACGGCATTGCCACTGTGTGCCGCACGGTTGCGCCCTGTACCGGCGGGTCCGCCGATGTCGATCTTCGTCTGTGACCAGACCTGTGACCACGAAGGCATACAGGTGAACAGATGTCATCCGATGCGGCGGACGGCGGGTTAGGTCGGTGTCGGCTGCTACCGGCCGCGCGTCCGGTTGACCGCGGCGAGACCCGACCGCGCACGAGCCCGCCCGCGGCCTCGTGGGTCGGGATTCAGTCCCCGTCTGCCTGCTGGACCGGCCCGCGCAGGAACGGCACCTTCTCCGGAGCGACTGCCAGCATCCAGAGGGCGAGGCTGGCCGACATCTGATGGGCGGCGGTCATGGCGAACGGCGGCCCTGTCAGCACGACGACCCATTGGTCCGGATCGGAGTTGCACCGGGGCCAGCACAGGTAGCCGTCACCGAGCCGCCCGAACGGCAGCAGCCCGCCCGGCTCGGGATGGAACGGCCCGACCGGCCCGCCCGACCTCGAGCGTTCGCCCGCGAGGCCGTCGATCTGCTCGCCGCGACCGCGCCGACCTGGCACAGGCGATGGCCGGGATCGCCGGCTGGCGTTCGCGATCCTGGACGGCACGCTCATCCCGGCGGCGTCCATCCGACCCGCATGGGCGGCAACGGTAGATCGCAGCGTGTTCAGGCTGGCGATGTCGAACGGGAAGCCGACGTCGGAGGCCTTGTGCCCGGGACCGGCCAACCGTCGGCTGAGCGGGTCGATTGGCCAGTCCGGGCTCGTCATCGGCCGGCTCTACCCCATTGGGCGGCGGCATGCACTCCGACAAGGGGCACGGTGGCCACCGCTCTGCCGCAGAACGCCATGTTCAGGAATGCGTCGACGGCCTCGTCGGGATCCCCGCGAAAGTCCGGCGTCAGCGCGATCGTGGCTCGGCGGCGCTGGTCCTGGGTGGTGAACGACCAGGACTGGTAGGCCAGGGCGTCGCCGTCGTTGCCGTACACGCGGACTCCGCACGGGGTGTCCCGCCAGGCCAGGCCGAGCCCGTACTGCCCGCCCTCGACTCCCGGTGTCCGCATCTCGTCGAGCAGGCGCGCGGGTAGGAGTCGTCCACTGAGCAGGGCGACGAAGAACCTGTCGAGGTCCCGTGTCGTGGAGATCATCTCGCCGCTCGCCCCCATCACGGACGGGTTTATCTCCGTGAAGTCGACGAGCCGCCCGTCTATCGGCACATAGCCGTGCGGATGCGGTCCGTGAATCAGCGGCCACACCCCGGGCAGCGACGTGTCGAGCAACCGCGACGGCCGGACGATCCGGCGCACGATCTCCTCGCTGTAGGAACGTTCGGTTGCCTTCTCGACGATCTGGCCGAGCAGCAGATAACCGGTGTTCGTGTAGGCGAAGGCCGATCCCGGCGGTTGGAACGTCGGCGGGTTGGCCACGGCGCGCTGCACCAACTCGGCCGCGGTCCAGGTCCGCCACCGGTTGTCCAGAAACTCCCGGCTCGGCGGCAACGGCAGCGTGAGGCGGTAGTCGAACAACCCGCTGGTGTGGTTGAGCAGGTGCCGCACGGTGATGCGGTCACCGCCGGGAACGGCGCCGGGCAGCCACGCCGAAACCGTGTCGTCCAGCTGCAACCGGCCCTCATCGACGAGCTGCAGGACGACGGTGGCGAGGTACGTCTTGGTGATGCTGCCGACCCGGACCCGACTGTTGGCCGGGACAGCCTTCGTCGTGCCGAGTTCGGCGACGCCGCTTGTCCCGCGCCACACACCGCGCTCGTCATGCACCTCCGCAAGCGCACCGATTGCGCCGGCGACGATGACGTCGTCCAGCAGCCTCTGCAGCCCGCCGCGATCCGCACTCTTCGGTGCGCCAGCGGCCGCGGCCCCCGTCGCGATCATTGTCACTGCGAGGGTCGCGGTCACCATCACTCGAAATTGGGCGATCAGATCCATGCGGTGAAGCGTCCGTGGGCGGTACCGGGCCGGGCGTCGCCCCGCCGTACCCTTGCGCGTCACCGGCAGGTAGGGGGTCGGATACCTCTACGGTGTGACCGCACTCAGGCATCCGAGGGCGCTCAGTTCGGCCCGGCCCTCGGCCGCCCGCTGCGGCATCAACATCAACGTGCAGGCCCGTTCGAAGCGCGCATCCAGCCGCTCCCACCCCGCCAGCGCTTGCGCCAGGTCGCTCGGATCACCGGTGAGCCGTCCGCGGGCGCGGGCGAGGCAGGCCGCCGCCCAATGGTGTTCGGTCTGCAGCCACGCGGCCCGGGCGAGCCGGTCGGCGGCGTCCGGTAGGCCGGCCGCCACCGCCAGTTCGGCGCCCGCAGCGCGGGCGTAGCCCTCCCACCAACGCTCGGGAAAGGGCGCGGAGCATCGCTCGACCAGGTCCACGGCACGCTCGAACCGGCCCGCGTGCAGCGCCGTCCGCGCCTCCGCGAAGGCCATGATGGCCATCAGGTCGGCCGAGCGCGTCGGTGTGTCGTGACCGGCGACCGTCAACGCCCGGGAGCGCCACGACTCGTATCGGCCGTCGTCGCGCAGACCGTGCACGAGTGCGGCCGCGGCGATGGCGGACGACATCCAGGGCATGGCGGGCCGGCCGTCGCGGATCCAGTTGTCCCACAGCTCCTGCGCGGCGGCGGTGGCTTCGTCGAAGCGTCCGGACAGTGCGAGAACGCGCACGAGTTTGGGGGCCGACAGGTACGGATGGTCGCCGATCGGGTCGTCGACGCGGGCGCGTTGCACTGCGACGCGCGCGGCTGGCAGGTCGCCGGCAGCGGTCGCGGCGGATACGACGACGTGGAATGCGTCGGTGATTTCGGCCGCGCCGGTCGGATCGTGGGCGGACAACGCGGCCACCACCCGCATCCGTATGTCGGCGATGTGATGCGCCCGCCGGAACCGGCCGGCTTGCACGGTCGCTGCGCCGAGCGCGTCGAGGCATTGCGCGACCAGGGCGGCGTCGCCGGTACGACGTGCCGCTCGCAGCGCGGCCCGCGACAGGGTGACGGAGGTCGCGTCCGCACGGAGCCGGTGCCAGGCCGTGGCCGCGGCAAGCAGCGCGCCCGTCGCAATATCGGCACCATCGGCGGCCGCCTCCGCCTTCCGGAGCAGGTCGGAGCCGTCCACCTGGTCGAAGAACTCCGCAGCGTAGCGGACCGAAATGATGACGGCGTAGGCGAGAGCCTCCGCGCGGGCGTTGCCCACGCCGGCGACGCGCGCCCGCTCGGCGGCCTCCAGCATGAGGTCGAACGCGATCGGCCCCCGGGCGACGACGATGGCGGCGTCCGCGGCGTGCCGCAGGTCGACCCCGGCCTGGGCCGCATCGGCGGCCCGGTCGGCCGCGGCCCGGTAGTGGTCGCGCGCCGCCACGAAGGACCGGCGGCCGAACGTCAGGTGAGCCAGGGACCGCGCCAGGCGGTGCGCCGCGGGGTTCGGGGCCGGCTCGGTCGCGGCCAGGGCGGCCCTCAGGTCGTCGGCGACCTCATCGAAATCGGACGCGGGTTCCCGGCCGCGGACCAGGTCGAGCTCCAGCGCCTCGGCCGTAGCGACCGCCCAGGCCAAATGTCGCAAGCGGGTCTCGTCGGCCCCGCCCGCCGCTCCGAGCTGCTGATCACCGAACGCCCGGATGGTGTCGAGCATCCGCCACCGGCTCCGGCCGGCGGCCAGCTGATGGTGGACGACGAGACTGCGGTCGACGAGCCGGCCGACCAGGTCGGCGACCTCACCCCTGGCTGCGTCCGGCGTGATCGCCTGGGCCGCGTCCAGGTCGAAGCCGCCGACGAAGACGGACAGCCGCTGGAACATGTCCCGCTCCGCCTCGTCGAGGAGGTCGTAGCTCCACTGGATGACCTCGCGCAGTGAACGATGGCGCGGGTCGGTCGGCCGCCCGCCGGTGAGCAGCCGCAGCTGGTCGTCCAGGGCCGCGAGCAGACCGTCGGCGCCAAGTGACGCCGATCGGGCCGCGGCCAACTCGATCGCCAGCGGCACGCCGTCCAGGCGGGCACAGATCCGGGTGACGATCGCCGGGTCGGCCGGGAACGCGGGTGCCACCGTCCGGGCCCGGTCCAGGAACAGCCGCTCCGCGTCGGAGTCCAAGGGCAGCGGCGCCACCAGGACGAGATGCTCCCCGGTCACACCGAGGCGCTGCCGGCTGGTGGTCAGGATCGTGGTGTCCGGACACTCGGACAGCACCCGTTCCACGACCGGGCCGACCTCGTCCACCAGATGTTCGCAGTTGTCCAGCACCAGCAGGGACCGCTCGTCCCGGAGCCGTTCGACGACCGCATCCAGCAACGACCGTGGCGGCCGCTCGACGACGTCGAGCGCGCCGGCCACCGCCTGTACCACAAGCCCCGGCCGGATCGGGACAAGGTCCACGAAGGCGCCGCCGCGATGGCCGGGCACCGCCTTGGCCAGCGCCGAGGCGAGCCGCGTCTTGCCGACGCCGCCGGGCCCGAGAAGTGTGACGAGACGCGACGTCGCCATCCGATCCAGGGTGGCGTCCAACTCCTTCGCGCGGCCGACGAAGGTGGTCCGATGGCCGGGAATACCCGTGATTTCTGATGCCTCTGCCGCCAGCGGGTGCCCCGTCGAACCCGCCCGCCCGGCCAGGTCCCGCCGGTCGGCTGCCCCGAGCTTGCGCAGCAGGGACGAGACGTGGCTCTCGACGGTCCGTACCGAGATGTGCAGCCGGTGGGCGATCTGCGCGTTGGTCAGATGCTCACCCAGGGCCGTCAGCACATCGGCCTCTCGGGGCGAGACCTCTGACGCGTCCATCCCCTCATGGTCCCCCATCACGATCCGGGTCCGGCCCGTGGCCGTTCCGTGGCCCGTTCGCCGGCTTTCCGTGGCGATTCCGTGGTGACCACGGAAGCCGCCGCCGCTCTCGCTCGGCAGGCTGGACCTGCCGGTGTCCCCGGCCGAGCGAAACGATGTGACGGGAGAGTGTGATGGGAAAGGTCATCTTCGTGATCAGCATGTCGCTGGACGGCTACATCACGGCGTCGAACCAGACGACGGAGAACCCGATGGGCGACGGCGGCCTGCGCCTGCAGGAGTGGGCCTTCGGCACGGACGAGACGAACCGGCGCTACCTGGACCGCGCCATCGACGGCCTGGGCGCCGTGATCGCGGGACGCCGCACCTACGACACGTCGTTGCCCTGGTGGGGCGCCGACGGCCCGAGCGGGTCCGCCCGCCGGCCGGTGTTCGTCGTGACACACGAGGCACCTGCCGACAGCCCCGAGGGCGGCGTCTACCAGTTCGTGACCGACGGGCTCAAGAGCGCCGTGAAACAGGCGCAGGCCGCCGCGGGTGACAACGACGTGACGGTGATGGGCGGCGCCGACGTTGGCCGGCAGTGCCTCGCGGCGGGGCTACTCGACGAGATGGAGATCCATCTGGTACCGGTGCTCTTCGGCGGCGGCACGCCGATGTTCGATGTCCTGCCCGACGGACATGTGCAACTCGAGGCGGTCGATGTGCTGCCGACGCCGTCGGCGACGCATCTGCGGTACCGGATCGTCCGCTGAGGAGACGACTCGTGCCAACGACGGACGAAGACCTCGCCGCGCACGCCCGCGGCCTTCTCGACGTGAACCGCTATCTGACGCTGGGAACGGTCGATGCGGACGGCTCCCCGTGGACCACCCCGGTCTACTTCGCCCCGGCCGGCGAGCGGGACTACTACTGGATGTCCGACGTGGACGCCCGGCACTCGCGCAACCTCGCCGACCGTCCACGGGTCAGCATCGTGGTGTTCGACTCCAGCGTCCCGCCGTACCACGGTCGGGCCGTGTACGCGGTGGGCGAGGCGCGCGAGGTGACCGCCGACGAACTCGACCTCGGGCTACGGACGTATCCCGGCCCCAGCCATCGCGACGCCGTTGCGGTGACACGCGACGACGTGACGGGAACGTCGCCGTACCGGCTGTACCGGGCGACCGCGTCGGAGGTGTGGGTCCTGTGCCCGCGCGAGCCGAGGCAGCCGTGCCCACTGCACGGTCTCGCCAAGGATCACCGGGCCCGGGTCGCCTGACGCATTGCCGTGTAAGCGTGCTGAAGGCGGTGGCGGACTAGGTTGACAAGTCTCCACACCAGAAAGGACGGTCCGAGATGCGCCCACCCAGGCGAGAAAACAACTGGTGATTTGATGGCAAGCCACCTTCGACATCGAGGAGGCATCATGCGCGACCGGGACTGGTGACCGCGCGCGCCCGCACAGCGCTGCTTGTCAGCGCTGTGCGGCCGTTCTCGTGCCGCGTCCCATACGCCGCACGACGACGCCTAGCACACTGTCGCCCGAAAGGTAGCCGTGCTGGCGGGAGTCGGCGCTGTGGGAGGGGTTGTCGCCGAGGACGAGCAGTCGACCGTCCGGCACGGGGCTGCCGGCGGCAGACGTCACTGCGGCGGCCATCGACGCGGGCACCGGGTCGCCGGGTACCGCTACGGCGCGCTTGATGACCCAGTCCTGCTCGGCGAGGTTCCTACGTCCGGGGTTCTGGACGATGACGATGTCGCCGGTGCGGATGTGTTGCAACGGCCGGCGTCGCACCAGGACGCGGTCCCCTTCGTGGAGGGTGGGTTGCATGCTCCGGCCGTCCACGTCGATCACCACGAATCGGCGGCGCAGCCAGGCGACGAGTGCGGCGGCCCCGGCGAGCGTCGTCGCGACGGAGACGACGATCCCGGTCATGGCGTCGCCACTTCCGTGGCCGGGTCCAGCTGGTAGCCGCGTGCCTGCAGCGTGAACAGCTGGGCGTACGTGCCGGCGGCCGCCATCAGCTCGACGTGGGTGCCCTGCTCGACTACCTGTCCCTGCTCGAGTACCACGAGCAGGTCCGCGTCGCGGACTGCGGCCAGCCGATGAGAGATCAGGACGCTGGTTCGTCCGTGGCGGTGCTCGCGCAACCGCGTGTGGATTTCGTGCTCGGCAACGGCGTCCAGGCCGGAGCTGGGTTCGTCGAGGATCAGCACGTCCCGCCGGTCACGCAGGAATGCGCGGGCAAGCGCCAGGCGCTGCCACTGCCCGCCCGACAGCGAGACGCCGGCCGACGGGTCCGCGTTCTCCGATCCATGCTCGTTCGTGGCAGGGAAAAGGCGGGACAGCATCGTGTCGTAGCCGTGCGGCAGCGCGGCCAGGGTTTCATGAATGCCTGCCCGGCGTGCCGCGGACCGCAGGCGATACGGGTCGCGGTCGCGGAGGTCGCCGAGGCCGATGTTCTCGGCCGCCGTCAGGTCGTATTCCATGTAGTCCTGAAACACCACGCTGATCCGCCACCGCAGGTCCGCCGGGTCCATGTCCCGCAGGTCTATGCCGTCCCAGCGGATCGCGCCGCGCTCAGGGTCGTAGAACCGGCAGAGCAGTTTCACCAGCGTGCTCTTTCCGGCGCCGTTACGGCCCACCAGACCGACGGATCGGCCGCCCGGGATCGTGAGGTTCACGTCCCGCAGGGCCCAGGGATGCTCCGGCGAGTAGCGGAACCACACCCCGCGAACCTCGATGCCGCGACGCATTGGCGGGGCCGGGCGCGGCTTGGCGGGCACCGGCAGGTCCGGCACGGCCGTGGTGATGGTGAGGTAATGGTCGAAGAGCACGAGCTTGTGGTCGGCGTGCGTCACCTCGGAGACCAGCGCGGCGGCAGCGCCCTGGATTCCTGCCACGGACGCGATGAGCAGCGGTACGTCGCCCGCCATCAGGACACCGGATCGGGCGGTGAACAGCGCCCACAGCAGACTGGCACCGGCGATTGCGGCGGCCAGCACCCCCAGACCCGATTGGGTGACCAGGTCGCGCCGGTCCATCCGGCGTAGTTCCGCGTTGGCCTGCCGTCGCTGGGCGATCATCAGCTCACGGAAGTGGCTCGCGGTTCCGAACAGGCGCAGTTCCTTGGCCGCCTGCAGGCTGGTCAGCAGCCGCCGGAAGAAGAACTCCCGGCGCTCCGTCGAGCTCAGCTGCCACATCGTCGCCGCCCGCAGCCGGGACAGCCGCAGCTCAGCGACGAGCGCCGGGACGGCCGCGAGCGCCACCGCCAGCGCCAGCCAGCGGCTGATCACCAGCAGGGAGCCGAGAAACCCGACGATGGTGATGGCGCCCCGGCAGATGGCCACGATGCCAAAGGTCACCTCGCTGGGCGTGCTGGCGCCGGCGCCCTGAGCCAACTCCAACCGGTCGAGGAAAGCCGGGTTCTCGAACCTGGCCAGACCCGGCAGCCGTTCGACAGCGGTGAACAGCCGATCCTGTGCGATCAGCCCGATCCGGCGCTCGAGTTCCTGCCGGAGATAGTTCGACCCGTGCGGCAGGACCGCGGCCGCCACCCCGGCAACCATGAGGCCGCCGCCCAGAAACGTCAGCGTTGTACCGCCGACCGGCCGCCCCACGATCGCGTCCAGTGCGAGCTTGGTCAGCCAGGCCATCGATACCGGCACCACCGCGGCCACTAGTTCCAGCACGCCGTAGCCGAGGATCTGGAGCCGGCCGGCGCGCCATGCCAGAGCCAGCGCGGACCCGCCCCGGGTAGCCGCGGCCCTGACCCCGGTCTTGCCAGCTGAGCCGACTCCCATTAGCCGACTTCACGCCCTGGTTCCCGCGGTGGATCGGGCCAGTTCCACGCCGGTCACGACCACCGCCCCGGACTCGTCGAGCACGGCGAACGCGGGAAAGGATTCCAACTCCAACGCCGCGCCGATCGCACCACCCAACGGCGGTTCGACGACCACGCGGGCGACCGGCTCCAGCCGCTCGCGGTAAGGTTGCGCCTCCTCCGGCGAACCCAGCACCACCGCGATCACCTGCCCGCGTCCGCCCGGGAACGTCGTCGCGGAGTCGATGAAACCGGGCAGCCTCTCCTCGCAGGCGGAACAGTGCGGAGTGAAGGCGCCGACCAACGTTTCACCGGACAGCGCATCGCTGGACAGCGGCTCGCCGGTCGTCGCGACGGCCTCGAACGGCCCGGCGGTCGTCCCCTCGCCGAGAATCGAGTAGGGTCGCCGCCCCGACGCGTCCGGCAACTGCCCCGACAGTTGCGAAATCAGGTCGGTGTGCTGACGCAGGCGCCGGATCACGCCAAATGTCAGCACCAGGTCAAGCAAGCAGACCGCGAGAGCGAGAAATGCCACCACAGCAACAACGGGCATCATCGGTGGAGTCCTTTCCTCTCCCGGTCGCCACTGGCGGGGACGACCGGTCGAAACAGGTCGGCCAGGTCGTCAGCCCTCACCACGACCGCGGCGACCACGACACCGGCGACAACGGCGGCGACAACGCCAGCAATCTCCACAGGTCCGGCCGAGACCGCACCGGTGGCCAGGCCCAGCCCGGCGATGGCAGCCAGAACCGCATTCCGTACGAGATGCAGGCGACCCACCGGCCGGGCCGAAACCCCGAAGCAGTTGCACGGCGCGCGGTCCCCGCGTCGAAGCGCGGCCCGTATCGCAGCGACGAAGCCCACGGCCAGCAGAGCGGCCAGCCCGAAACCCGCCCACGCCGTCGCGGGCAGCACGAGCAGCACGACCACCGCGGCCTCGGCGGCAATCACGCCGCCGGCCACCATGCGGGCCGGGATTCTGGAGGTCACCCAGTCGGGTCCCAGCCGGCCCGCGGCCCTTATGAACTCGACGTACGCTTCCCGGCCCTGCACTTTACCCAGCACCGATGCGACGAACACCAATCCGATCGCGCAGCGGCAACCCAACAGCACGGCACTCGGGACCACACGAACCGACGATCGTCAGAACGGGCAGTATCCGCACCCGGTGGTATAGCAGCCGGACTGGTTGCAGCACCTCCACCGGTATGTGTCGTACTTCTGGCTACACAGCGTGAGTCTCGAACAGTTGCACGCAGCGGACGCCCGTGCTTGCGGGACCACCAATCCGAGTAGGCGGTCGCCAAGTTTCTCGATCGTCATGAGCATGCCTTCTGCCATCCTTCCTCCACTTGCTTGCACTTCGACTACATCACATCGCCGCTTTCACTTCGGTTACACGACCCGGCAGCCGGTCGGCGCCCCATCGGCACCACGAGCGCGTCGTGCTGCGTCGAGTTCAGTCCGACGGCAAGCCCGCTCAGTCGAGACAGAACTCGTTGCCCTCGATGTCCTGCATCACGAGCGTCGACTCGTTCTCGTCGTCGGCGGGCAACAACCACAGGCGTTTCGCGCCGAGCGGGATCAGACGCGCGCATTCGGCCTCGAGGGCGGCGACCCGCTCGTCGCCCACGAGCCCGGTGCCGACGCGCACGTCGAGATGCACCCGATTCTTGACGACCTTGCCTTCCGGAACGCGCTGGAAGAACAGTCGTGGGCCCACACCGGTGGGGTCGACGCAGGCGGACCATGAGCCCCGACGCTCGGGCGGCAGCGCGCGCTCGGCTGCGTCCCACGAGGCGAACCCGTCCGGAGGCGGCGATGCGACGTATCCCAACACCTCGCACCAGAACCGGGCGACGCGGGCAGGTTCCGCGCAATCGAAGGTGACCTGGACCTGCTTGACCGACGCCATCCGTTTACCGTAGCCGCGGGTATGGTGCGGACCGGCCGTACCGTCACATGATCGCCGCGGCCAGGATGGTGGCCTGACCGCGCCGTGGCCCTGGCTCGTTCCGAGGGCCACGACGCGGACGACTCACCTCCGGGATACCGGTCGCGGACTCAGTTGTGGGTCATGTCCGGGTGGATCCCGTCGTGAGTCATGCTCGAGCCGGCCGGTACGCCGGTTACGCGGGTTCCGGCCGATGCGGTGCCGGCAGCGAGTCCGAGCATGACGGCGATGCCAGCAACCACTACGGCGATGCGTCTGAGCATCTTGCTCTCCTTCTGTCTCGATGGTCCACCGCGCGCTCGGTGGCAGACGACACGTGCCGCTCCGGCGCCGCCTTCCGCGTCGATTCGCGTGGCGTAGCCCGATAGGAAGCGGGCCGCCCATCAGCCAACCACAACACGCCTTCCATGCGACTTCACCGCTGATCGACTTCGATGTATCTGTGTGGGGGTAATGTGGCCACCCGGCAGCCTGACGCCGATGAGCTACGGGCAGACGCGGCATGTGAGGTCGGCGAATTGCGCTTGCGAACGAAGGTAGTGGTTGGGCTGAGCGCCATGGTGCTGGCCGCACTGCTTTTGGCGGCCGCATCGCTGGTGCTCTGGTTCCTGTCCGATGGGCCGATGGAGGGGTGGCAGGAGGATCCGGCTTCGCGACATTCGTCGACGTCGCCCTGAAGATCGCTTCGGTCCGGAACTGAAAGAGAACTGAAAGGACTGCCGGATAGCTTGCCGTTGCTCGACCCTCGAACCTGGTTCGTCCGACATGGCACGGATCAGCGCAACCAATACTCGGCGCACAGGGATACGAAGGATGAAGCCGGACGTCGCATTCGGCCTGCTGGGACCATTCCAGGTCCAGGTCGCCGGTCAGCGCGTGGAGCTCAACTCGCCCCGTTCCCGCGCCCTTCTCGCGACGCTGCTGATAGAACCCGGTCGGCTGATAATGGCCGCCGAACTGATCGAGGCGATCTGGGGGGCCCAGCAGCCGGCCAGCCCGCGGCGGGCCCTGCACGTGTGCCTCACCCGCACGCGGGCGGGCCTCGCGGCCGTCGGAGTGCCACCGATCATCGTCTCCGGAACCGGCGGCTACCGCGTCGACCTTCCGCCGCAGGCCGTGGACGCCGCGCGCTTCAGGCTCTTGATGGAACGGGCGGACCTGGCCGCCGAGCGCGGCGACGAGGCCGACGAAAGTGTGGCGTTGACCAACGCGCTGGGTCTGTGGCGCGGCCAGGCGTTCGCCGACGTCCCGTCCGACTACCTGCACCGAACCCATGCCGTGCGGCTCGCGGAGCAGCGGATGCGGGCGCTGGAGCGCCAGATCGACCGGTGGTTGTCCGTTGGCTTGCACGAGAAGGTGATCAGCGAGCTCACCGAGCTCACGGAGACGTACCCACTACGGGAACGGTTGTGGGCGCAGTACCTGACCGCGCTGCACCAGGCGGGACGGCGTGCCGACGCCCTCGACGCCTATCACGTGCTCCGCCGGCATCTCGCCGACGAACTCGGCATCGAGCCGGGCGACGAGTTGCGGCACCTGCACGCACAGATCCTCACCGGCGCGACTGAGGATGGGGCGGACGTGGCACGCACATCCGTGGTTCCCCGGCAGCTTCCCGCGGAAGTGGCCGGCTTCACCGGCCGGGCCGGCGACGTGGCGCGGTTGCACCAGTTGCTCGATGCCCACGAGCGGGGCGAGACAAGCGGTCCGACGATCGTGATTCTCACCGGAATGCCGGGCATCGGGAAGACGACGCTCGCCGCCCACTGGTCCCGGCGGATCGCAGACCGGTTCCCGGACGGACAGTTGTGGCTCGAGCTGCGCGGCTACGATCACCGGGCGCCCGCGACACCGCAGCAGTCGATCACCGCTGTGCTCAGCGCGCTCGGAGTGCGGGGCGCCGAACTGCCCGCCGATCTCGATGGCCGGATCGGGCTGTACCGGTCCGTCCTCGACGGCCGCCGGATCCTGCTCGTCCTCGACAACGCCAACGGTGTGGACCAGGTCCTGCCACTGATCCCCGGCGACGCGCGGACTTTCGTGCTCGTCACCAGCCGCAACGACCTGGCCTCGCTGATCGCCGTCGAGGGCGCCCGGCTGGTGCAGCTCAGTCCGTTCACCGCAACCGAGGCGCGCCAGATGCTGTCGCGCCGGCTGGGCGCCGAGCGGATGGCAGCCGAGCCCGACGCGGTGGATCGCATCATCGCCAGTTGCTACGGCCTGCCGCTGGCGCTGGCCATCGCCGCCGCGCGCGCCGTCCGCCGGCCCGGCTCGCCGCTGGTCGAACTGGACCGCCAACTCGCCGACGCCAACAGCCCGCTGGACCGGTTCGCCGATCCAGCCGCTGCCCTCACCGTGCGAGCAGTCCTGTCGTGGTCGTACCACTCGCTCTCGCTGCCGGCGGCCAGGTTGTTCCGCCGGCTAGGTGTTCCGTTGGTGGACGTATCGGTCGCGTCTGCGGCCACCCTCATCGGCGGGACGGTGGCGCAGGCCAGGGCCCTGCTCGACGAGCTCGCCTCCGCGCATCTGGTGACCGAGCACCGCCCGGGCCGATTCACGGTCCATGACCTGCTCCGCGCGTACGCGTCCGAGCTGACCGAAACCCATGATCCGCCAGACGAGCGCTCCACCGATCTCGGCCGGCTCCTCAATCGGCTGACCAGCGGCGCGCTCACCGCGCGGCCGCTGCTCCAGCCCTCGGAGACTCCGGTCGTCGCGCATGGGGGTGCGCAGGACGGCCCGCTCGTTGCGATCGAGGACGAGCGCTCGGCCCGGGAGTGGTGCGAGACGGAACGGGACAACCTGATCGCGGCGGTGGAACTTGCGTACCGATACGGCTTCGACGATCTGTGCTGGCGCCTCGCGTACGGCTTGTGGATCCACCTTCAACTCACCGGCGCGTGGGAGGACATGCGGCGCACCCACGAGACCGGCCTGCGCGCTGCCGAGCGGCTCGGTGACCAGATCGGCCGGGCGCAAATGCTGGTGGGGATCGCCGTCGCGTACCGCGCGACGGGGCGGCCGTCCCGCGCGATCGCGACCTATCACAAGGCGCTGTCCATCTACCGTGCCTCCGGAAACGCCACCGGCACCGCCAATGTGTTGGGCAATCTGTGCGCCGCCTACCGTGACTGCGGCCTGTTCGACAAGGCGCTGAAGAGCGCGCGGTTGGCGTTCCGGCTCGAGGAGGCGCTCGACGAGCCCGGGAACATGGCGATTTCGCTGTACCAGATAGCGTCGACCATGGCGGCGGCGGGCAAGCTGAGCGAGGCGGACTCGTACGTTTCCCGTGCACTCCAACGATTCCGGTCGATCGGGCACCGCCGGGCCGAGGCGCGAACGCTGCAACTTGCCGCCGAGATCCGTGCGCGTCTCGGCGAACACGACGCCGCGATCGAGGCCCACCAGACCGCCGTCGACATCTACCGCGATCTGGGCGACCGGTGGTACCAGGCAACCGTGTTGACGGCGCTGGGTGACACCCTCGACCGCAGCGGTGCGGCGGCGCAGAGCCGTGCCGCCTGGTCGCACGCGCTCGCGATCTACGAGGAACTCGGTGCGCCGCGGGCTTCCGAGCTCCGGTCGAGATTGGAGCCACCGGATTCGGAATGAAACCTGGATGAAGTCGGCGCGTCGGTAGTGTTCCGGCGAAATCTCGCGGACAAATACCAGCGCGGAGTTGCGGGTGACGACGACAGCGGACCGGCCACGGTCGCTCTGGCGGCGCCGTGACTTCCTGGCGTACTGGGTGGGCGACACGGTTTCGTCGCTCGGTACGCAGGTCACGTTCATCGCCCTGCCGTTGGTGGCGCTACTCACCCTCGACGTGACGACGCGCGAACTCGGCGTGCTGCGGTTCGCCGAGTACCTGCCGTTCCTTGCGTTCACCCTGCCGTTCGGGGTGTGGGCGGACCGGCGCCGACGTCGTCCGCTGATGATCGGCGCACATCTGGTCCGTGCAACGCTGGTAGCGATCGTGCCGCTGCTCGCCCTGTTCGGTGTGGTGCGGTTTCCGGCGCTCGTCACGATCGCGTTCGCGGTCGGCACCTGCACCGCGCTGTTCGAGGTGTGCTGGTTGTCGTACGTGCCGAGCCTGGTTCCTTCGGGCCGGTTGGTCGAGGCGATCGGCAAGGTCGCCACGAGCCACTCGGCTGCGGAGGTAACCGGCCCGGCGCTCGGCGGGTTGCTCGTGCAGCACGTTACCGCGCCGCTGGCACTGATCGCGGACGCGGTGTCGTATCTGGTCGCGGCCGCCTCCCTTGTCATGGTCCGGGACCGCGAACCAGATCCATCCAGGCATGACGACGCCGGGCACAACGTCTTGGCCGAACTGCGCGCCGGACTGGGCTTCGCCTTTCGCCAGCCGTACATCCGCGCGACCGCGTTCTGCGCGGCGCAAGCCAACTTCTTCGGGATCCTCACCGAGACCGTGTTCCTCCAGTACGCCGTCCGCGAGTTGCGACTCAGTCCCGGGTTGCTCGGGTTGGTCCTGTCCGCGGTCGGCGCGGGTGGGATTCTGGGTGCCGCGTGCGCGAATGGTATCGTGACCCGCTTTCCGGTCGGTCGGGTCTACGTCATCGCCCGGTTGATCAGCGGTGGCGGGGTCCTCCTACTGCCGATGTCCGACGGCTCGACGAGCACCGCCGTCGTGACGTGCATGGCGAGCTTCTTCCTCTGGCAGGCCGCACTCGCCAACACCAACGTCGTCAACGCCAGCCTGCGCCAGGCGATGACGCCCGAGCACCTGCGCGGGCGCATGAACGCCAGCGTCCGCACGCTCGTCTTCGGCACGATGCCGCTCGGCGGGCTCGCCGGCGGCCTCCTCGGCGACCTGATCGGACTGCGACCGGCGCTGTGGCTGGGCGCGATCGGCTACGCCGCCTCGATCGTCCCGATCCTGCTCTCACCATTGCCACGTCTGCGCAAGATTCCCACGACGTAGGCCAGATGAAGTCGACGATTGCTTATGGTGTCGTGCTTCACGGTCTACACGATTGGAGGGGAT
>Ga0070664_100001786_pt1 | contig 17255 bp, 16 predicted proteins | sample KBSC73metaG_FD_65863 | JGI IMG/M metagenome (GOLD analysis project Ga0070664, IMG submission 65863) | Corn rhizosphere microbial communities from Kellogg Biological Station, Michigan, USA - KBS C7-3 metaG | ecosystem: Host-associated > Plants > Roots > Rhizosphere > Soil ... | reverse complement strand
TGGCGGAGCTGCTTCAACCCGCTATAAGTCTGCCTCAGGACCCTATTCGACCGCATTCGGCGGTCTCAGATCCCTTCTCCATTTCGGGAGCACGTCTGGAACCAGTGCAGACACCTCGATCCGAAGAGCTTTCGCAAGGAGGATCCACTCCAGATCGGAAACGCCCCGCACCTGCCGTTCAATCTGGGATACAGTCTCACGACCGATGTCAAAGCCAGCGAGATGGCACCTAGCCGCCAGTTCCTCCTGGGTAAGCCGCTGGGCCTTGCGATGCTTTTGCACCATTGGCCCGATCGCATTCAAAGGCTGACGGCTGAGCATCTTTTTTAGCTAGCCGGATCGCGTCCTTATTTTGGAAAGCTAGCTTTCCATTTGCTCTTGCAAGCAGCCTCCCAAGAGCGGAGAAATTGGAGACATCCGCACGTATCATGCTCAAGTTTCATTGCCCCCATTGCGCCGCCCGAATCTCTGCGGAGGAGGTCCATGAGGGCACTCAGGCAAGCTGTCCTGTTTGCGGCAGAGGAATCTTCGTTCCATACTCGGCGGAAAAGACAGCTTCGGCATCCCATGCGACGCCTCCTCCTCTACCCGGCTATGCACAGGCACCACCTCCTTGGCCCCCGGAAGCCGGTGGCCCAGCTTATCCAGAGCAAACGGCTCCAGCGAGTCCCAGCTCTCCCTCTCAATTAGCCCCACATTCAAAGGAAGAGCTCCGGAAGTTATCGCGCAAAATCATGTGGATCTCTGTTGGCAGCCTCCTGATCATCAAGCTGGTTGCCATAATCCTGTCGAGCGACGCGAAGTCCGCGCCGAGTCCCACTCCTACTACACAGGCTTCGTCAGGCGATCTCAGTAACCCAGCAATATTCCTCCGCTTCTTCGATGGGATACAGTGCCATCAATGCGATGGCCGAGGGATTGTGCAAGGCAGCACATGCCTCGACTGCCGTGGCGCGGGAACACGGCGGACTCCATCTGGCTACGCCATGTTATGCGAAAGCTGCGGCGGCAGTGGGCGAGCCAAGATGCAATGTGGTCTCTGCGGCGGCACAGGCAAACTCCAGGTTTCACGTTAATACCCCCATGAACTTGTTCCGCTTCCTTCTCTGCGTCTGCCTTCTCGGCTGGGCGACGCCCCTTCAAGCATCACCCGCGGGCGATACCGCGAAAGCAGTCGGACGCTTACTTCGGGATGTCGAAAATATTGAAGGGCCTACCTTGGCGCGAGGTGCCGCCCTGAGCTCCAAAACCTACAACCGGATGAACGAGGAGCAGAAATCCTCCGGCATTGGAACCTTCATTCTGCTGCTCCTATTCGGATTTTTCGGCTTGGCCGTCGTCAAGGTCGTGTTGCTGCTAAGCCGCCCTAAAACTCGTCCCACTTCAGTCAAACGGGCGGCTCCGGCTGCCACCGCCCCAAGGCCGCCTGTTGCTTATTCTTCTATAGCGCGATCAGCTCCGCCTTCGATTCCTCCTCCGATCCCGCAGCCTGCGCATACCCCTCCTCCGCTTCCTCGGTCTACACATACCCCTCCTCCGCTTCCTACCGCCCAATATTGACCCCTCTTGTCCATGAACTTCTACGTCGGAAAAAACGGCCAACAATTAGGACCCTTCACGCAGGATCAGGTGCGCAGCATGCTGGACGGCGGCTTGCTGGGCCACGCTGACTTAGCTTGGCATGAAGGTGTACCGGACTGGGCCCCTCTTGGACAGCTTCTTGGACTTGCCCCCTCACCGTCTTTGAGCGATTCGGCTCCTGCCTCCCAACCATTCACCGCTGTACAGCCTGCTAGCTTCCAGCAAGCGGCTTATCAGACGCCCGCTGCTCCAGACGAAAAGGCCGGCAAAGGCGTCATCATCGGCGGTTACGTTTGCGCGGCTCTGTCCATCCTCATCCTGCCGATCATTTTTGGGCCCGTCGGGGTGGCTCTAGGCATTCTCGCGCTAACACGTAAGGAAACCGGCCACGGACTCACCATCATCATCCTGTCGGGCGTCCTGAGCTTGTTTGGATTTCTAATCGGCATGGCGGCCACCGCAGGTTGATCCGCAACTCATTTTTCTTCCCAAATCTGAAATGTGACGTTTGCACACGAGCACCGCGCTTGGGCTAATGTGGGCGGCCGCCTCCTGCGATTCTCGCGCTTTAACACGCCTCGTGCTTCGCACTTCGGCGTGTTCAAAAAATCGCGCGAGAATCCCCGTCGCCGCCTCCCCCACCGCCCAAGCCTGCGCGCGTCCGCATCGCCCGCGAAAAATCCGGCTACCACCTCTATCTCCCCTGCCCCAAATGCCTTGAGACCAAAGGCAAGGCCGAGCTAGCGGACCCGAAATACGCCATCAACGCCTCCAAATACTGCGGCCTGGGCGACGACTACCGCCACCTCCAAGCCGACGAGGATCCCAGCTTCAATCCCTCCCGCTTCGCCAGCAACCAACTGGCGCAGGAAATCCGGGAAGGCCGCTCTGGCATCTGCATGCGCACCTGCCAGAGCAAAGCCCCCCACTTCTTCAGCGTGGAGGAACTGCTCGAAATGGCCACGATCCAGCAGCGCCACCCGGACATCCAAACCAAGGCCGGCGTTGTTGGAGGCACCACCGACGACAACCGGGAATCCCACTGGGAGCCCGACCCCGCCACCGGCGTCAAATGCCCGCCACCGCCCGGCAAAACTACCCCGCTCATCGAGCTGCCAGACACCCACGCCGCGATCTGGTATGTCAAAAGCCGGGGCTTCGAGCCGCGGAAGCTGTGGGAGCAATTCCGGGCGTCATGGTGCTACGAGGAATACCCGGCCGGGCAGAACGGCATCCACTACCGCCAGCTGCCGGGCGGCTGGAAGGACACGCCGCAAGGCCGCATCATCTTCCACTCGATGCACAAGGGCACGCCGATGACGTGGCAGGGGCGCTACCTGGAATACGTCTCGGAGGACGGGCTGAACAAATACGCCCTCCACCCCTACCGCAACGAATGGAGCCACCTGGCCACCCGGGCTGGCGTCCACCAGCCGTGGATCCCCGTGGCGCCCTTCGACGAGACGGACGCCAACGGCAACCTCAAGATGGCCGGCCTGTCCAAATACCGGACGGCCAAATACAGCTACCGGGCGATGATGGGGTGGGATGCCGCGCTGGCCGCCCCCGACAAGGACGGGCTGAAGTGGTGCGTGTTGTGCGAGGGGCCGCTCGACGCCGCCCGGGTGGGTCCGGGAGGCGTGGCCTTGATTGGGAAGAGTATCAGCGCGGAGAACGCGGCGAAGGTGGCCGAGGGAGGTTAAGTCACCATCCGGGCATCAGGAATTGATTCCTTGGCGTTGCTTGCTTGGATGAAAGCATGCCCCCCATTTCCAACCCAACCGAGCAGCCCGGCACGATGAACGGCAAGCCGGTGCTTTATCGCGATGCCGTAACGGCTCTGACAACCGCAAGCCACGAATTTCAGCACAAGTTGCTGTGCGACGGCATCGTATTCAATCTGGGTGATGCCTGCGTATATGGCTGCCAGTTCTGTTACGTGGAAAGCATGATGCGGCACCAAGCCGTGCCGTTGCTAAAATCCTATAATCACGAGCATGGCACCAATCTCGGGTTCCAAGACGTGGTGATCCGACGACGCAACGCATTGGAGCGGCTGAAAGAGCAGCTGGTCCACCCGGACGGAGCCTTGGTGTTTCCCGAAGAGGACGACCGGCGAGTCGCATTCAGCTCCACGACGGTAGACCCAGCGGCCAACATGGAGCTTCTCAAGGAAACCGCCGCTGCCTGCAACCTGATCTTGGATCACACTTCGTGGCAGATCCGGCTGCTTTCGAAAAGCAGCCTTCTGCACAAGCTCGTCGCTGACGGCATGATCCCGGAGAAGCATCATCAGCGGATCATTTTCGGCTTCTCCACCGGGACATTGGAAGACCGGGTCGCCAAAGCGATCGAGACCGGCACGGCTTTAGTCTCAAAGCGGCTCCAGTCTCTTCATTGGCTCCAGGACAACGGCTTCCGAACGTACGCCATGATCTGCCCGAGTCTGCCTCAGGAGGACTATGATCGGTTCTCCCGGAACATACTCGACGCCGTACGAGCGGACCGCTGTGAGCACGTCTGGGCGGAGGTGATCAACCTCCGGGGGGACTCGCTCTACGCCACACTCGACGCGCTGCGGAAAGCAGGGCTCCAGGATGAGGCCGAACGCCTGGAAGCTGTCTCCGGCCCGGGTTCGACGGAACGCTGGGAAAATTACGCGTGCGAAACCTTCCTCGCACATGCCCGTCACTGCCCACCCGGCAAGCTGAGGTTTCTTCAATACGTGACCGAAGACTCACTGGCTTGGTGGTCCGGTCAGCGAGCGCAGGGAGCGGTGCTAATCGGAAAGATTGCGAAAAAGAAGCACGTCGTGTCGGAAGAACCCTCTGCGCCAGTGACCACCCTTTCCATGGAAGTCCTGCCCGTAATGGATACGGATGACCAAATCTACCTTGAGTCGCGCGAAAAGGTGGTGAGCACCTCGCTGAAACTGTCGGTTGTAGCCGCGAAAGCGCTTTATGAAATCCGCACCTATCGAGGTGGCTTACTCTGGAACCGGGAATTCCCTAGCTTTGAAGCCTACTGCGCCAGCCGGTGGAACTATGGCAAAGCCCACGCTTACCGCCTTGCCGCATGCGGAGAGTTCCTAGCCGATCTGGAAGCCCAGTCTCCAACTGGAGACTGGATGCCGGGGAATGAAAGCCACGTCCGGCCGATCTTTAAGCTCCCGAGGGAGCGGCGGGTCGAGTGTTGGATGGAGGCAATGTCGGCCATCCCGGCTGAACGACGCACCGCCAGGACTATCGCCAAGGAGGTTTCTCGCTTGGCGAAGACCGAAGCGCCCCGACCGGTCGCCCACACGCCGAAGAAGACTACAGACGACGGTGTCGAGAAGGCGCTCCAGAAGCTGCACAAGGCAGCCTCCGGTCATGCGCACGCCCCGGAGATCGAAGCCGCACTCGGCCAGATTGCGGCGTGGTTCAAAGAACCTCATGAGCGATGAAACTCTCAGCCTGAGAGCCGCAGAGCGAGGCTCCTGGTGCCACGAATGGCAGCCCCCACGTTACAGCTGCGCCTTGCCCACGCGTCTCGGTTTAATGACCCACAGCTAGGTGAGCCAAACTGAGCTTGGGCTGCCTCGCTTGCCTGTAACAAGACCGCGACACGACCGAAGTGAGTCAGGCGGAAGATCAGGTGGCGTGGAAGATCTGGGAAGGATCGAACCAACCATTGAGAAGCGGGCAGAACTGATCGTGGTATACCCTCGCGATCTCCGGGTCGGGAAGCCGCGCGAGCTGCATCCCGTCAATCTCCTCCTTCACCTTGGCGACTTGAATCCAAGGAGTAAGCGGCGGCCCGTCTTCGGGAAGCAAGTTCGTGATCGAAAGCTCAATTAGCGATTCGAGGTGCCTTTCCGCATCCCGGCGAATATCCCTCAGCGTTCTAGAAGATCTTCCTCCGTCCCGAGCATACGCGTCTAAAATGTTCTGTAACGGGATACTGTGGTCTTTTGCGAGGTTCCCCAAAAATCGAGCCATTGATCGCACATCCCCAGAGCTATTCTCCTTCAAGAACACGCCTCCCGTCTCGGCCAAAGTACCTCGCAGCATGCGGTAAAGCAAAGGGAGCGAAAACCGGCGGGGACGTGAACTCTCACCCTCGATCGCAACCTCAACCCCCATATTAGCTGCACGTTTCACCACCTCAGCTCCCGACCATTCGCATTCGATTCTCAATACTGGGATTTCAGGAAGGGGGACTTCCTTCTGCGTGTAACGATTAAGCGTCTCCAAATCCTTCCGATAAACATTGATGCTTTTGGCCGTGCCTTTGAGCTTCACGGACTCTCCGTCGAAACGCCGGGTTGGGTCCCGCATCCCAGGGTGGCGAAGATTCTGGAACGCAGCGAGGAGCTGGCCATCCGGATCGAGTAAATGCACCGGGAATGCCACCGTACGCCAGTAGCTCGCATTCTGCGCGTCCAAGCTCGGCAGAATGCGAGTGTGATACCTAGGAGGCACGAAACAACTCAACACGTCACGCAAACGTGTGAGGCCGACGAGCAGGTCTCGCTGCGAACAGATCGGCACGGCGTTGTCTCCATATAACAGCCGCGGAAGATTCCCTTCGATCTTGGTGAGGAACCACTTCTTGCTGCTGTCGTCATGTAGCCCGAAGAGCCGCAAGGCCTGACACGGGCCGACAACCAGCCGAACTGCCAGTTTGCCTGATTCGTAGCGAGTCAACGCCGCTTTGTGGATTTCGGGCAGCAAGCTGCAACCGACTTGATTCGCCTCAGCCAGTGCGGTTTCGACGGCCATCGGCTCGGAAGCAAACAAGTCGTGCAGTGGAAGGCCCGGCGTTTTGATCACGAACTGATCCATAAGGGTGGAATGAGCAGATGCTAAAAATGGTACGATATTCAGAGAGTGTTCGAAGTGTCTCCCAACGACGGAGAACCACGCGCGTGCGCCTGCGGAAACTGATGCGTCTCAGCCATTCTTACCCTCTTCTTGCTTTGAGAGGTGCAAAGCATCCAACACCCCCGCCAAATAGGCGATCTTCTCCTCGACGCAGCTGAGGCCCATAATGGCGTCGTGATGAGCCTCCGCCAGAAGCCGCGCGTGCTCCGCATCGGTGAGTTCCACGTCATCGGTAAGCAACCAGGATGGCTCGGGAAAAGCCACCGGATCGATCATGGAAAAGGCCAATCGCAAAATCTCCTCATGCGATCGCTTCACTAGAGGCTGCGGCAGGTTTGGCACTTCCCGAAGACCGAGGCGGCGCAACGACTCGTTAAGGAGATAATGGCCGCGAATGCCCTTGAGCGGGATGATCTTCCCCTTGTTCACCAAGTCGTGAAACGTACTCCGCGCGAGCGGTGGATCGAAAAAGGCGCTAATCGTCTCCCGGCGAACGGCAAACTCTGGAACGTTACAGGTCGGCTGGGGGGTCTTTGCCATGAACGAGTCTTGAGCGAGCCGGCAAAAGCCGCACGCAGATTTTTAGCTATGCTGTCCGGACTCGCGACGAAGCCAATATCCGTGCGCCGGCAACTCGATCCCCAGCTTCATACACCGCTTGCGGAGCGCGACGTCAGACACGCCGAGTTCACCTGCGGCGTGGGTAAGCGGCTTGCTCCACACTAGTTTCTTGAGCGACGCCTTCGACGGCCAGTTGATCTGAAGTCTGACAGGGAGTTCGACCGGCGGCGGCGAAGCAAGAAGCGCCTCCGGCGTCAGGCTCCAGAACTCGTCGAGCGCGGCTTGGGAACCGACGTTGTTGCGGTAGTAGAGGTCCATCATCTTCGTGGAGGTGCCGTTATTGTAGGCGGTCAACGCCTCGTTCTTGTCGCGCTCCGACTGGAAGCTGATCGACGTGTGGCGGATGATGTCAGAGACCCATTTAGCCGCCTTGGTCGCTTTCTTCAGTTGCTTGAATTTATAGTCCCAACCCTCCGGCAGGCCTTTGAAGGGCAACCGCTTCAACCATGAAGCCAACACCGGCGGGATCGGCACCGAGCGATTGAGCTGACGGCGCAGTTTACCACCAGTAACGCGGATATGGGTTTCGCCAATATCCTCAGGCTTCAAGTCTTCGATTTCACTCGGACGCAAGCCTGCAAATAGCCCGATCGCAATGGCTGGTGCGGTCGCTCCATCCTGGTACGCCACTGCGGCGTAGAGCAGGCGCTTCACCTCCGACAGCGAAAGGATCGAAATCTGGCTGATCTCTCGCGTGAGCTTGTCGAGACGCAGGCAAGGATTTTCCAAGCAGTAGTGGTGCCGGACGGCCCACCCGAAAAAGACAGAGAAGATCCGACGGAATGACCGCTGGGAACGCAAATTGGTATATTTGCCAAGCGCCTGCTCCAGATCCTGCACCGTGAACGAGTGCACGTGCCTGTTCGGTCCGAGCTTAACCAGAAGGCTGAGTCCAGTTTCGTAGTTCGCCCGAGTCGCATCCACAATGTTTGTCCGCGAGCCAAGAAACTCCGCTTTGGCGTTCAGAATCGAAATCGCCTGAATCTCCGGTCGATAGCGGCTTTCGAAAAACGAGAAGGCCTGATCCAAGCTCACCCCCTTTGCCTCCGCCCGGGCCTGAAGGCTCTGGTAATGCGCCACCGCCTTGGCGAAAGGAGCCTCCCCGAGCTGCTTGATGGCGGCCTCCGCGTCGGCGAGTTGTTCTGACGTCAATAAGGTCCGGCGAGCTTTACGTGGCTCCGGGTGACCGGCGACCTCGAGTTCCAGATCCGCGACACGTTGCACGGCTTCGATCCGCTTCCCGTAGTTTTGGCGGATTCGCCGTCCATCCGGCATGGTCCCGGTGACGCGCCACGACTCGCTACCTGTCGCGTTGCGGAAAGGCTGGATCTTGAAGCGGACAATTTTCTTCGGCCGGGCCATGGTGCATTTTTGGCAACTATTCTGGCAACTGCCAAGCACCCGCAAAAAACAAAATCACAACTAATTGATTTTCAATTTGTTGAATTTCATAATTTTTTCTTTCGCAATGAAGAGGTCAGGAGTTCGAATCTCCTATGCTCCACCAGCCGGATCCCACCCTAACCCGCTCATTTCGAGCGGGTTTTTTGTTTCCCGGACCTCATTGCCACGACCACCAGGGCGAGGCCTCGGCGCGGGCGCAGTGGACCTCGACGTGGTGGTGGCCTTCGGATTCGAGCCGGCGGCGCAGCGCGCCGACCGCAACGTCGGGCGCGTTGCAATCGCGGCTGAGGTGACCGAGCACAACGCGCCGCAGGCCGGGGTGCGCGAGTTCGGCGACGAGCTCGGCCGCCTGGGCGTTGGACAGGTGGCCGTGGCGCGAGCTGATCCGCTGCTTGGTCGACCACGGGCGCTTGGTGTCGGCCTCCAACATGGCGTCGTCGTAGTTCGCCTCGACGAACAAGCCGTGCACGCCGCGCAGGCGCTCGACCATGCCGCGGGTGACGAAGCCGGCATCGCTGAGCAAGCCGAGCCGGTAGGTATCGTGGGCGATGACGAAGCCGACCGGATCGACTGCGTCGTGCTGGATCGCGAAGGGCTCGATCTCGACCGCACCAATGCGGAACTTCTGCCCGGCATCGAAAATTTTCCAAGTCGCGCCCTCCACCCCGCCCTCACGCACGACATGGGCGGTGGCGGCGGTGGCGTAAACCGGCAGCGGGGCCTGCCGGAGCAGCACCCGCAGGCCGCGGATGTGGTCGCCGTGCTCGTGGGTGAGCAAGATGCCGTCGAGGCTCCGAAGCTCGATGCCGAGCGCGCGCGAACGATCGACGAGTTGTTTGGCGCTCAGCCCGGCGTCGACCATGAGACGCACGCCCCCCACCTCGATCACCGCCGAGTTTCCCGAACTTCCGCTTCCCAGCACCGCCAGACGCATCGCGGCGGACGCTAGGAAGATCCGGCAGCCGATGCCAGAGCCAAGGCGGCCGCACCGCGAAAATCCGCTCCGCGCCGGTCGCCGGGCACGCGTTCCTTGCGGTCCGCCGCCATCGGCGGTTGAATCCACGGCCGAAGCCGCCTTGATTTCTTGTCCGTCCGATGACCCGCCGCCTGCACTTTTTCCATAACCTCCGCACCGTCCTCGCGCTGCTGATGGTCGCGGCGGTGCTGGCCGCGGCGGGCTTGCTCGGCTGGGCGAACCATGTCGGCCTGCCCGACGAGTGGCGCGCCCGGATCGAGCGGGAGATCGAGAAGCAGGGATTCCACGTCAGCGTCGAAAGCCTCAGCTACGTTCCGCTGCGCGGGCTGGTCGCCAAGGAGATCCGGGTGTTTTCCGATGCCAGCCACCAGCACACGCTGTCGCGGCTCGAACGCGTGGTGATCGACTTCGACAACACCAAGCTCGCCCGCGGCGATTTCAAGCTCAAGAAGCTGGAAATCCAGGACGGCCGGCTCGACCTGCCGATGGATCCCGATGATCCGTTCTCGCCCGTCCTCGAAGCCACCAACGTCAACGCCACGTTCGCCATGCCAGGCGGCCGCCTGTTGGAAATCCGCGACGCGAGCGGCCGGGTCGAGGGGATCGACGTCGCGTTCAACGCCCGCTTGCTCGGCTACCGCCAGGTGCTCGGCGCGCCGCAGGCCGAGGATCCGACCCGCAAGACGCGGATGGACCTGATCCGGCGCTGCCTCGACACGGCCTCGCACTGGACCTTCGACGAAACCGAGCGGCCGAAACTCGCGCTCTCGCTCAGCGGCGATCTGGCGGACCGCTCAACCCTGCACGCCACGTTCCGTCTGGCCGCCCGCAACGTGGCCAAGGACGGTCGCGCGCTGGAATCCGTGCAGGCGACGGGCGAGCTCGCCGGCTCGTTGCTCACACTGACTTCTTTCCAAGCCAAGGACCGCAAAGGGCTGCTCGACGGCCGCGGCGACTACAACCTCGTCGGCCGCGAGGGCCGCTTCGGGTTCACCTCTTCGCTCGAACTCCCCGGCCTGCTGCACGCATGGTTCGGGCTGCCGGCGGCGCGGGACATCTCGCTCGGCGGCGCGCAAAAACTGGAAGCCGCCGGCGATTTCCAGCTGCCGGAAGGCAGCCCGGCGGTCGTCCGCATGACCGGGCAGGCGGATTACCGGGCGGTGAAAATCCACGGCGTCCCGTTCGAGTCCATCGCCACCGATTTCGCCTGGCGCGACGGCAGTCTCTACCTGCACGGCGTCGAGATCGTCCATCGTGGCGGCAAGGCCCACGGCAAGGCGCTGGTGCGCGACGGCCGCCTGCGGCTCGCCCTGGACAGCACGCTGCCGCTGGCAAGCTGCCGGCCGTTTTTCACCGGCTCCGTCTTCGGCGGGGTGCTCGACGATTTCGCCGAGACCGCGCGCACCGCGGTCGATGTCACCCTCGAAGGCGGCTTCGAGCTGGCCGAGCCGCACGACTGGCGACTCACCGGCCACGCCCGCATGACCAACGCGTCTTACCGCGGCACGCCGTTCAACTGGGCCCAGACCGATCTCGACCTCAGCCCGCGGGCGCTCGATTTCCTCAACGGCACGGTCGAGTTCGACTACCGCAACTACGAGCTGGCCCGTGCCTACAAGGGAGTGAAAACCGGCCACGCCAAGGTCAAGCTGGTCCGCTACGACTGCCTCGCCCGCACCGTGATCATTGAGGGCGTGGACGGCGGATTCTGGCCCGCCCCGGTGCTGCGCATGTTCGCCCCCGCGGTCGCCGACAACCTGGAGCTCTACCGCTTCCACGTCCCTCCGGCGCTCAAAGTCGACGGGGTGATCGACGTCACCCCGCGCGGGAGAACCGACGTCCGGGCAACCTTCCGCTGCGACGACCAAGCGACCTACACCTTCCTCGATCGTCCGCTGACCCTCGACAACCCCTCCGGCAACGTCCGCGTCCAGGATACCCAGGTCGCGATCAACGACCTGAAATTCGGCACCTTCGGCGGCCGCGTGGACGCCCGGCTGACCCACACGCCGAACCGCAATGCCGGCACGCTCGCGGGCGAAATCCGCTGGACCCGGCTGTCGCTCAACCAGATCGGCGAACTTTACGAATTCGACGCCAAGGGCGGCGGCGACCTGACCGGACGCCTGGAATTCACCACCGGCGCCGGCAGCGCGGCCACCATGAATGGCCGCGGGCTGATCGGCCTCGAAAACGGCCAGCTGTTCTCGGTCCCGATCTTCGGCCCGCTCTCGCCGCTGCTCTCGACGGTGCTGAGCGACCGCAACTCCGGCATCCAGCACGCCCGCGACGCCTTCTGCACCTTCGTGATCCACGACGGCGAGCTCTCCACCGCCGACTTCCGCACCGCCACCTCGTCCCTCGCCTTCACCGGCGACGCCCGCGTCGATCTGGTCCAACGGACGCTGGACATGACCCTGCGGATGAACGCCCGCGGGCTGTTCGGCGTGATCACCCTGCCGCTGCGGCCGTTCTACGGGTTGTTCCAATTCCGCGGCCGTGGCGAGTTGAAGCATCCCGAGTGGCAAAATGTCATGTTCACCTCGCCACCCGAGGAGCAGAAGGACGCCCTGCTCAACCCGCCCAAGGCCCGCGTCGTCGGCGAGCCCTGACCGGGCATTCGCCGAAGTCGCTCCTTGCGCCAGCGCGATGGCGGTGCAAGGCTTGAGCATTCCCGGGCGAATTCCGCCCATCAACCACTCGAACCATCTCATCGATATGTCCGAAGCTTTCTCCAGTTCCAACGCCCTCGATCCGGAAGCCGGTTTCACCCGCACGCCGTCGGTCGGACAAGCCGCCCAGGACCTGCGCGCCGCCGCGACCGACAAGGCCCGCGAATTCGCCAGCGCCACCGCCGAGCAGGCCGCCGCGCTCAAGGAACGCGCCGCCGAAAAGGCCGTCCAGCTGAAGCAGGCCGCCACCGAAAAAGCCCAGCAGCTCCGCGAAACCGCCACCGAGCAGTGGCAGGACACCCGCCACCGCGCGAAGGAACTCCACGTTTCCGCCGAAGACTACATCCGCCAGCACCCGACCAAAACCGTGCTCGGCGCCCTCGGCGTGGGCTTCCTCATCGGCCTCATCGCCCGCCGCTGATCTTCCGTGGATCCCGAGAACCATCCCGAAGCCGCTCCGGCCAACTGGCATGAAGCGGTGAGCGACCTGATCGCCTCACGCGTCGAGTTGATCCGCTTGGAATCGCTCGCCGCCGGGCGCGCCGCTTCGCGCAAGGCCGTGCTGGCCGTCGTGCTCGTCGTCGCCGCGCTGTTCGCCTGGGCGTTGCTCATGGCCGGCGGCATCGCCCTGCTCGCGGCGACCAGCAACATCGCGTGGCCGTGGGTGGCGCTCGCCGTTTCGGCCCTGCACCTGCTGGGGGCGCTGATCGCCGCCGCCAAGCTCCGCCGCCCGGACCCCGCACCGTTTCCCGTCACCCGCGCCGAATTCCAACGCGACCGCGAATGGCTCAAAAATCTGCATCAACCGAAGCCCTGATCCGCAGGGCTGAAGCCGCCCGACGCCAGCTTTCGGCCGAATACGCCGCCATCCGCCACCGCCTCGACGTCCCTGCCCGCGTCAAAGACTCGCTGCGCAACAACCCGCTCGGCTGGGTCGGCGGGTCGCTCGTCGCGGGACTGGCCGCCAGCACGCTGCTGCGCCACAAGCCGAAGGAAGAAACCGCCCGCCCGGCCAAACGCCGCGGTGGCATCGCCGGCTTCGCTCTCACCGCCGCCACCGCCTTGGCCAAACCGATGCTCAAGGCCTGGCTGGCGAACCGCCTGCAAGGCATCCCGCCGGAACGATTCTCCCCCTGGTTGTCGAAAAAATAAGGCCCCTCCGCCTTTCCAAGCCAAACTCAAGACGCTTCAAACCCACCCATCATGCCAGACCACCAGGTCCTCAACCACGTCGACCAATATCTCCAGCTCGGACGCGATTACGACTGTTCCGACCTCCACCTCCCCACCGCCTACCCGCCCGCGTGGCGCCGCTTCGGCCAGCTCGGCCCGATCTGGGAAGATCACCCGCCGCTCACCGCGGAGGACACCGAGCGGCTCGCCCGCTCTTTTCTGAGCGAAAAGGAATGGAGCCGCCTGCAGAAAACGGGCGACATCGACTTTGCCTATCACAACGCCAACGGCCGTTTCCGCGCCTCCGTGGTCAAGCAGCGCCTCGGCTACGACATGGTTTTCCGCATCATCAATTCGAAGATCCGGACGCTTGAAGAACTCGGCATGCCGCTGGAGCACATCCTGCCGCTCACCCGCTATCAGAACGGCCTGCTCCTCGTCACCGGCGCCGTCGGCTCGGGCAAGTCCACCACCCTCGCCGCCCTCGTCGACTTCATCAACCGCGACCGCGAGGACCACATCCTGACGCTGGAGGACCCGATCGAATACGTTTTCGAATCCCAAGGCTGCCACGTCAACCAGCGCGAGGTCCACACCCACACCGAGTCGTTCGCCAAGGCGCTCCGTGGCGCCCTCCGCGAAGACCCCGACGTCATCATGGTCGGGGAGATGCGCGACCTGGAAACGATCCAGCTGGCGCTGACCGCCGCCGAAACCGGCCACTTGGTGCTCGGCACGCTGCACACCGGTAACGCCCCGCGCACGCTCGACCGCGTGCTCGACGTGTTCCCGACCGACCAGCGCGACCAGATCCGCATCATGGTGTCGGAATCGCTGCGCGGCATCATCTCTCAGCAACTCGTGCCACGCGCCGACGGCACCGGCCGCGCGCTCGCGCTCGAGCTGCTGGTCAACAGCCCCGCCGTCGCCAACTGCATCCGTGAGGGCAAGACCTTCATGCTCCCCGGCGTCATGCAAACCGGCAAGAACGTCGGCATGGTCACCATGGACGAGTCCCTCCGCAAACTCTACGTCCAGGGCGTCATCACCGCGGAAGAGGCGCTCTACCGCGCCGAGGACAAGACCCAGATGCGCGCGTTCTTCCAGTCCTGAGCCCGCACCCGCAAACCCACACCTCTCCGCATCCCATGGCTCAGATCGACGCCTATTTCCGCTATCTCGTCGAAAACCGGGGTTCCGACCTCCACCTCTCCGAAGGCCAGCCGCCGAAAGTCCGCATCCACGGCTCCATCGTCCCGATCCCCGACCAGCCGGTGCTGCAGGGCGAGGCGTTCAAGCACATGCTCGCCGAAATCTGCGACCCGGCCTCGTTCGAGCGCTACCTCGCCGCCGGCGACCTCGACTTCGCCTACGAGATGGACGAAACCTCGCGCTTCCGCTGCAACTACCTCAAGCAGAACCACGGGCTCGCCGCCGTCTTCCGTCTGATCCCGACCGAGATCGCCTCGCTCGACGACCTCGGCGTGCCCGAGACGGTCAAGCAATTCGGCCACATCCGCTCCGGGCTCATCCTCGTCACCGGCCCGACCGGCTCGGGCAAGTCGACGACGCTCGCCGCGCTGCTCGACTACATCAACACGAACTTCAACCGGCATATCATCACGATCGAAGAGCCGATCGAGTTCGTGCACCGCAACAAGAAATCGATCATCACCCAGCGCGAGGTGCCGATCCAGACGCCGTCGTTCGCCGACGGCCTGCGCGCCGCGCTGCGCGAGGACGCCGACATCGTGCTCGTCGGCGAAATGCGCGACCTGGAAACGATCTCGCTCGCGCTCACCGCGGCGGAAACCGGCCTGCTCGTCTTCGGCACCCTGCACACCAACAACGCCCGCAAGACCGTCGACCGTATCATCGATGTCTTCCCGGCCGACCAGCAGTCGCAGGTCCGCACGATGCTCGCGGCCTCGCTGCGCGGCGTGCTCGCCCAGCTCCTCTGCAAGCGCGTCGACAAACCGGGCCGCACCGCCGTGCACGAGATCATGTTCGCCACGCCCGCCGTCTCCGCGATCATCCGCGAGGGCAAGACCCAGAAGCTGTTCGACGTCATCACCGGCGGCAAAGCCGAGGGCATGCAGTTCATGGACGAGTCGATCTGGAGCAAGCTGCGCGAAGGCATGATCTCGCCGCTGGAGGCCTACATGAAGGCGATCGACAAGACGCGCTTCAAAAAGTTCCTGCCCGCCGAGTTTTCCCACCTCGGCGACGCCTCGGGCGAAAACCCGATGGAACACTGAAGGCCCGACAGCCACTCCCCGATCTCGAAGCCCGGCGGCCTCCGCCGGGCTTTTCTTTTACGGAAACCATCGTCGGAGCGCCACGGATCAACCGCGCATCGCGGTGAAGTAGGCGGCGTAGAACACCAGCCAGAAAGTCAGATGAAGCCGGTGGCGAAAACGCGTGCTTTTCGCCTTCAGGGTCCAACCTGCCAGCGCCGCGATTCCCGTGCTCAGCGTGAACCGGGCGAAGCGAGCCACCAGCGAAGCCGCGACGAACGGCAGGAGCGCCAAGCCGCCCGCCCCCGCGTGCACGGCGAACAGCTTGTAGGGTTGCCCGGCCAGCGCGCCCGCCCCCAGCGCGACCCACCCGTGCTCCGCGAGCTCCCGGCCCGTTTTGGCAATCAATCCGCGCGAAATGCCGGGCAAATGGTCGAACAGCTCGAACAACGCCGGTGCCAGCCCGTGCCGTCCCGCGAGCCACAACAGGACACCCCCGGGAATCGCGCCGGCCAGACTCCAACAACAAGCCACCAGCGCGCGGCGGAAATCGGACAGCGCCAGCCGCGTCAGCCAGACGTCCGGCACGAGGAAAAACACCGTGGCTTCCGCCAGCCCCCAGCCGAACGCCAGCCGATTCGCCCGATCCTTCACCCCGCTTGTCTAACCATACGAGCCGCCCCTTGCACGGCGAAACCGCCCGCCCAGCCTGGCGTCACTTGATCAAACCCGCCGCCTTCAGCGCTTCCGCCCCGCCGTGCAGCGCGCGCACCTCGCCGGCCGCGCCGAGCGCGCGGATTTTCTCCGCCACCTGGGCGCTGACGCCGCAATGCTCGCTGTCGCAATAGACGACCACCGGTGGTGCGTCGGCCAGCCGCTCCATCGCCGCGATTTCGAACGGCCCCTGGTCCTCGGTCAGATTCCACAAGATCGAGCCGGGCACTCCGTCGCGCTCCCAGTCGGCGCGTTGGCGGGCGTCCACCCACAGCACCCGGTCCCTCTCCGGCCAGCGCGCGAGCACGTCGGCCAGGCAGATCTCGCCCGGCTTCAAGGTTTCCGGCGCGCAGGCGATCGCCCGCGACGGCGGCCCGGCGACCACGTAGGTCAGCCCGGCGGCGGCAAGCGCCACGCAGCCGATCCACAGCGCCTGCCGCAGCGCATTCATGGCTTCGCGGCGGGCGCGGCCGGTTCACCGGCGGCGGGTTTGCGGACCATCGCGAACACCTGCTTGATGCGGTGGCGCTCGTTCTTGCAATCCGTCTCCATGCGGAACACGCCGAGCACCGGCGCGGCGGTCGAGGCGGGCGCCAGAACCAGCTCGTATTCCTGGCCGTCGACGACGGTTTTCAGCTCGTGTTTGAACGCCGATCCGGTCCCCCCGACGGCTTTGATGTGCACCGGCTCGCCGGCCTGCATCGTGATGCGGATCACCTGCGGCTCCGGCTTCGCGCCGACCTCCCACTTCACCGTCTTCGGCTCCACCTTCACCACTTCCGGAATGTGGAAGTTGACGTTGAGCTTCACCGACGGCTTGTCCTCCGGATCACCCTCCAGCCACAGCACGGCGAATCGCTCGACCTCGCCGGACAGGTTTTGCACGTCGAAGGTCGCCCGCACGACGCCGGATTCGCCCGGCTCGTAACGCTGTTTTCCGCCCTGCACCGCGACGGTCATGCACGAGCAGTTCGACTGGAACCGGGTGATCGTCACCGGCTGGCCCGAGGCA
>Ga0070664_100001785_pt1 | contig 17258 bp, 17 predicted proteins | sample KBSC73metaG_FD_65863 | JGI IMG/M metagenome (GOLD analysis project Ga0070664, IMG submission 65863) | Corn rhizosphere microbial communities from Kellogg Biological Station, Michigan, USA - KBS C7-3 metaG | ecosystem: Host-associated > Plants > Roots > Rhizosphere > Soil ... | reverse complement strand
CCGTGGCCAACGGCGACCAGAAGGACACCGACAACGACGGCATCGGTGATGCCTGCGACAAGGACATCGACGACGACGGCGTGCTCAACGGCCAGGACAACTGCAAGCTGGACAAGAACCGCGACCAGCGTGACGACGACGGCGACGGGGTCGGCGACGTCTGCGACTCGCGGTACTGCGTGGTGGTGGACCCGTCCAACCCCGACGCCTGCCTCGACCCCAACGCGGCCTTCGCGGTGAGCGCCGGTGGCAGCATCACCCTCAAGCGTGGTGAGGCCCTGCGGCTGCCGCTCTTCGCCAACCGCAACAACGTCGGCATCAGCTACAGCTGGACCGTCAGCAAGCGGCCCTCCGGCTCCTCCACCGCGGTCCAGAACCCCATCGGCGTGGCCAGCGTCAGCCGGCACTGGAGCTACGCCTACCCCGACAACGTGGGCAAGCCCATCTTCACCCCCGACGCCGAGGGTGAGTTCGAGCTGCAGCTGAGCGCCAAGATGGTCACCCCGGATTCACGGTACCCCGGCGTGCAGCAGTCCATCGCCGCCCTCAAGGTGACGGTGCAGTCCGGAAGCCAGGCCAGCGGTGGCTGCACCGCGCTGCCCCTGGGCGCTCCCGCCGCCGGTCTGGCCCTCGCTGCCCTCGGCCTCCTGGTCCGCCGCCGCCGCCGCTGATCGGCGGTGGGGGCCTGGCCGACCCTCAGGCCCGGTCGCGAGCCCGCGCGGTGGCGATGGCCTCGAGCGTGAGGTCGGCCGCCATCCGGGCCGAGGCCGGGTTCTGGCCGGTCACCAGCCGCCCGTCGGCGATGGCGAAGGGCTGGAAGTCCGGGGCGGTTTCCACCATGGCCCCCAGCGACTCGAGCTTGCTCTGGAGCAGGAACGGGACGGCCTTCGCCAGGCCCACCGCTTCCTCCTCGGAGTCGGTGAAGGCGCTCACCCGCCGGCCGGCCACCACCCGCTTGCCGTCGGAGTCCAGCGCGCCGATCAGCCCGGCGGGCCCATGGCACACGGCCGCGACGACTCGCCCGGCCTGCCAGGCCCGCGACAGGGCGCTGGCCAGCGCGAGGCTCACCGGAAAGTCGAACATCGTCCCGTGGCCACCGGGGAGGAAGACCGCGTCGAAGCGAGTGGCATCGACCGACTCGAGGGGGAGCGAGTGGGTCAGGATCCGCCCGGCGGCGGGGTCGGCGAGGAAGCGCTCCACGACCGGCGCCTCGGGCCCGGTGGGGGGGATGGACCGGGGATCCACCGGGACCTTGCCCCCGTGGATCGAGGTGACCGTCACGTCGGCGCCGGCGTCGATGAAGCGCATGAAGGGCACGGCGAGCTCTTCCAGACAGAGGCCGGTGGGCTTGCCGCTGTCCCCCATCGTCGCCTGTGAGGTCACCACCATCAGGACCCTGAGTGCCACCATCGAGTCGCGCTCTCCTCGGTTGAGGAATTAACGACGATCTCGCGGCTGCGCCCGGCCCCGGGCCGCCTCCGGCGACCGGGGTGAACGCTTCAGGACGGTCATTGCCCCCGCGCGCAACGATCCGGTGGCGCAGTGTCCGCGGATGGATGCGGACATGAGCCGCTCCGACGCTCCGGCGTGCTCGGGAACGAAGGCGGACGGTGTGCCAAGGGTGCCGCCGAGCAGCACGTTGCCCGGATCGGGACATTCCCGACGACCCGGTCTGGTCTCGCGGGGGCGAGCGAGCGATACCTGTTCACCTTCGTCGCTCACTGCGCGAGGTGCCCGCGATGTCTCCCCGCCCGCCCGTCCCACCGTTCACCCTGGAGACCGCCACCGCGAAGGTCCGTGCCGCCGAGGATGCCTGGAACACCCGCGATCCCGAGCGGGTGGCCAGTGCGTACACCCCCGACAGCCGCTGGAGGAACCGCGCCGAGTTCTTCCAGGGACGGCAGGAGATCGTCGCCTTCCTGCGGCGCAAGTGGGCCCGGGAGCTGGAATACCGGCTGATCAAGGAGCTGTGGGCGTTCCACGAGAACCGGATCGCCGTGCGCTTCGTCTACGAGTACCACGACGACTCCAGCAACTGGTTCCGCGCTCATGGGAACGAGCAGTGGGAGTTCGACCCCCAGGGCTACATGCAGCGGCGGGAGGCGAGCATCAACGACGTCGCGATCCGCGAGCAGGACCGGAAGTTTCGCTGGCCCCAGGGGCCGAGGCCTGCGGATCACCCCGGCCTGACCCAGCTGGGCCTCTGACAGCGGAAACCAGGCTGGTCGATCGGCCCTCGCTTGCCCTCCGGCGCGATCATCCGACCGACCAGCCTGGTCTCCGCTGTGAGCCCGGCGCCACCGGTCACTCGCGGTAGGTCTTCCCTCCGGGGACGGTTCCGGGCACGGGCTGCACCTCCTCCTCGTCCGCGCCGTCCGCGGTGGCGTCCTCGTCGTCCGCATCTGCCTCGGACTCGTCCTCTTCCTGGGGAGCGAAGGGGAGCTGGAGACCCGGCGGAGCGGCGGACCCGGCCTGGGCCAGCCGGGAGCGGAACCCCTTCGCCGCGAAGGCGAACGCCACCCCGAGATAGAGCAGGAGCAGAAACACCACCCCGCTCGACCCGGGGGCGGTCATCCCCAGGATCGGGGCCAGCGGGTACGCCAGCGGCGTCCGGGGTACGGGGGACACCGTCCCGGGATGCACCACGGCCTGCAGCTCCGCGACCCGCTTGCAAAGGAAAGGATGGGAGGACATCAGCTCGGTGGTCGCCATCCAGAAGCGTCCACTCTCCGCCCTCTGCTCGGCGAACGCCCGGAGATTGACCTCCCCGGCGTACTTCCCGCCCGCGGCGAGCACCGCCAGCCCTCGCATGGCCGGCTCCAGCTCCTCGACCACCGCGAGCCCGCAGCGATCGCCCGTGTACTCACGCGCCCGGCTGTAGGCCGCGCCGAGCCAGGGCACGAGGCGGAACGGGAGCAGGAAGGCGTTCCAGGCGAGGTGCCCCGCCGCCAGGTGGCCGAGCTCGTGACCGAGCACGAAGTCCAGCTGGCGCGGGTCATTGCAGGCGTCGGCGAGCGAGGAGGAGAGGATGACGAACCGACGTGACAGCAGCTTGGTGGCGAAGGCATTGAGCAGCCCGTCCGCCTGGAGGAGGTACAGCTCGGGCACGCGCTTCATCCCCAGCCGACGCGAGGCGGCCTCCAGGCGACGATGCAGATCGGGCAGCTGGTCGGGCCCGACCCGGACGCCGTTGCCGCGCACCGAGGCCAGGAAGACCGCGTGGGCCATCGCCACGAAGCCCAGGACCAGGACGGCGTAGACGAGGCCGATCCCCAGGGTGAACAGGGTCAGCGCCGCCCAGCACATGCCGGAGACGATCACCCCGAGGACGAAGAGGGGGGATTCCTTCGGCGACACCAGCCGCTCGTCGAGCGCCACGTTGCCCGGAAGCCTAGCCGAGAAGGCACAGGCCCCGCGGGTGGTGGCACAATGTCTCCCCGGAGGTCGTCGGCCGGTCCATGCCCGCGCAGCTCTTCCTTCATCAGCTCCAGCTCGGCCCCATGCAGAACTTCGTGTACCTGGTGGGGACCGAGGGGGAGCGGGACGTGGTGGTGGTGGACCCGGCGTGGGACGTGGACGCGATCGAGAAGACCTGCGTCATCCATGGCAAGCGGCTATGCGGGATTCTCCTCACCCATTCCCACAAGGACCACACCAACGGGGTGGGGGAGCTGCTCGGTCGCCGGGACCTCCCGGTCTACGCCAGCCGGGCGGAGATCGAGTTCTCGGAAGATCTGAAATCCTTCGGCGACGCGCTCCGCCCGCTGGGGCCGGGTGACCCGCTCCCCCTGGGGGGCGTGACCGCGCGGGTCATCCACACACCGGGCCACACTCCGGGCTCGCAGTGCCTCTACGCGGCCGATGCGCTGCTCTCGGGCGACACGCTGTTCGTCAACGGCTGCGGCCGGTGCGATCTCCGCGGCGGGGATCCCGGGCAGATGTACGGCACGCTCCACCAGACCCTCCGCAAGCTCCCCGGCGTCACGCGCCTCTTCCCGGGGCACGACTACGGCGACGTCCCGGTCTCGTCCCTCGACCGCGAGTCCACCCGCAATCCGTACTTCCAGCTCAAGGATGCGGCGTCGTTCGTGGCATACCGGATGCGGCCGCGGACCTGACCGCCTCCAGGGCATCGCTCGGCGCCGGAGCGGCGCGGCGGAGCGCGATCGAGCCGGCCATGACCAGCACCGCGACCGACATCGCCGACCAGAGGAGGGACCAGAGCACGGCCGGGACGTGGGTCTGCGCGGCGAGCAGCGCCGCGTCGCTGAGCCCTCCCCCCGGCCGCCAGAGGTCGTCCCGGAGGTCGAAGAGCGCGTACAGCCCGGTGAACACGGCGATCACCGTCACCAGAGCCCTCGCCCCTCCCGCGGGAAGGAAGCGCGCCCCGAGGAGCAGGACCGCGCCCATCACCAGGCAATAGCCCAGGGTGAAGCCGTTCCCCGCGTAGATGAGCCCCATCGTGGTCACCCACGCGCCCATCGCGTACAGCACTGCCCGGTGCAGGCGGAACCGGAAGGCGAGCACCAGCTGGAGCGCGCCGGACAGCGCGCTGCCCACGTACCCGGCCGAATACACGGCGATCTGGGGGAGCCAGCCGGCGGGCAAGGAGGAGAGGCACTGACCCGACTCGTCCGCGCCGACGATGACCCGCTCGACCCTCCCGCCGAAGGCGAGGGTGGCCAGCGCGTGCCCGGTCTCGTGGACCAGGACGACCAGGAGGCGCAGCGGGGCCAGCCAGGGGGCGCTCCAGAACCACAGGCCGGCGACGACCAGGGCGGCCAGGACCAGGAGCCGCCCGGTGTCGATGCCGGTGGGTCTGCGCAGGGACGTGGCCACGGGTGTCCGCCGATGGGGACGTCGGGGAGCCTGCTTCTATTTCACGCCGGGCGTCGATCGTTCGGCGGCCATGCCGGCGGAGCCTCTCCAGGGCGGCAAAACGCCCCGGGCCTTTCCCTGTCCGAGGGAGGCCCGGGGCGTGTGGGAACTGCCAGTCGGCGCTACTTGGCCGGCTCGGTCGAGCTGCCGCTGCTCCCGGGAGTGCCGGGGGCGCTCTTCTTCCCCTTCGTTCCAGCGTCGCCGCCGCCGCCGTAGCCCGAGCCACTCTGGTCCGACGAGCCCGTTGAACCCATGGACGAGCCAGCCGAGCCCGCCGTCGAAGGAGACGTCGACGAGCCGCTGGACGTCGAGCTGCCCGTCCCTGTGGTGCCGCTCGTGCCACCACTGGTCGAGCCACCGGTCTGCGCGAACGCAGCGCCCGCCGCCAGCATCGAGATCACTGCCAACCGCTTCCACCACGTGTGCATTCGCAATTGCTCCCGTTGACGGAGGACGTGCATGCCCTCCTGAGCGGCGGAAGCTGGTCTCTGCCCGTTCGATGCGAAAGCCGCTGCTGTCGTGCTCGGTCGGACGCTGGACGCTTCGCGATGACCTCGGTGAGTCGCTTGGCGTGGGGCCCTACGCCTGCTCCTGCGGCTGCTCGCCGTCGTCCTGGCGGGTCATCCCCCAGTCCTTGAGCCGCTTGAACAGCGTCGAGCGAGCGACGCCCAGCTCTCTCGCGACCCGCTCGCGATTGTTGTTGAACTGTCGGAGCGCGGATTCGACGATCTGTCGCTCCGCCAGCTCGAGCAGCTCCTCCAGCTTCCGGCCGGGAATGTACTGACCGGCGACAGCGCTCCCCTCCCGTGGCCGGGGGGAGGGATCGGGGTCGAAGGTGAGGTCCGCCTCGTCGATGACCGTTCCTCGCCGGAGCAGCAGCGCTCGATGGACGACGTTCCGCAGCTCGCGCACGTTCCCCGGCCAGGGGTGGGACTCCAGTCGCGCCAGCGCCGTGGTGGTGAAGCGCACCGTCTGCCCCCGCGGCGAGAACTGCGAGAGGAGGTACTCGGCCAGCGCCGGGATGTCCCCCCGGCGGGTGCGGAGCGGCGGAAGGGTCAGCGGGACCACGTAGAGCCGGTAATAGAGGTCGTCCCGGAACTGGCCGGTGCGGCTGGCCGCGAGCAGGTCGCGGTTGGTTGCCGCCACCACCCGGACGTCGGCGTGACCGGGCCGACTCGAGCCCACGCGCTTGATCTCTCCCGACTCGAGAGCCCGGAGGAGCTTCGGCTGCAGCTCGAGAGGAAGCTCGCCGATCTCGTCCAGGAACAGCGTTCCTCCGTCGGCCTCCTCGAATGCTCCCTTGTGCGCACCGACAGCCCCGGTGAAGGCGCCCTTCTCGTGGCCGAACAGCTCGCTCTCGATCAGCTCCTTGCTGATCGCCGCGCAATTCACCGGCACGAAGGGACGCTCGGCGCGCGAGCTCCGGGCATGAATGGCGCGCGCCACCAGCTCCTTGCCGGTGCCGGACTCGCCGAGGATGGTCACCGCCGCCGACGAGGGCGCGACCCGGTCGATGAGATCGATCAGCGCCTTCATCGCCGGGTCCGCACCCACCAGCCCCTGCCAGGAGGCAGGTGTCTCCTTTCGTGCCGCGGTGGCCGGCTCGACCAGCACGTCGGTCTCGCCGATGTGGAGCTGGGTGTGCAGCGGCACCTCCGCCTCGAACAGGCGTACCGCGCCGAGCCAGGTGCCGTTGGTGCTCGCGTGGTCGAGCACCAGGAAGCGGTTCCCGCGACGGGTGATGCGTACGTGCTTCCCGGAGATGAACCGGTCATCGAGCACCAGGTCGTTTCCGGAGTCCTTGCCGATCGTCGCACCCTCGCCGACCAGCCGGTGAACGGACTCGGTCCCTGCGTGCCGGAGCCGGACCTGGGCCGCCTGCCACCGGTCCGAGCCGGCGTCGGTGCGGGGCTGGGCCACCGTGCCCCGGACCTCCGTCTCCGCGGCCTCGTCGCCGGTCGTTGCATGCGCACGAAAGATGGCCCGCCACTGCCCGAGCGCGATCTCCGTGCCGTCGGTGAGCGGTGCCCGCGGCGCGCGCGTGCCCCCGACCACCGTGCCCTTCCCCGAGAGATCCTCGACGCTGGCCGCGTCGCCGGAGAGGACGACCGCGGCTTGCTGCCTGCTCACCTCGGGATCGGGAATGACGACGTCACACCGTTCCCCTCGCCCGAGAACGATTCTCGGACGATCGAGCGAGAAGCGAAGAACCTCCTCGCCCCGCCGCAAAAACACCAGTTCCGGCATCCGACGGCCCCCCCGTACGTGATTCCGGACGCTACCAGCGAGGTCGGCCGGAGTCCAACCCGGTCGAACGATGAGTGAGACTGCAACTTCAACGCCCCGGGCGAAAGTTTGGCTTGCCGAGATACCCGGTCAGCTTGGCGTTCCGGTACGCCGAGTCCTGGGGATCCACCGGGAGCTGGGTGAAGCCCGCGGCGATCATGCCCATCCGGCGGAGGAAATCGGCGCTGGGCCGGATCCGCAGGCTCAGGTCCGGCTCCGAATAGGGCAACGCCCGGGCCAGGCGCACGGTCCCCGTGGCCTGGATGTCCAGCTCCGGGCCCTCGATGCGCAGCGCCTTCACCGTCCCGGTGCCGCGCTCGATGGGGAGCTCGGCCTCGAGCTTGCCGAAGTTCACCGGAGGCAGGTCGACCGGAGTCATCTGCCCCATCAAGGGGATGGTGATGGTCCCCCCCTTCACCTCGAGACCGCTGCCGTGGAGCCGCAGACGTCCGGAGGCCTGCGACAGGTCCGGCTGACCTCCCTGCGGACCCGAGGCGGGAACGTCGAGCGAGAGGTCGCCCTCCACCCTTCCCACCGCGTCCACCCCGGTCAGCGCCGCGAGGCCCGCCCGGGCCAGGTCGAGGCGGTCGAAGTGCAGGCGAAGCTTCGGCGCGCCGCCGGTGCCGATGGCACCCCCGGCGTCGCCCCCGAAGAGGGAGGCGGAGAAGCCCACGCCCCAGGGAATCAGCGACGGCCGGAGGGTGAGCCGGTCCACGCGCACCGTTTGCGCCGGAGGGTCGTTCCCGGACCGCTCGCCCACTCGAACCCCGCGGGCGCTCACCCCCAAAAAAGCCGGCCCCATCGAATCGATGCGCACCCAGAGTCCCGCGGCGTCCGCCTCCGAGGCGATGCGGGCCCGGACCGCGTCATAAGGGAAGGTGAGCACCAGGAAGAGCGCGAAGAGGAATACTCCCAGGCCGACCCAGGCCGCCGTCCGCTGCCAGCCGACCAGGAGCGGCAGCTTGAAAGCCCGGACGCGCTCGCGCAGCTCGGCCAGGTCCATCAAGGGTTCGCCTTCAGCCGGTACGAGGTCACGGTGGTCCAGGCGGTGAGGACACCGTCCTTGGGCCTGGGCTCGATGCGCAGGAAGGTGACGCGCACCACGCCCGGACCCTGCTCCAGCGACCCGAGGAAGTCCACCAGCCTGGGCAGCGAGATGTCGGTCAGGGTGAGCTCCACGCTGCTCTCGATGATGCGGCCGTCGCCCACCGGCACGTCGCCCTTGGGGTTCAGCGACGGGATGTCCAGCCCGACGTTCCGGCCCTTCTCGTCCACGTAGGTGGGGAGGCTCACCTCGCTCGAGGTGAGCGCGGCCTCGGCCTGCTTCCGGGCCCGCTCGGCCTCGGCGTACCCGGAGGCGAGCTGCTCGGCCTCGGCGAGCCGCTGGAGCTTGGTCTGCGTCCGCCGTCGTGTGGCGTCGGCCGAGCTGGAGAGGAGGAAGAGCACCAGGAAGATCACCACCACCACCGTGGTCGCGCCGGCGCCGGTGACCATCACTCGCTCGCGCGGGTTGAGGCCGAGGAACCAGGTCTGCAGATCGACCCAGAGGAGACGCAGTCGCTCGATCATGACCCGGACCCCGCGCTGGCGACCGCGTCACCGCAGTCCACCTGGACGTCGAGCGTGAACTGCACCCGCGACGAGTCCTTCGCCCGCTCCACCTTGCCCTCCTTGACCTCGCGGAAGCAGCGGTAGGTCTTCAGGGCCGCGGCGAGCTTGTCGATGCTGCGGGTGGAGTCGGTCTCTCCCCGGAGCTGGATCCGGTCCAGGTCGAACACCATCTGGCCGAAGGTCACCGTCACCTCCGGCGGCACCCGCTGGGCCACCTCGGCGAGGAGCCGCGTCGTGGAGACGCTCGGCACGGCGGCGGCCGGGCTCTGCTGGCCCCGGAGGAGGTTCAGCGCCCGGTCGTAGTTCTTCTCGCAGCTGCCCAGCACCCGCTGGGTGAGGGCGCAGAGCCGGGCGTCCACCGCCGCCTCGCGCCGTCCGAGCAGGATGGCCCGGGTGACGTTGAACACGCAGAGGAGGAGCGCGAGCACTCCGGCGAAGGCCGCCACCCGGATGAGCCGCTCACGCAGGTAGTCAACGTGGCCGCGGAAGGCGAACTCGCCCTGGCGCAGATTGAAGCGCGGCGCGCGCCCGGTGGACATGGTTCCCCGGAGCGCCAGCGCGTAGGCCTGGGCGGCTCGGGGCTGGGCCTCGGGCGGCACGATCGGCGTCGCGGCCGCGGGAAGCAGCAGAGAGTCGGCGGGCAGGCCGAGCTCGGTCCCCAGATGCTCCACCAGCCCGGGTAGCCGGGCGGTGCCGCCGGCGAGGAGGAGCCTGGCCACCGGAAGGTGCTCCCGCCCGGACGCGGCTTTCAGCGTGGCCCGCGCCTCCCGGACCAGCGGGGCGAGGGCGCGGAGCAGCGCCGCCCGGGCCCGCTCGTGCTCGGGCCCCCCGCCGGGAAGGAGGGAGCCGTCTCGCTCCTTCCATGCCTCGGCCTCGGCGAGCGGCACCTGAAACTCGGAGGCCAGGGCGCGCGAGAGGTCCCACCCCCCGCCGGGGAAGGTGCGGGCGAAGAGCAGGCCCTCGGCCGGACGTCCCACGGCGACGCTGGTTCGCCGGTGACCGAGGTCGAGCACCGCCAGCGCCGCGCCGGGCGCCACCTCGAACCGCTCCGGCGCGGCGAGGAAGAGGTTCTGGTAGGCGATCGCCGGGTGGGTCACCACGCGCGGATCGAGGCCGCGCGCGGCGAGGGTCTTGAGGAGCTCGGACAGCTCCTCGCGCCGCACCAGCCCGACGATGAGGTCGGTGGCGCTGGCCCGCCGCCGGGTCACCTGGTGGTCGAAGACGACCTGCGAGAGCTCGAAGGGAAGCTCGCCCTCGACCTCGAAGGGGAGCGTCGCGGCGATCCGCTTGGCGTCGGTGAAGGGGAGGGTGAAGGCGTGCGTGGCGAGGGACGGTCCGGGGAGCGCCACCACCACCTGATCGGGTGCCCAGGGGTTCTCGGCCAGGAACACCGCCAGCGCCTCGTCGAGGGGAGCTTCCTCGGCCCGCCGCGTCTCCGCCCAGCGGAGCACGGACGTGCCCCGGCCCGCCGCTTCCAGGAGAACGCCCTTGAGCGAGTAGCTCCCCAGGTCGAGTCCGAGCACCCGCGCCATCAGTCCGCCCTCCAGTACAGCACGCGTCCCAGGCCGTCCCGCGTCGGATCCGACAGGCGGATGACGGCGGTGACCCGGCGCTCGACGTCCCCGGCGTTCCCGGTGGCCACGATGCGGAAGGTGTCGCTCTTGTCGCCGAGGAAGGTGTTGGCGGTGGTCCCGGTGGCTCCTTGCCGCTGGAGGACCTGGGGGTTCACCGCGATGCCCGCGGTCTGCACCACCATGACGAAGTCCTGCACCGAGAAACCCATGGGCATCAGCGCCTTGGCGGCGCGGATCTTCTGGACGACGGCGTCGAGGAACACCGGGTCGGTGAGCCGCGGGTCCGGCCGCGAGGGGTCGGCGATGCTGCGGATGGCGAGCGCGATGAGCAGCGGATCGTCGCTGTTCACGTTCAGGGGAGCGTTGGGGTCGGGGTAGACGGTGAGCCGGTCCCCGAAGGCGGCCATGAACCGGTCGGTGACCCCATTGACCAGGTACAGCTCGGCGAGCGAGTCGAACCAGGCGTTCTTCGGGCGATAGCGCGGGGTGTAGCGCGCGTAGAGCGCCGACTCGTCGGAGAAGCCCGGCTGGAGCACCACCTGACCCAGGGCCGTGACGTTGAGCGCGGACTGGGTCTCGTCGTCATCCACCCAGTCCTTGAGGGCGATGAGGACGTCGTTGGGGTTGGCCCGGATGCGGTTGGCGTCCTCGCGGTCGAAGACGAAGTCGAAGCGCTTGTCGGAGACGAGGTTGTAGAGCCGCTGCACCGCGCCCTGGGCGGTGCCGGTCTGCAGCCCCGCCAGCGCGTTCACGTTCAGCTTCTCCTGCTCGTCCTCGATGCGGGCATCGAAGCAGCCGGCAAAGCCTCCGTACTGGACCCGTCCCTGCTCGTCGAGCCCGCCGGCACCGCTGATGGAGAACTTCCCCCGTCGCCCCTGGCCCGCCTGAGGCACCACGGTCTGGAGGAGGTGACAGTCGAGCTTGGCCATGCGCCAGAGCTGGAGGTTGATGCCCTGTGCGGCGCCGGGAAGCGCGCCGGCGCTCCGGTCGAGCTGCTTCTGGAAGAGCAGGAGCATCCGTGCCAGCTGGATGCTGCTCTTGGCCAGGTACTCGGCGCGGAGGCCGTCCCGCTGATGGGTGGCGAGCTCGAGGTCCACCCGGGTCTGGAAGGCGAACTCGGCCGCCACCGCGGTGAGGATGGCGATGGAGACCGTGACCATCAGGAGGGAGACCCCGCGCTCGTGTCGTCCGGACCGGCGCATCAGAACCTCGGGATCTCCGTGTTGAGCACCACGCGGGCCTGGGTCACGTACCGCGCCTCACGCCCGGTCTCGTCCATGGCGAAGATGGAGATCCGCACCCGGACCGGAAGGATGGACTTCTTCTCGACGCGGCGGGTGTCCCACTCGTCCACCCAGTCCTTCTTGTCCGAGTCCCAGTAGGCGAAGTCCATCCGCTTCACGTTCTCCACCAGGACATCCTCGATGCCGCCCCGGTCCATCCGGTCGTCGAGCACCGAGTCCTCGCGGCGCATCAGGTTCATCTGCGACTGCCCGCCGGGACCGGGAGTGGTCTTGGTGTAGTACTCGACCACCATCTGATCGGACTCCTTGGCGTCGGCGTACAGCCGCTGGTGGGCCATGGTGCTGAACAGCAGGCGGTCACGGGTGCCGATGAAGTTGGTAGGCCGATCGTTCTGGTCGCGGTAGCGGCGGGTGTCGTAGTGGTCGCTGACGAAGGCCGAGGAGATCTCGCGCACCATCCGCTCGGTCCCGGTTCGCAGGCTGCGGTACCGGTCGGCCTCGCTCTCCACCAGCTCCTTGGCCCGGTAGCCGCTCTGGAAGGCGGCGGCGATCAGCACGCCCATCATCGCGGTGATGCCCACCGCGATGACCACCTCCAGGAGCGTGAATCCACGTGCGGGTCTCATCGGATGGGACGGCCCTGGGGGTCGAGGGGGGTGCCGGGAGGAGTGTTGCCGCGGTTGACCCCCGGAACGGGTTTGCCGCCGAAGGACGAGCCCCCAGGGAAGGGAGCCTGGCCGGGGACGCCCTGTCCTCCCGGAACGCCCTGGGCTCCCGGCGCACCGGGGGCGCCGCCGGACAGCGCGGTCCCGGGCGTCCCGTTCCGGTCCGAGCCCTGGCGGAGCGAGAACACGTCGTTCACCACGTCGATGCTCTCTGTGCGCCGGCCCTCCTTCCAGCTGACGGTGAGGTGCACCTCGCGCACGCTCCGCTGGATCTGCTGGATCAGCTGCTGCATCTGGGTCTGGGCCAGCGCCGCGAACGGCCCGAGGGCCTGGAGCCCGGAGGCACCCGTGGCTCCCGGCGGGAGGGCGGGGGATCCGCTCCCGTACTGCTGCGCAATGTTGGACAGGGCACCCGAGCTCTGAAGTCCCGAGAGCGCGCTCCCGACCCCGCCGTCGCGACCGCCCCCGAGCAGCGCCGCCAGCCCGGAGGCGCCATCGGCGCCGGGAGGGATGTTGAACAGGGCCTCGAGGAGCTTGTCGGGAGAGAGCTCGGTGGTGCGCGGAGCGAGGATCTGCGCCTTCCAGGTGTACGCTTCCCAGCCCTCGGCGCGGAAGTCGCCGGAGAGCTCCCGGTCGTCGTTGTCGAAGCCCTTGTCGTAGAGCTCCTGCTCGATGTCGGTCATCTTCGACCGGGCGAGCATGGTGGCGATGGTGATTCGCTTGGCGTAGGCGTGGCTGGCCACCGCCCCGGCATTGAGATCGAAGATCGCCAGCAGCGCGAGCCCGAGGATGGCCAGCGCCACCACCACCTCGAGGAGGGTGAAGCCGCGCCTCATGACTTCGGGATCTCCGGCTCGCCGTCGACGATGGAGGTTCTTCCGGTGAACGGCGAGACCAGCAGGGTCCAGACGTTCCTGCCCTGGCGGACGGTGACCTGGGCCCGCTCGGTGTAGCCCTGGGGGAAGAAGTAGAGGTAGGCGAGCCCGGTATCGATCTTCGCTCTCTGGTGCGAGGTCCAGACCGAGACCCGGACGCCGCTCAGCTTCCGGGGCTGGATCTCGGCGGTGGTGAAGGCGGAGAACGCGGCGGCCTTCTCCACCCGGGCCTTCTCTGCGTCGAGGACGTCGAGAAGGCTCGAGCTGGAGGTACCGGAGGAGCCATACGCGCCGTAGCGGCCGTCGGACCCGGACCTCGAGTCCGGCGGTGGCTCGGTCGCCCGGGCGCCACCGCGACTGTTCTTGCGGTAGGCCTCGACCGCGGCCTTGGTCGCGTCGCGGATCTCCTGGTCACGGTCCATCGCCGAGGTGACGGGCCCCTTGGCGCACTCGGCGCGGTAGGAGAACTCGGCCGAGTCGTCCCGAGGGAGCAGGAGGACGAGGCGGCAGGTGTTTCCGGTGAGCGCGGCGGTGTCGTAGAGCGAGCGCGCCGCCCCACCGAGCTCGCCCATCGCCTTGCGCGCACGGGCGCCGGTGAGCGCGCCCAGTCCGAGGATGAGCGCCGAGAAGAGCGCCGCCGCGATGGCGAGGGCGACCATCAGCTCGATCAGGGTGAAGCCTCTGTGAGGACGACGCGGCATCAGAAAGAGGAGACCTTCGAGGGTCTCCGGCTCACGGCTTTGCGACAGTCGCCGGACGGTTGGTGAGATCCGCGTTCGCTCCCTCGCCGCCGGGGGTGCCATCGGCGCCGTAGGAGGTCACCACCGGCCGGCCGTTCTCCAGCGTGTAGACGTAGTCGTTGCCCCAGGCGTCCTTGGGCATCTTGTCGATGATCTCCATGTCCACCAGCGCCTTCAGGCCAGTCGCGGTGTCGGGGAACTTGCCCTTCCGCGCGTTGTAGAGCTTCAGCGCCGAGTCGATGTTCCCGATGTCCAGGGTGGTCCGGTCCACGCGCGCCCTCTGCAGCTGCGGGAACACGGCGATCACCACCGCCGAGGCGATCAGGCCGAGGATCACCAGCACCACCATGATCTCGATCAACGTCATGCCGCGTGGAGCGCGGCGGCCCTTGAGCTTCCGTTTCATGGAGTGACTCCCTCCGCGACGGGGCGGATCTGAGAATGGAGGGCCCGCGCCTGCGCACCAGGCCCGTAGAGCGCGATTCCCAGCCCGAGCAGGGCGACGACGACCGCGAGGACCGTCACCGCGGTGACGCCGGTGATCCATCGCTCGAAGGTGGAGCTGGAAGGGGTCATCGGATGGCCGTGTTGAGCTGGAGGATCGGCATGAGGATGCTGAAGGCCACGAACGCCACCGCCACGCCCATGGCGACGATGATCAGTGGCTCCATCAGCGCGGTCAGCGCGCCGATACGCACGTTGACCTGGTTCTCGTAGCTGTCGGCGACGTTGACCAGCATCTCCTCCAGCTGGCCGGAGCGCTCTCCGATGGCGATCATGTGGTGCACCAGCGGAGGGAACTCGCCCGAGCGCTTCAGGGGCCCGGCGATGCTCTCGCCCTCGCGGATCGCATCCCGGGCATTCTCCACCACCGAGGCCAGGACGCCGTTGGTGATCACGTTCTTGGTGATGTCCATGGCGGTCAGGAGCGGAACGCCGGCCCGGAGCAGCGTGGCGAGCGTCCTGCTGAAGCGCGCGAGGGAGAGCATCCTCACCAGGCTCCCGAAGACCGGCGCACGAAGAACGAAGCGGTCCCACACCGGCCTCCCCTTCGGGCTGCGCTTCCAGCGGAGGAACCCGAAGATGGCCAGACCGAGCAGCGGGAACAGGATCCACCACCAGGTGGCCAGGGTGTTGCTGGTGAAGATCAGGAGCCGGGTGGTCCAGGGGAGCGTCACCTTCATGCTCTCGAAGATCTTGGTGACCTTGGGAACCACCACCGTCATCAGCAGGCCGAGGATGCCGGTGCCGATGATGGTCATGATCACCGGATAGATGAGGGTGCCCACCACCTTCTGCCGGAGCTTGGCCTGGCCCTCGGTGAAGTCGGCCAGCCGCGCCAGCACGGCGTCGAGCGCTCCCGAGGCCTCGCCGGCCCGGACCATGTTCACGTAGAGCGAGCCGAAGATCTTGCCGTGCTGGCCCAGGGCGTCGGCCAGCGAGCTGCCCTCGTTGACCCGGGTCTTCACGTCGGACACCACCCGCTTCAGGCGCTCCTTCTCGGTCTGGTCCACCAGCGCGGTCAGGGCATCCACCAGCGTCACCCCGGCGTGGAGCAGGGTGGAGAGCTGGCGGGTGAGGACCGCCACGTCCTCCGAGGTGACCCGGCCGCGAACCAGCTTCCCCAGCTGAACCTCGCGGCTGCCGAGCGAGGGCTTCGCCTGCGCGACGGCGGTCCCGTTCTGCTTCCCCCGGGCGGGGGCCGACTCGCGCTCGGCAAGCACGTCGGTGAGGAACACGCCGGAGCGCTTCAGCTGGAGCCGCAGCGCGCGGCTGCTGTCCGCCTCCAGCAACCCCTTGACCTGTTTCCCCGCGGGGGTGAGCCCTCTGTACTCGAAGACCGGCATCGACGTCAGATGTCTTCCTGGGTGACGCTGAGGACCTCGGCCAGCGTGGTCTCGCCGGCCAGGACCTTGCGCGCGCCGTCGTCGAGGAGGGTGAGCATCCCCTTCTGCACGCCCGAGCGCTTGATGCTGCTCGAGTCCACGTTCTTCAGCGTCAGCTGGCGGATGTCGTCGTCCACCATCAGCAGCTCGTAGATCCCGGTCCGGCCGCGGTAGCCGCTTCCGGCGCAGGCGTCACATCCCTTCGCTCGGTAGATGGTGGGGTTGCCTGCGCGCACCACCGCCTCCGGGGTGAGCGCGACCTCCTTCAGCTCCTCGGCGGTGGGACGGTAGGCCTCCCGGCACTGGAGGCACACGCGGCGGACGAGGCGCTGGGCCATCACCGCCATCAGCGAGGAGGCGACGAGGAACGGCTCGACCCCCATGTCCACCAGACGGGTGATGGCACTGGCCGCGTCGTTGGTGTGCACAGTGGAGAATACGAGATGCCCGGTGAGCGAGGCCTGGATGGCGATCTCCGCCGTTTCCCGGTCGCGGATCTCGCCGACCATGATCACGTCCGGGTCCTGGCGGAGAAAGCTCCGGAGCCCGGCGGCGAAGGTCAGCCCGATCTTGGGGTTGATCGCCATCTGGGAGATGCCGCGGATCTGGTACTCAACCGGGTCCTCGACGGTGAGGATGTTGAGGTCCGGAGTGTTGATCCGGCTCAGCGCCGCGTAGAGGGTGGTGGTCTTGCCGGAGCCGGTGGGGCCGGTCACCAGGACGATCCCGTGCGAGCGGCGGATGACCTGATCCATCCCCCGCATCGTGTCCGCGCCCATTCCGACGTCCTGGAGGTCGAGGAGGGTGGTGGTCTTGTCCAGGAGACGCATGACGATGCGCTCGCCAAAAGTGCAAGGAATGGTCGACAGACGGATGTCGATGTCCCGCCCGGCGAGCTTGATGCGGATGCGCCCGTCCTGGGGAAGCCGCTTCTCGGCGATGTTCAGCTGCCCCATCACCTTCACCCGGCTGACGATGCTGTTCTGGTAGCGCTTGGGCGGCTTGATGATCTCCTGGAGGACACCGTCGATCCGGAACCGCACCAGCAGCTCGCGCTCCATCGGCTCGATGTGGATGTCGCTGGCCCGCTCCTTCGCCGCGCGGAACAGCAGCGAGTTCACCAGCCGGATGATCGGAGCCTCGTCGTCGGTGTCGAGGAGGTCCTGCGGCTCCTCCAGCTCGTGGGCCAGGCTCTGGAGATCCTGGGCCTCCATCTCGCCCACCAGCTGCTCGGCCTCGTTCACCGCGCGGTCGTAGACGCCGTTGATCGCGTCGACGATCACCGCCCCGGTCGCCACGTGGGGCGAGACGTTGCGCTGGAGCAGCATCCGCGCGTGGTCCAGCACCGTGGTGTCCAGCGGGTCGGCCACCAGCAGCGCGACCGACTCGCCCTCCAGCCCCAGGGGGAGGATCAGCGCCTGCTTGGCGAAGTTGATCGGGACCTGGCGCACCAGCTCGGCGTCCACCGCGTCCAGCGCCACCTGGGCGTGGTAGGGGAG
>Ga0070664_100001782_pt1 | contig 17272 bp, 19 predicted proteins | sample KBSC73metaG_FD_65863 | JGI IMG/M metagenome (GOLD analysis project Ga0070664, IMG submission 65863) | Corn rhizosphere microbial communities from Kellogg Biological Station, Michigan, USA - KBS C7-3 metaG | ecosystem: Host-associated > Plants > Roots > Rhizosphere > Soil ... | reverse complement strand
GCTCGCGCAGCAGCGCCAGTGGGTGCCCACCAACCACAAGGCTTCCATCGACGCCCGTCTCCACAGTCTTTGCGTTTCGACCGTAGACCGTGTCGTATTTCAAGAGGTACGCGACGCCATCCGGACTGCCCAGGTCGTTTGCCGCGAGCAGATCCAAGCCAGGCGTGTTCATCACGATCTTCAAGGTGGCGCGGCCTATTCGGCCGAGTCCGTTGATGGCGACTCTTGCCATGTATGTCCGCCTCTCAAAACGTGAAGGTGCGCGATGTAAGGTGTCGTCAGTCGAAGAGCGGCGCGGAGAAGCTGCGGCGCTGTGCCACACCTCGCTCGCGCTGATCGGCTAGCTCTCGAATTTCTTCGCACTCCTTGCAGCGAACCGCAAAGGGAAGGGCGCGCAGTCGCGCCGCACCAATCTCATCGCCGCATTCGACACACCGGCCGTAGGTGCCTTCGTCGAGTCCTCGCAGAGCTGCAGCGATCCTGTTCAGGGTCTCAGCCTTCATCTGTATCAGGGCGAACTCGAGCTCGTCCTGGGTGTCGAGTTCCGATGTCTCGCCCTGGTCGATCTCTCGACGCTCGTTGAGGCTGTCGAGGCGCGCGTCGCGGATCCTGGCGTGAACGTCTCGCGTCAGCTCGTAGAGGCGAGTCTCGAGCATCTTCCTAAGTTCGGCAGAGCGGCGTGCGTTCGCGGGGGTCGTGCGCGTTGCCATGCGTTGCTCCTGTGTCACCATCGGTTAGGCATCTACGATGCCAACCGGGTGAGGTGCGCGCACGACGAACGGTCCAATGCCCGCGACTGTTAGGTCTCGTCAACCTTTCAGATCGCGCAAGACGCTTTCAGATTGAAACGTCTGCGGACACGTGCTGCGGCGCCTTCCGCGAGAGCGGTCGCAAGTGGCTCGCAGGGCGGTGGACCGCAAGTTGCCTAGCAACGGAGGAGGGTTGAGCGCCGCCACCTGAAGACTCGGGGAAGGTGACACGTGAGAAGAGTAGCCTTTGTCTTGTTTGCTCTACTGGCCGCCGGCTCGGTCGCGGGCGCGCAGGCAGTTGCGTCAGGCGACGCCGCACGCAGCCTCATGTCGGTGCTTGACCGGTTGAGGCTCGACGCGATTGCGACCATCGATCCAGAGGAGCCCGGTGCGTTCATCGCCGCACTGAAGATTCAAGGCGGCCGGTTGCTGGTCGTCCAAGCGCGACATCCGTCAATCGACGGCATCCAGCAGCGCCTGGCGGCCCATCAGTATCGAGAGGTGTATTTGGATTTGCAGGGGACCCCGACACCGGACGGTAAGTTCTTTGTCCAGGATGCAGGGGCCGACGGCATTCTCAGTACTCTTCCAGGCAGCATTGATGTCGACGTTCTGTATGAAGACGGGCGACGTCAGACCCTCTTCAATCGGGAGATCCTCGCGCAACATCTGACTGCGCCCGAGTACGACGCAAAGCTCGCTGCGGCAGACGCGCGTTACGCCCGCTTGCTGGCGTTGTTGACTTCTGCTCTCCGTGAAGCGGAGGAGCAATCCGCCCTAGACTGACCGCGGTGCCCAGTCAGGACGGCGCTCATCAGTCTTCAGACAGCCCGTACTCTTTCATCTTCCGCCAAAGCGTGACCGGGCTGATTTTGAGCGCCGCGGCGGCGCGTTTGCGATTGCCCTTGAACTTCTCGAGCGCCTGTCGAATCAGCCGCTGCTCGTTCTTTTTCAAGTCCAGCGTGTCAGTGACCCTGATCCCCGTGCGCCCGTGGACGATCTCTGGTGGAAGCTCGCGCACGGTCACGGTTGTCCCGCGAGCCAAGATGACGCCACGCTCAATCGCGTGCTCCAATTCACGGACGTTGCCAGGCCAGTCATAGTTGACCAGCACGGTCATTGCCTCCGCCGAGACGGTCCGCACGTCTTTGTCCATCCGCGTGGCGGCCCGTTGCAGGAACTGATGCGCCAAGACGGGGATATCTTCGCGACGGTCACGCAAAGGGGGAATCGAGATGACGAAGGCGCTGAGGCGGAAGTACAGATCCTCCCTGAACGTCCCCGCGGCCACCGCGGCACGCAGATCGCGATTTGTAGCCGCGACCACGCGCGTGTTCACCTTGATCGTGCGCTCGCCCCCGACGCGACGAATCTCACGCTCTTGTAAGGCGCGCAACAGCTTTGCCTGAACACTCGCCGCCACTTCGCCAAGCTCGTCGAGGAACAGTGTACCGTTCGAGGCCACTTCGAAGAGTCCGGGCTTATCGCGCATCGCCCCCGTGAAGGCCCCCCGAACGTGGCCAAACAGTTCGGATTCGAGCAGTGTTTCGGTTAGCGCCGCACAGTTCACCGACACGAAGGGGCCGCTGGCCCGACGGCTTTGATCGTGAATCATCTTGACCACGAACTCCTTGCCGGTGCCACTCTCACCGAACACGAGGACGGTGGTGTCGAGGGGCGCCACCTGACCGGCCAACTCGAGCACCTCCTGCATCGCCGGGCTGCGCGCGATGAAGTGGTGAGAGTCTGCATGCGCATTGATGCGCTCTCGCAGCAGATTCAGTTCTCGTTCGCGGCGTTCAAGGAGCCGTTCACGCTTCGCCAACTCCTGTGTCTGACGTCGCACCGCGTCGTGCAGGCGTTGTACCTCTTCGGCCAGGCCGGCGCCTTGAAAGTCTGCACGGAGTTGTTCGATCTCGACGCCCCACGCCGCGGCGTCGCGGCCGATCACGGTGCAGCGCTTCGCGCCCGCTCCCAGACACGCGGTTTCGCGGAAATACACTTCCTGCCCCAGGCAGGCGCTCGCATAGCCCGTCGCATAGCCGACGAGCGACCAGCAGACAGGTTGATCGCTTGGGCCGTAATGGTGCAGATCCTGCTGCGCAGTGTAGGAGTCGTGCCAGACCACCTCCATGTCCAAGCCGCCCCCCTCGTGACGCTCCAGTCGAACGATCTCAACCCGGGCGATGCCTTCGAGCGTGTGGAGAACGGCGCCCTCGCGAAGCCCCTCGACGGGATCAGGCCAGTGGGAACGCTCACGCATGTTGACGGCGTCGTGGTAGCCGTCGGCGTAGCCGAACCGCAGCATCACCCGGCGCGCGACATCGCGGCCGAGCGAGTCGATCAACTCCTTCTTCATGAGGCCCATGGCCGCGGCGCTCAAGATGACGACACGCTGATCATGCAGGCGGATCATGCCGAGGTCCGGCCGGAAGTCCAGCAGTTCGGCGAGTTGGAGATGAGCGACGTCGTTCGAGGACATGACGGACTGATCGCATTGTAGTCGGAGCGTCGCCACGTTCCTTACAAGGGTCTGCGTTCCTCGCGGCCCGGCTACCGGCGCCTGCTCGCCGACGACTGTGCACGTCACGGGTGAACGCTCACTATCTGCCGGCCCGCCCGGATGATTTCCACAGCGCAGGCGGCGTCCGCCGCAACGCCTGTGGCGACGGAGCCGAGCACCGCCTGCCTGAGCGGTCCATGTCCGTGCGAACCGAGCACGATGAGATCTGCACCCCAATCGGCCGCTTCTCGCACGATCAGCTCACGAGGCGTACCCTCGAGCGTCTTCGTCGTGATCCTGAGAGTCGGGTGGGCACGAGTGAGGCGGGCGGCGGCGGCGGTCAACAACGCGGGAGCAAGTCTCCACAACTCATGCGTCGCGTCCACATAGGCGGCGGCCATGACGAACGCCGGATCCAGGAGCAGTGGTGTTGTCGGGTGCACGATTGTGAGCACCTCGACCTCGGTGCCCACCGGCCATTGCCGGGACGCGACTTCTTCAAGCGCCGCGGCGCTGTGAGCGGAGCCATCAATGGCCAAGAGTATTTTCATGTCTCCCTCGCGGGTTCGTGCCGTCACGAGGACGGCGCGATATCAGTGCGGCGGCGCAATGCGTCATCGATCCGTTCGGCCGCGCGATTGATGGCATCGTAGATGTGGCGTCCTCCAGCGCTGACGCGGAGTCGACCTCCATCGTGGACGGTCAGAGAGACAACGCAGCGGGCTGCAGCTCCTGCCCGCCTCGGCCTCAGCGAGATGGTCGCGTCGTGGACGACGTCAGTGAACCGCGCCACGCTCGAGAAGATCCGGTACTCTGCGTAGGCTCTGGTTTGGCCGCCGCACGTGTGTCCGATATCCGTCACTGAGAATCTCACGTCAGGTCCAGCACACGTTCGGGCGGCGGGTCATGCGACCGCTGCCCGCCCCGATGGATGAACGATCAAGACGGGGCAGGGCGCCTGACGCAGCGTCGCAGACATTCGAGACAACGACTCATCGTCCCGGCGTCCGCTGCATCCGATCACGATCAGATCGGCGTGAGTGTCCTTCGCCACCCGCATCACCTCTTGGTTCAGAGAACCGAACGCCACCTGCACATCCATCAATCCGCGAAAAGGCTCTCTGAAGACGATCTTCCTGAGTGCGTCGCTCGGCCACGTTGGGGCTGGCACCGACGGGGGGTGCGGAGTCACCTGAAGGGCCGTCACCCGGGCGCGATGGGTGACTGCCAGCGTCGCGGCGTAGCGCAGCGCCGCACGCGCAGCGGTGCGCAGGCTGGTGCCGTCGTTGTCCACGTCGACGAGACAGAGAATCCGCCGCCACGGAGAGGGCAGGATTCGTGCGCGCTCTCCAACCAGTGGATTGCTGAACGCCCTCGCTACGAGATCGGCGCGTCCATAGCGTCCGTCCGGCGTTGGTCTCAGGAATCCTGCGCTCACCAGCGCCTGGAGTGCTGACACGGATGTTGCCGTGTCCGCCGTGCAGAGTCGCTCGACCTGCGGTTCCGTAAGCCGGAGCCCAGGCATCGCGATGAACTCGTCTCGCAAACGCTGGATCAGGTCGCTGACACCCATACTTCGGATAACGCAAGGACCGGTCCGATGCGGATGGCCTGCTCGGTGGCGCCGGCGGCAATGAAAGGCGGGCTGTTCTGGATCGCTCTCGCGTCGGGGGGTTGCACCCTGAAACGCGGGTTGCAGAATGAAAGCGTTCCAATCGCGGAGTCGTGTGGTGCCCTGCAAGGGCCGCCACTGGTGTTGGATCCGTTGTTGCTCGTTAGGAGAGTGCGAGACGTGCCTCAGCTATTCCAGGGTGCTTCGAGCGGAGTGGAATGATGAGAAAGGCGGTTCGTCGAATCCTCGTGGTCGTCGATCCTGCGAAGTCTCGGGACGCCGCGTTTGACAGGGCACTGGCTCTGGCTCGCGGCTGGAACGCCGGGCTGTACCTGCTCCATGCTTGCCCGCCACGGCGTGCGTCTCATGTCTCCACTGCTGGCGAGGATCTCGAGCTGGGGGGGAGCGAGGGCGCGCGCTCGCGGTTGAGCGCGCTGGTACGTTCGGCGGAGGGTGAGGGCGTGCAGGTGCGGGCCGTCACCGCAGAAGGCCTCGATCGGGCTCGCGATATTGCGGCGCACGCTCATCTTGTCATGGCCGACCTCATCGTCATCCCGCGTGACTTTGGCTCGTCGCGCCTCTGGCGTGTGCCACGTGTGGCGGCTAGCCTCGGCCGATCCGCCCCCGTTCCGGTCCTCATCGTGCCGCCGCAGAGGACGGCGATCCACCCCCCTGGTCCGACGTTCAAGAAGATTGTCGTCGCGGTGGACTTCACAGTGGCGTCGGCGGTCGCGTTGCGAGCAGCCACCGACCTCATCGCACAAGGCGATGGGCGAGGTACGGTCGTTCACGCGTTGCCCTATGCGTCGCCGATGGTGTTCTCCGGCAGCGAGGCCTTTCGTGAGATCGAGTACTTGAGAGGTCACACTGTTCAGGTCGAGGCGCGTCTTCGTGGAACCCTTCCGGCTACGGCGCGCCACCTTTTGAAGGCGCGGGTGGTCATCGGTGAGGCCAGCCAGGCGATCCTGGACGTCGCCGCCGAAGTAGACGCAGACCTCGTGGTGATGGGGGTGCCGAGCCGCGATGGGGGCGAACTACTCTTCGGATCCACGTTCCGAAGGGTGGTCAGTCAATCCCTGCGTCCCATCCTTGCCGTTCCCGTTGTGGCCGGCGGATATCGATGGGCTGGGGATCTTCCCGCTCACCTCGTCAACGAGAGCGATCTGCGGGCGGCATGACCCCGTCGACGGGTCGATTGTCCAAAGCGTGCCTTTCCACAGCAGCACCCCGTTCGGCTTGCTGTTCCTACAAGGGTTGGTGAGTCCGTGGCTCGTGTCTTGCTGTTGTTCGGGGCATGAGACATCAACACGGGCAATCACTTGAAGACGCGACGCGAGCGATGGCCGATCATGCGTCCGCGGTCGCACCGTCTTCGCTACGCCTTGCGATTGATTCCCGCGAGAGCGCCCTCGACGAGGCGCTCGCGGCGTCGTTTCCGGCAAGCGATCCGCCATCGTGGACTACAGGCACTGCAACCGTCGCATTGGCGTCTTCAGCGTCGTACCCCAGGAGGGTTCCCAAATGAACGTTCCGATTGACGTCGTCTTTCGTTCCACCAGTGCCGCTGATCCGGAGGCGCTCCGCACCTACATTGCGCTGCGACTCGCCTTTGCGCTGCGCCGCTTCGAAAACCGCGCGCGTCGGCTTGTGGTACGAATGGGCGACACCAACGGTCCGCGACGCGGCGTGGACTCCCGTTGCTCTATCACGCTGCAGATGCGCGACGGTAGGCACATCGACGTGGAAGCTGTCACTGCGTGGCCATTCGCGTCAGTTACGCTCGCCGCGAAACGGTTGAACGAGGCGCTGCGGCGCGAACTCGAGAAGGCGGCACTATCGCTGCGCCCTCGTCGGCCAAGCCGGTTCGACCCCGAGTCTGGAGTGTCATGATGACAATGCACTCGAACCTGCTGACGGCGATGAACATCCTGAAACGAGACTCCAGCCGTGAGAGGTCAGGACTCAGGAAACCGCGGCGCCGTAACTCCCCGTAACCGGCCCGACCGCTACCTGAAGTCGGCACGGTTCAAACGGTTCGGCACCATTCAACGTCTGGGTTCCCACCGCAGCGGCCATGCGTCGACCGAACACGTGAGGCATCAGCTGTACGTGGGGCGAGACACGCGAACGCGCGCGAACGCGCTCATCAAGGTGCTCGCCAAGCCAGGTCTCGTGTACGAGCACAACTTGGCCAACGAAATCGCAACCTTGTCGACCATCAATCGAGAACTGCCGGACTCGCCGTATTTTCCTCTGCTGTGGGACCACGGGCGCCTGCCTGATCGGCGCATGTTCCTCATCATGTCGCTCTTCGACGAGTGGCCGCTCGCGACTACGGTCGGGCCTGAGCGGATGCCCCACCGTCTGGTCGCGCACATCAGGACGTCGCTCGAAGTCGCCAAGGCACTCGCGCACCTCCACCGGATCGGAATCTTCCACGTCGATCTGAATCCAATGAACATCCTGTGCCGCGTCGAGCAGAGCCGGCCAGTGATCCGAATTGTCGACTTCGAGTCGGCATACGAAGTCGTGCGCCGCTCCAACGGGGGTGCGTACAACCCGCCGACGACTCCGGGGTTCAGTGCGCCAGAAGTGGTACATGGGAGGGCGCCGGATGGCCGGGCAGACGTGTTCTCCCTGGGGGCGGTTCTGTACACCGTGCTCGCGGGATACGGATGGACCTGGAACACGGAGCTGTCTTCAGCAATCCAGGCCGACACCGGGATCGATGCCGATCTACGCGCAATCCTGCTGACGTCGGTGGAACGGGAAGCGCAAGGACGTTATCAATCCGTGGAGGAGATGTCTGCCGCGCTTGCCGCCTACCTGGAGTCGATATGGCCGGGGCGCCAGCGGCCATAACGACCGCGACCTCAAGCGTCCGAGAAAACATGCCGCACCCCAACGGCTGGAACCACGGGCCGGAGTCGGCGTAGTCTCGGGTGCATGGCCGCGCGGGACATGACGATTACGGATTCGGAAGGCACTGGACTGCGAGGACACGGTGAAAAGACTCGATGTGAGACATGTCCTCTGCCCGATTGACTTCTCGTCTCTCACGGCCGCCGCCTTGACGACGGCGAGCGCGATGGCCCGTGCGCGCAAAGCTGAATTGAGGGCTTTGCACGTCATGCCTTCGGAAGGAGCCGCAACATCTGCGGGCCTTGGTTCCATGGAGAGGCAGGCGCTCATGTCACGATTGCGCACGAGCCTGGCCGAAGCCGCCCCCTCCTACGACCGAGTCGGCGCCGCCGTCCGTCAAGGGGACGCCGGGACCCAGATTCTTCGTTTTGCTCGAGCGATGCGCGCTGATTTGATTGTCACGGGAGACCCGGGCGCCGATCGTCCGGAACGCCCCATGGGTCCTGTCACGTCAGTCGTGGTTGCGCGTTCGGAATGCCCCGTCCTCACGGTGCCGGCGCATCATGTGCCTTGGTCCAACGAGTCTGGACTCTTTGGGCGAATCGTGTGCGCGGTTGATCTCGCGCCTTCGTCCGCGAGCGTCATTCATCAAGCCCTGTCGCTGGCGTGGGAGACGGCAGGACACCTGACATACTTGTGCGTGCTGCCTGAGGGTGCTTCAAAGCGATCCGCGGCGACTCGTGAGCGTCTACTCGAGACAATTCCATCAGAGGCGAGCCGTTGGTGTGAAATGGAAGTTCTCGTCGCGATGGGAACAGCAAGCACGGAGATTGCCAGGATTGCAGACGAACGGAAGGCTGATCTGGTGGTCATCGGTGCGCCGCGCCGGTGGACATCGACGACGCACGCAGTACTCAGTCGTTCGCTCTGCCCCGTGCTCGTCACGCACGACGCTCGGCCTCTACGGCGACCCACCACTCATCGACGGACACGATAGGAGTCACTCCGCGGCGTGACCCACGGGAGCAACGGCATGGCCACACAAAGAGAGCTTCGTGCCCTGTTGGCGACGGACGGATCGCGCGACGCCCAGGCGGCCATCGCCAATACCTTGCTCTTTCCGTGGCCGGACCGGACGCAGTTCGGGCGGTCAGTGCGCCAAGACTCGGGCGGAGTCCAGACGGTCGATTCTGCTGACCGGGCAATCCGGCCAGGCTGAGAGCCCCCGGTAAGCTGGCGAAGGGAGTGCTCATCGAGATGGGATGGTGGAACGCGGGGCGGCGGCACGTGGTGCTGTCGGACTCGGAGCGGCAGGTGCTGCGCACGCTGGTGCGGGGCGCCAGGTACGAGTTGATTCCGCTAAAGAACGTTCGAGACCAGGCCGCGGCGCTGCCTCTCGGCTCGACGGTGACGGTGACGGCCTCGCCGAGCCATGGCATCGAGGCCACGCTGATGCTGGCGGAATGGCTCGTGTCCCGAGGGCACACCGTCATTCCGCACCTCTCGGCGCACATGATTCGCGACCGGGCGCACCTGGCAGACCTGCTTGCCCGGGCGCGGGCGGCCGGGCTGCGCGAGGCGTTCGTCGTGGGCGGCGACGGCAAGCAGCACACCGAATTCCAGGACGGTCTCGGATTGTTGCAAGCCATGCAGGAGATGGGGCATCCCTTCGATCGGATCGGTGTCCCGGCCTACCCCGAGGGACACGCGGATATCCCGAACGATAAGCTTCTGCGCGCGCTCACAACCAAACAGCAGTACGCGCACTCGATGACCACGCAGATGTCGTTCAATCCCGGCGCCGTATCGGCGTGGATTGGCCGGATGCGTACTGAAGGCGTACGCCTGACGCTACATCTTGGCGTGCCGGGCGTCACGGAGCTGTCGAAGCTGATGACGATTGCCGCGCGAATCGGCGTCGCCGACTCGGCGCGGTACCTCAAAAAGAACCGCCAGATGGTGGGACACTTGATGAATCCCGGATCCTTTGGCCCGGATGCGTTCCTCGAGGCGCTCGCCGGTACGATCACCGATCAGGCGGCACACGTCGGCGGCCTGCACCTGTTCACATTCAACCATGTCGAGGAAACCGCGGCGTGGCAGCAGCGGATGGAGGAGCGCCTGCGCGGATAGTGGTCGTCGCCTAACCTCGTGTGGCCGCGGCATCGGCGCTCGTGCTCATCGCTCGCCAGAGGTGGCGCATCATCGCGGCGAACGTGACAATCCACGCCGCCATTGCGAAGTAGACCGTGACGTGCGGAATAGACGAGAGAAACGCCAACCCGGTGGCTTGGGCGAGTCTCAAGGTGCAGACGGTATACATGCCGATCGGAAACACCATGCCCCAATACTGAGGGTCGTACTGGAGCGGGAACTTCCGCACAACGTGCCGCCACACGCCGAGGATGATCAGCAGAGGGATCCACCATGTCGCGGTGGCCCAGAAGAACAGCGTGAAGCCAACCAGGAATGGCCGCAGCATTGCGAGAAATGGCCAGAGCTCCGCCTGGATCAGTAGCGACGACCCGGCCAGCGCCGTAATGGCGACGGCGCCCATGTTGATCCAGTACGGCGGCGTCATCTGGTCCACCGACAGCGCGACGAAGGTGAAGCGGTAGAAGATGAGCGTGATGATCGTCAGGTAGAGCATGGCCCCCAGGAGGTACATGCACAGCGTGAAGAACAGGACCGCCTCTCGTCCCCCCTCCATGGTTGGCGCCAGCAAGGTTCCGAGGACGGATACGGACTCGGTCGCCACGATGCCGAGGAGCCACGCGCCGTTGATGCCGGTCTCGAGTGACGGCTTCGCCTCTCGGACGACGGTGGCCGTGAAGAACGCATACATCACCACCACCCAAAGGGCGATCCCGGCCACCCACAACACGTGGGCCACGCCGGCGCGATTTGTCACGAGCAGAATCTCGCTGCCCAGCACGCACGTCCCCGCGACTACCGTGAAGAACCCCGGACCGCGTGAGTGGCTGTTCAGGTCGTCGATGACGCGCGTGAAATAGGCCACGAGCCGGGCTGCGAGGCCGACCATCAGCACCGTGTAGGCTGCGAGGTTGATGACGAGCAGCGCCGCCGCGATGCGCGGCATATGCAGGAGGTGCACGGCGATCGACACGATGCCGGTCGCCATGACCAGGGCGAAGTAGCCGGGAAACAGATGTTCGATGGCGCCGGCGAGCCGCTGCCGCCCCGAGCTGCTCGGCGGACCGTTCATTCAGTCGAGGCCGAACAGGTAGCGCAGCAGCCCGGCGTTGAGACCGAGGCAGACGAGGCTGGCCAGCGCGGCCGGGACGACCGTGCTGGTGTCGCCACCGAGGTAGGCGTTCATCGTGGCCGTCAACAGCCATAGCTGCACGATGACGATCAGCACCACGAAAGCCAGCATGGCGTTGACGATCGGCATCCGTTGCGCGCGTACCATTCGGGGACGCCGGGTCATGACGCCGAGTCCTCGACACCTGTCGCATACACCATGCCGTCCCGCACTTCCACCAGCACCCGCGGCAGAGCGCGCTGCGGCGGGCCGGCGACGGGGCGGCCGGTCTCGAGGTCGAACCAGCCATCGTGACAAGGGCAGTGCAGCCGGCGCTGCGCGACCGCCGGCACGACCGGGCACTGGAGGTGCGTGCACTGCTGGTCGTAGGCGACGAACGCAGTCGCGCCTGTCCGCACCAGCAGCCGTGGCGTGCTCCCTGCCGGGTAGGTGAAGGTCTTGGCGCCGCCGACCGACAACTCGTCCACGGTGGCGATGGGCGCTCCAGCCAGCGGTGGCGGCCGCCGGTTGAATGCGTTCTTGAGCACAATCCAGAACTGCCCGGCCGTGAGCGCCGCGCTGGTGAGCACCACGAACTTGACGAGCTCCCGCCGCGAGACGTAATCGTCCAGCGCCCAGTCGATGGGGAAGTCGCGGCGCCATTTCGGCTGTTCGGCCAGCGGACGCCCGTCGGGCGGCACCGTCGCGTGTTCGAGGTCTCGGGGACCTTCGCCGCCCGCTTGACGTGAAATCATGCGTCGCCCCCGTCGGGCATGCCCATGAAGACGTCGTCGAGGATGTCATGGCCGATCGTGGGCTCGTGCATCGCCGCGGTCACGTCAACGATCTCCGTCGGCGCGTCGCGCGGCACCATGACGTTGACCCGGGTGTGGATCGTCTGCATCCCGAACTGGAACGTGTTGACGGGCTTGGCGTGCGGACGCAGCCGCGCCATCTCTTCGCGCGTCCCATACGCCAGTGCCTGGCTGGGGCAGGCCGAGGCGCACCACGGCTTCAACCCGACCGACGTGCGGTCGTAGCACATATCGCACTTCATCATCAGGTTCATCCGCGTCTGCATCTTCGGAACACCAAACGGGCACGCCAGGACGCAGTTGTTGCACGCGATGCACCGTGGCTTTCGAGCCGTCTGGACGATGCCGTCCTCCGTGCGTTTGATCGCGTCGGCCGGGCAGACTTCCGCGCACGTTGGCGAATCGCAATGCAGGCAGACGACCGGCGCCGTCTGCGTCGAGTGCGCGCGGTCCACGTAGTCCAGCTGAATCATCGAGTGACCCTTATGGGTGTCGCACTCCGTGCAGGCCTGGATGCACGCCTGGCAGCCGATGCACCGGCCCGCGTCGATGAAAAACTCGAGAGTGTCTAGGGCAGGCATGTGATGAATACCTTGGCTATTGTTGCGGTTCGAGGGCGGAGGCATACTCGGGCGGAGCGTCTGCCTTGCGAACCCGCACGGCACACACTTTGTACTCGGGAATCTTCGAAATCGGGTCTTGAGCGGCAATCGTCAGCTGGTTCGCGCTCTTGCGGCCCGCCCAGTGATACGGGATGAAGACCGTGTCGGGCCGGATCGTCGTCACGACCGAGGCGCGCAGGGTGCAGGCGCCGCGCCGGCTCTCGGCGGTGGTCCAGTCCCCGTCGACGATGCCCAGCCGCGCGGCCAACCGCGGGTGTATTTCGATCCGCGGCTCGGGGTAGTGGTCGACGAGCGGGCCGATGCGCCGGGTCTGATTCCCAGAGAGGAACTGGCTGACGACGCGTCCAGTGGTCAGGATGATCGGGAATTGCGCGTCGACGTCTTCGGCCGGTCCCGCGTAGGGGGTCACGTTCCAGCGGGCCTTGCCGTCCGGGAAGTAGAAAGGCCCGGCGCCGCGCGCGACCGGGTTCCAGGAGCCGGCCTCGAACAAGCGAAGGGTGCCCTGAGGCGCGGGCGCTGGCACGCCCTCGGGCGACTCGCTGGGACACGGCCAAAACACGCCAAAATTCTCCTCGATGCGCTCGTAGGTAATCCCGGAGTAGTCCGCGATCCCGCCCTTGGAGGCCACGCGCAACTCCTCGAAAATCTGCCGAGGGCTGTCGAAGGTGAATCCCCTGTCCCGGCCAAGGGCTCGGGCCACGTCCTGGATGATGCGCCAATCGGGCCTGGCGTCCCCGGGACACTCGACGGCCTTGTTGATTTTGATCACCCGGCCCTCGAGCTGGGTGACGGTGCCTTCATCCTCTTCCTGGAGCGACCCCGGCAGCACGACGTGCGCGTAACGGGCGCTCTCGCTCATGAAGAAGTCGATCGCGACGTAGTACTCGAGCTTCTGCAGCGCCTGCCGCACGAAGTTGTTGTCCGGCAGCGAGACCACCGGGTTGAAACAGAGGCTCAGCAGGCCTCTGATTTCGCCGGCGTCGATCTTGCGCACGATCTCGTAGGCATCGACGCCGGGCTGGGGGAGGTCGGCCGAATCCATGCCCCAGACCCCCGCGACGTAGGCGCGGTGCTCCGGGTTGGCGAGATCGCGCCAGCCAGGGAGCTGGTCGCACTTCTGTCCATGCTCACGCCCACCCTGGCCGTTGGCTTGTCCCGTGATGGTCGCGTAGCCGCAGTTGGGGCGGCCGATGCGCCCCGACGCCAGCACGATGTTGATGGCGCTCAGCACGTTCATGACGCCGTGGCTGTGGTGCTCGAGCCCCCGCGCATGACAGAGGAAGCTGGTCCTCGCCGTTCCCCACCATTCGGCGGCCTGCTGGATCGTCTTCACCGCGATGCCCGTCACCTCGGCGGTACGCTGGGGCGTCCATTCGCGCACGTGCGCGGCGACGGCGTCGAACCCGACCGTCTGGCGTTCGATGAACGCGTGATCGAGCCAGTCGTGCTCGATCATCAAGTGCAGGATGCCGTTGAAGAGCGCCGTGTCGCGCCCCGGCTTTACCGGCAAGAACAGGTCGCAGGTTCGCGCGATCGGCGTGATGCGCGGGTCCACCACGATGATCTTCGCGCCCTGCTCGCGGGCCTGCCAGACATAGTTGGTGGTGATGGGCGCGCACTCGGCGATGTTCGCGCCGCTCACGAAGATCACGTCCGCACCAAGGATGTCGCTCCAGGGGTTCGCGGCGCGATCGATCCCGAAGGCTTTCTTGTTACCGGCCCCTGCGCTGACCATGCAGAGTCGACCGTTGTAGTCGATGTTCGCCGTGCGCAGGCACATATGGGCAAACTTGCCCATCAAGTACGTCTTCTCGGTGGTAAGGCTCGCGCCTGAGAGGAGCGCGAACGCGTCGCGTCCGTACGAGCGTTGGATCCGATCGATCTCCGCGGCGGTTCGACTGATCGCCGCGTCGTACGCCACGGTCCGAAAGCCGCCGGGCGAGCCCCCATCTCTCTCGTAGGCGTGGAGGAGACGATCGGGGTGTCCCTGCTGAAGGTAGCGCTTGATGCCCTTTGGACACATCATCCCCTTGTTGAAAGGGAACTCGTACCAGGGCTCGACACCGACGACGAGGTTGTCCTTGACCTTGAGCTGCATGCCGCACTGCTGACCGCAGAAGCAGCAGTGTGTCTTGACGTACCGGTCGGGTTCCACGCCCGTGTCTAGCCGGCTGTCACGCGCGTAGGAAAGGTGCGGCCCGAACATATCGATCATCTCGCGATCGAGGGTCGGAATTTCTGGGGTCGTTCGAGCGGGGCCATTCATGAGGTCAGCGTCCTCCTAGGTAGCAACCGCGGGGAGCGCTACGGGTAGAAGTTCTCGGCATCCTCGACGCCGAGCGGACCTTGGCCGAGCCCCCTGTTGGCGTGGACCGGCATCGGCAGCGGACGTCCGTCAGCGAGCGGCGCGCCGCCCCGGCGGCCCCGCCAGAGCGCGCCCTGCGCCATGGCGAGCGACGCCCGCCGACAGCGAGGGCAGATCCACTGGTAGTGGCCGTCTTCCCCCGGAATCTCGTACCTGAACCCCAGCCGACGCTCCACGTCGATTAGATCCTCGATGTGCATGCGCGAGCTGAAGGCGTGACCGCAGCGGCGACAGTGCGCGAGCTCCTGGGCTCGCCCCATGTCCTTGTAGAAGCCGACGCCGAGTTGGGCGGGCCTCTGAAAGATGTGGAAGAACTTGCCAAACGGCAGCCAGAGAAACGTGCCGATCACCGTGATCGCGTGCAGTATCGCGATGAACGTGTAGGCGTACCCCTTCATCCACGTGTAGCTCGCGGTCAGCATCAGCCCCGTCAGGCTGACCGCAAACAGAAGGATCAGCGGCATGAAGTCCTCGGCGAACCGTTGAACAGCCGCTGCGCCCTCTTCCCGGATGCGCCGGCGCACCGCCAGCATCACGCCAGCCATCACCAGAAACGACGACCAGACCAGGCCGTGGAAGAGGACGAACGCGAGCGTCGATTCGTGCGGAAACTGGAACACGGGGAACCCGAAGGCGACGGCTTCGTACAAGGAGAGATCGCCGGGGACGGGACGGAAGTGCAGCCAGCCGAACACCAGCGGAAAGGTGATGGCGACGGCCAGCAGGCATCCCCACATGATGAGCAGGTGAGCGAGCCCGCGGAGCCGATTGCGCGCGAAGATATAACGGTTGGCGAGGACGTCGGAGCCGACACGCGTGAACCAGGTGCCCACGTTGCGCAGCCGCCACCCGCGGCGGAAGAACGCGTGCCACCCCCGCCGCCAGTACACTGCCGTAGGCGGGCGCTGCAGCCACATCGCGTAGCGATAGGTGAGGCCGAATGTCGCGAACAGGACCGAGAAGGTGTAGCCCACGAGGGCCGCGTCAAAGTGGCTGAGGTTTCGCGAGCCGGCTACGATGAGCACCGACAGAAACAGCGTCACGCCGATGCCCCACGCGGCCGGCTTCATGACCTGACGCACAGCCAACATCCGGTTCGAGCCCGTAGAAGACGACTCGCGTATTAGGTCCATGGCCGCACCATAGCCGCACTATCGCTCAAAGCGCTGGGCCTCGCCACACCAATCCGGGAGTGTTCGTCGGTCCTCTCTCTTTTATGACCATCGCAAACGTCGGCCGAGCTGGGCCTGCCAGGACGGCAAGGCAACGAAGCCGGTAACCTCACCGAGAAGGCAACCGTCCAAGCCATTGTGTCGTAACGTGGGTGTCTCGGGGAGGACGCATGTCGGGCACACGCTCGTCGGCAGGAGATCCGATTCCGACGGGATGCCGGGTCATCGAAGTCCGCCTGGCGGAGCTGCGTCAGCTCTTCAACGCCATTGATCCCTCGCCGTTTCGTCAGCGCGACCTCGACCCGCGTGCAGAGGAATTCATCGTTGAGTGGGCGCGCGACCTACCTCGTGACGCGCGTCTGGCATTGTTGGTCCACCTCGAACGAAGCGCTGGGCCGTCACACGAGGCACCGCTCCTGGGCGAGTCGGTTCACGAGTATTTCAGTCAACGCGCTCTGCAGTCACGGCGACGGCTTAGCGCGCTCTTTCATCGAGGCCGAATCAGCCTGGTGATCGCTCTGGCGTTCCTCGGCACGTCGGTCGCAGCTGGGGACGCAGTGGCGAGCTTTCTTCGCGACACTGGCGTTGCCGCGATCGTTCGCGAGGGTCTTCTCATCGGCGGCTGGGTGGCCATGTGGCGGCCGCTGGAGGTGTTCCTGTACGACTGGTGGCCGATTCGAGCAGAGGCGGTTCTTTTCGATCGATTGAGTGCGATGCCTGTGAAGATCGAGTACGAGCACGCTACACCCAGCGACGCGTGGCGAAACGATTGGCCAACCGTGCCCCGGTTCGAGCAGCGGGCGTCGCCGGCACAACGCGAACAGCCTGGTGAACCTGCAAGGAGGCGCCTCATGTCGTCTGACGACACACGACATCAGCACACTCCAGAGGAAGAACGAGAGAATCGCGAAGCGGCCCTCGATCAAACCATCGAAGGATCGTTCCCCGCGAGTGACCCGGCGTCGTCGAATCCGAATCCAGACGACCACTCGGCGCCCCGACGTCAGCCTCGCACAAATCCGGAAACCGATCAGAACATTGTGTTCTGATTGGCTGATTCCTCCGGAATGCGTTGCCGCACATCCCAGTGCTCGACAATCTTTCCTGCGGCATCGAGTCGAAAAATGTCGATGCCGGCCCAATCACCGTCCTTCGGCCATCGTTGGAAGCTGTGGAGCACGACGAGATCTCCCTCGGCGATGACTCGTTTGAATTCCGCGTGCTTTCCCGGAAATTCGCGAGCCATGCGCTGAAAATACTGGATAAACGCTTCCTTGCCCTCGCCGACCGCTGGGTTGTGTTGGGT
>Ga0070664_100001781_pt1 | contig 17283 bp, 15 predicted proteins | sample KBSC73metaG_FD_65863 | JGI IMG/M metagenome (GOLD analysis project Ga0070664, IMG submission 65863) | Corn rhizosphere microbial communities from Kellogg Biological Station, Michigan, USA - KBS C7-3 metaG | ecosystem: Host-associated > Plants > Roots > Rhizosphere > Soil ... | reverse complement strand
GAGGACCAGCAGTTGGTCCCGCTCGCGATCATCGCGCTGACGTTAGTGTCCTGGTCGAGCTGCGAACCGACGCAATGCATGTCGCTTGGGTTTGGCGTCACATTGGCGAATGGATCGTCGATCGCAGGCGAATAGGGTCGGTAGGACTGGACGTGCCAGTTGTTAGACTCCTGGATGCCGCCCACGCCCGCAACGGCCTCGGCCGTCACGTTCGAGCTGCCGCCGGCAGCCGCGGTATTGGTAGACGGCGAGTTCGAATACATGACGCAATCGGGCATGTAGATGCCCGCGTTGCCGGTGATGTTGATGCCGGTCTTGCTCGCACTGGGCTCGCGCGCATTGACGCAAGCCTCGCCGCCCGACGGCACGCTCGCCGCGGTCGCGTTCGCGATGATGGTTGGCGCGCTGCTCATGAATAGAGAGCTGAACGGCAGCGACTGCTGCACCGCCAGGGTCACCTGGACCTGATATTGCATGACGCCGGAATTCGCCGGGTAGGCGACCTGCGGGTAGCCGGTCTTGAGCGCCATCCAGGTGTGATTGTTGATCGACACGTCGTGCGAGACGGTGGTCGGGACGGTCGTTGTCGCACCCGCCGAGGACGAGCGATCATAAACGCCGGCGATCGCCGCGGAATCTGCGGCACGCTGAAGCTGTCGTTTCCAGAGCGTCCATTGAATCGTGTCGACGGCAAGGCCCGCGGCCCCGACGACAAGCGGCATGCAGGCGCAGGCGATAGCCAGCGCATTGCCGCGACGATCCTTGATGAGTTTCCTGATGAAGGCGATCATCCTGCCGATTCCTGTTGCGCGCGTTGGAAGCGGCTCTAGCCCGGTCACGGTAAGCGAACCGTTCAGGGCTGTGGTTAACGGCCGTCAACCAGGCCCGACTTGGGACAATCGCTTGAACTGTTGTGTCTTACATCTATAATACAGTCCATGAAAGCAGCGTTGACCGGTCAGGCGCAGAGCCGCAGAAGAGACGCTCGAAAGGAACAGACGATGGCGACGGAACCCGCAGATGCCGCAACGGCGACGGCCACGACGACAAAGCTGAAGCTGGATCCGCCGGAGGTGCTGCAGCCGGTCGCGCCGGCCGAGGCCGCCGGGCTGGTGCCGCTCAAGACGGAAGAAACGAGCGAACTGGACAAACGGGTCGCGCAATTCGTCGATGAGCTTGCCGGCCTCGATTCCAACAGCCCGGAATTTGGCAAGAAGGTCGATCAGCTGACGGCCATGGGCCGGAAGGAGATCGCGGAGGCAGCTGGCGCATCCAACCGCTTCCTCGATCGGCCGGTGAAGGCGATCGACAAGGACACGGGGATCGGCGCCGATCTGACGGAGCTTCGCCGCACCGTTGAATCACTCGATCCCAAGGATGCAACGAAGACCCGCAAGCTGCTCGGGATCATCCCCTTCGGCAACAGGGTCGACCGCTATTTCGACAAGTACCGCAGCTCCCAGACGCATATTTCCAAGATTCTCGGCAGCCTCGCCAACGGCAAGGACGAGCTGCTGATGGACAATGCAGCCATCGACACCGAGCGGGCGAACCTGTGGAAGACGATGCACAAGCTCGAGCAGATGGTGCACATCTCCAAGAGCCTCGACCAGAAGCTTGAGGACAAGGCGAACGAACTGGACGCAACCGATCCCGCCAAGGCCAAGGCGATCCGCGAAACGGCCCTGTTCTACACCCGCCAGCGGACGACCGACCTGCTGACCCAGATGGCCGTGACGGTCCAGGGCTATCTGGCGCTGGACCTGGTCAAGAAGAACAATGTCGAATTGGTCAAAGGTGTCGACCGGGCCTCGACGACAACGGTCGCGGCTCTTCGTACGGCCGTCACCGTCGCTCAGGCGATGACGAACCAGAAGCTGGTCCTTCAGCAGATTGGCGCGCTCAACACCACCACGGCAGGGATGATCGACTCCACCGGCGAGATGCTGCGCACCCAGACCGGCGCCATTCACGAGCAGGCTGCGAGCTCGACAATCCCGCTCGAGACGCTGCAGCGCGCCTTCCAGAACATCTACGACACGATGGACCAGATCGACCAGTTCAAGCTTCAGGCCCTGGGCAACATGAAGCAGACGGTCGAGACCCTCGGCAAGGAGGTCGAGAAATCGAAGGGCTACATCGCCCGCGCCGAGGGGGTAAATCAGGGCAAGCTGGAGAGTGGCACGTCCCCCCTGCTTGAGTTGAAGTGACCGAAGTCACGGAAAAAGTTGAGCGCGCCATCGCGCGCTTCGAGCGAGTCGCCCGGCATCTGGATGAGCGCGGCCAACCGTCGCGGGAAGCTGCCCGCCGTGAGCGCCGGCGGCTGAACGCGGGGTTCGGGCAAACCGCCATCCGCGTCGCTGTTTCAGTCGCGCTGATCTGGCTCGCGACGGTCTTCATCGGGCTGGTCAAGCCGATCGGCATGTTCGGCTTCCTCTCCGCCCTGCTCGTCACCGCCGTCGTCGCGGCCTTTGTGATCAGCCGCAGCGGCCGCCAGACGGTGACTGCCGCGGCGCCAAGCACCGACTTGCCGAACGGGGCAATGGTCGATCGATTCGATTCCTACATTTACCGCGCGCGTGCAGCGCTCCCGGCACCGGCGAAGGCGGAGATCGATGCGATGAGCCGCATCCTGCCCTCGCTTAAGCAGACTCTGGAGCGTGTCGAGACGCTGGATCCCGCGGCTCAGGACGCTCGTCGGCTGATGTCGATCCATCTGCCCGGGTTGATCGAGCGCTATGAACGCGTTCCGCCGGCGTACCGGGAGGAGCTGGACGGCGAAGGCAAGACCGTGGACCAGCGCCTCGTCGAGGGGCTTTCGGCGGCACGAAACGCGCTTGCGGAGGTATCCGAGCAGCTGGCCCGCGCCGACGTGGCCGCACTGGAGACGCAGGGCCGTTTCATCGAGTCCCGCTACGGACAGGAGCGGATCGACAGCGAGAGCGCGTCAAACAGTTAAGGATTGCGCGAGGAAGCGGCTCCGCTCATGATCGTAACGACTTAGCGGCGGCTGGAGCTAATGGATGCAGCTGGCCTTGGCCACTGATGGTTGGGGAGACAAAGGAGGCTTTCGGCTGCCTCCGTGTGTACCGCCGTTCAACACGCTCACCCTTCGCCTGTTCACGTTGGTGTGGCTGCTTGCCTTTGCGTTGGCCCTGGTGGGGCCGATCGCGGGCTTTTACCTCCGATACACGTCAGCGGGAAATAACTCGCAGCTCTTGCTCGGGAGCCGTGCTGGCTTTGCGGTGTCGCCGCGCGACGCAACGCTCGTTCGCTTCACTGTCGGGCCTCAAGCCCAGCGCGCCGGAATCGTGCCAGGGGACAAGATCACGGCGATTTACGGACTTGTCCTTCCGCCCAGCATGCCGGTCAACGAGGAAGCGTTGGCGCTCCATGCAAATGATCCCGCCTATATCGCCCTCGGTAACCTTCTGTTTGGAACGGACGCGGCCGAGGTACCGATCACCGTTCGCGACCCCAACGGCCGCGTTCGCGATGTCACGGTCACCACGGGCGAAGACCACATAAACGCGGGTGCGCGTGCGCTGGGAATTTCGCCGCGATCGTTGAGCTTCATCGACCTGCTGCACATGCTCGCCTATCCGTTCCTCCTCTGGGCCGCATGGCTGCTTCATCATCGCAATTCGCGCGACGCCGTCAGCTCGATCCTTTCCCTGGCCGTCCTGCTGACGATCGGTGCCGAACAGCCGTCGTCGATATTCCTTTCGCATTTCAGCGTCCCGCGGGGATTGAACGTCGCCCTTTTCGATCTGGGCAATGTGCTTTTGCTGGCAGGCATATTGCTCTTCCCGCACGGCAGTCTTTCCTGGCGCAGAGTGGGCCTGCTGGTCGCGCTGCCGATGATCATGTTCCTGCAGGGCGCGCTTTATCAGACCTTCTTCGTCTGCTTCATGATCATCGCGGTCCTGTCGCTGTTGCGCTGCCTTCGGCTGACAGAGGAAAGCGATCAGCGGCAGCAGATCCGATGGGCGCTGCTTGGAATTACCGGCTATGCGGTGCTGCGCTGCGTCTCAATCGTCGGCGATTATCTCAAATGGTCGTCGGGGAGCTTCGGAGAGCAGCTCTTCGTCGAGATCTGTGCCGGAATCAGCTTCGCCCTGGCGGTTCTTTGCCTCCAGCTCGGACTGTTGATCGCGCTCGTCCGCTACAGGCTGTACGATGCCGAGTTCGTCATAAGCAGATCGGCCAACATCGCGCTCATCACGATTACCGTAGCTGCGGTTTTCGCGGGCACGGCGGACGGTCTGAAGCAAATCATCTATAATTATTACGGGAACACCAACAGCGAGGGGCCCGTGATCTTCGCGGCGGCGCTGTCAACGGTCCTCGTCAACCCGATCCAGGAGCGCGTTCAGCGCTGGTCCGAAAAGAGGTTCCAGAAGAACCTGTTCCTCCTCCGCGACGATTTGCCGGAGGTCGCGCGCGACATGCGTGAGACCGCCTCGCTCGGGGAGATGCTCGACGAGATCCTGGCCCGCGTTGATCGAGGCGTCCGGGCCGTCCGCAGCTCGGCGATCGTCAACGGATGCGTGATGCGAACCCGCGGCCTCACCGTCGAGGATGTCGAGACATGGCGGACCAGCAAATTCGCGCAGGACTATAAAAGCGACATGTGCGAACCGTCGGACCGGCTATTTCCGATCCGGGTTCCATTGGTACCGAGCTCCGACAATGAAGAGCCAATTGGCTATCTGCTGGTTGGCCCCCGGCCTGACGGATCCATCCCGAGCCGCGACGAACAGAAAGCGCTCAAGGAGGTGTCCGAGTCCGTCGCGCGCGCCATTCGTACCGTAATCAAGCGCGAAGCCCGCGAATTACAGGTGGCTGAACTCATTGCCGACAGCGCCCGGCGAATCGAAGCTCTGGAGACCCTTTTGGGTGCCGGAACGCCTTCCAGCACCCGGCGGCCGCGCACCGCCTGACCACCTGTTCAATGGGCATTAATTGACCCCGTTCAAATGGAAGCATAATTTAGGCGCAAAGAAACACTCGAAATCCGACTCGGCCGCTGCTTGCGACAGGGCCGTGGGAATCCGGTTTTGGCGAATGAAAACGAGGAGCTTGGATGATGCGTAAGCTAATGCTGTGGGGCGCAGCAATCGCGATCGCCTGTGGATCTACGGCAAGCCTTGCCAATGTCGTCGTCGTGAAATCTCTGGGGCCGTCGGCCAAGTCATATCCGCCCGGGAAGACACTTTCCGAAACGGCGAAGATCATCTTGCTGGGCGGCGATGTCGTAACCGTTATCGGTCCGAGCAGCGCTCAAACGCTTCGCGGTCCTGGCAACTTCGACGCCAAGCAGGTCGCTCTGTCCTCGGCCGCTGGCCAGCGCGGGCGTTTCGGAGCGCTGCGCGCATCGGAGGTCGCGCACAATCCCAGCATCTGGGACATCGATGCGAGTGCGGGAGGCAAGGTTTGCGTCGCTGACGCTTCAAAGCTTCAGCTATGGCGCGCCGACAGCGAGGCGCCGATCACTGTCCAGATCCGCTCGTCCGACGGCAAGTCGGAGGCAATGAGCTGGGCCGCAGGAAAGGCCTTGGCGCCCTGGCCCGCGACGCTGCCGATCACCAACGGCGCCGCTTATTCGGTCGAATGGCCGGACGGCGGCGATAGCAGCAAGCTGGACCTAGTGACCGTGTCGAACCCACCTGCGGACCTCGTTGGGGCCGCGCAGGTGCTGCTCGCTAACGGCTGCCAGAAGCAGCTCGACCTGCTCGTCGACAGCGCAGGCAAAGTCGGGAAATAGGCTAGGCTATTATTCCGGCGGTCCGAAGCCGCTCGAGCGCGTCAGGACCAAGGTCGAGAGCTGCAAGCACGTCGTTCGTGTGCTGCCCAAGGGCGGGAGGCGGCAGCTCAGCATCCGCGCGATCGCCGTCAAGGCGCACTGGCGAACCGACAACGGGAACGCCCGCTATCGTCCGCACCATCCGGCGGTGCTGTGCCTGAACGTCGGACAAAGCCTGGCTGAGGAGGTTGATCGGTCCCGCAGGAATGCCGGCCTCTTCCAGGCGCTCCAGCCACTCGGCCGCCGGTCTCGATCCGATGACGCTCGCCACCAGCCCGACGATTTCGGCTCGATGCCCGACACGCGCCTCGTTCGACGCAAAGCGTGGGTCGGCCGTCCATTCCGGATGGCCGCAGATGTTCGCGAGCTTCGCGAACTGGCCGTCATTGCCAACCGCGATGATGATCGGCTGATCGGCCGCATTGAAGGGCTGATAGGGTACGATATTGGGGTGCGTGTTTCCCTGCCGCGGCGGGTCCCTGCCAGAGATGAGGGCATTGGAAGCCTGGTTGGCCATGACGGCAAGCTGAGTGTCGAACAGGGCCATGTCGATGGTCCCGCCTTCACCGGTCCTTTCGCGCGCATAAAGAGCCGCGAGGATCGACACACACGTGTACATTCCGGTGAAAAGGTCGGCGATTGCGACGCCGGCGCGCATCGGCCCGCCACCGGGTTCCTCGTCCGGCAACCCGGTTACGCTCATCATCCCGCCCATGCCCTGGATGATGAAGTCATAGCCCGCGCGGTCCGCGTAAGGGCCGTCCTGGCCAAATCCCGTGATCGATGCGTAGATCAGCCGCGGATGGGACGCCCGGAGCGTGGCTGCGTCCAGGTCGAACTTGCGAAGCCCGCCGACTTTGAAATTCTCGACGACGACATCGGCTTCAGCCGCAAGTCCGCGCACAAGCTCCGCGCCCTCGACGCGGCCAAAGTCGATGGCCGCGGACCTTTTGCCCCGGTTGCAGCTCAGGAAATAAGCGGCGACGCGATCCTTGCCCTCGCCAAACCAGGGCGGACCCCAATGGCGCGTATCGTCGCCAGCGCCGGGCCGCTCGATCTTGATAACGTCGGCACCAAGGTCCGCGAGCAGCTGCGTGCACCATGGCCCCGCAAGCACTCGGCTGAGGTCGAGAACCTTTATTCCTTCGAGCGGCCTCAATGCCGGCGCTTCCAGAACCGACGGTCGGCAAGAATTGCCTGCGCCGCATTGTGTCCGGGAGCGCCGGTAACACCTCCACCGGGATGCGCTCCCGAGCCGCAGAGATAGAGCCCCTTGAGCGGCATCCGGTAATCGGCGGCACCGATCATGGGCCGGGCGCTGAAGAGCTGATCGAGGCCCATCTTTCCATGGAAAATGTCGCCACCGATCAGACCGAAGCGGTCCTCCAGGTCCTTCGGAGAATGGATCTGGCGACCGAGAACCGACTTGGCGAAACCCGGCGCATGCGAATCGACGGTGGCGATGATCTGGTCCGCGGCCTTCTCCCGCTCCGTGTCCCAGCTGCGCCCGGGACCAAGGTCGAAGCGGAAATGCTGACAGAAGAGGCTGGCGACGTGGCGGCCCTTGGGCGCCAGAGTGGAATCGAGCGTCGAAGGAATCAGCATCTCGATTATGGGCTGTTTCGACCAGCCGTCGACGGCGGCGTCGAGATAGGCGCGGTGCATATAATCGAGACTTGGGGCCATGATGATGCCGGCGGTCAGGTGGTTGCCCTTTTTGGGCAGCACCGTGAACTTCGGCAGTTCCGACAGCGCGACGTTCATGCGAAAGGTCGCGCTTTCGCACTTCCAGCCATTCATTCGCGCCGCGGTATCGGCGTCAACAGCACCTTCCGGGACCAGGCGATCGAATAGCAGCTTCGGATTTACGCCAGCCACAATATTTGCGGCTTGCCAAGCTTTGCCGCCCGCAACCACGCCCTTGGCGCGCCCGCCGCTGACGATGATTTCCTCAACCGGCGTATTGAGGACGATGTCGACGCCGGCCTCGCGGCACGCCCTTGCCATGGCTTGCGTAATCGACCCCATGCCGCCGACCGCATGACCCCAGGCGCCCGGCACTCCGGCCGCTTCTCCGAAAAGATGGTGCAGCAGGACGTAAGCCGTGCCCGGCGAATGGGGCGATGCGAAATTGCCAACCACGCCGTCGAAACCGAACAGCGCCTTGGTCAGGTCGCCCTTGAAGTGTCGGTCGAGAATGTCGGCGGCGCTTCGAACCGCGAAATCATGAACGATCCGCGTCTCCGCAAGCGACAGGCCGGCCATGTCGCGACCGAGGCTGAGCAGTTTGGGGATCGCGCTGACGGTGTTGCCGACATTCGGCGGCGCGCGCAGCAGCCATTTCTTCAGTAGTCGGACGACCGTTTCAAGCTCCGCGTGGTAGCGATCGTAAGCCTCGGCATCGGCCTTATGGTGCCGGCCGATCTCCCTGCGCGTAAGCCCGCCCCGCCCGGCCAGGAGATAGTCGCCCTCACCCGGCAGGAAATTGTCCGTCTTTCTGAGCACGACCTTCAGCCCGTGACGTTCGAGCTCCATGTCCCTTATGACCTTGGGCTGAAGCAGGCTGACGGTGTAGCTGGCGGCTGAATTGCGGAAACCGGGCAGGAATTCATCTGTAACGGCTGCGCCGCCCACATTGCCGGCGGCCTCCAGGATGGCGACTCTCAGGCCCTTCTTCGCCAGATAATAAGCGCAGGTCAGGCCATTGTGGCCGGCGCCGATGATGATCGCGTCGTGCAAATTTCCCCCTACGGAATCGGGATTAGCGCATCAGCACGAGCTCTTCGGCCATGGTCGGGTGAAGCGCAACCGTGGCATCGAAATCCGACTTCTTGAGCTTGCCCTTCACCGCAATCGCCGCCGCCTGAAGGATTTCCGGAGCGTCCGGGCCAATCATGTGAATCCCGACGATCTCATCCGTCGTTCCGTCGACCACAAGCTTATACAGCGAGCGCTCGTTACGGCCCGCGAGTACATTTTTCATTGCCCTGAAGTCGGACGTGTAGGTCTTCACCTGACCGAGCTCCTCACGTGCTCGGCTCTCGGTCATTCCAACGCCGGCAAGCGGCGGGTGGCTGAAGACCGCGCTCGCCACGCAATCATAGTCGACCTGATGGGGCTTCTTGCCGAAGAAGGTATCGGCGAAGGCCTGCCCCTCCCTGATGGCCATGGGCGTCAGCTGGATGCGATCGGTCACGTCGCCGACGGCAAAAATGGACGGCACGTTGGAGCGATTGTCGGCATCGACCTTGATCTGACCCTGCTCACCCAATTCGACGCCCGCCGCTTCCAGGCCGAGGCCCTTCGTGTTCGGCTTGCGGCCGACGGCAAACAGCACCTGGTCCGCCTCGAAATCGTCGCACCCGCTCATTGTCACATGAAGCGGCCCATTGTCCGGATTCTCGATCTTCTCGATGGTCGCATGGAACTTGAAATCGATGCCTTTGCGAACGGAGATCTGCATCAGCCGATCGACGATCTGCTGGTCATATTGTCGCAGGATCACGTCGGTGCGGTTGACCAAAGTCACATGGCTTCCGAACTGGTGGAAAACGCCGGCGAATTCATTGGCGATGTAACCGCCGCCCGCGATCACAACGCGCTTCGGAAGCTCGTCGAGGTGGAACACCTCGTTCGAGCTGATCGCATGCTCGATACCATCCAACTTCGGCATCAGCGGCGTCGCACCCGTGGCGATCAGGATCTTGTCCGCTGTAAGTTCCTTCCCGCTGGCAAGCCGGATTGAATTGGGGCCGGTGAGCTCGGCCCGCTCGTGAAATATGGTGACGCCGTGATTGGTCAACGTGTCCGTGTACGCGCCTTCGAGGCGGTCCACTTCCGCGAGCACATTGTCCCGCAAGACCGGCCAGCTGAACCGTTTGGTCGGGACGTCCCAGCCGAACATGGCTGCGTCGTCCAGGTCTTCAGCAAAATGCGCGCCATAGACGAGCAGCTTCTTCGGCACGCAGCCGCGGATGACGCAGGTGCCGCCGACCTTATGCTCTTCGGCAATCGCAACGCGAGCGCCGCACGCAGCGGAAACGCGCGCCGCGCGCACGCCGCCCGAGCCCGCGCCGATGACGAATAAGTCGAAGTCGGCCATTATATACCGGCCCTTTCAATGAGCGCGCGAGTAGACGCGTCGAGCCTGTCCACACCGGCTCCATCCGCTAGGCGCCGCGCAATATCCTTCCCAAGCTCGACTCCGAACTGGTCGAACGGGTTGATCCCGAGAAGCACTGCATTCGCGAACGTGCGATGCTCGTAAAAGGCGATGAGGGCGCCCAGCGAGCGCGCGTCGAGGCGGTCGAGCAAGACGGTCGAGCTGGGCCGGTTTCCCGGATAATCGCGTTGGGGATCGTCGCTCGAGCGGCCCTGCATCAACGCCGCCCCCTGCGCGAAGGCATTGAGCAGGAGCATCCGATGATGCTCCGGATCCTGTGCATCCTCTGCGTGCCGCACCGCTACGAATTCGACCGGGGCAATCACGGTACCCTGGTGGAGTAGCTGGAACACGGCATGCTGCGCGTCCGTGCCTGTCCCGCCCCAGGTCACAGGTGCAGTGGGATGTTCGACGCGGCTCCCATCAGCGGTGACCGACTTGCCGTTCGACTCCATCTCGAGTTGCTGGAGGTAGTGCGGCAGCAGCCGCAAGCGTTCGTCATAGGCGAACAAAGCGCGAGTCTGGCATCCGACCTGCTCGGCGTAGAAGCGGTCAGCGAACGCCGCGAGCAGCGGCAGGTTGACCGTCGGCTCGGCGAAGCGAAAGTGGCGGTCCATCTCGGCGGCGCCTTCCAGCAGCGCTTCGAAGGCATCCCAACCGAGTGCGATGGCTGCAGTCAGTCCGACCGAGCTCCACAAGGAATAGCGGCCGCCCACCCCCTCGCCGAACTGGAGGATGCGGGTCTCGTCGATGCCCTGCGCAACCGCCGCCTCGGGCTTGGCGGTCAAGCCAATCAACCGGCCGTCCGGATCGTCCACGCCGGCCTCCCGGAGCCAAGCGCGCGCGGCGTCGAGATTGGTCAAGGTCTCGAGAGTCGTGAAGGTCTTGGACGCGATCACAACCAATGTCGTTGCCGGGTCGAGCGTTCGCACGGCATCGTCGAAGGCGGCGCCGTCGATGTTCGAAAGAAATCGGACGTTAAATGAGGCGGAGTTCCGCCCGAGCGCATCCACCAGTAGCGCGGGCCCGAGCACGGAACCGCCAATTCCGATGTGAAGGACGCCAGTCACATCGCCGAAGGCTCCGGCCTCGATCGCATCGACGAGCGCGCGCATGCGCTGCCGGCGCGCGGCCGCGAGGTCCACATCTTCCGGCGCTCCGTTGCCGCGCTCCGCGACATGGGTTGCAGCTCGTCCCTCGCTTGGATTTGTGATGCCGCCCGCGAACAAGCGTTCGCGCGCGGCAGTGAAATCCATTGAGTCGGCCCGCGCGATGAATTTTCCGATGGCCGCCTCGTCGAGGTGCGTCTTGGACCAGTCGAAATAGATTCCGGCGGTTTCAAAGGACAATCGGCTCAGCCGATCCGGCTCGGCGACGAAAAGCTCATCGAGCCTCTTCAGGGTCAGTTGCTCCATCGCCGCCGCACATAGTGCCCGGTCGCTGATTTGCCACCCCGGCTTGACCTCGGACGCGGCGCCGGAAACAAGCGAGTGATGGCTTCGCGATCCTCCCGCCGCGCTCGCTCGAAGGCGGTTTCACCAAAACATCAGAAGGAAAGCACGGGCTCGCTTGCTCGCTTTGTGCTGAGCGTCGCCATCCTGGCCTGGCTTTTCAGGACCTTTGTCGGCCAGCCCTTCTACATCCCCTCCGGATCGATGCTTCCGACGCTTTACATCGGCGATTACCTGGCAGTCGCCAAATGGCCCTATGGCTATTCGCGCTACAGCTTCCCGTTCGGGCTGCCGGCATTCAGCGGCCACTTTCTCGGCTCATTGCCGAGCCGCGGCGACGTCGTCGTCTTCCGCCACCCCAATGAGCCCTCCGACCTCATCAAACGTGTCATCGGCCTGCCCGGCGATACGATCGAGGTCCGCGATGGCCGGCTGATCCTGAACGGCAGGAGGGTCGAGCGGAAAGCTCTCCCGCCGGCAAAGATCCCGATCACCGCCAACAGCCCGTGCCGCACGGTGCCGCCTGCTGAACCGATGGTCGTCACCGTCAGCGAGGCTTCGTTTTGCGTCCACAAGGCATTTCTGGAGACGTTGCCGGGAGGTACAAGCTATACCGTGCTGGACCAGGTAGATCACGGTCCGGCCGACGACTTCCCGCTCACGAAGGTGCCGGCCGGCCACGTCTTCCTCATGGGGGACAATCGCGATGATAGCCTCGACAGCCGCTTTCCGGCCTTCGAGCGCGGGATCGGAATGGTCCCGGTCGAAAACCTCATCGGCCGGGCGCAATTCACCTTCTGGTCCACCGATGGGACAGCATCATATCTGAAGCCCTGGACATGGTTCACCGCGCTCCGTGCAGGCAGGATCGCCAATGGGTACGAGGGAGCGGCCGAGTGAACCGGGAGGTCGCTGCCTTCGTTCGCGAAAGGCTCGGGCACGAGGCGAAGGACTTCGGCCTGTTCGAGCTTGCCCTCACCCACTCGAGCATTGGCCGGGAAAGTTATGAGCGGCTCGAGTTTCTAGGCGATCGGGTTCTTGGATTGACGATCGCTCACGCTCTTTACGAGCGGTACCCGAACGAGCCTGAAGGAAATCTTTCCAAGCGATTCAATGGCTTGGTCGATCGCGCGACGTGCGCGGAGAATGGTCGCGAGCTTGGCCTGCCGGCGTTGATCCGCCTCGGAAAGCAGGCACGCGAAGATGGTGCAAACCAGAGCGACAATGTCGTCGGCGATGTCGTCGAGGCGTTGATCGGGGCATTGTTCCTCGACGGCGGCATTGCGGTGGCGCAGGCATTCATCCTGAAGATCTGGGAACCCGACCTGTCCAATCAGCGCCGCGCCCCGCAGCATCCCAAGTCGGCGTTGCAGGAGCTTGCCGCCGCTAAGGGAGTGAAATCTCCTTCCTACGAAGTCGTGTCGCGCACGGGTGCTCATCATGCGCCTGAATTCACCGTTCGCGTTACAGTATCTCCGCTTGGGGAAGCGACGGCCAATGGTACCAGCAAGCAGGAAGCGGAAACCGCCGCCGCTGCTGCGCTGTTGTCGCAATTGAAATGACCGCCGAAAATCAGCGAGCCGGATTCGTCGCCGTGATCGGCGCTCCGAACGCCGGCAAGTCGACCCTGGTCAATGCCCTGGTGGGGCAAAAGGTCGCGATCGTCAGTCCGAAGGCGCAAACGACGCGCTCGCGGATCATGGGGATCGCGATCGAGCGCTCGACCCAGGTCCTGCTGGTCGATACGCCCGGCATCTTCGAGCCTCGCCGGCGCCTCGATCGGGCAATGGTCGCTGCCGCATGGACCGGAGCACAGGATGCGGATCTGGCCTTGCTGGTCATCGACACCGCCTCCGGCGTCAGGGGCGAGGTCGAGCGGATCATCGACTCTCTCGCGGAGCGCCAACTCCCTTTGGTCCTGGCACTCAACAAGATCGACCTTGTGAAAAAGAGCGCGCTTCTCTCAATGTCAGCTGACCTAACCGCGAAGCTCAATCCGGATAAGGTCTTCATGATCAGCGCCACCGAGGGAGATGGCGTCGCCGACCTCAAAGCCGCCCTTGCGAATGCGATGCCTGAAGGGCCCTGGCTTTTTCCCGAGGACGAACTTTCGGACGCAACGGACCGAATGATCGCTGCCGAGCTGACGCGAGAACAGATCGTCAATCAGCTGCACCAGGAGCTTCCGTACGCGACCGCAGTCGAAACGGAGACCTGGGAAGACCGGTCCGACGGCTCGACGGTCATCCGCCAGCAGATCCTGGTCGAGCGGGACAGCCAGAAGGCCATCGTCATCGGCAAGGGAGGGCGGCGCCTCAAGGCGATCGGCGCCGGGGCTCGAGCGGAGATTACGCATCACCTCGGACGGCCTGTGCATCTGTTCCTGCACGTCAAAGTGAATCCGCGCTGGGATGAAGACCGCGGCTTGTATCGCGAAATCGGGCTCGAATGGGCGGACTAGGCCGTTAGGAGCTCGTCGACGAACGCCGGCACCAGCTCCCCTGCCCGCCCGGTTCGGCTTTCTGCGAACAGATAGCTGCCAAGGCTCGGCTCCAGATTCATCTCGAGCGTCTTCGCACCGCAATAGCGTGCCGTCTGGACAAAACCGGCGGCGGGATAGACCGCGCCGGACGTCCCGATCGAGACGAACAGGTCGCAGCGCCGAAGCGCCTCCTCGATCCGGTCCATCTCATAGGGCATCTCGCCGAACCAGACGATGTCCGGACGGACAACCCCTTTCGCGGCACAGCAAGGGCAGGAAGCGCCCTCTCCCATCGGTCCTTTCCAGGCGAAGCGCTCATCGCAGGCGAGGCACCATCCGCTCGTAAGCTCGCCATGCATGTGCAGCAGCCGTTTCGATCCGGCACGTTCGTGAAGGTCGTCGACGTTCTGCGTCACGAGGAGCAGATCGCCGGGCCAGGCGGCGTCCAGCCGTGCAAGAGCGCGATGCGCCTCGTTGGGTTCGGCGGTCCCGAGCTTTTCGCGCCGGGCATCATAGAAAGCATGCACCAGCGCCGGATCGCGCCGGAAGGCCTCCGGCGTGCAAACATCCTCGACGCGATGCCCCTCCCACAGCCCATCGGGGCCACGAAAGGTGGCGAGCCCGCTTTCAGCGGACACTCCCGCGCCCGTCAGGATGACCACGTTCCGAACGTCCGCGAAATCCATGGCAACGGCCTAAAGCCTGGACGCTCCCGCCGGAAGTGCTTGTGCGACTCACCACCACGTGGTTGTTACGCGCGCGGACCGACCCAGCGGCCTGAGCAAGGAGGGCATACCATGCACAAGGCGATTCCACCGATTGCGGCCGTCGCCGCGGCGCTTGCGTCAAGCGGTTGTCTGAAAGGGGCCGAGGCCGCCGATCCGAAACAGATTTCCGACTCCATCAAGGCGCAGGAAGCGCAATGGCAGGCGGATTATGCGGCAAAGGACATCAACGCATTGGCCGGCCACTATTCCCAGGACGCGGCTTTGGGCGGTCCCGGCGATCCTGTCGCGACGACCGATGTCGATCGCCGCAAGGCGCTGCAGGGTTTGCTTACCGATCCGAACCTGAAGCTGACCTTCGCGGCAGACCGGATACAAGTCGCAGCCGCCGGCGATTATGCCTACAGCCGCGGTCATTATTCGATGACGATGACCGACAAGGCGACGAATAAGCCGGTCGAAAGCACGGGCTCCTATCTGACCGTCTACAAGAAAGAGTCGGACGGCAGCTGGAAGGCGACTGAGGATTTCATCACGCCCGGACCGACGCCAGCCGCGGCAGCTAAATAGCTCGATCTTGCGTTGGTGCGGCCGTGAGTGAAGCGACTATCCGCATCGGCATTGGCGGCTGGACATATCCGCCGTGGCGCGGCGTTTTCTATCCGGACAAGCTCCCGCAGAAGCAGGAGCTGGAATATGCGTCGCGCCATCTCAGCGTCATCGAGATCAACGCCACCTTCTATGGCCGCCAGAGCCCGAAAAGCTGGACGGCCTGGGAGAAGGTTGCGCCGGACGGCTTTCAGTTCGCCGTCAAAGGCTCGCGCTTTTGCGTCATGAAGACGAAGCTCGCGGAGGCGAGCGAAGGGCTATCCGGCTTCTTCGCGCAAGGCTTCGCGGCGCTCGGCCCGAAACTCGGCCCGATCCTCTGGCAGTTCGCGTCGAGACGGAAATTCGATCCTGACGATATTGCGGGCTTCATCGACCTGCTGCCGAGCGAGCTTGACGGAATGAAACTCCGCCACGCCATCGAGCCCCGGCATGAAAGCTTTCGAGACGACCACTTCTTCGACCTATGCCGCGCGCGCAACATCGCCGTCGTGCTCGAGGATTCCGCCGAATATCCAACGATCGAAGCCGACACCGCCGACTTCGCCTATGCGCGGCTCCAGCGCATGAGTGAGGATGTGCCGACCGGTTATGAGGCGGCAGCGCTCGACGGTTTCGCTGCTCGTGCAAGAGCCTGGCGGAAAGACGGCCGCGACGCTTACATCTTCATGATCAACGGCGCGAAAGTCCGCGCTCCTTCAGCCGCGCTGGCGCTGCAGGAACGGCTCGCAGCAGTTTAATTTGCGTTAAACTTGAAGAAGTGCTCTAGGGCCGCTCCGGAACGACGCCGCATCTGCAGGCGTCACGCCGGGCCGGCGACGCCGTTCCTCATGAAGCGGAAGCGGGGGCTCTCCGCACATAGGGGAATAGCACATGCGCAAGATGATGCTGGCCGCGCTCGGCGCGGGGATGATGCTGGTATCGGCTCCACTCGCAGCCCAGGACCTGCCGCTAGTTGGCGGAGACTATTGGGACGTCACTTCGATCAAGATCGACGACGGCCATTTCGGCGATTACGCCGATTTCCTTGCCGGGCAGTTTCGCAAGGAAAATGATTTCGCCAAGTCCAAGGGTTGGATCAAGGCCTATTACATTTTCTCCAACAACAATAACCGCGCCGACGAGGCGGATCTCTATCTGGTGACGGTGAGCGATCACGTTGCGACGCCGGCCGAGCAGATCGCGAGATCGAAGGAATTGAACGCCTACATGGCGACGGATGATCGCAAGCAGCTTGCGGGCAGCGGCCAGCGTGCGACGTATCGGAAGATCATGGCCGATCAGCTACTGCAGCAGCTGGTGTTTCGGCATTAGTTACTTCGGAGCGCCGCGCGATTGCGCGGCGCTCCGCCTTTCGCCATGAAATGGCCGCATGCGCACCTCCGATCAGCCGATCCGGATCAGCCTCATTGCTCCTGAAGGCCGTATGGGCCGGGCGATCGCGAAGGCGGTCGATGCGGACGAAGGCTTTCGGATCGATCAGGACCACGCCGATGTGCTGGTCGATTTTTCGGCACCTGCCGCCCTCGAAGCGAGCCTGGAGCGTGCCATTTCGGCCAATGTGCCCATTCTGATTGGCACGACCGGCCTCCAGGCCGAAGATAAAGCGAAGATTGCGGACGCAGCTCGCGACGTCGCCGTGATCCACGCACCGAACACCTCCCTTGGCGTGAACCTCCTCCGCCAGCTGGTCGAGGAAGCCGCCGCCCGGCTCGGTCCCGACTGGGACATCGAAATCCTCGAGATGCATCATCGAGCAAAGGTCGACGCGCCTTCGGGCACTGCATTGTTGCTCGGTCAGGCAGCGGCCCAAGGGCGCGGCAAGCTGTTACCGGATCTCGCTCGTTTCGATCGGTTCGGAGAGCCGCATGCGCGCGAGCGAGGCTCGATCGGCTTCGCCTCGCTGCGGGGCGGTTCGGTCGCGGGGGATCATGTCGTCATTCTCGCGACCGATGGCGAGCGGCTCGAACTCGGCCATCGGGCCGACAGCCGCATGATCTTTGCCCGGGGCGCGCTTGCGGCCGTTCGTTTCCTCGTCGGCAAGCCGGCCG